>Ga0209156_10003609_pt1 | contig 11599 bp, 12 predicted proteins | sample GraSoiAngelo_124_FD_185881 | JGI IMG/M metagenome (GOLD analysis project Ga0209156, IMG submission 185881) | Grasslands soil microbial communities from the Angelo Coastal Reserve, California, USA - 14_0927_05_20cm (SPAdes) (version 2) | ecosystem: Environmental > Terrestrial > Soil > Grasslands...
GAGGCGCCGCCGCGCTGGCCACGACTGCCGTGCTGGCGGCGGCGTGTGGTCCGGCACCAGTGTCGACGCCCGCGGCGAGCGCGCGCGTGACGGCGTTGGTGGGAGGCCGCGTGCTGCCGTCGCCGCAGGCGGCGGCGATCCCGGACGGGGTGGTCCTCGTAGAGGACGCCCTCATCACGGCCGTCGGCCCCCGTGGGGCCGTCCACGTACCCCTGAACGCCCGCGTCATCGACTGTTCCGGTAGGACAGTCACGGCCGGCTTCTGGAACAGCCACGTCCACTTCACGGGGGCCGCCTTCCGCGCGGTGACCACCCTGCCCTCGGAATCGGTCGCCGCCGCACTGCGGGCCATGCTCACGTCGTACGGCGTCGTCCACGTCGTCGACACCGGGTCCGACCTCCAAAACACACTCGCGCTCCGGCGCCGCATCGAAAGCGGCGAGGTGCCAGGACCGTCGATCCTCACGGCGGGCGCCGGCTTCGCGCCGGCCGGGGGGAGCCCCTTCTACATCCTTCCCGCGAAGATCCCGGAGCTCATGCGTCCGGAGGACTCCGTTCTCATCGATGCCGCGCTCGGGCGCGGTGGCGATATCGTCAAGCTCTTCACCGGTTCCTGGGCCACGCCGCGCTCGATCGTGGTGATGCCGGTCGACGTCGTCCGAGCGGCCGTCGAGGTGGGCCATCGCCACGGCAAGCTCGTGTTCGCGCATCCCTCGAACAGCGCTGGCGCGCGCGTGGCCGTCGAGGGCGGCGTCGACGTCCTCGCCCATACCTTTCCGGCCTCGCTCGACGGTAGTCCCTGGGATCGCGCGCTGCCCGCGCTGATGAAGGAGCGCGGCATGGCGTTGATTCCCACCCTCAAGCTCTGGCCGTACGAGCTCGGGCGGGCCGGCCTTGCGGCCGATCTCGTCGACCTCGTCCTCGGCAACGGGGTGGCGCAGACGCGCGCCTTCGCGGACCTGGGTGGGCAACTCCTCTTCGGGACCGACGTCGGCTACATGACCGATTACGACCCCACCGACGAGTTCGTGTACCTGGAGCGCGCCGGCCTCGCGCCGGCGAAGATTCTCGCCATGCTGACCACGGCCCCCGCTGCGCGCTTCGGCCGCGCACGGACGGGGCGCCTCGCGCCGGGTCTCGCAGCCGACATCGTCGTGCTCGATGGCGACCCCACGCAGGACGTACGCGCCTTCGCGAAGGTGCGCACGACGATGCGGGACGGGCGTCTCCTATACGGTGCGTCGGAGGGATGAATGTCAAAGTCAGGACCATTGGCAAGAGCGAAATGGAGTCTCCTGCTACTCGTCCTCGCCGCCTGCGCGACGGCGCCCTCCAGCCGTGCCCCCGCCGGGCCTGGCGATCCGAGGGACGGGCTGACGGCCGCACAGCTCGACAGGTTTCAGCGCGGCAAGGCGGTCTTCGAGCGCGTGTTCACGCCGGCGACAGGCCTGGGGCCGCTGTGGAATAACGTCTCGTGCGTGGCGTGCCATGATCGTCCCGCGCCTGGCGGCAGCGGCTTCGAGAGCGACGACATCGAGATCCATGCGAGCCGGTTCGACTCGACCGCCACGCCGGCGTGTAACGAGCTCACGGCCGACGGCGGTCCGGTGTTTCACGTGAACGCCACGTCCGGGACGCCGCCGCGAATTCCGCCGAGCGCCAACCTCGGGGTCGGGCGGCGCACGACGTCACCGCTCTTCGGCCTCGGTCTGATCGAGCTGGTGCCGGATGCTGCGATCCTGGCCCGGCAGGGCACGCTCGGCGGCCGCGCGCACCGGTTAGCGGACGGAAGGATCGGCAGGTTCGGCCGCAAGGCGAGCCGTGCGACGCTCCAGGAGTTTTCGCTCGAAGCGTTTGTGGCGGAGATGGGGATCGAGATCCCCACGGAACTTTCGGCCGAGGATGGCCAGTTGACGGTCGACTTCGTCCGGTTCCTCGCCATCCCGAGGCGCCGCGAGGATGCCGCGGGGGCGAAGCTGTTCGCGCAGGTTGGCTGCGATGGCTGCCACGTGCCACGCCTCGCCGACCAGCCCCTCTACACGGATCTCCTGCTGCACGATCTCGGACCGAACTTTCAGGATATGTGTCGGGGTCAGGCGCGTCCAACGGAGTTCCGGACCGCGCCCCTGATCGGCGTCCGGTTGCTCGAACGGTTCCTTCACGATGGGCGGGCCGCGAGCGTTGGGGAAGCGATCCGCCTGCATGGTGGCCAAGCCGAGGACGTCGTCCGGCGTTTCGAGCGCCTGTCGCCCGACGAGCGGCAGCGGGTGATTCATTTCGTGGAAGGGCTGTGATCCGCGCCGCCCTCGGACCGCGAGCCCTCCCACCAGGCGGCGGCCGCGGCGCAGCAGATGCCGAGGAGAAAGCCCCCGAGCACGTCCGAGGGCCAGTGGGCGTGACGCATGATGCGGGCCCAGCCGACGGCGAGCATGAGGCAGACGGCCAGCGTGTCGACGGCCACCCGCTGGGTCCGGCTGAGCCGCTCGCGGCTCGCGATGTAGATCAGCACCACGGCGAAGGTCGTCGCGGCCGTGGTGTGGCCGCTGGGGAAGCCCAGGTCAGACCCGCTCGGCCGGGTCCGGCCCACCAGGAACTTGACGGCGTGCTGGATGAGCGAGGAGCCGATCAGCAGCCCGGCCCAGAGCCACCAGCGGCGCCGCGCCATCGGCGACAGCCAGAGCAACAGAATGGTCCCCGGGGACGAGCACCTGGGCGCGGCCGCCATAGTTCACCCAGCGCGCGAGCTCGGGGACGAGGCCGGTGTCGGTCGCCAAGAGCTCCCGACGGAGGAACGTGTCGCCCGGCAGCACGCCGGCCGCGTAGACGGCGAGGCCGAGGCCAAGAAAGACGGCCAGCGAGAGCAGACACACGAGGCGCCAGCGCGCGGCCTCTGGCCGGATCGGGGAGGACACGCCGAGGAGCTTAGCGGAAGAGCGCCGCTCTAGCGACCGACTTTCCCGGCCTTCACCAGCTTCAGCGAGCCGTCCTGGACCATCCCGATGCCGGGGCAGTAGTACTTGTACTCCGTGACGAAACGCTGCAAGGGCGTCGTCTCCTCGACCTTCAGACAGTTCCTGAATACCCCGGCCGGAGTCTCGACCGTCTCGCTGACGCTGACGATCGTGGCGCGATCCATGGCGACCTTCGGGGCGACCTCCTGGTAGTACCGCGCGTTCAGCAGGGGCCGGCCGGGCATGATGAGGCCGAATTTGCTGCCGTTGACGCCCGAGAGCCACGTGCCCTCGTGATTGATGAGCTTGCCGTCCTTGTACATGTCGACGTCTTCGCCGAAGTAGAAGACGTCGTTGGTGCGCTTGCTGATCGCGAAGTAGTTCCTGGACACCTCGATCAACTGGCCGCCCTTGGTCTCGCGCTCCTCGACCACCCGCGTCTCGACGCCGTCGACCTTCTTGGTCTCGTTCAGGACGGTGATGATCAGCTGGGCGCCGCCGCCCTCGAGCACGAGGGTGTGGCCCGGCTCCAGGATGAAGTAGGGGTTGCGCCCAGTGGAGGCCAGCTCGTCCGGCTCCGTCAGGAAGGCGGAGGTCCACTCGCCCGACCAGACGCACGCCCCGAGCGTCAGGATGCCGATTCCGACCGCGACGCCCAACGTGGCCAATAGGAACTTACGCATGCGTGAACGCATCAGTCGTTGCCCTTGCGCTTCCCCTGACCGGGAGCCGTCACGACTCTGGCGGTTGCGGGGTCGATCAAGACTTTCTGCGTGGTCGAGTCCTTGACCACCTTCACCTCGAAGAGCGTCGCACCGTACCGGCTTTTCAACTCGGCCTTGACGGCCCGGCCGCCTGTCTCCTGCTGGGCCGCGTCGATGGCGTCCGCGAGGGGCACGGACGTCGCCTCGAGCCCGGCCAGCGCGGCCTGGTCCTTCCGCTGGTGGTCCCTGTCAAAAACCTTTGCGAGGACGGCGACGAACCCTCCCGTGTCCACCCGCACGACGTTCCCGGAGGCAACATCGACGTGGACGCTGGCCGATCCCTCCTTCGAGACCGTATCGATCTCGTAAACGTCGACGCCTTGCTCGCGTTCGATCTCGGCCTCCCGGGCGCGCTCGCCGGTCTGCCTCTCGGCGACGCGGACCGCCTGCGCCAGAGAGGTCTGTCCCTCCCGTCCGCTGCCGCCCGGCGGCGGCACCGGCTGCCGCGGAGCGGCGTGCGCAACGAGGGTCGTCGATCCCGCGCCCGCGATTCCTGCGCCATCCCGAGGCCGGAGGGCTGCGTACGTATAGTTCGTGGTGAGACGTTGCAGGAGGGTCGTCTCCTCCACCGTCGAGCAGCTCGTGACTTTCCCGGTCGGAGTCTGGACCGTCATGCAGGCCAGCTGGTCGGGCTTCGTCATGAAGACCTCTGCCCACGTGCCGGACCCGAGCAACGCGCCGAGCATCAGGACCCCGACCCCGGCTGCGACGATGACCGGGAGCCACGGAAACCTGCGCATGATGAAGCTCCTTTCTTGCTGTCGTGAGCCTCGCCGCCCAATCCTGTGCTGAGCCTAAAGGCGGGCGCATGAACCATGCCTGAGCCCTGCGTTCATGCGCCGTTCAGGTGGCCCTACGGTATTATGCGGCATGGATATTGGTCGCTGGCTGACCCTCGTTGCCGCTGCTCTGGTGCTGGCTTTCGCGCCGGCGGTGGCGGCCGACGACGATCACGCACGCGCCAAGGCGGCACGCGAGGCCGGCCAGATCGTCTCGCTTCAGTCGATCCTCGACCGGGTGCAGGCGGAGTTCACCGGATCGCCGGTCGAAATCGAGCTCGAGGATGAACACGGCCCCTGGGTCTACAAGGTCAAGCTGCTGACGCAAGCCGGGGCGATCGTGAAGCTCTACTATGACGCCCGCGACGGACGGCTCCTTCGGGTCAAGGGCCACGGGGCGGAGGCCGCGCGGCGGCAACGGTAGGACTGATGCGGATCCTCGTCGTCGAGGACGACCCCGTGCTGAGCCGGCAGCTGGCGGAGACGCTGACGCGCGCCGGCGACGCGGTCGATTGCGCCGGCGACGGGGAGGAGGGGCACTTCCTCGGCGACGCCGAGCCCTACAACGCCGTCGTCCTCGATCTCGGCCTGCCACGGCTCGACGGGATCACGGTGCTCAAGCGGTGGCGGGCCGCGGGGCGCACCATGCCGGTCCTGATCCTGACGGCGCGCGACAGCTGGACCGAGAAGGTGCAGGGGATCGACGCCGGCGCCGACGACTACCTCGCCAAGCCGTTTCACATGGAAGAGCTCCTCGCCCGACTCCGTGCCCTGATCCGCCGCGCGCACGGCCATGCCACCCCCGAGCTGACGTGCGGCGGCGTGGCGCTCGACACCCGCTCGGGCAAGGTGCTGGTGAACGGGCGCCCCGTCGATCTCTCGGCCCACGAGTACCGAGTGCTCCGCTATCTGATGCACCACAAGGATGAGGTCGTCTCGCGCAGCGAGCTGATCGAGCACATTTACGCCCAGGACTTCGACCGCGACTCGAACACGATCGAGGTCTTTGTCGCGCGGCTCCGGAAGAAGCTCGGGGTCAAGGTCATCAGGACGGTGCGCGGCCTCGGCTACCGGCTGGAGGCGCCGTCGTGATCGCCGTCAATTCCCTGCGCGTGCGGCTGCTCGCCGGCGCGGTCGTCTGGATCTCGCTCGCGCTGGTCGTGGCGGGCACCCTCCTGGCGGCGCTGTTCCGTGACCACGTCGAGCGCCGGCTCGAGGCCGAGCTGACGCTCGAGGTCGAGCAGATCGCGGCGGCGCTGGAGCGCCCGAGCGCGGGACCGGTCGTCCTGACGCACGAGCCGGGCGACCCGCGCTATCGCAGGCCATACTCGGGGTCCTACTGGCAGGTCGATGGGCCCGAGGGGCCCATCTTCCGCTCGCGGTCGCTGTGGGATGTCACCCTCACCCTGCCTCTCGATCCCTCCGCTGGTGGCGGAGCCCACCGCCGGCGGATCGAGGGCCCCGGCGGGCAGAGGCTCATCGCCCTCGAACGGACCGTGACGCTCCCCGATGAGCCGGAGGCCTATCGGGTGGTCGCCGCCACCGACGAGAGGGAGCTGAGGGCGGCGGACGCGGCATTCACCCGCACGCTCGGCCTCTCCCTCGGCGTCCTGGCGATGGCGTTGGTCGCGGCGGTCGCGATCCAGGTCCGGGTCGGGCTCAGACCGCTTCACCGGCTCCGTGCCGGCGTGGCGGCGATCCGCGAGGGGCGTGTCAAGCGGCTCGAGGGCCGGTTCCCGACCGAGACCCAGCCGCTGGTCGAGGACCTCAACGCGGTGCTCCAACGCAACGAGGAGATCGTCGCTCGGGGCCGCGTCCAGGCCGGCAATCTGGCGCACGGCCTGAAGACGCCGCTCAGTATCCTGGCCAACGAGGTCGACCGGCTCGCCGCCGACGGCGCCCCCCAGCTCGCCGCGTCGATGCGAGGCCAGATCACCACGATGCGACGGCAGATCGACTACCAGCTGGCTCGGGCGCGGGCCGCGGCCTCCCTGGACGTCCCGGGCGCGCGCGTGCCGGTGGCGCCGTGCGTCGCGGGGATCCAGCGCACGCTGGCGCGCCTCCACGACGGTCGCGATCTGCAGTTCGCGATCGACGTCCAGGCCGATCACGTCTTCCACGGCGAGCGGCAGGATCTCGAGGAGATGCTCGGCAACCTGATGGACAACGCCTGCAAGTGGGCCCGGCGGGGGATCTCTGTGAAGAGCGGCCGCGAGGATGGCCGCCTGACGATCATGATCGAGGACGATGGGCCCGGCCTGCCCGCCGAGCAGCTGGCAGGCGCACTCGCCCCGGGGGCGCGGTTCGATGAAAAGGTGCCGGGGACCGGCCTGGGGCTCGCGATCGTGCGCGACCTCGCGAGCCTCTACAGCGGCTCCATCACGCTCGGGAGCTCGAGCCTGGGTGGGCTGCGGGCAGAGCTGACCCTACCGGCCGGCTAGGCCTCTTCCCGGGCGTGCGCCTCGTGCCACCAGAAGGCGGCCGATGCGAACGCAAGACCCAGGGCGGCGCCTCCGAGAGCGTCGGCGGGCCAATGCGCGCGTTGCGCGATGCGTGCGATGGCCACCAGGGCCACGACGACCCACCCGGCGGTCCACAGCAGGAGCGCCCGATCTCGGAGCCGCCGGCTCATGAGGTAGGCGAAGAGCGAGAAATAGGCCGCGGCGGCGGTCACGTGGCCGCTGGGGAACCCAAAGGACCTTCCGGTCGGTCGAGGCCTGGCCACGATCTCCTTGCCGACGCCTTCCACGATGGACGCCACGATCATCACTGCCGCCCAGAGCCACCAGTGCCGCCGCGCTTCGGGCGGGGAGCGCCAGATCAGCAGGAGGGTCGCCGGGAGCAGAAACTGCCACGCGCCGAGGGTCTTGATCACCTTGAAGATGGCCACCCCGGTGGGCGTGACCCAGCCGACGATCTCGTCGTACATCAGCTGCTCCCCTGGAAGGACACCCGCCATGCGGACAAGGAGCGCCAGGGCGAGGAACACGCCGGCGCTCCCGAGGAGGGTGCTTCGCCAGTGCGGGGCCGGCGCCCGGCTAGGCACGCCTGGCTACTTGGGGCACTTTTGCGCTTCCTCGCTCTTGATGAAGAGCACGCTTTTTCCCTCGTACTCGACCACCGCACAGCCGCCCACCTTGATGGGGCCGTATTCAGCTTCGAGCTCGGTTTTGTCCGTCGCCTCGAACCGGCGTCCGCCGACGACCCACGTACCCGCCTTACCCTGCGGCCGGCTCTCGAGCGTGCCAGTGTGCTCGTCGATCGCGTGGCTGACCTGCGGCGCCAGAAGGAACGCACAGACCGAGACCACGAGGACGCTCAGCAGCTTCATCTGTCACCTCCTGATAGAATGCCACGTGGCCCACCGCCGTCTGAGCCTGGCGCTCGTCCTGCTGACGGCTCTCGGTGCCGCCGGTTGCGCCGAGAAGCGCTGGACCAAGCCGGGTGCAACGGTCGAGGATTTCAATCAGGACAGCCACGCGTGCGGGCTGGAGGCCCAGCGTGGCGTCTACACCGGTACACCGGTCGATAAGCGAGTCTATCGAACCTGCATGCGCGCCCACGGCTATCAACTCGTCGAAGGCGGGCAATGGATCGGCTTGAGGCACTAGCGCGGGTTCGCCGCGGTCCTGAACGTGGTCTCCACGAACGAGATGTTGCCCGTCTTCGACACCGTCCCGATGGCGAGCTGATATTCCGTCCCGGGTAGGAGCAAGCCGTCGGGCACGGCGAAGGTGCTCACGGACCCAGGCAGGGTAGCCGTCAGGGTGGCGTTCGCCTCACGCTGCTCGAGTTTCACGGTGTACGCGGTCAGGTTCTTGACGGGGCTCCAGGTGATTTTCAGATTCTTGGTGGCCACGCCCGCGGCGCCGGCCTTGGGCGAGACGAACGAGGTCGTGGCCGGCAACGCGTGATGCAGCGTGGCCTCGCCGCGGAGTTTCCCAGCGCCTGCCGTGACGCCGGCGAACGTGTATACGCCTTCGGGGTAAGCCGCTCGCAGGGCTTTGGGATCCCTCGGCTCGGGAGTTTCAAAACGGAACTGACGGATCCCCAGGGTTGAAGGATCGGGCGCCGTGAAATCGATGACCGTGCGCCCATCGGGAGCCGTCACGACCAGTCTCGCCAGGCCCTCCTCGCCGGCCTTGACCTCGAACACCACCTCGGCATCCCCGTCGGTGGCGTTCTGCTCGAAGCGGACGAGCGCACCGCCAAAGGGCCCGGCCGGGCCGGTCTCCTGAGCCGTTCCCGGCGCCAGGCCGGAAGCGCCCAAGAGGAGCATGACCCCGCCGACGATCTGTGTTGGCCGGCGACCGCGCATCACCATTCGTAGGTCAGCCGCAGGGTCATGGCGTCGGAATCTCTGCCCGTGCCCTCCGCCACCTTCGAGTAGTCCACCTCGTTGGCGTACTCGAGGACGACGCGCATGTTGTCAGACAGCCAGGTGCCGACGGCTCCGAGGATTCTCTTCTTCGGGAATCCCGCTCGCAATCCGGAGGTCTCCGAGTAACTGAATGCGCCATAGGGCCTGACGTCGAAGATGCGCCCCGTGTAGCCGAGCTCGACCTGCCAGGCCTCGGGCCGCGTGCGGACGGGGACCAGATTCTCGTTCAGGTCGCGCGTGAAGTTCGCCTGACGAGTGGCGCCGTTGTATTCCCCGACGAGTGAAAACCCCCACATGCCGACCCTGACGCGCCCGGCGATCCCCGGTGTATACGCGCGGCGAGGGCGGGTCACCAGCTCCGGAAACGCGTCCGTCAGGCCATTCGAATCGAAGACGGAGTCGATCCAGTCGACACCGACGTCGAAGGACACCAGGTCGGTCTTCTGAGCGTAGCTCACCGTGAAGCCGTAGTGTTCGAGCTGCTTTCCCCGTACGTTGTTATCGGTGGACCCGTTGTAGGTGTAGACCCCGGCATTGAACCCGTAGGCGTGGACGCCGAGCTGCGCGTAATCTTCTTTGGTCTCGAACACTTCTATGGTCAGCGGGCCGGTGATCGTCAGCGACTCCTCGAGCCTGGCCGCGACGGTGGTGCCCGTCGAGATTCCGAACGGCACGACCCCCCGGCCGGTCTTCAGGTAGACGGGGAGCTTCGAGGGTTTGGCGAGCGTGATCAGGGCCTCGCCGACGGTGATCTTGTCGCCGGCGCTGTTCCACTCGAGAGACAGCTCCGCCTTGCCCCAATCGATCACGTCGGCCTCGAAATCGAACTCCGCGGTGCCGAGCGCCAGATCACTCGAACGCACGCTGCGGAAACTCCTGCGCGCTCCGCCTTCCATCTCGATGGCTCCGCCGAGCTGGATCGCCGACCCCTTGGCCGTCTTGAGCGGCTCGCTGGGCGGCGTTGTCGCGGCCTGTGAGGCCGGGGCCTTGGGTGGTTCCCCGGCCGCCGCCGGGTCCGCGGGTGCCGGCCCGCGTTTGCTCATGGCCTCTTCGAGCTCGCGGACCCGTCGCCTGAGCTCCTCGTTTTGCGAGATGACCTCTTCCACCTTGCGCTTGAGAGCGTCCAGGTCTTCAGCCGCGGGCCCTTGCTGGGCCCGGGCAGGAGACGCCGGCAGCAGACAGACCGTCGATGCCCCGACCATGGCCGCCGTCGCGACCATGCTCCGTGTCCAGTCCCTCATTCGTCCCTCCCCCGAAGGGGATTATAGAGCAGCTCCGCCTCACGCCGCGGTCTCACCGAGCCGACGCCTCTCTGCCGAAACGCAGGTACAGCGAGGGCACGACGAACAGGTTGAGCAGCGTCGACGTGAACAGGCCGCCCAGGATGACGACGGCCATCGGGTGCTCGATCTCGTGGCCGGGAAGATTTCCAGCGACCACCAGGGGGACGATGGCCAGTCCCGTGGCCAACGTGGTCATCAGAATCGGCGAGAGCCGTTCACGCGCCCCGCGCAAGACGAGCGCGGGACCAAAGGCTTCACCTTCGTACCGCCGGAGATGCTGACAATGATCGATCAGCAAGATGCCGTTGCGCGCCGCGATCCCCAGCACCGTGAGAAATCCGACGAGCGAGCCGAGCGAGAGAACGCCGTCACCCAGGTAGGCCGCCAGCACACCGCCCACCAGCGCCGAGGGCAGGGTCAGGAAGGACAGCGTCGCCAGACGAACGCTCCCGAAGGAGGTCAGCAGGAGCAGGAACACGCCGATGGCGGCGACCGTCGACACATAGAGCAGGTTCTTCTGAGCCGCTTGGCGCTCCTGGTACTCGCCGACCAGCTCCGGGTAGTATCCCAGGGGGAATGTCACCTTCGCGAGGCGAGCCTCGACATCGCCCACGATGGAGCCGAGATCGCGTCCACGCACGTTGGCCTTGACGCCGATGCGGCGATGGAGGTTTTCGTGCTCGACGACGTTCGGCGTCGGCTGGATGCTGACATCGGCCACGTGCTGCAGCTGCACGTGACCGCCGTCCGGTTTGTCGATCGGCAGCTCACGAATACCCGTCAGGCTGGAGCGCGCCTCGGGGACGCTCCACACGTTCACGTCGTAGGTCCGGTTCGCGATGTGGATGTCGCCGGCTTCTTCGAGGGCCACCAGCGTGGTCGCCGCCCGCCGGATGTCACCGGGCTTGAGGCCATGCGTGAACGCCCGGTCGAGATCGACCTTGACCGCGATCTCCGGGACGTTCTCGTGGAACTCCACGTGCAGGTCGATGATGCCCTTGATGCCCGTGAGGGCATCCTTCACCCTCGCCCCGAGCGCGTGGAGGGTGTCCACGTCGTCACCATAGATGCGCACGACGATGGCCTCGGAGTGTCCGGTGAGCACCTCCCGGATTCTTTCCTTCAGGTAGGTCTGCACGTCGCGATAGAGGCCCGGATAGCCGTCCACCGCCTCCTGGATCGTGTGCAGCGTCTTGTCGTAGTCGACCTTGGGATCGACGCTGATCCAGTTCTCGCCGAAGTAGATGCCGACCACTTCGTCCATGATCAGGGCCTGACCGATATGGGCGCCGAAGTTGCGGACGCCCGGAATGCTCCGCAGCTCTTTGCTCGCCTGGATCGTGATGCGGTTCATCTCCGGCCAGGAGGTGCCGGGCTTGGTCAGCCAGTGCATGAGGAAGTCGCGCTCTTTGAACGACGGCAGCAGGGACTGCCCGAGATG
>Ga0209156_10003610_pt1 | contig 11592 bp, 7 predicted proteins | sample GraSoiAngelo_124_FD_185881 | JGI IMG/M metagenome (GOLD analysis project Ga0209156, IMG submission 185881) | Grasslands soil microbial communities from the Angelo Coastal Reserve, California, USA - 14_0927_05_20cm (SPAdes) (version 2) | ecosystem: Environmental > Terrestrial > Soil > Grasslands ...
CCCGGAGTCGCGGCCGTTGCGGGACGAACCGACACCCTTCTTGTGTGCCATCTGTCCTCAGTCGCCCTTGAGCTTGACGTCGGCGATCTTGATTTCCGTGAACTGCTGGCGATGCCCACCGTGGCGCCGGTAGCCGCTGCGCCGTGCGAAGCGGTAGATCTTGATCTTCTTGCCCTTGCCGTGCCGGACGATCTCGGCGGTCACCTTGGCCCCCTTCACCACCGGCTTCCCCGCCTGCACCTGCTTGCCGTCGCTCGCCAGCAGGACCTGGTCGAACGTCACCTTGCTCCCGGGCTCGGCCGCGAGCAGCGGGACCTTGATGGTGACCCCGGGCTCGGCGCGGAACTGGGCGCCGCCGGTGGCGAAAATGGCGTAAGGCATAAGGCCGGAACGCTAATCCTGACTTGAGGTTTGTTCAAGGGGTACGCCGCTGTACCCGGTAGCAACCGCGCACTGCGTACCGCGTACCGTCAGGCTACCGCATACTGTTCCGTGACGTCGCGCCCCGCCGGCTTCGCCATCATGCGGAACTCGTCCAGCCGCATCATGGGGTCGTCGCGCACCTCGAGCTCCAGCCCGGTCTGCTTCTCGAGCTGGCGCAGGAAGTCGGGCTCCTGCTCCACCAGGTACAGCGCCACGTCGGGATGCAGCCGCACCGACAGCTGGCGTTCCTTGTGCTCCGCCCCGGCCCGCTTGAGCGAGCGCTCCATGCGCCGGACCACGACCTCGGGCCGGAACACGCGTCCGGTGCCGTTGCAGGTGGGGCATTCCGCCGTCATGGAGTGCCACAACGAGGGGCGCACCCGCTGGCGGGTCATCTCGATCAGTCCCAGTTCGGAGACGGCGAACGCCTTGGTGCGCGCCCGGTCGCGGCCCAGGTGGGCCCGCAACTCCTGCAGGACTTTGTCGCGATTGCCGCGCGATTCCATGTCGATGAAGTCGACGACGATGATGCCGCCGATGTCGCGCAACCGCAGCTGCCGCGCCACTTCCCGGGCGGCCTCGACGTTGGTCTTCAGGATGGTGCTCTCGGGGTCCTTCTTGCCGGTGTAGCGCCCCGTGTTCACGTCGATCGAGATGAGCGCCTCGGTCGGCTGAATGATCAGGTAGCCGCCCGTGGGCAGCTCGACGCGCGCCTTGAAGAGGGCCCGGATCTCGGCCTCGACGTCGTATTCGTCGAACAGCGGCGTTTCGGTCTCGTACAGCTTCACCCGCTCGATCAGATCGGGCTCGATCTGTTTGAGATACTGCACGATCTCGTTGTGCAGCATCCTGGAATCGACCAGCAGCGAATCGACCTTGTCGGAAAACAGATCCCGGATGATGCCGCGGGTGAGCGATGTCTCGCGCTGCAGCAGCGCCGGGGCGCGCACGGAGCCCGACTTGCGCTTGATCTTCTTCCACAAGCCGTACAGGTGATCGATCTCGCGCTTGCAGCTCTGCTCGGTGAGGTCTTCGGCGACGGTGCGGATGATCCAACCGCCGGAGTCCTTGGGGACGAGCTTCGACACCAGCTCGCGCAGCTTGGCGCGCTGGTCGCGATTCTCGATCTTGCGGGAGACGCCGACCTTGGAGGCGAACGGCATGTAAACCAGAAACCGGCCGGCGAGGGAGATCTGCGCCGTCACGCGCGGTCCCTTGGTCCCGATCGGCTCCTTGATGACCTGGACGAGCTTTGCTTCGCCGCGCTTCAGCTCGTCGGCGACGTTGGGAAGCCGGCGTCGCGAGGAGCGGCCCCCCCCCGCTCCGCCGCCACCCCCGCCGTTCCCGCTCCCGTTGCCGTCGTCTTCGTCGTCGTGATCGGAGGGCTCGTCGTCCTCCTCCGCCTCGATCAGGTCGGAGGCGTGGAGAAAGGCGCTCTTTTCGGCCCCGATGTTGACGAACGCGGCCTGGATTCCCGGAAGCACGGCTTCGACCGTGCCCAGGTAGATATCGCCCACCATGCGGCGGGCGTCCGGACGATCCACCAGGAGCTCAACAAGGCGGTCGTCCTCCAGGATCGCGACGCGAGTTTCGCGCGCGGTCCCGCTGATGAGAATTTCCCGTTTCAAAGCAAGTGCCCTCGACCCCGGTCGGCCAACAGCCGGTCGGGGTCCTGCGATTGGTCCAGCAGGAACTCATGCCGCTGAGATCGGCCTCGGATGAGTCGAACCGATTGGACGAGAGTCGCCCGGGCGACGCTACGGCGTTGCCCAGGAGCGAAAGCCACCCTCGAGTCCAATGCATAGCCTAAATATAAGCGGGCTTGCGACTTACGTCAACCGGGGCGAGATTATCGGCATGACGCCACTATTCGGTTCTTTACTGATGGGGGTGCTCCTGACCGTCCTTGCCACCGGCGCCGCGCTCACGCCCGCGGCCGCCCAATCCATCCAGTATCCCCCCGCGCCAAAGGGCGACGTGGTGGACGACTATCACGGCACCAAGGTCCCCGATCCGTATCGCGGGCTCGAGGATCCCGACGCGCCGGCGACGCGCTCCTGGATCGAGGCGGAGAACCGCCTGACGGAGGCGTATCTGGCCGGGATCCCCGCGCGCGAGCGGATCAAGGAGCGGCTGCGCCGGCTGTGGGACTATCCCAAGTACGGCGCGCCGTTTCACAAGGCCGGCCGCTACTTCTACTTCAAGAACGACGGGTTGCAGAACCAGTCGGTGCTCTACACCCAGGCGGCGCTGACGGCCGACCCGGCCGTGCTGCTCGATCCGAATCTCCTGTCCGCCGACGGGACGGTGGCCCTCTCGACGCTGGCCGTGTCGGACGACGGCCGGTTGGTCGCGTACGGGACGTCGGCGAGCGGCTCCGACTGGGAGGAGTTCCGGGTGCGCGACGTGGCCACCGGGCGCGACCGGCCGGATCACCTTCGCTGGATCAAGTTTTCCGGCGCGTCCTGGACCAAGGACGGCGCCGGCTTTTTCTACAGCCGCTATCCCGAGCCCGGGGACAAGGCGCTCAGCGACGTCAACCGATTCCAGAAGATCTACTATCACCGGCTCGGCGCGGATCAGGCGCAGGACGTGCTGGTGTACGAGCGACCCGACCAGCCCGACTGGGGCATGAACGCGGAAGTGACGGACGACGGTCGGTACGCCGTCCTGCACATATGGCTCGGCACCGACCGGCGCAATCGCATTTACTATTTCGATCTCAAGGATCCGAAGCACCCCCGGGTCACGCGCGACGTGGTGCAGCTGCTCGACGATTTCGACGCGAGCTATGCCTTCGTCGGCAACGACGGCCCCGTGTTCTACTTCCTCACGGACTTGAACGCGCCGCGCAAGCGCGTCATCGCGGTCGACACGCGCCACGCCGAGCGTGCCCGCTGGCGCGAGATCATTCCGCAGGCCGCAGACGTGCTGGAAGAGGTGCACATCATCCACGACGTGTTCGTGACGAGCGCCATGCACGACGCGTCGTCCCGGCTCCGTTTGTACGGCCTCGATGGCCGGCCTCTCTCGGAGCTCGTGCTGCCCGCGCTCGGCACGGTGGGCTCGATCACGGGTGAGCGGCCCGACGCCGAGATGTTCTACGCCTTCACGTCGTTCCTGTATCCGACCACGATCTTCCGGTACGACTTCAAGACCGGGACGAGCAGCGTCTTCAAGGCGCCGCAGATCGACTTCGATCCGTCGGGCTACGAGACGCAGCAGGTGTTTTACACGAGCAAGGACGGCACTCGCGTGCCGATGTTCATCACCCATCGCAAGGGACTCAAGCTCGACGGCGCGAATCCGACGTACCTGTACGGCTACGGCGGCTTCAACATCAGCCTCACGCCGAGCTTCTCGGTCGCCACGCTCGTGTGGCTCGAGATGGGCGGGGTGTACGCCGTGCCGAACCTGCGGGGCGGCGGCGAGTACGGCGAGGAATGGCATCAGGCGGGGATGCTCGATCGGAAGCAGAACGTGTTCGACGACTTCATCGCGGCCGCGGAGTACCTGATCGCACAGGGCTACACGTCCTCGCCCAAGCTGGCCATCGCCGGCGGCTCCAACGGCGGGCTGCTGGTGGGCGCCGCGATCACGCAGCGGCCCGACCTGTTCGGGGCGGCGCTGCCCGCGGTGGGTGTGATGGACATGCTGCGATTCCACAAGTTCACGATCGGCTGGGCCTGGGTGACCGACTACGGCTCCGCCGACAGCGCGTCGCAGTTCCCGTATCTCTACAAGTACTCACCGCTCCACAACATTCGGGCGAACACGCGCTACCCGGCGACGCTCGTGACCACGGCCGACCACGACGACCGGGTGGTGCCGGGACACTCGTTCAAGTTCACGGCGACGCTGCAGGCCGCACAGGCGGGACCGCAGCCCGTGCTGATCGAGATCGAGACCAAGGCGGGGCACGGCGCGGGTAAGCCGACCAGCAAGGTGATCGAGGAGCAGGCGGATCGCTTTGCGTTCCTGGTCCGGAATCTGGGAATCCAGTGACGAAAGGTTGTGGAGGTTGGGGGAGGTTGGAGGAGGTTGCGACGTACCTCCACGAACCTCCCGAACCTCCACAACCTTCCCAAACCTGCTTTAGTTAGTCGACTAGATCGCCGAGCAGTTGCCGCGCGATTACGATGCGCTGAATCTCACTGGTCCCCTCCCCGATCTCGCAGATCTTCGCGTCCCGCATCATCCGCTCCACGGGGTAGTCCGTGGTGTAGCCGTAGCCGCCGTGCAGCTGGACGGCTTTGGTGGTCGCCCGCATGGCGAGCTCGGACGCGAACAGCTTCGCCATCGCGGCCTCGCGCTTGAACGGCTGGCCGTGCTGCTTGAGCCAGGCGGCGTGGTACACCAGGTGCTTGGCGGCTTCGATCTCGGTGGCCATGTCGGCGAGCGCGAAGTGCACGCCCTGGAAGCTGGCGATCGGGCGGCCGAACTGCTTGCGGGTCCCGGTGTAGCGCAGGCACTCTTCGAGCGCCCCCTCGGCGATGCCGAGTGACAGCGCGCCCAAGCCGACCCGGCCCCCGTCCAGCGTGTGCAGGAATTGGCGGAAGCCGTTGTTCAGCGGGCCGAGCACGTTTTCCTTCGGGACGATCGCGTCCTGGAGCACGAGCTCGCGCGTGTCCGACGCGCGCCAGCCGAGCTTGTCCTCTTTCTTCGCCGCCAGCACGCCCGGGCACTTGGGGAGCGATGCGTCGTGCCCCACGCCGACCCGTTTCGCCTGCTCCAGGTCGGTGGTGTCCTTGGTGACGATGAAGGCGCTGATGCCGTGCGTCTTCTTGGCGGCCGGGTCGGTACGCGCCGTGACGACGAAGATCTCGCCCACGCCGGCATGCGTGATGAAGATCTTGGAGCCGTTCAGCACGAAGTGGTCGCCCTTGTCCACCGCGACCGTCCGGGTGCCGCCCGCATCCGATCCGGCCCCGGGCTCCGTCAGCCCGAATCCGCCCAACACTTTCCCCGTCGCGAGCCGGGGCACGAATCGTTGCTTCTGCTCGTCGGTCCCGAAGTCGACGATGGGCGACGTGCCGAGCGTCGTGTGGGCGCTGACCGTGATGGCGTGACTGGCGTCGACCTTCGCGAGCTCGTGGATGACGAGGATGTAGGAGAGATAGTCCATGCCGGCGCCGCCCAGATTCTCCGGCCAGGGAATACCGAACAATCCCAGGTCGGCCATGCGCCGGACGTTGTCCCACGGGAATGCGCTGTCGCGGTCGTACTGCGGCGCGCTCGGCTTCACGACCTGTTCCGCGAAGTCGCGCACCATGTCGCGGACCTGGAGATGGTGGTCGGAGAAGTAGAGCGAGTCGTGCATACTGTAATCTAGTTGCAGGTTGCACGACGCCAAGTTCCGCGAACGGCGCGTTGAGCTGGGGATTCGTGCAACGTGGCGTCGTGGCGTCCTGTAACGTCTTATCCTGTGGTCCCAAACCCCGCCGCGATGCAGTTGATCGACAAGAGCAGCGCCGGCCGCGCGTCTTCCTGCCCGGCGCGATAACGCCGCAGCAGCTCGACCTGTTGCCGGCTCACCTGATTGAGAACGGGCAGGCGGCTCTCTAGGCGGCGGCGGAACTGTGGGAAGCGGCGGGCGAGCTCGCCCGATCCGACAAGGCGCCGGATCACGTCCGCGGTGCGGTGATACTCGTCCGCCACGAGCGAGAAGATCTCGGCCCGCAGCCAGTCGTCCGGAAGCAGCGCGGCGTATTCGCGCGCGATGTCCAGGTCGACGTACGCGAGGGTCTTCTCCACTTCGTCCACGATCAGCCGGAACAGCCGGGAGTCGTTGAACATCCGCTGCAGCAGCGCCTCGCCCCGGCTGCCGCGAACCTCGAGGAACGTCGCGAGCCCCGTGCCCACGCCGTACCAGCCCGGGATGAAGTGGCGGTTCTGTGTCCACGCGAACACCCAGGGGATGGACCGAAGGTCGGCGAGTGTGCGCGCGCCGAAGCGCCGGGCCGGCCGCGACCCGAGGTTCAAGAGGGCGATCTCTTCCAGCGGACTGGCGGCCTGGAAGTACGCCACCAGGCCGGGATGGTCGACCAGGCGGCGATACGCGGCGTGGGCCGCACCCGACAGCGCCTCCATTGCTTCGTCGAACTCCGCGGTGGGCACGAGGGCCTGCTCGCGCTCCGACGTCAGGGAGTGCTCGAGTACGCTCGCTGCGAGCAGCTCAGCCTGATACGCCGCCGTGCCGCGGTTGGCGTACTTGAATGACACCACCTCGCCCTGCTCAGTGAGGCGGAGCCGGCCCCGAATCGAGCCCGCCGGCTGCGCCGCGATCGCCCGCCCGGTCGGGGCGCCACCCCGGCTCACCGAGCCGCCGCGACCGTGGAAGAAGGCGACGGGAATGCCGCACTCGCCACCCAGCCGCGTGAGCTTGAGCTGAGCCTTGGCCAGCTCCCAGTTGGACGAGAGAAATCCGCCGTCCTTGTTGGAGTCAGAGTACCCGATCATCACCTCGAACACCCCCCCCTGACCGCGCACGCTGCGCCGCACGAGAGGGATCTGGAGCAGCTCGCGCACGATGTCCGGGGCGCGCCGCAGGTCGTCGATCGACTCGAACAGCGGCACGATAGGGAGGGTGCAGCTCTCGGTGCCGGCGGCGTCGGCGAAGAGACCGGCCCGCTTGGCGAACAGGTAGACGCCGAGCAGGTCGGCGACGCTGTGGGTCATGCTCAGCACGAAGCTGCCGATGGCCTCGCGATCGAGCCGCTCGCGCGTGTCACGAATCAGGCGGAACATGCCCGCCGTCTCGGCCGCCCCTCCCTCCGCCGGCAGGTCGAGCGCCGCGACGGCGTCGAGCGGGCGTACCAGTTCTGCCTGCAGCCAGGTACGCCACTCCGGCGACTCGAGCGGCGGCGGTTCGGCGGGGCTGCGGGTGTGCCACAGCGCGCGTAGCGCCTCGTTCACGCGCGTGGAGTTTTCGCGGATGTCCAATCGGAAGGTGCTGAACCGGAAGGCTGCCACCTCGCGCCGCACCGGCCGGACGAGCAGCCCTGCGGCCGTGGCACACCGGGCGTCGCCGAGGCCCGCCTCCAGCGCCCGCAGGTCGGCGATGAGGTCGTCCGCCGTCGCGTAGGCCGCGACCTCGGGGGCGCTCTCTCCCCGCTCCGCGCGCACCAGCGTGGCGTCGAGGCGGCGCAGCACACAGGTGAGAAACTGCCGGAACACCTCGCCCGGATTGCGGCGCGCGATGGCCTCGCCCTGGCCGGATCGCTCGAGCTGGCACGCGAGCGCTTCGCGGAACGCCGGAGAGATCAGCGCCGCCCGCTCGGTGATGCTCAGCGCCCCCAGCAGCTCGGCGAGGCGCGCGCGGTAGCGGCGCAGGCTGGCGACGCGGGTCTCGCACAGCGTCCGTCGCGTCGCATCATTCGTGACGAAGGGATTGCCGTCCCGGTCTCCGCCGATCCAGCAACCCAGCTGGAAGAAGGGAGGTACCTCGAAGGGCTCGCCGGGGTAGGCGCGACCCAGCGCCTGCTCGAGCTTGTCCACGAGGTCGGGCACGATGCCAAACAGGTTCTCATTGACGAAGTACAAGCCCCAGGCGAGCTCCTGCTCGACCGTCGGCTTCTCGAGGCGCAGCTCGCCGGAGAGCCATAACAGCTCGATCTCGGCTCGAATGGTGTCGATCAAGGCGCTGCGCTCGCGGGGCGTCCAGCGCGGCGCTTCCAGATCGACGAGTCGCCGGTAGATGCGGCGGTGTTTTTCGAGCACGGTGACGCGTTTGGCTTCGGTGGGGTGTGCCGTGATCACGGGTCGCACGCGCAGGGCGCTCACCAGGGCGCGGACCTGCTCCGCCGGCACGCCGGCCGCGGCGGCCGCCGCGATCACCTGGGCGAAGGTGCCGCGCACCTGCTCCAGGCCGCGCTCCACCTCGCTCTGGCGCCGCTGGCGCATCGCGGCGTTCTGCTCGGCGATGGAGAGGAGCTGGAACCAGGTGCCCTGCGCCTGCATCGCCCGGCCGACGAGGTCCGCGGGTGCACCCGCCGGGATCGGCTCGCCCCGGAGCACGTGCTCGATGTCGGGGTCATGAGCGCGGATGACGTCGAGCAGGCAGTCGTGCAGCAGGTCGGCCGTGCGCTGCAGGTAGTCGGGCTGGCTCACACCACCCGGTCGCGCGGGGCGGCGCCTGAAAAGAAGGCTTTGAGATTTTCGAGCGCGCGCAGGCCCATCGCGACGCGCGTTTCCTGTGTGGCGCTGCCCAGGTGCGGGAGCAGCACGACGTTTTCCATGGTCAGGAGTGCGGGCGACACCTGGGGCTCGCGCTCGAACACGTCGAGGGCGGCGCCGGCGATCCGCCCCGCCTTGAGCGCGGCGACGAGCGCCGCTTCGTCCACGATATCGCCCCGGGCCGTGTTGATCAGGAACGCGGTCGGTTTCATGAGCGCGAGCCGCGCCGCGTCGATCAGGTGACGCGTCTCGGGCGTCGCCGGCGAGTGGAGCGAGACGAAGTCCGCTTCCCGCAGCACCTCATCGACCGTGCCCTTGGCCTCGGCGCCCAGCTCGGCGACCACGTCGGCGGGCGGCGGGTGGGGGTCGTGAAAGATCACGCGCATGCCGAACCCGTGGTGCGCCCGACGCGCCACTGCCCGTCCGATCCGTCCGATCCCGATCACGCCGAGTGTCTTGCCGGTGACCTTGGTGCCCAGCATGTGCGTCGGGCGCCACGCGCTCCACGCGCCGGCGCGCACGTGCCGCTCCCCTTCCCCGGCCCGCCGGGCCACCATCAGCATCAGCATGACCGCGTCGTCGGCCGTGTCGTCGGTGAGGACGTCGGGCGTGTTCGTGACGACCAGTCCGCGCGCCTTGGCGGCGGCCACATCGATGTGATTGAATCCCACGCCGAAGTTCGCGAGGATCTTCGTCCGCAGCGGCTCGATCTGCAGCACTTGGGCGGTGAGGCGGTCGGTCACGGTGGGCAACATCGCGTCGGCGGTGGTGAGCGCGGTCTGCAGCTCGGCCGCGCTCAGCGGGTGGTCGTCGGGATTCAAACGGGCGTCGAAGTCGCGGGCCAGCTGCTGCTCCACCGCAGCCGGGAGCCTCCGGGTCACGACCAGGCTCGGCCGGCCGGCGCGTGGCGCGGTCACTGCTGGACCATGACGCGCGGCGAAGCCGCGCGCTGCAGCGCCTGCACGGCCGCGGTCCCGAGCTCCGCGGGGCTGGGCGCCACGATGAGCCCCGCCGAGCGCATGATCTCTGCCTTCTCGGCGGCCGTGTCGCCGAAGGCTGAGATGATCGCGCCGGCGTGGCCCATGCGGCGGCCCTTGGGCGCCGTGAGGCCGGCGACGTACCCCACCACCGGCTTGGTCATGTGCTGCTTCACGAACACCGCGGCCTCGGCTTCCTGCGGTCCGCCGATCTCGCCGATCAGCATCACCGCCTCCGTCTCTGGGTCGGCCTCGAACAGCGCCAGGATATCCACGAAGGAGCTGCCGTTGATCGGATCGCCGCCGATGCCGACGCTCGTCGTCACGCCCACGCCCAGCGCCTTCATCTGGGCGGCCGCTTCGTACCCGAGCGTCCCGGACCGGGTGACGACGCCGACGGCGCCGCGCGCGTAGATATGGCCCGGCATGATGCCCATCATCGCCTTGCCGGCGCTGATCACGCCGGCGCAATTCGGCCCGATCAGGCGGGTGCGCCGGTTTTTTGCATAGCGCCACAGATATCGCTTGACGGTCATCATGTCCTGAGCGGGGACGCCGTCGGTGATGGTGACGACCAGCCGGACACCCGCGTCGGCGGCTTCCATGATCGCGTCGGCGCAGAACGGTGCAGGCACGAGGATAAGGCTCGCGGCCGCTGCCGTGTTCGCTACCGCTTCCTTCACCGTGTTGAAGACGGGTCGGTCGAGGTGCGTGATGCCACCTTTGCCCGGCGTGACGCCGCCCACAACGTTGGTGCCGTAGGCGATCATCTCCTTTGCGTGGAACGTTCCCTTGTCGCCGGTGAAGCCCTGGAGGATGACGCGCGTCTGCTCGTCGAGCAGGATGCTCATGCCGCCGCTCCGGCGTGGCGCGCCGCCACCACGCGCTCCGCCGCGTCGGCGAGCGTGGCGGCGGTGACGATAGACAGGCCGCTCTCCTGCAGGATGCGGCGGCCCTCGTCCACGTTTGTGCCCGCGAGCCGGACCACGAGGGGCACCGGGACCCGGACCTCGCGGATGGCCCGGACGACGCCGTCCGCCACCCAGTCGCAGCGGTTGATGCCCGCGAAAACGTTGACCAGGATCGCCTTCACGTTGCGGTCCGACAGCACGAGCCGGAAGGCCGCCGCCACTCGATCGGGACTGGCGCCGCCGCCGATATCCAGGAAATTGGCCGGCTCGCCGCCGGCGTGCTGGATCATGTCCATCGTGGCCATGGCGAGGCCCGCGCCGTTGATGATGCACCCGATGTCGCCGTCCAGCGCGACGTAGTTCAGCCCGTGCTCCGCCGCTTCGGCCTCACGCGGGTCTTCCTGGGCGAAGTCGCGCAGCTCGGCCACGTTGGGCCGGCGGAACATCGCATTGTCGTCGAAACTCATCTTCACGTCGAGAGCGAGGACATGGCCGTCCTCGGTGACGACGAGCGGATTGATCTCGACCATCGTGGCATCCAGATCGCGGAACGCCCGATAGGCGCCCAGGAGGGCCGCCATCGCCCCCTTCACCTGTTCGGCGCCGAGGCCGAGACCGAAAGCGAGCTCACGGGCCTGGAACGACCGCATGCCCACCGCGGGCTCGACGACCTCGCGCAAGATGGCGGCAGGCTCCCGCTGCGCGATCTCCTCGATCTCCATGCCGCCGTGCGGATGGGCCACCACCACGATCCGCTCGTGCTTGCGGTCCAGCACCAGCCCGACGTACAGCTCGCGCGCGATGGGGAGTGCCTGCTCCACCAGCACGCGATGCACCGGCAATCCCTCGGGGCCGGTCTGCTTGGTCACCAGGATCTTGCCGAGCAGGTCCTTCGCCGCTTGCCGCACATCGGCATCGGTGGGGCACAGCCGCACGCCCCCGGCCTTGCCGCGAGCGCCCGAGTGGATCTGGGCCTTCACGACCCAGCGACTGCCGCCGATTTCGGTCGTGCGGTACACGGCCTGCTCCGCGCTATATGCGACGCCGCCCTTGGGCACCGGCACGCCGAAGCCCGACAGCAGCTCCTTTGCCTGGTACTCGTGGAT
>Ga0209156_10003618_pt1 | contig 11568 bp, 10 predicted proteins | sample GraSoiAngelo_124_FD_185881 | JGI IMG/M metagenome (GOLD analysis project Ga0209156, IMG submission 185881) | Grasslands soil microbial communities from the Angelo Coastal Reserve, California, USA - 14_0927_05_20cm (SPAdes) (version 2) | ecosystem: Environmental > Terrestrial > Soil > Grasslands...
ATTGTTCCGCCGAATTGTCCATTACTATCGGCAACAGTGAAGTAGGGGCTAACGCGCGTGCCCCGCGATCGATGAAGTCGCCCAGCATATGATCGACCTCGACCGACGCGGCCTTGCACAAATCGCGATATGCACGCACAAATGAATGAAATCGAAAGACCATGATACTTCAGATCTACACAATCATTCATACATTGATCAGTCTGGTTGCAATCGTCACCGGCATCGTGGTTGTGTTTGGAATGCTCGCCGGCAATCGCCTCGACGGCTGGACGAAGTGGTTCTTAATCACGGCCGTCGCGACGACGATCACCGGGTTCTTTTTTCCGTTTCATGGTTTCACGCCCGCGATCGGTCTTGGCATCATATCGCTGCCTTTTCTAGCCCTTACCATTTTTGCGCGTTATCCCAAACGACCCGCCGGACCGTGGCGATGGATTTATGTGATCGGTGCCGTGATCTGTCTGTATTTTAATCTTTTCGTTTTGGTCGTGCAGTCATTTGAAAAAATCCCGGCGTTACACGCGATGGCGCCGACGCAGACGGAATCTCCATTCAAACTGACGCAGCTCATTGTTCTGCTGCTTTCCATCGTGCTCGCAATCGTTGCCGTGATTCGATTTCATCCACGCCCGCGCCCCGCAGCAGCCTGACGGACAAGGTCGAAATCCGGATCTGATGGAAAACAAGATTCCCGGCCTTCATCACGTCACCGCGATCGCGAGTGATCCGCAGCGGAATCTCGATTTCTATGTCGCGCTGCTTGGGCTGCGTTTCGTCAAGCGCACAGTTAATTTTGACGATCCGGGGACGTATCATTTTTATTTTGGCGATAATCGCGGTACGCCGGGAACGATTCTGACATTTTTTCCATGGCCCGGCGCACGCCGCGGAATTCGCGGCTCCGGCCAGATCGAAGCGACAGCGTTCGCGATTTCGACGGATTCAGTCGGCTATTGGTTGGAGCGCTTTAAGCAACAGCACGTCACAGTGGAGAAAACGTCTCCACGATTTGGCCGGGACGTAATTCGATTTACTGATCCTGATGGACTTTTGCTCGAACTGATCGCCTCGGATTCCCTTCCGGAGATTGAGCCGTGGCCGAATAGCCCCATTCCGCCAGAACACGCGCTTCGCGGCTTCTACAGTGTATCTGCCGCGTTGGAAGGCTACGAAAGGACCTCGCGATTACTCACGGACAGTTTCGGCTATCGTTTGGTCGAGGAATCGGGAAACCGATTTCGGTTTGCCTCGCCGGACGAGTCGGCGCCGGGCAGAATCGTTGACCTGCTTTGTTTGCCCGACACAGGTATGGGCCGCGTCGCTGCGGGTTCGGTGCATCACATCGCGTTTCGAGCGAAAGACAAGCATGAACAGCTCCAGTGGCGCGAACATCTGGTCGATCTCGGGTACAACGTGACGCCAGTGATCGATCGCACGTATTTTCATTCGATTTATTTTCGTGAACCCGGCGGCGTGCTTTTCGAAATCGCGACTGAGCCACCCGGTTTTACCTTGGACGAGAAACTGGAAGAACTCGGTACGCATCTGCGCCTTCCACCGTGGATGGAATCGGCGCGCTCACGGATCGAAAAAATTCTGCCCCCGATCCAAGTGCCGGGTAAATAATGAGCCTGCAGCCTGATTTCATCCACGAATTCGTGCCTGGCAATTCAAATCGAACTTTGTTGCTGTTGCACGGCACAGGTGGAAACGAGCGCGACCTCATCCCACTTGCACGCGAGCTGGATTCTCGCGCTGCGCTACTCTGTCCGCGCGGCAAAGTTCTGGAGAACGGAATGCCGCGATTCTTCCGGCGTGTGGCTGAAGGCGTATTCGACTTGGACGATCTAAAAAAGCGCACGAACGAACTGTCCGACTTCGTGGCAGCGGCAGCTCAACGTTATGGATTTACCGCTGATAAAGTCGTTGCGGTTGGTTATTCGAACGGCGCGAATATTGCCGCGAGTATGCTTTTGCTTCGGCCAGAAACATTGCACGGTGCGATTCTATTTCGTGCCATGGTTCCGCTGGTTCCGGAAAATCTCCCGGACCTTTCATCGGTGCCCGTTTGGATCGGCGCCGGGAGTGAGGATCCAATCATTCCAACATCCGAGACTCAACACCTTGTCGAACTTCTTCGTAGCGCGGGGGCGGATGTGACAATTCGTTTTTTCAATGCTGGCCACGGCCTGACGAACACTGAAGTGGAGACAGCAGGCCGATGGCTCAAAGATCTTAAGCCGTGAGCCGCCCGAAAATGAAAACAACCCGGCTCGAAGCGTTTAGCGACGGAGTCCTTGCCATCATCATCACGATTATGGTGCTGGAATTGAAGGTGCCGCATGCGACCGAATTGACGGCATTAAAGCCGATGCTTCCTGTTTTATTGAGTTACGTGCTGAGCTTTATCTATCTCGGCATCTATTGGAACAATCACCATCATCTCTTCCAAGCCGCTAAGGAAGTTAGCGGCGGTATTCTTTGGGCGAACTTGCACCTGCTTTTTTGGCTGTCGCTCTTCCCGTTTACCACGGGCTGGATGGGCGAAAACCATCTCGCTCCCACGCCGACCGCCGTTTATGGCTTCGTTCTGCTAATGGCGGCAATTGCCTACTATATTCTGCAGCGTACCATCATATCCAACCAGGGCCGCAAATCGCTTCTGGCGAAGGCTGTTGGCAGTGATTGGAAGGGGAAACTCTCTCCGGTGCTTTACCTTATCGCCATCCCGCTCGCGTTTGTGAGCTCCTGGATCGCCGGCGGACTCTACGTGTTCGTCGCACTTCTTTGGTTGATTCCTGATCCCCGAATTGAGCGGGAGCTAGAGAAGCGCGAGGAGTAAGCGAGCGCTAATGCGTTTCGTTATTGCAGCGATGCTCGCATCAAAATTGAAGCATTCGTTTGCAGATACTTCGAAGGCCCGTTTCAGGTCTCAATAGGAATTCAGCCTTACGAGCAAACGATTGAGCGCGATAACAATGATTACTCACAGCATCACCGTTCCGCGCAGTATTTCCACGGCGTAGCCGCCCACGCGGACGTTGCTAACGCGCTCGCCTTCGCGGGTTGCTCGCACATACATCTCACTTGGACGACGGCACTCGACGCCCTGGCGAATCAGCACCTGCTCATCACTCTTTGCGATTCCATGTTTCACCAACCAACTGACGGCGCACCCGGCCGCCGATCCTGTGGCAGGATCTTCGCCGCCGTAGAAAAACATTCGAGCTCGAGCTTCGAGTCGGCCTTCGCGTCGTTCAGGACAAAGAAAATAAAAGAAATTCGCCCCGGTTTTCTTCAGAAACTCCGCCGCCTGAATGTAACTAAACTTTAGATCCGAGAGCGTCTGTCGATTGCGGAATGGCACGATAGTGAAGGTCAATCCTGTCGATACCGGTTGGATTGGCCATTCCGAAGGGATTTCGTCGACCGCGATTCCGATGACGCGAGCAACCTCTTCTCGCGAAAGCGGATTTCCAAATTCGGGATCGCGTTGGCGCATTTCGCCGAACACGTGACCGTCCACTCGATTACGGCCGGCATTCTCCGGGTTCGCTGTGAAGCGTACGGGAATTTTGCCAGCTTTCAAATCAAGCGTGATCTCGACAGATCTTTTTTGATTGGACTCCGACGCATACAAGTGCAGCGCTGTGCCGAGTGTTGGATGCCCGGCAAACGGCAATTCTGTTTCGACCGTAAAGATGCGGACTTTCTTTCCTTCCCGAGCTTCAGTCGCAGCATCGCGCGGGAAAATGAAGGTCGTTTCCGAAAGATTCATCTCGCGCGCCAGGGCTTGCATCTCGGCGTCATTCAATCCGCGAGCGTCAGGGAAGATCGCCAGCGGATTACCCGAAAGCGGCGTCTGCGTGAATACATCAAGCTGAACGAATTCGTAAGTGCGCGCCGGCATGAGTCAGATTTGGATTGTGTTGAGTCGCGCGTAAGTTTCGCAGGTGACTGAAGACGAGCAAGACGAACAGTTCTACCGCGATACCGAAAGCATCGCGTTTCCAAAACTGAACGATCATCAGCTTTCGCTACTTGAGCCTTTGGGCGAACGCCGCGTGATGAAACGCGGCGACGTGCTGTTCAAGGCCGGGCAACGTGATCTAGGATTAGCAATTGTTTTGCGCGGCGAACTCGAAGCGTTCGAGACGCGTGACACCACCGAATATAACCTGGCTACCGCGCGCGAGCGTGATTTCATGGGCGACGTATCGATGCTCCAGGGCACATCGATCCTCGGCTCCTCGAGAGTCACATCGGAAGAGGCCGAGATCCTCCTCATTCCGGCGGCCGAACTTCGGCGCGCGCTGGCGGAAATTCCGGCCGTGAGCAAGACGATCGTCGATGCGTTGATCATGCGGCGGCGGCGGCTTCGTCGCGATCGCGAATTCGCGGGCATGCGTGTTCTGGCCAGCCGCAACGCGCGCGATGGACATCAGCTCGATGATTTTCTCGACAAGAATCGCATCCCGCATCGGCTGGTAGAATTTGAGAGCGAACAGGGCCAGGCGTTGAGCGAACGGTTTCACCTAACGACTCGCGATTTGCCGGTCTTGATCACCCCGGCCGGTGCGCGCTTGCGCAAGCCGTCGTTGCGCGAGGTTGCCCGGGAAGCCGGCTTGCTGCGATCACTCACGGAAGAAGATGAAACCGAATTTCTCTGTGACCTCGCAATCGTTGGCGCTGGACCGGCTGGGCTGGCCGCAGCGGTGTATGCCGCGTCCGAGGGACTGAAGACGGTCGTTGTAGAAAGCTATGCGCCTGGCGGACAAGCCGGTTCCTCGTCACTCATTGAAAACTTCTTTGGATTCCCGACCGGCATCGGTGGCGGCGAATTAACCTGGCTGGCTCAGCTTCAGGCCTACCGGTTCGGCGCGAAATTTTCAACACCAGCCGCGGCCCTTTCCCTGCAATACCACCCTGATGACGAGTACCGTGCGTGCCTCGAGACGGAAGGTTGCGGTGCGGCACTCCGCGCAAAAGCTGTGCTGATTACCACCGGTGCCGATTATGGCCGGCTCGAAGCCGAAGGTCGCGAACAATTCGAAGGTGTCGGCGTTTACTACGCTGCCACCGCGCTGGAGGGTCAGCTTTGTCGCAACGAAACTGTTGTTGTCGCAGGTAGCGGCAACTCAGCCGGCCAGGCAGCGATGTTCCTTTCCGACGGCGCGGCCAAGGTACTACTTGTCGTTAGGGGAAACAGCATTGCCAACAAGATGTCGGACTATCTTTCGCGTCGGGTGGAGGCGCGTGAAAACATCGAGATTCTCTACAACACGGAGATCCGCAAAATGGCCGGCGGAAAAAAGCTGGAACAAATCGAACTCGAAAATACCAAGACAGGCGAACGCCGAGTTGTTCAGACGCCGGCGGTCTTTTCCATGATCGGCGCCCGCCCATGTACAGACTGGTTGCCTGCAGAGATCGAGCGGGACGACAAAGGATTCATCAAGACCGGTGCGGACGTGGCTGAAGCACCGGCGTGGCATGGAAGCAAACGACAACCAGCTCCGCTCGAAACCAGTCTCCCGGGAATTTTTGCAGCAGGCGACGTGCGGTCCGGATCGGTGAAACGCTGCGCCGCGGCCGTCGGTGAAGGCGGAATGGCGGTTGCCGGGATTCAGATGAGCTTGGCATCACGACGTAACGCTTCAGCGAACTAGCAGCTTACAGTTTAACGCTCTGCTAGGGGTGATGCACAGACATTGCCCCACCAATTAGCGCAGCAATTACCGCCATCACCATCAGCCAAACAACGACGATCGCGGGTAAGAAACAGCAAAGGACCACAAATGCTGCTGCCATCCACTTGAACATGATTTTCAAAACCGACCCGAACGGAATATCGAAATCCACCACCGAAACCCGTTGTGACAAGAAGACCGGCGGCGGTGTCGGAGGAACGCGGCGATTATCGATGGGCAGCGGCAGCTGCGTTCCGTACTTCAGCATCGGCAGATAATCATCGATCGATTTCCAATCGCCGCCGCTGACCGGTTTGCACGGCGTGTTTCGATCAATACGCCCATCGGCAAACATCTGCGCGATGCGCGGCTCTTCGAGCGGCCCCTCTTCACGGCCAGCGATTTTCAAATGGAACGATCTCACACCTTATCGAACGACTTGTAGTACCTAACGATTTCGGCGAGATCGCCGCCACCGTATCACATCACACGAGCCAAATTTTCAAGGCCAGTATCAACGATCATTCCCGCCAATTGCTCGCCGTCTACTAAAAGAACCTGCGTCGCGCTGCCCGCGAGTTTCTTCTCAAGGTAATCCTCAGCGTCTTTCGCAAACTGGGCCGAGGTTACGAACCATCCGGCGGATAAATTCTCTTCTTCCAATCCCTTGATGAGCTGATCAATCCATTTATTTGCCGTCTCTCCTTCATGGTGTTTTACCTGAATTCCGACTTTCAATTCCGCGACTCTGCCCACCAAAAAGGTTGCGACTATATCGACACCTTTGTCGTGAAGTTTCGGCACGATTTTCGCTACTCTTGCTCCATTTGATTTGGTGAAGAACCGTTTCAATCATTTCCACTCTTAGTTGGTCAGAGAACAGATCGGCAGACGGGGACTGCGCCCTCGTCGATTTCTTGACTGCAAGTCGTAGCGCCTCAAAAATGTCATCCACAAGGTCACCCGCCTCTGCGGAGGTCTGTTGAGTTTTCATCCGAGAAATCAGCTTCGACCGCGCAAACTTTCTGGGGATTGGCTGTTTGCCGTTCAGCCACTTAACCGGCCGTCTGTAACAACTGTCTGCATCTCGAGCAGACTTGCTTCCGTCATAAAAAGCCGCGCCGATAACTTCAGCGAGGTAGAAAACGCCACCCCAGTTAGGGAACAACAACCCAGTCCCCCACGTTCATTTCATTTAAGAAATGCCACATCGTGCTCGCAGCGTACCCGGCTTTCCTCAGGCTTTTCTCTTTGGAATAACAAGTCTTCCGTAGAACTTCTCTGAATCGTGAATAGTCCTTCTCACCGATCAGCCCTCCCGCCAGCGACCAACCGTTGACGATCACATTTTTCGGCAATGAGATGGATTCTAATTGACTCACTCCGCTTGGTGACTGGCGAAGTACAAATGCGTTTACGGGTTTGTTCATTGTAGAGGCGGCGAAATCGGCTGTTTTTTCTTCATGATTCCTCGAAATAGTCGCTGTCGATCTTCTTCACGCTGTAGGCGTGTTCTTCGGAAACGCCGATGCCATGCTCGATCATTAGTTCTGCCAAGCGGCGACCGTCGATGAGAATAATTTTCTGATGGAGTCCAGCTACGTACTCGCGCGCGTTGTCGTGAAACGCGCTGGTCGTGATAAAGACTCCTTTCGCTGCTTTCTTTCCCGCCAAAGCTCCCACGAAATTTTGAATTTCCGGCCGGCCAACATTGTGCTTCCAGCGTTTGGCTTGCACATAGATCACGTCCAGCCCTAAACGGTCTTCATTTATCACGCCGTCGATCCCTTCATCACCGACTCTCTGGGTTACCGCAGCTGCTTCTTTGCGCGATCCGCCATATCCCATCGCAACCAGCAAATCGAGAACCACCTGCTCGAAATAAAATGGATCGACGTTCGCGAGCTTGGCACGTACATCGGTGATCAGCGTGTCTCGTAATTCCGCGAACGCAGATTCCATCCGTTCCTCGGGAGTAATCTGATCATCTGCCCCGTGCTCGGGCGCAGCTGGTGCTAGCGATCCCGACTTCTTTGCCGCTGCTGCCGCACGCTCCTTCATTTCAGCGACAAATTGCCTGAATGGCTCGAACTGCATCAGAACAGAGCGGGTAAGTCTGCCACTCGGGTTAGTCGCAAGAAATTTTCTGCCTTCGTCAGTGATCTGGAGTGTTCCTTCGACTGGATTTGCAGCTAGCCCTGCTTTCCTCAAACCGAAGCCAGCCCAGCCTGTTCTGTGTCCGATGTATGTTGCTCTAGTGCTCGGAAGCATCTGTTGCCGCTCTTCAGGCGTGAGCTTGAAATGGTCCGCCATCTTTTCGGTGAGTTCTCGCTTCGTATGTGTCTGCCCGTCACTCAACACGTTGAGTAATGGCAGCATGATCTCGTCGTACTTCGGAATGGGCATTATTTGAGGCAACAGAATCAGGTTTAAATCATCTCGTGTTCAGATTTCAGACGCGAAGCTTTCCTCGTCGCCTGTTTACTTGCGGATTTCCGTTCCTTGTTAGCGCGTTCAGTATTTAAGGCGAGGAGTTTTTCGAGGATTTGCTCATCTTTTAAATCAGCAGCGAATCCGTAGGCAGCAGCGACGGCGGCGTCGAGTTTTGCGTGTGCATTCATGAGCCAGGCCGGGCGCTCGTTGTAAAGATTCGTGAGTGTCCGCTTGGCCAGTTTCTTCGCGCATTCCTCGTCGCGCGCTTCGGCGCGTGGATAACGAACAGTTCCGATCCCACGCGCATTGGCATCGATAATGAAGCGCGACCACGGACCGTCACTCGATCCGGGAAACTCAAGCACCCGTGTGATTGTCCACTCGGGCGGATTCAACCAGTTTTCGCGCAACTCGTTCAATTCTTTCGCCGCGGCGGAGATGTTGATCTTTTGTTGTTCGTTAGGCTCAGGCAATGGAAATGTTTCGAAGCAAGTCGTCGGAGTATAACGCGGGCGAGTTTCCAATCGCGTGCCGAGTTTCAGCGCCCAAACTTCATGAAAGCGCGAGTGCAAAACGCCAAAGAAATAATCATCGTCCCGGGCGAAAGCGACAGTTGCGTCAGAGGGCAGGTACTCTGGTGAAATCCAGACGAACACGCGGTGCTTACTCACACGCGGTGTCGCCAGAAAACGCGGCAGCGGTCGCAAACTCTGAAGCATAGCCGGTCGCGCTTCTCCGTGAACCCACCAGCGTTCGCGATAAATCTTCCTCTTATTTTCGGCGCGCACTGGTCGAACATGTTTTTCGACATAACCGAACGGCATCTCGTAAAGAGCTGATGCTTGCGCCGTGGAATCTGGATCGAATGCGATGATCCAGCGCGGTTCAGCGCGTTTAGTGATTTCAAATGCGTTCAATATCGGCCGCACAACATCTGAGTTCGCGTAACCAGTCGGATTTCCTCCTGCAGTGCAGAACTCGATCGCTTTCGCTTCATCGATATCAAAAGGCCCGTGCATTGAAACGCCAATAAATCCAATCTCCGCGTTCGCTTTGATGCGAGCAGCGGAGCTAATATCCGCTTCGGCTGTAAGGTTTGCGTTGGTGCGCAGGACCAATTTGGAATCCAGCATGCGCACATTGTCGGAACCATCGTCAAAACCAATCATCGACACGTGGACGTTCGCGCCGTCGAGAATCCACTCGCGATCACTGATTGCGAAAAAGATGTCTCCTGTTTGCTTGATTCGCTTAAGCACTTCGCGATTTGCGCCGCCACGAATGCCCTGAGTCGCCAAAAGTCCAGCGCGTTTGCAGTGTTTGTGTTCGATCGAATCACGCGCTTTCTCGAACCAATAGCAGCAGAGGTCTGATTGGCCTGGAATCCGATCGCCATACGTGCGACGAAGTTCCTTCACGTAATCATTACCCATTTCGCTGCGCATCAGCTTATCGCCCAAAAAAGGCGGATTGCTGACGATGACATCACACGTCGGCCATTTGCGTTCTGTGTAAAATTTGAGCGCGTCATCAGCAGCGTGTTCGCCCGCCTGAGCTTCTTTCAGTGTTTTTGCTTTGCTCCGAAAATGCGGAACCAGGAGGGCGTCTTCGTTTTGGAAATGGTCCAGCTCCTGGAGCACGGGATCGCGTTCGTTTGGGAAACCGTTGTCGCGTCGCCATTTCAAATAACCGATTTGCACGGAAACCTGTGCGAGTTCGAACGCGTAGGCGTTGAGTTCGATGGCTTTGAGTTGTTGCACGTTCACGCGCGATTTGAAATCGAAGCCGAGCTGTGTCGCGAAGGCGATGAGTTCCTTTTCAAGATCGAGAAGCAACTGAAGCGAGACATAAAGGAAGTTGCCGCTGCCGCACGCGGGATCGAGCACCGTGATGCCGGCGAGCTGGTCATGAAAGGAGGACAGCTTCGCGCGATCCGACGCTTTGCCTTCACCGCGCACGAACGAGGACGCGAGTTCGCCTTTGATCGTGCTCCACTCACGACGCAACGGGGCCATCAGCACCGGCTCGACTAATGTTTTGATGTCCTCCTCGCTCGTGTAATGCGCGCCAAGTTGCGCGCGGTGATCGGGATCGAGCCCGCGCTCGAAAAGATTTCCCATGATGCTGGGTTGGATGAATTGCCAATCGGCTTCGCCTGCGACAGCGAGCTTGCCAATTTCCTCTTCAGTCAACTCAAACACCGTCGCCTCTTCGAACAGATGGCCATTGAAATGACGAATCTTGTGCGCACCGAACGTGCCGCCCTTCGCCATTTTTCGAAACAAATCTTCGAGCACTTCGGCGAAATGCGTTGGATCATCGACGCCCGTTTTAAAAATTTCGGTCACCACGTTTTTCGGCAGCAATCCTGTGTCTTCGGCAAAAAAGCAGAAGACGATTCGATTGAGGAAACGAGCGATGCGCAGATTCTTGCGTTGAGCGACGGCAAGCTCGCGTCGCGACCGCGCATCAACGAGCTCAACTGACTCGCGCTTCTGCAATAAGCGGGCAACTTCACCGATCTGTTGCGCGAGTTTTTCGGTGACCTCATCAGTCGTACGCTGTGGCTTGAGGAATTCCGGGTTGGTAAAGACGGCCCCGAGTAGCTGTAGAAACTTCGGATCGTCGACGTTCGCGTTGGTGAACTCGTATGTCTCCTGGACCGTGCCGTTGAAATTTGTGCGAATGATGTAGCGATCGAAATCGCACACGACGAGTAGCGGTGGGTTTAGCAGCGACTCCCGATAACGAAGCAATTGCTGGTAAGCTGCATCGAGATTTTTCTTTTTGCCCTTGTATTCCCAAGCGAAACAGCCGCGCTTCCAAACGTCCGCGAAACCGCGCTCGCGTTCGGGCTCCGGCTCTTCTGCTACGCGGCCGGACTCTGCAAGCGCGAAGAGCTCTTCGTCTTTGACGACACGCTTTTGAAAACAAAACGACTCGTTCCCGGTTGGATCAGCTGCCGCCGGCGTTGGTTCACCGAGTAACGCGCAAAGATCGTTGAAGTGCTCTTGATACGCGGCGGTCTCTTTGCCCGAGTAGCGAGCCCACTTGCGTTTGAATTCTGCGGGCGTCATTGCATCGGTTTTACACGAAATTCGGGGCAGAGACAATTTTCCGCCGGGTTGCGCGTCTTCGTATGGCGAAATAGGCTCATCTGCGATGTCCGACCGCGGCTGTTCTCATCTCGACGCAATCGGAGCGGTCACGCAACCGAAGATCCGCGAATGCGCTGAATGCGTAAAGATCGGCGCGTCCTGGGTTCATCTGCGGACGTGTCAGACATGCGGCGTCACGCTGTGTTGCGACAGCTCACCGAATCGTCACGCAAGCAAACACGCGCACGCCACGGCACATCCGGTGATCGCGTCTGCACAACCGGGAGAACGCTGGTTGTATTGTTATCCTGACGACGCTTTTACCGAATACTGAAGCTGTGTCT
>Ga0209156_10003619_pt1 | contig 11565 bp, 15 predicted proteins | sample GraSoiAngelo_124_FD_185881 | JGI IMG/M metagenome (GOLD analysis project Ga0209156, IMG submission 185881) | Grasslands soil microbial communities from the Angelo Coastal Reserve, California, USA - 14_0927_05_20cm (SPAdes) (version 2) | ecosystem: Environmental > Terrestrial > Soil > Grasslands...
GAGGAATGGCCGTGCACCATCGCGACGCCTTCCTCGATCAAACGATGCGCGAACACGATTTGCTGGCGCGGAATTTCGTAACCCCAATTGCTTCCCCAGTGGACTGAAGCGATCAGCAAATCGCCGGACTGTTGATGTTCGCGCATTTCACTCACAATTTGCGAGGCTGTCGCTTCTGAAAGATCGTCCAGCAGATTCACGCCCGGGCTGACGCCGGTTGCGCGCCAATCGCGCGGAACACCGCTGGTTGTCGATCCAAACGAGAGGAGAAGCGCGCGGCCTTTACCCGGCACATTCAAGATCGCCGGAGCGGCGGCTTCTTCCGCATCGTGTCCCGCGCCCGCGTGTGCGATGTATGCAGCATCCAAAATGCGCACTGTCTCCACCAATCCGTCGTATCCCCAGTCCAACACGTGATTGTTCGCCAACGCGCATGCGCTGATCCGAGCGGCAGAGAGACAAGCAATGTTGCGCGGATGCATCCGATAATGAATTCCTTTATCCGGCCAGGCGGTCTCGGCGGAGGTGATCGCGGTTTCCAAATTAACGATCCGCAAATCGACTTCGGCCTGTTCGAGCTCAGGCAGCAGATCACCCCAGATATAATCGAAACTTACCGGTCGCGGGATCGGCCCGTTCGCTTTCTCGGCAAGATCGACATATTCGCGCGCGTCGCGAATGCACGGTTCGTACAAAATCGGATTCGACGAATGCGGCAGTGCTTGATCGATGCCACGGCCGGTCATGACGTCGCCGCAGAGAAACAAACGCATGAAGAAGCGTAAACCCCAAATCCCAAACCCCAAGCACCAGAGAAATTCCAAGCTCCAATACTCAAATTCCTGGCATTACGTTTTGGAGCTTGGTGATCGAGCTTCCCTGGGGTTTGGTGATTGGTGCTTGAGAAATGTCTGTCCACGCGATTGGTAATTTTCTGACGCTGCTGAAGGACTCGCCGCCTGGCGCCGTCTTCAATCCGTGGTGGCAGGCTGATGACAAAAACGACATTGGCGAGAATGCACTCGGCATCCGGCGAAAACAATTGCGGGCTTATCTTGGCGATCGATTGGGGAAAGCGCGACTCGCAATCGTAGGCGAAGCGCTCGGTTATCGCGGTGGACATTTCACCGGGATCCCGATGACCTCTGAGCGCATCTTGCTCGGGAGAAACAAGAATGTCGGCATCGGAGCGAAGCAATTTTTCTCGGACATTGTGGCGTGCCGCACGAGCAAACAAGAAATATGCCGCGATGGTTTTTCGGAGCCGACAGCGACGATTGTGTGGAGTTCGCTGCTCAAGCTCGGGATCAAGCCGACTGAATTTGTTCTCTGGAACGCATTTCCGTGGCACTCGTTCGATCCTGATGAACGTCTGTTGAGCAATCGGACGCCGACCCGCAGCGAGCGAGCTGCCGGCGTGCCGGTGCTCAAAGCTTTTCTGAAATTATTTCCATGCGATCAAGTGGTTGCTCTCGGCCGCATCGCGACGGCTCAGCTCGAAGCGATCGATGCTGATGCGTCCCACCTCCGCGGGATTCGCCATCCTGCTTCCGGCGGCGCGAAGCTTTTTCGCAAGCAAATCGCCGAGGTCGTGAAGAAATTAAGCTAACGAAGTTGTCGTTCAGCCAATTGGAACAGGATCGTCTTTACCGTTTCTGAAACGGAATCGTTGGCTGAGACTTTCATCAGGTTGTCCATCAGTTCGGTCGACGGTTCGTAAGCGGCGTTCAATTTTTTGAAATCTTCCAAACGCGCATCGGAGATTTCGTCGGTACTCTTGTCGCGCGCTTTCAGCCTGCGCTCGATCTCGGGAAGATCGACATCGAGTTCGACGATTTCCCATCGCGCGTTCGCTTTGCTGCTTTCGTCGCGTAGCAATTCGCGGTGTGCCCGGCTCGAAAACGTAGCGTCGAGAACAGCGCGTTGAATGAGAAACCGGAACTGCTTTTGTAGATTGGGACCACGTCCAGATAAATTTCGGGAGCGAGCCGCCGGTTCAGCTTCAGTTCGCGCTCGCAAAAATGGCGGCGTTTTTCCAGGGTGCTGAAGTCGAGAAAGCCAAGGCTGAGCGGTTTTTTTACTTTGAAAACAAACGGTGACGCAATGAAGACCCAAGAAATGTGGGTCTCCATCGAGCGGACTTCACCTGGCCGATGAGCATACGATGCTGGTGATTCGAGAAAATCGACGAGCCCCCGTGATTGTCGATCTTGCATGGATGTTGGTCGCATCGTTCTGAAACATAAGGCGATTACGACACCACCACGAATGCGCCGGCGTGCGAAACTTTTACGTATGCCTACATGCGAAGTTTGCGAAAACCAATATGACAAGGCCTTCGAGGTGGTGGTGGGCGGAAAGCATCACACGTTCGACAGCTTTGAGTGCGCGATCCACGCTCTGGCGCCGGTCTGCCCGCACTGCGGCTGCAAAGTCGTCGGACACGGCGTGGAGCAGGACAGCAGCATTTATTGCTGCGTCCATTGCGCCCGCGCGGCCGGCAAAACCGGTTTGAAAGATCGCGTCTGATTCCGCGTCGAATTCGGTCCGTTATTGCGGCGACGTTTCAGGACCAGGAGTAACGCTTCCGGGCCGGTGATGTTGGAACCAGCGGCGATGGCGCGCTTCCATGTCTTTCAGGCGCTGCTGTTGCTCCGGCGTGAGATTCGGCGCGATCTCGCGGTGTGCTTCGGCAATCGTCTCGCGGACTCGGCGGCCGGTGTCGCCTCGAATTTCTTCGAGCTTGGTCCCCGTTTTCTCAATGATCGGCGCAATCTTGGTCATCTGCTCGTCCGTCAATCGAAGTTGCCATTGTAAACGGTTCTTCATCGCCTGAGCGGCAAAACCGTGATGATGGGCCCCGAAAAAGTAATGGGCTGTGGTCGCGCTCACGAATACGCCAGTAGCGCCGCCGGCCAGGAAAACGAGGACGAAACCGGCGATCAATTTCCATTTCAGCGCGCTACTCATTGTGCAACCTCATCTTGAATGACTGAATCGGCGATGGCGAATTCGTTCCCGGAGGCGACGCTTGCATCGTCGTTCCGATTAAACTCGACCCAGGCGCCGCCGGTTGCCAAAATAATCACCGCCGCAGCCGCAAGCGCGACCCGGCGCAGAAGCGTGCCGAACGCCGCGCCGTTTCCATTCCGACGCGAAAGCGCGGCCACGCGGGTGTCGAAACCAAGCGGCATTTCCACCGGCGTCTGGTCTTTCTCTTTGGACGCGGCGCGCAGTAACCGATCGAGATCGACATCCTTCATAGGGTCCTCCCCGCTCCGATTTTTGCGAGCTGCGCTTTCATTTTCTGGCGGGCCCGGAACGCGCGGACTTTAATCGCGGCCGTGCCCAAACCCGTGATCTTGTGAATTTCTTCGACGGAACGGCCTTGCAAGTAAAGCAAATCAATAACGAGGCGTTCGACCGGCTTGAGCAGCTGAAGCAAATGTTCGACCAGCTGGCGCGACGCCAATTGCCGGTCGGGCGCGAGTTCGTCGGACGAGCTGGCAAGGTTCTCCACGACGGCCTGCTCCTCTTCGCTCAGATCGGCATGGCGCAGCTCCGGACGCACTTTCTCGGCTTCGATCTGACTGAGGCAGGTGTTAACGGCAATGCGCGAGACCCAGTGCTCGAGCGGCACTTTACCGGAAAATTGGGAAAGCTTTTGAAAAACTTTGATGAAAATCATTTGGCAAAGATCCTCTTCACTAGTTCGTCGCGGTCGATGCGAGCGGACCATTTTCGCGACAAGCGGGTAGAGACGGCGAACCAATTCCCGAGCCGCTTCATCATCGTGCCGCAGGGCAGCCTGAACCAGCTCAGCAGGGTCGAGATCAGCCATGTCGCCGTCGAGATCGTATCCACACTACTGACAGAGACGGGCGTGGATGGGTTGCGGTTACAGATAAAAACACCAAATCCCAGGCTCCAAGCACCAGGGAAGCGGCAATTGGGGTATTGGAGCATGGAATTTCTTTGATCATGGGAGATTGGCTCTGGGATTTTCGAGGCGAGCGGGATCCTGCGCTACTTGGAAATAAAAATTGTAACCGCCCGGCGGGCCGAGCAGTCACGTCCTATGAAACAGTCTTAACCATAGAAATGAACACAAATATGAAACGAAACTTACTTACATTCGCTGCTGTCGGCGCGATCGCGCTTGGCGGTTACGCTTTCGCCCAAGGCCATGGCGGATTCGCCGGAGGCCACGGCGGCAGGCAAGGTCAGGGATTCGCGATGGGACATTTGACCAAGGCCTTGAATCTGACAGCTGAGCAACAGTCGAAGGTCCAACCGCTGATCGACCAGGCGCGGCCGCAGATCGTTGCCATTCACAAGGACGCGATGGATAAAACCCATGCGGTTATCGACAAAACGATGTCGCAGATCCGTCCGATCCTGACGTCGGACCAACAGAAGAAATTCGACGACCTGCAAAAAGCGCGGCAGGACATGCGCAACGCGATGCAAGAACTGCACAACGCGATGACTGAATAACTTCAGGGGTCATAAGGGAGGGAAAATGGCGGCGGCCGGAAACGGTCTGCCGCCATTTTTGCAGCGTCTGAATGCTCTGTAGCGGCCGCCGTCTCGGCGGCTTGGCCTGCGCGTAATTGCTGCTGAGGACAGCGGCCTCTACAGTTCCACAAAAGCGCGTGAAATTGTTTCATTCACCTCGAATCGAACCCTTCCTCGCCAAGATCGACAACCGGCGGCTGCGCGAGATTCAGCGGCGGTATGCGGGCTCAAGCGATCGATACGCAAAGTATGCCGACGTCGAACACTGGCTGAAGATCAACCTTCCGCGAGTCCAAGAACTGAAATTGGATCGCTCACCGCCGAAACAGATTCTCGATCTTGGATGCGGCGCCGGTTTTTTTCTATTTCTCGCCAAACAGTTCGGTCACCAGTGCCTCGGCCTCGATGTGGGAGATTTCCTGCTTTCCAACGAGTTAATTGAGCTCTTTGGCTTGGAGCGCGTTACCGGGAGAATCAGAGCGTTTCAGCCGTTGCCGGATTTTGGGCGCAAGTTCGATTTGATCACGGCTTTTTCCGCTGCGTTCAATCGGAGCGAAGACGAATCCCGCGGCTGGAATCCAGAAGAATGGAATTTTTTTTTGGACGACGTGGATCGATATCTCAGGCTTGATGGCCAAATCTTGCTCGAGATCAACTCCGGCAAAGAGAAACGCTACTTTCCGGCGGAAGTCCGCGACTTTTTATTGAAGCGCGGTGCGCGCGTTGACGGCGAGCGCGTTTACTTCAGGTCGTAGCCGCGCCGCTTATTTCTGTCATTCCGACCGAAGTGGAGGAATCTCTAGATGTTTCTGTGGTTTAACTGATCCGGAAATAATAAGAGATGTCTTCCCGCAACCGCGGGACGCGACATGACAAAGTGGCCAGGCGCTCCCTAGGAACGCTTCCGCAACGAGAAAAGGAAGAGCACGATCGCGAGCGCGGCCAAGACTGCCGCCACTACGAATCCGGCGGTCGAGAGTTCCATGCGATGATGGAAATTCATTTTCATCCGCGCGGCCAGGCCGAGCAGGAAGAAAAGCAGCGCGGTATAAATCAAAATTACGCTGATCCCCTTTTCGTCATCGGCTTTCATCAACAACCTATTCGCAATTGAATCCGCGATTTGGCGGCAAAATTCAAGCTCGCTTATTTTCCTGACCGGCTGGCCACCACGGTTTTCAGATCGCTGATGCTACCGTCGGTGAAAATGATCAGGTTGCCATGGCCAGAACAAGGCACATCAAGCAGCCGAGAAGCAACTTCATCGTGCTGACTTTAAGAAGCAGCCGTTTCCGGCGCCAATCCGAAATTAGCAGGAGCATTCGTTTCAATGCTCAAATCGAACAACGGCTGACGATAGCGCGCGCGCAGTTGTTCGAGTTTCATCGCAACGTCGCGACCGTAATTCGAAATCCGAAAGTTAGTTTGTCTTAGTCGTGAGTTTCTCCGGCGCCGTCACCCATTTGCCGCCGGGCGAAGTGAGGATCGGCAATTCTTCCATCATGAACTGCGTTTTGCCGAGGGCACCGATCATCTTGGTGCCGGTGGCGCGATACCACCATCCGCTCATCTCCTCGCCGGTGTGGCAACCCCAGCTTTGGATGTAGGCGTTGCGCGCGAAGATCCAGCCGTTGATTTGGCGCAGCTGCGACTCGTGCAGGAACGATTTGGAGGCGCTGTCCACGTTGCTGCTGTAATCGAACATGAAGCAGGCCCGGTTCGAGTGGCCGAAATATTCAAAGCCCGCCACTTTCTGGCGTTTGCGATCCATTCCCTTGTTTAAATAATTGATGACGTCGTCGCCATTCCGGAACCAAACCAGATTGAGATTGAATTTGTCGCGCACGGATTCGATGAAAGCGATCAGGTCCTGGTGTTCCTGCGGTGCGCGATCGAGATAACCTTGCTTGTAAATCAGCCAGGTGATGGGCGCATTTGGCCCGAGACCATCACGCAGTTGTTCCGTTCGCAATCGCGCAGCCCGGACAAAATTGGCCCACCAATGATCGTGCGGTTGGGCTTTATATTGCTCCCATTCCTTTAATGAAGGCCCGCCGACGACGATAATCCATTCGCCTTTGGGGACGTTGTCGCCCGCTTTGGCTCCCTGGGCCAGGATCGAGAGCGACGCAATGAGGAGGAAGCGTTTCATCGAATTCGAGGGGAAGCAGTATTTATGCAGGAAACGAAAATCTGCAACTCTCGCGCTCACTCCGCCTCGTCCCGAACCAAATCCTCCCAGGTCTGCCTTTTTCTGATCAATGCGAGCTGACCGCCCCGCACCAGCGCTTCCGCGGGCAGCGGGCGCGAATTATAATTCGACGCCATCACGAATCCGTACGCGCCTGCACTCATGATCGCGAGCAGATCACCTTCGTGAACTTCGGGCATCTCGCGGTCGAGCGCAAAAAAATCGCCCGATTCACAAACCGGCCCCACAATGTCGACCTTCTCCATTCCACCCTCACCTGCCGCTTCGCGACTTCCTCTCCCTAGCCAGGGAGAGGATGGAGGTGAGGGTCGAATCTTCTCCTCCACCGGGACGATCTCGTGATAACTGCGATAAAGCGACGGCCGGATCAGGTCGTTCATTCCGGCATCGACGATTACGAACTTTTTGACGCTGGATTCCTTGATGTAACGGACGCGCGTGAGCAAGATACCAGCGTTGCCGACAAGGAAGCGACCCGGTTCGACCAAAATGCGAACATCGAGGTCGCGCACCGGTGGTACAATCGCGTCGGCGTAATCGCGGACACTGAAAGCGGACGATTCGCCGCTGTGATCGTGCCACCACTTACCTGATCCGCTTTCCAAGGCGCGGCGGTAAATGATTCCCATCCCCCCGCCGATGCTGAAGAATTTGATTCCGTATCGCGACTTAAGTTGCCTAACGAGCGGAGCGACTTTCCCGATAGCGTCGGCGAAGGGCGCCGATTCGGTGATCTGCGAACCGATGTGCATCTGGACGCCAACGATGTCGATGTTCCGCATTTTTGCGGCGCGCTCATAGACTGCCGGGGCCTGACCGAGCGCGATGCCGAATTTGTTCTCATGCGATCCGGTCGCGATGTATTCGTGCGTGTGAGGATCGACATTGGGATTGACCCGCAGCGCGATCGGCGCGCGCAACTTCTTCGCGCCGGCGATTTTGTCGATGTATTCCAGCTCGGCTTCGCTCTCGACGTTAAAGCTATAAACGCCTTGGTCAATCGCATACTCGATTTCGTCGCGCGCTTTGCCGACACCGGCGAAGGTGCATTTTGTGGGATCGGCCCCGGCTTTGATTGCGCGGAAAAGTTCGCCGCCGGAAACAATATCGAATCCTGCGCCGGCTTCCGCGAGCAGTTTCAAAACTGCACGATTAGAATTCGCTTTGACCGCGTAGCAGACGAGATGATCGAACGGCGCGAGCGCGGCGTTGAGGCGATCGAAGTGATCGAGAATCGTGCCCGCGCTATAAATATAGAGAGGCGTGCCGAAGCTCTCCGCCGCCCGCGCAAGATCGATATCTTCGCAGTAGAGCTTCCCGTCGCGATACCGAAACGAATGCACGATCAATTGTAGCCGCTTCGCTCGGCGAAGCGAGAACACCACCAATCGGGCGGCGGCTACATTCGCTCGACCGCTTGGGAAATTCATCCAGTGATGAAAATCGAAGACCTCGGGACAGAGTAATCGCGCGGCTGGACAGTCTCGGGCGGTTGGATTACGAGTGCGCTACAGGCGAACATGGACGTGACCAGGCTTTACTTCCTCATCTTCGGAGCGCTCACGATTCTTGGCGGCGTTATCGGCTACGTGAAAGCCGGCAGTGTCCCATCTATCATCGCCGGAGCGATTACGGGGGTCTTGCTGCTCGTCGCCGGAGCGCTGCTGCCGGAACATCGCGCCGCCGGATTGGCCGCCGCTTTTATTGTTTCTCTTTTACTCGCGGCTCAATTCGCGCCGAAATTTATTCGCACCGGTAAAGTGATGCCCGCCGGCCTGATGTCGATCTTGAGTGTGATCGGTATCGTTGTCGCAGTTGTCGCGTGGTTGAAAAAGTAATCGCGTGGCAAAACTTCGTCTGAGTACGTTGCGAAGGGTGGTCCTCCTTCTGGCGGCAGCGATTTTCGCGGTGATTCTGTATCGCTGGATTTCGCAGGAGCGATTGCAGTACTTCGCGCCCCGGGAGACTCCGACGACAACTTCGCCAACGCCTGAGCCAACTCCAACGCGGCCGCCGCCTATCGCCGGGAAGCTCGACACCGGCCGTTTGTTCAACGGTATCACCCTTCATCCAAGCGTTGAAACAATGCCCGGATCGGACGCATCGACCGAACGCGCCGATCCGGAGAGTTATGTCCTGGATTTGAAATTGAATGCGCGCGTTCCGACACCGAATCGAACACTGGAGGAGCTGGCAAAAATAACGCCGCGATTACCGGAATTGTTGCCGGGTCTGGCCGCGATGGCTGGTCCCGAGTCGGTTTCGCCGCTTTTTACCGAGCTTTACAATACCAAGATCAGAATGCTTCGTGAAAATCTTGTCCGGCTGGACCTGCTTCTCTCGCGTCACAATTTTTTCGATTGCCAGACTGTCTTGCAATTGCAGAATCCGCAGAGCCATCGCAAGGCGCTGTTGTTGCAAGCCGACATGGATGTCGATGCGGACGGTTCTGATGGCGACCGGATGCCGATTGGCACGGGGGCGCCGACCAACTTCAAACCGTTCACCAGTTTCAAGTGGGCAAAGAAAACGCCGGCACCCAATCCTTATCTTGTCGGAACCGAAGAAAGATTGAAACGCACGGAAGATGAATTTGCCGCCAGAACCACTGCACCGGAGCGCAAGCGCGACCTGCGGAATGCAATCACCCAATTGCGCGCGGAAGTCGCGACGCTCAAGAAATTCAGTTTCCTCATCGGCACGACCGATCCCTACATTGTCATTCCAGGTGCGTTCACGCATGGACACGACGCCGCTAAGACGGGCGATTACGCGCTCGTGATTTTTGGCGACGGAATTTATCCGGCAATTGTGGGGGACATTGGGCCGAACGATAAAGTTGGCGAAGCCTCGTTTCGGATTGCGAAACAGATTAATCCACAGGCGACGCCGTATAACCGTCCGGTGAGCGACCTGAAAGTGACGTATCTGATTTTTCCGGGAACAGCCGATCCGCAGTTTGGTCCGCCGGATTTGGAAAAACTTTCGGCGCGCTGTCAGAAATTGGTTGACGAAATCGGCGGCTCGACGGTGCCGCTGCATCAGTGGGAAAACATTATTCCGCCGCCGCCGACTCCAACGCCGTCACCCACGCCAACCGTTTCGCCATCGCCGACCGCGACAACTTCTCCGGCGCCGAGCACGAGCGTGACGGCTTCACCTTCGGCGACGTTCGCATTTCCGATCTCGAGCCCGACCCCGCACAAGTAAACACGGCTGCGGCGCGCGCGAAGCGCGTTCTTCTAATGCAGTTGCATGCTGCATTCATGGGGGGTGAAGGACAATGAAGTCTGTCGCAAAACGCTGGTGGTTTTGGCTACTCATCGTCATCGCGGTGGCGTTCGTGATCGTGCACGCGTATCTCGCGCTCTGGGTACGGGATTACGTCAATCGCAAGCTCTCTGAGATTCCGGGCTACCGCGCGCATGTGGCCGCAGTCACGCTGCATCTCTGGCGCGGAGCGTATCAGATCCACAACATCGACATCAAAAAAACGAGCGGCAAAGTTCCGGTCCCCTTTTTTTCCGCGCCGCTGGTCGATCTTTCAGTGCAATGGCATGCGCTCATCTTCGAGCATGCCGCCGTTGGCAATATCGAGATTTACCGGGCAAAAATGAATTTGGTGAATGGCCCGACGCCGGACACGCGGCAGACTGAGGTGGACGCTCCGTGGGCGCAAAAAATCAAGCAACTCTACCCGCTCAAGATCAATCGCTTCGCCGTTCACAACGGCGAGCTCCATTATCGCGATTTCAGCAAGGAGCCGAGCGTCGATGTGATGGCGGATCGCGTCCAAATGGTGGCGGTGAACCTGACGAACAGCAAAAAGCTTTCGAAAAATTTAATCGCTGACATTCGAATGGAAGGCCGGCCGTTGCGGGAAGGCAACGCGCGCGCCCAAATTTCGCTCGACCCGTACGCATCACGGCCGACCTTCGCAGTCAATTTGGAAGTGGCCGATGTGCCGCTGCCGAAATTGAACAATTTCGCCAAAGCCTACGGCGGCTTCACCTTTAAAGAGGGCACCTTCAAGATGGCGATGGAGGCGAACGCAAAAAACGGCGGCTATCAGGGATACGTCGAACCGGTATTCGATCACATGGTCATCTTCAATGAGCAGAGCATGCAAAACCCGGCGACATTTGTCTGGGAGGCGATCCTCGGAGCGCTCACACAAATTATTCGCAATTATCCGAAAGATCGCTTTGGCACCAAAGTACCATTTTCCGGCACGTTCGAGCATCCGACGCCCGATATTATCGCGACGATCTTCAATGCCTTTCGAAATGCGTTCGTCCAGGCGTTCGAAGGAAAATTAGAGAACTGGAAGAAAGTTCCGAAAGTCGAGCCGGAGAAAAAGCAGTAGTCTCGCTTGCGGGATTTAGGTGGCTGCCCCGCTTGGATTCGAACCGCGTAAAAAGCTTCGCTTCACGCGGTTTTAGCCATGTCAAATTATCGACGTGTTTTATGTCTATGTTCTGCACTCTCTCGCAGATAACGGTTTTTACATCGGTTACTCAACGGATTTGAAAAAGCGATTAGCACAGCACAAACAAGGTGCAGCGATTGCAACTCGACATCGTGGACCGTGGAAACTGATCTATTACGAAGCCTATATTGAGCAGGCTGATGCGAAGGGTCGCGAAAGATACCTGAAGAGCGGAGGCGGACGTCGCTTTCTTCGTCACCAACTGCAGAATTATCTTCACCGATTTGGACGTGGCACAGCCACGTGAGGGCGTAGGCCTTTTAGGTGGCTGCCCCGCTTGGATTCGAACCAAGAATAACGCCTCCAAAGGGCGCTGTGTTACCGTTACACCACAGGGCAAAGTTCG
>Ga0209156_10003626_pt1 | contig 11546 bp, 13 predicted proteins | sample GraSoiAngelo_124_FD_185881 | JGI IMG/M metagenome (GOLD analysis project Ga0209156, IMG submission 185881) | Grasslands soil microbial communities from the Angelo Coastal Reserve, California, USA - 14_0927_05_20cm (SPAdes) (version 2) | ecosystem: Environmental > Terrestrial > Soil > Grasslands...
TACACTACGCGGCGGGCGAGTCACCCGCAGCTGAAGCGCGAGCTGTTAGGCAGCAGCACACTGCACCGTTCTGTTAGAGACGAAATGCCCGAACGATCCTGCCTCAGGGCGCTTGTCATTTCCCTGACCCTCGTTGTCGCCGTGTCGTTCGTCGGTCCAGTGCAAGCGCACGCCCAGCGTGGGGACAGCACGGGGGGAGGCTGGCTGGAATTTGCACTTGGCTACGGCTCGCTCCATGCCTTCAGCGGCACTTCCGGCGGTGGCCGGCATATGGATGGCTATTCGTTCCTGTTCGGAGGCGGCATAACGCGGTCCCACTTGTACACCGGGGTACTCTTGGACATCTGGCAGCACCGATTTCCGGACGGCGAGACGGAGACGGCGAACATCGCACTGACCGCTTCAGCCCTTTACTACCTGAGCGGGCGCGGAGGCCTCTTCCTCGAGGGGGGGCTCGGGCTGTCGGACTATCGGATGCTGAAGGGCTTACACGGTGGACTCCTGTTCGAAAGCACCGATACGACCTACTTCAAGGGCATCGGGTTGACTGGCACCCTGGGCATCGGTAGGGACGTCCAGGTCGGCTGGTTGGTTCTCACTCCGCGCCTGGCGTACCTGTATGGGGCACCACGCACGCTGCACTCGCCGAACGGAACGACGGTGGCGACGGGTTCGATGCAGCATATGCTGGAGGCGAGCATTGCGGTCGCTGGTCCCTAGCCCGACGTGAGGTGAATGGCTGAACGTGAACTAGTGTCCATAGCTCACGACACGAGCGATCTTCCATCCGCTGATCTCGCGTCTCCACACCTGCACGAACTTGAAGGTCCCACAGTCCCGCCGACCGCCCTCCGTATGGCAGAACCGATGTGTCCCAACCTCGATGGCCCCGTAGCCGCGCACTGGATACACCTCTAGGGCGCCGACGCGCTCACGTTGGATACCGTTGTTGCTCCCGAACAGAGATCGGAACCCGGCGCTGACTGCCTGGTAGTTCTGCACTCCTTGGGTGTCATGATAGAACTCTAGGTCCCGTGCAAACAATGACATCAACCCGTCTGCGTTGTGGGCGTTAAAGGCGGCAGACAGGCTATCGTCAAGGCCTGAGATCTCCGTTTGCAGGGGTCGCTGTGGCGCCACCGTCGTAAAGCGCGTACGAGGCGCTGACCAGCTCCCCATGGCCAGGGTCAAAAGGGCGATTCGCACGGTAGTCTGTCTCATGGCCCCCGCTTACGGGGTGGGTCCCGCAGCGGTTTCGCCCGCAACTTCGTCCAACAAGCCTTGCGCCGGCGGGCGAGTCGCTCGCAGCTTGAGCGTGATCCGTTAGGCCGACGCGTCCCCGAGCGCCCGCCCGCAGGTTAGCCGCGATCCGTTAGCCAGCCACGTAATGCCCGCTGAGGTAGAGAGACCGCCGCAGGTGCGCATCTGGCAGCATGCCGAGATAGCTTGCGGTGCGCCAACCATGTTTGGAGACCTCATGCACCGTCGCGCCCTGATCGTCGTCACGCTTGTGCTTCCCTCGGTGTTGGCAGGCCAGTCGCCGCCCACTCCGGAGTTGCCTAATGCGGTCATGCTGCAATTCATCAGGTTTGCCGACATCTTCGGAAGTCGGCTCGTCGCGGCCTTCGATTCCATCCCTGCAGGCCGATACGCCTACCGGCCTACCCCGTCACAGCAGACCATCGGCTATATCGCCCAACACCTCGAGGATGCGAACTACAGTCTGTGTGAGCGCCTCGGGGTCCTGAAGCACCCTAGGACTCCAAAGGATTCGTTGTCGGACACGGTCAAAGCGCAGTGGCCGAAGGACACCCTCGTCCAACGTCTCGAGGCCTCACTACGGTTCTGCGACACAGCCATGGAGGGCGTGAGAAAACTCGAGTCGCCCGCGCTTGCGAGCACGTTGCTCGCGTTCGAGACCGATTTGGCAGAGCACTACAGTCAGATCTCGAGCTACATGCGACTGCTCGGCATGGTGCCTCCGTCGGCGCTGCCGCAAAAGGCGCGCGTGGCGATCGAGTTGCCGGCATCGGCGCTGTCACCATACATCGGTGTCTACGAGCTCGCGTCAGGCCTGGAGCTCGGCGTCACGCTGCAGAACGGGGCGCTCCATATCAGGTCGAGCATAGGCGGCGCCGCGGTGCAGCTTTGGCCCGAGAGCAACAGCGACTTCTTCGCCAAGGGCGTGGACGCACAAGTCACCTTTGTTCGCGATGCGAATGGAGGGGTATCGGGCCTCGTCCTCCACCAGTATGGCCGCGACCGGCCGGCGAAGAAACGTCGATCGTGAACTGGTTAGCTGCTTGAAATTGGCTTGACAGCGTGACGTGACCCTCCTGGACAGGAAGGAGGTCCACCATGCACGCCATTGTGAAGGGCGGCAGCACGATGCGTCGTTCGCTACTCCTGTTCGCCCTTGTGCTCTCCAGCTTCTCGGCGATCGCGGTCGCACAGGATTACTCACCGCGTCAGGGGTTCTGGGGGGAAGCCGGCCTCGGGTTTGGTCCTGCCACTTTCACCTGTAACTCGTGCGACTACCATCGCGCCACAGCGAACAACAGGTCGCAGCTCGGCGGCTGGGCCATCTCGTTCGGCATGGGGGGAACGCCGAGTCCCCGTCTGCGCGTCGGCGCAGAATATTGGGTCTGGTTACATGGTCTGAAGAATGACAGCGTGCCCCAGATCGAGCTTCTCAGTCTCCTTGTCGCGATGTACGCCCGCGACCACGGGGGGCCCTTCCTCGAACTGGGAGCCGGGTTCTCAAATTACTCCCTGATGCAGGGGACCGGCGACCCCATCGAGCCCGTCGCCAAGAGTTCGAACACCTTCGTGTGTGGTGGTGGGGCGGGTCTCAAGCTCGGCGTCGGCTGGGAGTTCCGATCCGAGTTCACGCCACGGATCACCTACTCGCTTGCCCGAGAAGAAACGCTCGAGACCGCCCGTGGAGCCACCGTCGCGAGAGGCTGGACACACCGTGTACTGCTTCTGGAGCTGGGAGTACGCGGGATGTAGGGCCATACTATGGACGCCGCGTCATTGAGGCTGCACGTGAAGCGCCAGCCACGGTCTGCGTCGGAGGGTCCCATGAACCGACTGCTGACAGATCTGCTCGTACTCGTCGCCCCAGGTTGCAAGTCCTCTGCCGGGCCCGTGCTTACGCAAGTTCCGTAAGGGGGGTAACGTCACAGGGAGTGCCATGAAGCCTAATAATCGCCAGTTGATGTCCCCTCCTGAGGCCGAGCAAAAGGGGCGCGCGCGGTACCTGCGTCGGATTTGGATAAAGGATTCCCTGCTATGCTCGCTGGCGTTTTCGGTCCTTAGGACCTTAGAGCGAGACAATGGTCTAACCACTATCTTCACCCTCGACTTCGTGCTGTACGCGATCGGGGTTGCCGGGATTATGAGCTTCGGCGGCTACTGGATGGGCCGCCTCTTCTGGAAGCTGAAGTTCGGAGTGCCCGAAGAGTACCAAAGCCGGGACGGCAGGTGAGGGAGATGGGGGGGCTGGGACGTACAGAACGGTGACCGAGTTCCTGCTGCGCGACTTGTTGCATCTCGATCCTGAGCGGCAGTGTGTTGCACGCATCGAACGTGCACAGCCCGACACATAACTGATCCGCCAGCGCGTTGTCGGACAATTCGAAACGAGGGGTTCGGGTCGATGCGCCACTCCATCGGTCTCGTCGTAGTGTGCGCCGCCTTCGCCGCCGCCCTCCCAGCGCAGGGAAAGTTTCCGCCCGATTCGTTCACCAATCTGAAAGTCCTGCCCAAGACGATCGGCAAGCAGGAGCTGATCGCCACCATGCGGAGCTTCGCCCTCGGGCTCGGCGTGCGGTGCACGTACTGTCACGTCGGGCGCGAGGGGGCGCCGCTCGACTCGCTGAAGTTCGCCTCCGACGACAAACGGGCAAAGCGCGCGGCGCGGGTGATGATGGACATGGTGAAGCACATCAACGAGGAGCATCTCGCCGACGTGCCCGAGCGGCCCGAGCCGCACGTGGTGGTGAAGTGCGAGACCTGTCATCACGGGATCGCGCGGCCACGGCTCCTGTCCGATGAGCTGGCCCTTTACCTGGCCGATTCCGGACTGGCGGCGGCAGAGCGGCGCTATCGCGATCTCCGCACGCGTTATTACGGCAGCGCGGCCTACGATTTCCGCGAGCTGTCGCTCGTGGACCTGGCGCGCAGCGAGGGGCGCGCGGGGAGGACCGAGAATGCAATCGGCGTGCTGCAGCTCTCCGCGGAGTTCTTCCCGAATTCAGGTATGACGCCGGCGGCGAGAGGGGACGTGTACCTCGAGAAGGGCGATACGGCCCAGGCGTTGGCGAGCTACCGGGAGGCACTCGCCAAGGACTCGACCCTGGCGCCGGCCCGCATGCGGATCAGGCAGTTGACGCGCGACGGGTCAAAGCGACCGTAGAGTCCTCGGCCTTGAGGTAGGCGTGGTGGTCGTGGCTGAGCGCGCCCTGCGGCAGCCACTCCCATAGGCTCCCGAGATCGCGGCGCACCTGGCTCTCGTAGAATGCCGGCAGCTGGGTCGTGGAGCGGTCGAAATAGCCCCGCAGCTGCGGGTCCGTATCGAGCCGCCGCCGCACTTCGCTGTGATAGCGGATGCGCCCGTACCCCTCGGACGACACGGCGCGCACCACGTTCATCCAGCGCGGAATCGGCGCTCTGGTCGCCCGGAAGCGCCGCACGATCGCACGCCGCGAGAAGGTGTAGCGGGTCAGATCGATCACGTGATCGTAGAACTCCTGCCACGAGTAGTTCTGCGGCTTCACGTTCATCGCGTGGTTGTTGTCCAGGAAATGGAACGGGAACGGCAGCACGCGGTCGCTCCGCTGATACTGCAAGTTGAGCGGCGCCGCCCGGCCGAACGCCGAGAGCAGCGAATACCCGGGGAACGCTCCCGGCGTGAGATCGACAAACCGCTTGGTGAGCTCGAACGGGTCCGGGCCCCGGTCCGAGTCGAGACCGAGCACGAAGTTGGTCTGCACGTAGGGGATGTGGCGCAGGATCATGTTGACGTGCTCGGACACCTGCTCGACCTTGGCCTGTCCCTCCACCTTGCCGGTCTTCGACTTGTTGCCGAGAGCGAACCACGACTCGACGCCCGGGAGCAGGGCTTTGAACCCATTGCGCTTGAGCCGGATCACGTGCGGCTCCGACAGGAGCGACAGGCTGCTCTCGGCGACGAAGTCGATACTGCCGGGTGGGGCCGCGGCTTCGATCGCGTCCAGGAACTCGTCGAACCGGACCCCGAAATTGGGATCGTGCCAGCCGACGCGCGGCCGGCGCAGCTTTTGGCGCAGGAAGCGCAGGTCGTCCTGCATCACCTGCAGGTCGAGCGGCTGGTAGGGGACGACGGAGTCGATGCAGAAGCTGCAGGTGTAGGGGCAGCCGAGGCTGCCGAGCATCGGCACGAGCTTGAACAGGGGCGCCTTCTTGATGGTCGGGGCGATGAACTTCCAGCGCTCGCGCACGCCGGGCAGCTCGACCGGCTGGCGGCAGGCTGCGAGCGGCCGCCCGTCGGGCCGGTGCGGCGCGCATTCGTCGAGCACTTCGCGCACGACGCTGCGGTCGGTGAAGCCGAGCACGTAGTCGAAGTACCGCCGGGCGTCTTCGGGATAGCAGCGCGCGTGCGGGCCCCCCAGCGCGGTCACCGCGCCGCGGGAGCGGAACAGATTGCTGAGGGAATAGGCGAGCAGGGCGGCTTCGGTGAACGCCCCGATGAACACGAGGTCGACGTCGGCCGGGAGCTCGCGGACGAGGTCCTCGAAGCCGGTATAGCAGACGAAGGTGACGTCGTGTCCCTCGGCCTCGCACCACACGCCGACGACTTGCGGCATGATGCTCGCGAGGTTGGCGTGCATGATGCGCGCGTACAAGGCGCGCGTGGGACCGCGCGTGACGAGATCGACGATGCCGACGCGAAGCTTACGCATTCACCACCGCAAGCATGGTGATCGGGCACTCCCTTGGGGCGGGCGAACTGCCCCCAATTTAGGAAGCTGGCGCTCCACGTCCATATGCAGTTACGGCGTGCAACTAGCAATTCGCAGTGCCCGGCGCTAAGTTGGGTGATACGCGGAAGGGCAGAGCTACGACCGCGCATGCACTAAGATGACAGCGGCCACCCAGCCAATGCCTGGGTTGAGCGACAAGACGTGGGCCACGCGGGATCCGCCGAACGATCGGCGTGTCTCGCGTTTTTTTATCGGAGGCGATGAGACGATCCTGGCGAAACCACAGCGGCAGACGTCGCCCCAGCGACACTGGGTGTACGCGTACCAGATCGAGCCGCCCCAGTCGGACGCGCAGTTCGCCAAGGTGAAGACGCTGCTGCGCCGGGCGCACGCCACGGCGCGGCGCGCGGCCCGGATGTGGGCGGGCCGCGTGGTGTTGCAGACGCGCGTCACCCACATCATGGTCGTCAGCGATAGCCCCAGCCGCCGCCGCGCCGTCAACCGGGCGCTCGAGGCCCAGCTCAAGCGTCAGGGGGTCCGGTTCTCGGTGAGCGACGCCGTCGTACTGCAGGTCGCTGCGCGCTAAGGCCGCGCCGGCTCCATCTCCACCCGGATACTGCGCCACTTTCCCTGGCGGAACCGCAGCACGCTCAGCGCGCTGCGGGTGATGTGGCCCAGCAGGATCGCCGTCCAGATGTCCGTGGCGTGAAGTCCCCGCGTCGCCTGGAGTACACTGCACAGCCCCAGCGGGACGACGATCTGGGAGACGATCGAGATATAGAGCGGCGAGCGGGTATCGCCGGTGCCCTGGAGCCCCCCGGTGTAGGCCAGGGCAACGGTGACGAACAAGCCCGACAGACTGAGGAACCGCAGCAGCTGCACGCCGAGGTCGACGACGACCGGGTCGGTCATGCCGAATAGCCCGAGCAGGGAACGCGGGATGGTGAGGAACAGCACGCCGATGGCCGCGGCGAGCCCGAGGCCGAGGCTGGCGGACACGCGTACGCCCTGCAGGGCGCGCTCGGGACGATGCGCCCCGAGATTCTGGCCCGCGACGGTCGCCGCGGCGCCCATCAGTCCCACCGACGTCCACGTGATGAACGAGAACAGCTCACTGTAGCTCACCGCATAGGCGGCCTGGGCCTGCGCGCTCTGCGGCAACGACCCGATGAAGCGCAGCAGCAGCACGCCCGCGACGTTCATGGCGATCCCCTGAACGCCGGTCGGGAGACCGAAGCGGAACAGCGCCCGGATCACGCTCCAGTCGGGTCGCCAATCCATACCGCGATGCCACACCACCGGCAACCGTCCCGAAAACAACAGGTAGACCGCCACGCCGCTCATAGTGAGGCCCGCCACCGTGGTGCCGACGGCGGCGCCCGCGGTGCCGAGCCGGGGCAGGGGTCCCAGGCCGGTAATGAACGCCACGTTGCACGCGATGTTCAGGACGGTGAGAAGAATCCCGAGGTGCAGCGGGGTACGCGCGTCGCCCGCCGCGCGCAATGCCCCGCCCACCATGAAAAACAGCAGCATGCCGATGCTGCCCACGAACATGATCCGCAAGAACGGCAACGCTTCGATCTGTACCGCCGGGGCGGCGTTCACCACGCCGAGCAGCGAGGGCGCGAGGATCCACCCCAGGGGCGCCAGCACCAGGCCCCACAGCACCAGCGCGGCGAGGAACGCCTGGTACGCAGTACGATTGACCTTCTCGGGCTCGTTGGCCCCGGCAAAGCGCGCCACCAGGACCGCCATGCCGCTGAACACCGACATCACGAATGCGATCACGACGATGAAGATCTGGATCGCGACGCCGATCGCGGCGTTGCCGGCGTAGCCCACGAAATGACCGACCAGAGCGTGATCGACCACGCCCTGCAGCCCGCCGATCAGGTTCTGCAGCATGGTGGGCCAGGCGAGCATCCATACGGCGTGGGCGAGCGGGCCCTCGACGATGGAGCGGTCGAGCGGCCTAGGTGCCGCGCTTGGCATCCAGGCTCCAGGGCCCCGGTCCCGCGGCGGAGAGATAGAGCCAGATAAAGCAGAACAGGATAGCGGGGTGTCCCTGATTGAGCACCGGCCAGAAGCCGTGTGGCGCGTGGCCCAGGAAATACGCGACGGCCATCTCCCCCGCCAGAATGAAGGCCACCGGCCGGGTGAACAGTCCGACGAGGAGCAACAGGCCGCCGAACGTTTCGAGCGTTCCGGCGATCCCGGGCAGCGACATGATCGGTGCGGTGCCCCCGCCCGGCATGATGGCCGCCGGGAACGCGAAGATCTTGGCCGTCCCGAACTGCATGAAGAGAAAGGCGGCGACGATCCGGAGTACGCTCAAGAGCTGCGGGGCCCTGGTCGACCAGTTACGGACGAGATTCGATGCCGTCATGGTGCTCCCTTCGGTGGGCAGTGATTCGTTGCGGCAGGCGCTCGTCGCCGAGCCGCTGCGCACAGACTACGAACGCGTCGGTGGGCCCGCGCCACTCCAGCTCGTTTACATCGCGGAACAGGGGCGCGTCGGTCCGGAGCGTCGCCAGCTGCTTGAACAGCAACGCCCGCTCGCGGCCGTCCCCCAGTACCGCCGCGGGGAACCCTTCGATGGGGCCGTATTGTTTCAGCAGTCGGGCGGCCGTGACCGCTCCGATCCCCGCGATGCCAGGATATCCGTCGGCGGAGTCGCCCACGAGAGCGAGGAAGTCGGGAATCAACGCGGGCTCGACGCCGAACTTCTCGCGCACCCCTGCCGCGTTGCGGACCTTGCGGCTCTTGCGATCGACCTGGACGACGCGATCGCCGCTGACGCATTGCGCCAGATCTTTGTCGGGGGTCCAGATGCAGACCTGCTGTACGCGGTCGTCCTGCGCGGCGATCCGCGCCGCGGATGCGAGCGCGTCGTCGGCCTCGAGATCGGTCATGGGCCATACCGCCACGCCCATGGCGGTGAGGGCGTCTTCGAGCGGGTGGAACTGCGCGAAGAGGGCGGGGTCGATGCCCTCACCGGTTTTGTAATCGGGCCAGAGCGCGTTGCGAAACGACTCGATGACGTGGTCGGTGGCGACGCCGAGATGCGTCGCGCCCTGCTCGATCATCTCCAATAGCGAATGCAGCACACCGCTCACGGCGCCGAACGGCGCATCTCCGCCCTGGTTGGCGCGGCGGCGGCCGTAGAACTGGCGGAACAGCTCGTACGTGCCGTCGATGAGATGAACGATCACGGGGTCGGTCCGCGGGCACACGCGGCGGCGCGGGCGCGCAGCAGGTCGCGCTCGCGCGCATTGCGCGTGAGCCCCGCCGCCCGCTCGAACTCGGCGCGGGCCTCGTCGAAGCGGCCCAGCTTGAACAGGAAATCGCCGCGCACGGTCGGCAGCAGGTGATAGCTCGCGAGCGCGGGCTCGGACTGAAGCGCGTCGGCGATCTCGAGGCCCGCCGCGGGACCGAAGGCCATGGTGTACGCCACCGCCCGATTCACCTCCACGACGGGAGACTGCGTGAGCTGGGCCAGCGCGTCGTACAGGGCGGTGATGCGGGTCCAGTCGGTCTCGTCGGCGGTGGGGGCGCGCGCGTGACAGGCGGCGATGGCGGCCTGGAGCGCGTAGGGACCGAGCGCGCCGGCCAGCTGCTCGGCCTGCTCCAACGCCGCGAGCCCGCGCCGCACCAGCAGCTGATCCCAGCGCGAGCGATCCTGATCGGCGAGGAGGATGGGCTCGCCCCCCGGCCCGACGCGGGCGCGCAGGCGCGACGCCTGGATCTCCATGAGCCCCACGAGGCCGTGCACCTCGGGCTCCGCCGGCACGAGCTCCGCCAGGATGCGGCCGAGCCGCAGCGCGTCGTCGCACAGTGCGGGGCGCACCCACTCGTCGCCCGCGGTCGCCGAGTAGCCCTCGTTGAAAACGAGATAGATCACTTCCAGCACGGAGGCCAGTCGCGCCGTCAGCTCGGCGCCGCGCGGGACGTCGAACGGGACGCGGGCCTCGCGCAAGGTCCGCTTGGCGCGGACGATGCGCTGCGCCACCGTCGACTCGGGCACGAGGAACGCCCGCGCGATCTCGTCGGTGGTGAGCCCGCCCAAGAGGCGCAGCGTGAGCGCCACGCGCGCCTCGGTCGAGAGCACCGGGTGGCAGGCGATGAACATGAGGCGCAGCAGGTCGTCGCCGATGGGATCGTCGATGGCGGCGTCGAGCTCCGCGGGCCCCGCGTCGCGACCGGCCTCGAGCTCGTGACCGAGCTGTTCGTGCTTACGGTCGAGCATCTTGCCCCGCCGCAGCTGGTCGATCGCCCGATGCTTCGCGGTGGCCATGAGCCACGCACCCGGATTGTCCGGGATGCCCGACCGGGGCCAGCGCTCGAGCGCCACGACGAGCGCGTCTTGCGCTAGGTCCTCGGCCAGGCCGACGTCGCCGGTGATGCGCGTGAGTCCCGCGATCAGCCGGGCGGACTCGATACGCCACACGGCGTCGATCGCGTCGTGCGTATCGGGTGTCGTCGCCGGCATGACCGAGTCCCGGCCTCAGTCCGGCGGCAGGTCCGCCAGCTGCACCACCGGCCGGACCTCGACCGTCCCGCGGCTGGCCATGGGAATCCGGGCGGCGATGGCGATCGCTTCGTCGAGATCGCTCGCCTCGATCATGAAGAAGCCACCCAGTTGCTCCTTGGTCTCCGCGAAGGGCCCGTCCCTCACCACGCGTTTGCCCCCCCGCACGCGCACGCTGGTGGCCGTGGCGGTGGGCTGGAGTGGCGACGCGGCGACATACTGGCCCGCGACGTCGAGCTGATGCGCCAGTTGCGTCGAATCGCGGTAGCACTGCTCACGCTCGGTTTCGCTCAGGGCCTGCTCATCCAGATAGATCAGTAACATGTATTTCACGAATATCTCTCCATCCCTAGTAAGGTCCCTCTCCGATAGGTCCTCACCCCCTGTCCCCCTCTCCCTTCGGGAGAGGGGGGACTCGCGACTAGCCCCCGGCAATCGCACCAATCACCAGAAACGGCTCCGCGCCCGATACCACGGCCTCGGGTAGTGGGGCATCGGGCGCGTCGTGGGTCAGGTCGCGCTCGCATGCAAAGAACCGCAGGAACGGACGTCGCTGCTCGGTGACGTGGTCGCGGATTGTGCCCCGCAGCATGGGATAGCGCGCCTCGAGCGCATTCAGTATCGCGGCGCGCGTGACCGGCCCGCCCTCGGGGACGTCGAGCGTCACCTCACCCTTCACCTGCGCCAGCGTGCGCAGGTGCGGCGGCAACACCACGCGGATCATGCGAGCGTCTGGACCTCGACCGACAGCACCGCGGGCAGGTCACGCACGATGGGCGCCCAGCTGTCGCCGCCATCGGCCGACCCGTACACCTGCCCGCCCGTCGTGCCGAAGTACACGCCGCACGGGTCGAGTGAGTCCACGGCCATCGCGTCGCGCAGCACGTTCACGTAGCAGTCCTGCTGCGGCAGGCCCTTGGTCAGGGCCTCCCACTCGTTTCCGCCCTTGCGGCTGCGGTACACCCGCAGCTTGCCGTCCGGCGGGTAATGCTCGGAGTCGCTCTTGATGGGCACCACGTAAATCGTCTCCGGCTCGTGGGCGTGCACGTCGA
>Ga0209156_10003628_pt1 | contig 11545 bp, 11 predicted proteins | sample GraSoiAngelo_124_FD_185881 | JGI IMG/M metagenome (GOLD analysis project Ga0209156, IMG submission 185881) | Grasslands soil microbial communities from the Angelo Coastal Reserve, California, USA - 14_0927_05_20cm (SPAdes) (version 2) | ecosystem: Environmental > Terrestrial > Soil > Grasslands...
ACGGCCAGAGCCGCGAGTTCTCGCTGACTGTCGCCGAGCGTCCGCGCCTGCCCTCCGACCTGATCGAGTAGCGCGCCCCCGGCCGCCCCCATCGAGGAGCCGGCGGGCCTTCCTGAACACGCCGCGGAGCATCGGGCGCGTGAGCTTGCCCGTGAAGGTGTTCTGCTGGCTCGGGTGGTATGAGGCGATCAGCGTGACGCCGTCGGCGAACGTCGTCAGCGCGCCGTGCCCGAACGCGGGCGTCCGCACGGGCGGCGAGGCGCCGAGCCGGCGCCGCGCTCGCAGATAGGCCTGCCAGCCGATCCGCCCGAGGCCGACGACCACGCGCACGCGGTCCAGCAGCCGCAGCTCCTCGAGGAAGTAGGGCTCGCAGGCGGCGACCTCGCTCGGCGCCGGCTTGTTCGCCGGCGGAGCGCAGCGGATCGTCGCCGTGATGTAGGCGTCGCGGAGCTGGAGCCCGTCGTCGCGATGGCGCGAGGTCGGCTGGTTGGCGAAGCCCGCGTGGTAGAGCGCGTCGAAGAGCCAGTCGCCGCTCCGATCGCCCGTGAACATGCGGCCGGTGCGGTTGCCGCCGTGGGCCGCGGGCGCCAGCCCCACCAGGAGGAGCCGCGCGCGCGGGTCACCGAACGCCGGCAGCGGGCGGCCCCAGTACTGCTGGCCCACATAGCGTCGCGGCGGCGCCGCCGCGACGGCCTCACGGTGAGCCACGAGCCGCGGGCACGCGGCGCAGCGGACGACGCGGGCGTTGAGGCGGTCGAGCGGGCTCGGCCCGCCAGCGCGATCGTCTTGCGACACGCGCTCAGTGTACGGCGGACGCCGAGCGCCGCGGACGAGGACCGATGGGTGCCGAAAGAGGGCCGAGTGGCTTGCTAGCGGGTCGCGGAGGAGGAGCTGGTCGACTTCGCCGAGCTCTCGGTGGCCCGGCGACACTCGCTGGCGTGCGAGTGGACGCTCTGGACGGCCCAGACGTCCGGGCGCGGCTGCACCGTCGCCCAGTGCCAGGCCTCGCCCTCGCGGATCGGCCCGCCGCAGTGAGCGCACGTGCGATTGTTGCCTATTCTGAGCTCCATGACTTTTCCCTTGTAGGTGAGTGTAGCGAAGCGAACCGTGAGAGGTCTGCTCGGCAATTACCGCAAATCGGGCACAGGAAACCCCCAAGGCGATTATTTGCCGGTGGTACGGGATCTTGCGGCGGTCGGCGCGATTGTGACACGGTGGAGAGCATGCAGCCAGCCCGCGTCCCCTCGATCGTCGTCCACGGCGGCGCCGGCGCCGACCCCGCCGACGCCGACGAGTTCCGCGCCGGCGTGCGGGGAGCCGTTCTCGCCGGCTGGACGGTGCTTGGGGCGGGCGGCAGCGCGCTGGACGCGGTGGAGGCCGCCGTGCGCGCGCTCGAGGACCATCCGCGCTTCAACGCCGGGCGCGGCTCGGTCCTGACCTCGGCGGGCACGGTCGAGATGGACGCGTCCATCATGGAGGGCGACCGACTCCGCTGCGGGGCCGTCGCCGCCGTGAGCCGCATCGCGAACCCGATCACGCTCGCCCGGCGCGTGATGCAGGAGACGCCGCACGTGCTGCTGGCGGGCGAGGGCGCCCTGGCGTTCGCGCGGGCGCAGGGCCTCCCCGAGTGCGACCCGCAGTCGCTCGTGACCGAGCGCCAGCGGGCCCGCCATCAGGCGCGCCTGGTGCCCGCCGCCAAGGGCACGGTCGGCGCCGTCGCGCTCGACCGTGGCGGCACGATCGCCGCGGCGACCTCGACGGGCGGCACGAGCGGCAAGCTCCCCGGCCGCGTGGGCGACAGCGCGCTGATCGGCTGCGGCACCTACGCGGACAGCACCCTTGGCGGCGTCTCCTGCACGGGAGACGGCGAGGCTATCATCCGCGTCGTCCTCGCCCGCGAGGCGCTCCACTACCTGAAGGACGCCGACGACCCCGACTACGCCGCGAGGGTCGCGGTCGATCTCCTCGTCGAGGAGGGCCTGGGCCAAGGCGGTCTCATCCTCCTCGACTGGCGGGGCCGCATCGGCTGGGCGCACTCGACGCGGCTGATGCCCGTCGCGCTCATGTCCCCCACCCTCGGCGAGCCCCGCGTGCCTTTCTGAACCATGTCACCGCTCGTCTCGTGGCGCGCCGCCCCTCGATTCGCAAGGCCCTCCTGCGCCATGTCACCGCTCGTCTCGTGGCGCGGCGCCCCTCGACTCGCAAGGCCATGCTCGCGCTAGCCGACATCGAGAGCGCGCGGCGCCGGATCGAGGGCGCGGTCTACGAGACGCCGTGCCCCTACTCGCAGACGCTCTCGGAGCTCAGCGGCGCGCGGTGCTTCGTGAAGCTCGAGAATCTCCAGATGACGGGCTCGTTCAAGGAGCGCGGCGCGGTGAACCTGCTGCTCCAGCTCGAGCCGGCCACGCGCGCGCGCGGCGTCATCGCCGCGAGCGCCGGTAACCACGGGCTCGCCGTGGCGTTCCACGCGGCGCGTCTCGGGATCCCCGCGGTCATCGTGATGCCCGAGTGGGCGCCGCTCATCAAGGTGACCTCCTCGCGCCGCTACGGCGCCGAGGTCATCCTGCACGGCGCGAACTACGACGAGGCCTACGGGCGGGCGTGCGAGGTGCAGGCCGAGCGCGGGCTCGCCTTCATCCACCCCTTCGACGACGAGCGGGTGATCGCCGGCCAGGGCACCCTCGGCCTCGAGCTCCTGGCGCAGCGCCCGGAGATGGAGGCCGTCCTGGTGCCCGTCGGCGGCGGCGGGCTGATCGGCGGCGTCGCCCTCGCGATCAAGGCCCAGCGGCCGTCGGTCCGCGTGATCGGTGTCCAGGCGGCGGCGCTGGCGGCCATGCGGGACGCGGTCGAGGCCGGTCGGCGCGTCACGCTGCCCGCCTCGGCCTCGATCGCCGACGGTATCGCCGTCCGCCGGGTCGGCGAGCACACGCTGGCCCTCGCCCGGCAGTACGTGGACGAGATCGTCACCGTGGACGAGGAGGAGCTGGCGAACGCGATCCTGCTGCTCCTCGAGATCGAAAAGACCGTCGTCGAGGGCGCGGGCGCGGCCCCCCTCGCTGCCCTCCTGCACCGCCCCCTCGGCCTCGCCGGACGGAACGTCGTGCTCGTTCTCTCGGGCGGCAACATCGACGTGACCGTCATCGCGCGCATCATCGAGCGCGGCCTCGTGAAGGACGGGCGTCTCGTGCGCCTGGGCGTGCTCCTCCGTGACCAGCCGGGGGCCCTCGCCCGCCTCACCGCGCTCATCGCCGAGGAGCGCGCGAACATCATGAACATCGAGCACGATCGCGCCTTCTCACACGGCGGGATCGGCGAGAGCGAGGTCGAGCTGACGCTGGAGACTTCGGGGCGCGCGCAGATCGACGCCCTCACCCAGCGCCTCGTGGCCGCCGGCTACCGTGTCGAGGAGCGGAAGGCCTAACTACTTGAACATGGGGCGGCCTCCAAAGCCCCTGGATGGCTCGGGACGCCCCGGCGGGAGCCGTGGCGCCCCTCGATAACCCGACAGGATCCTAACTACGCGCCCGGGGCTTCCGGGCTCGTGTTGCCGGCGGGATCGAAGTCGAGGCGCTCGCGCAGCGCGCCGTCCAGGGGCCGCGCGCTCACGATCAGGGCGAACTGCCGCTCGTCCTGGATGGGGCCGTGCTCGGCGCGAAACCTGACGATCGCCCTGGCCTGCTCGGGACCGATCCCGGGGAGCTCCTGAAGCTCGAGAGCATTCGCGAGATTGACCCGGATCTTGATCGGCACATTGCACCCCCTGCGGGAAAACCCCAGGAATACTAGGCGCCGCCCCATCGCGGCTGTCAAGCGCTAACGGGTCGCGACCGTCTGAGCGCGCTGCTGATGACGGCGTGCGCCCGCTCCATCATCTGGCGCGCGGCGAGCCGCGGCGCGAGCCCAGGATCCGGATGCATCGGCGCGTGGTAGGTGATGCGGATGCGGCCGGGGCGCGGGAACACCCGGCCCGGCGGCCAGGCGGCGTGGCCGCCGTCGATCGTCACAGGCAGCACCGGCGCCCCGAGCGAGACGGCCAGACGGAAGGCGCCGGGCTTGAAGCGCTGCACACCGCCGTCCGGGCTTCGCTCGCCCTCGGGAAAGATCATCACGGCCTGCCCCGACTGCAGAAGGCGCACGGCCGCGCGCGCCGCGCGCGGGTCGGCCGACTCGACCTGGACGGGGAAGGCGCGGAGCAGTCGGATGAACCGGCCGAACACAGGCACGGCGAAGAGCCGGCTCCACGCCATGTAGTGGACAGGGCGGAGGACGGGGATCGTCACAAGGGGCGGGTCGGCAAACGTCTGGTGGTTGGGCGTGATGATGAGCGGGCCCGACGCGGGGATCTGCTCGACGCCGATCAGCTCGAGACCGAAATAGGCGCGACAGACAGCGCGCAGGGCGAGACGCAACAGGTTCAGGACCGGCGTCGGCACGCGCCCAGCCTACACAAAAAACGGGGCCGGGATACTCTCCCCGGCCCCGTGTACGACCCGTGCTGTGTGAGTGTTACTCGTCGTCGCTGACGGCCTCGACCTCGACCTCGTCCGCGTCGCGCTGGCGGCCGAACCGCTCGAGCTGGTCCTGACAGCGCACGCACGTCTCGACCTCCGGTAGCGCGTGCAGCCGGGCGGGCGAGATGGGCTCGCTGCACTCGACGCACGTGCCGTACTCGCCCTCGGCAAGCCGGTCCAGCGCCGCCGACAGGCGGTTCACCCGGCCGACCAGGAGCTCCCGCGTCGCGAAGCCGATCTCGCGGCCCTCGTTCGCCTGGATCACGTCCACCTCGTCGGCGAACGGTGAGTTGTCCCCGATCGCCCCGGGGAGATCTTCGACCGCCACGGTTGCACCCATGTGGCGCAGCCGACCAACTGCCGCCTTCAGATCCTGCTCGAGCCGCTTCCTGACGCTGCTATCCATGGTGACCCTCCCAGTCCGACTTGCCGGCTATGCAGCAATACCCGTGCCGAGCATAGGACGGGCGACCGGCCGGTATAATTCATTGAAAAATCTACACAAGGAATTTCCGGAAGTCTCGGTGTCAGGGCAGAATGCCCAAGGCCTGACACTCATCGCGGCACGGCGGGACGATTTGATCCGAGGAATCCATCCCGGGCCTCTAGGGTCAGCCCCCTGACAGACGACGGGGGCGGCCCTGACGAGCCGCCCCCGCGCAGCAACTAACCGGCGCTCAGCGCGCCGTCACGCGCGAGTACGAGTCGCCTCGATCGCCCCCTCGGTCCAGATGCTGTGCTTGCGCGTCTCGGGCATCACGAAGATCGCGATCAGGAACATGATCGCAGGAAGCGCGATGGGATAGACCAGGGCCCAGAAGAGGGGGTCGCTGGAGCCGTTCTCCACCGCCTTGGCGTAGGACGCCGTGGTGATGATGGGCACGAGACCGCCGCCCCAGCCGTTGCCGATGTGATAGGGGACCGACACCGAGGTATAGCGGATGCGCGAGGGGAAGAACTCCGCCAGGAACGCCCCGATCGGTCCATACGTCATGCCGACGTAGTTGACCAGGATCACAACGATGATCACCGCCATCGTGGCGTTGAGGGTCTTGGGATCGGCGTAGACGCCGAGCGCCGTGTAGAGCGGGTAGTACGTGAGTGAGGCCAGGGCCATGCCGCCGAGAATGATCGGCTTCCGGCCGATCTTGTCCGAGAGCCAGCCCCAGAAGATGAGGGTCGGTGTCGCGATCAGCAGCGCGGCGGCGATGATATAGCTGGAGGTCAGCACGTCGAGCTTCTTGACCGATTGGAGGTAGAACAGCGCCCAGAACTGGCCGCTATACCAGACGCAACCCTGCCCCAGCACGACCACGCTGGCGATGACCACGTACTTGAAGTTGCTGCTCATGAAGGCCTCGCGCCACGGGTTGGTCGCGGTCCGGCCCCTGGCCTTGATGTCCTGGAAGATCGGTGTTTCGCCCAGCGAGAGCCGGATCCAGATAGCGATGGCAACGAGGAGGAGCGAGATGATGAACGGCACGCGCCAGCCCCAGTCCTGGAAGGCGTCGAAGCCAAGGTAACTGCGGATTCCGATGATCACCGCCAGCGACAGGACGATGCCCAGCGTCGGCGACGTCTGGAGCCAGCCGGTGTAGTAGCCGCGCTTCTCGTCCTCGATGTGCTCGGCGACGTAGGTGATGGCGCCGCCGTACTCACCGCCGAGGCAGAGACCCTGGATCAGGCGAAGGCCGAAGAGGATGAAGGCCGCGGCGAGCCCGATTGACGTGTAGCTGGGAACGAAACCGATGAGGGCCGTCCCCACGCCCATGCCGGTCAGCGTGACGATGAACGTGTACTTCCGGCCCACCTTGTCGCCGAGCCAGCCGAAGAGGAACGCCCCCAGCGGCCGGATCAGGAAGCCGACCGAGAAGATCGCCACGGTGCTGAGGAAGGCCGCCACCGGGTGGCTCTTCTCGAAGAACTTGACCGCGAGGATCGAGGCCAGGCTTCCGAAGATGTAGAAGTCGTACCACTCGATGATGTTGCCGACGGACGCGGCGATGACGACGCGCCGAAGCTCTTTGAGTGGAACTTTAGCTGCCGGCATGGGCCCCCCTGTTGGACAGCGGTTTCGACTCACGCCCCACCGTGCCGCCCGAGGGCGCTGCGCAGGCCTGAGCCGCAGTGCTCATATGTTCTTTTGAACGCCCCCAACTGCGCACGAAACACATCGCGAGGCTCCTCATGGCCTACCGCGCCGCAGCCGCGGTGGCGCCGCGCCGACGGCGCCGCGCGACGCCGGTGCGGATGGCCGCGTCGCCGACGGCGGCGGCGACGGCCGGGACGACCCGGCCGTCGAACATCGACGGCGTGATGTATTCCTCGCTCAGCTCCGCCTTCGAGACGATCGCGGCGAGCGCCTCGGCCGCGGCGAGCTTCATCTCGTCGTTGACCCGGCGCGCGCGCACGTCGAGCATCCCGCGGAAGAAGCCGGGGAAGCAGCAGGAGTTGTTGATCTGGTTCGGGTAGTCCGAGCGCCCCGTGGCCATCACGCGGACGTACGGGCCGACCTCCTCGGGGAGGACCTCGGGGATCGGGTTCGCCATGGCGAAGACGATCGGGTCGCGCGCCATGCCCTTGATGTCCTTCAGCGAGACCACGCCCGGGCCGGACAGGCCGATGAAGACGTCGGCGCCATGGAGCGCCTCGCCGGCGGTGCCCTTGATCTTCTTCTCGTTCGTGTGCTTGGCGAACCACTCCTTCATCGAATTCATGTTCTCGGTGCGACCCCGGTAGAGCGCCCCCGCCCGATCGCACGCCACGATGTGCTTGGCGCCCGCCCGCATGAGGAGCCGCGCCGTCGCGATGCCCGAGGCGCCCGCGCCCGTGAACACGATGCGGGCGTCGCCGAGCCGCTTCTTGACGACCTTCAGCGCGTTGACGAGCGCCGCGAGGACCACGACCGCCGTGCCGTGCTGGTCGTCGTGGAACACCGGGATATCGAGGTCGCGCTGCAGCCGCTGCTCGATGTCGAAGCAGCGCGGCGCCGAGATATCTTCGAGATTGATTCCGCCGAAGACCGGTGAAATGGCCTTCACGATCGCGACGATCTCGTCCACGTCCTTCGTCGCGAGGCAGAGCGGGAAGGCGTCGACGCCGGCGAACTCCTTGAAGATGAGCGCCTTGCCCTCCATCACCGGCTGCGCGCCACTCGGGCCGATGTCGCCCAGCCCGAGGACCGCCGTGCCGTCCGTCACGACGGCCACGCAATTCTGCTTGATCGTCAGCGCGTAGGCCTTCTCCGGGTCGTGGTGGATCGCCATGCAGACGCGCGCGACGCCGGGCGTGTACGCCATCGAGAGGTCGTCGCGCGTCTTCACGCTCATCTTGCCGCGCACCTCGATCTTGCCGCCCAGGTGCATCAGGAACGTGCGGTCGGAGACGTTGACGACCTTGACGCCCTGGACCCCGCGGATCCGATCCACGATCTGCTGGCCGTGACGCTCGTCGCGCGCCTTGAACGTAATGTCGCGCGTGATCGTGGACTTGCCGACCTCGACGAGGTCGATGGCGCCGATGTCACCGCCGCCCTTCCCGATGGCCGACGTCACCCGCCCGAGCATCCCGGGCCGGTTCGTGATCGCCAGCCGCACGGTCAGGCTGTAGCTCGCGCTTGGAGCCTGCATGATCCCGCCTCCTACCCTGACGAGTGCCTTCGAGCTATTGCAGGGCCCGCCTCGTCGCGCGGTATTCTACTCTAGTTGTCGCGGGGTTCTCTAGGGAGTACGCTCTCCCCGGAGGCGACCCATGATCGACGTCAAGGCGGCGGACCGGGAGCTCCAGACCTACATCCGGCCACAGACCTTTCCGGTGGCGATCCGGATGCTCCGGCCCGGTGAGCCCATTCCAGAGAAGGCGCGGCGGCCGGCCCGCGACTTCAAGAAGCTCAGCATGAACTGCCAGGTCATCGACATGGCCCGGCGCTACGGCTGGATGATCGCGCTGACACGCGAAGACCACATCTGCTCGCTCGGCATCGCGGCGCTCGGCTTCGAGAAGCCCACCCACCTGCACAACTCGGGCACGCTCTGCGAGGGCATGTACACGGAGACGAAGGAGGCGGGCCGGCGCTCCGAGGCCGCCGTCGACAAGTTCGCGCCGGGCGAGTACTACGCCCTCCTCGTGGCGCCGCTCGACCGGGCGACGTTCGAGCCCCACGTGGTCTGCATCTACGCGAACCCCGCGCAGGTCATGCGGCTCACCCAGGCGGCGCTCTGGAAGCGCGGGGGCAAGCTCGCCTCGGCGTTCGGCGGACGGATCGACTGCTCCGAGATCATCGTGACGACCATGCGCACCGACCGGCCCCAGGTGATCCTGCCCTGCTCCGGCGACCGGATCTTCGGCCAGACCCAGGACCACGAGATGGCCTTCACGATCCCGTGGGCCCAGATGGAGGAGATCCTCGAGGGCCTCCGCGGCACGCACGCGGGCGGCATCCGCTACCCGATCACGCAGTTCATGGAGTACGAGGCGAAGCTGCCCGCGCGCTACATGGAGGCGAACCGCGTCTGGGACGTCGAGCACGGCAAGACCGCGTACACCAACCGCGACCGCGTCGTCGCGGCCTACCGGCGCTCGTTCGCCGACCGGATCCCCGTCTATCCCATCGTCGCCTCGTTCGCCGGCACCCTCGACGGCCTCTCGATCGAGGCCTACTGCACGGACGTCCAGCGCGCGATCAAGGCGATGATGAACTACTACGAGCGCTACCAGCCCGACGTCGTCCTCGCCTACAACGACCTGGCCAAGGAGGCCGAGGCCTTCGGCTGCCACGTCAAGTACTCGGACTACGTCGTCCCGTCGATCGACCGGCACGTGCTCCACGAGGACAAGGCCAAGCTGGCGAAGCTCCCGATCCCCGACCCGTACAAGACCGCGCGCCTGCCGTCGTTCCTCGAGCAGTGCGAGGCGCTCGTGAAGGCGAAGCCCCCGTCGGCGATCGGCGCCGTGGCGGTCGGGCCCTGGACAATCGCGATGCTTCTTCGCAACCCCGAGACGATGCTGCTCGACACGTTCGAGGACCCCCAGTTCATCCACGACCTGATGCGGGTCACGACGGATTTCTGCAAGACCTGGGGGGACGCGATCGTCAAGACCGGTATCGGCCTCTCCTTCTCCGAGCCGACCGCGTCCATCAGCCTGATCTCCCCGGACAACTATCGGGACTTCGTCGCGCCCTACCACAAGGATCTAGTCGACCACTTCAAGGCGAAGAAGGTCGGCGTCACCACGCACATCTGCGGGACGACCTACCCGATCTTCGAGGACGTGATCCAGTGCGGCTTCACGACGTTCTCGTTCGACCTCGACCAGCAGGCGGACCCGAAGCTCCACGTGGACCAGCTTCAGCGCTTCGTGGAGGTCTCGCGGGGCCGGGCGGTGGCGATCGGGAACGTGGACGCCACGACGTTCGAGAAGACGACGAAGGAGGCGATGTACGCGGAGGTGAAGCGCTGCGTGGACGCGGCCGCGCGGCACTCCGGCTTCATCCTCTCGACCTCGTGCGAGATTCCGCCTCGCTCGGACCCCGAGGCGGTGCGCTGGTTCATGGACGCGGCCCACGAGTACGGCCGCTCCGATCGCATCTTCGACGGCGCCTAGCTCGGCGCCCGAACACACGAAGGGGCCAGCCGGTACCGTCTGGCCCCTTCGACGTCGCGTCTCACCTCTCGGATCAGATCACGCGGCTCGCAGCTCTCGCACGGCGCGCACAATTTCACCGCTCGCCTCGGACGGCGGAACCCCTGCCCCGCGACGCCCTGCGGCTCGCACTACCATTTCACGGGTTTCGAGGGACGGTGGGCATAGCCGCTGTCGCGGCCGCCGCCGCCTCCAGGACCGCGCCCGCCACCCCCCGGCCTGCCGCCGCCGGGCCGCGGACCGCTGCCCGAGCGGGGCGCCTGCGGGTTCGAGATCTCGACCGTGATCCGCCGGCCGTCGAGCTCACGCCCGTTGAGCTGGGAGATCGCGGCCTGCGCCTCCTCCGAGGTGGCCATTTCGACGAAGCCGAAGCCCCGCGACTGGCCCGAGAACCGATCGGTGATGACCGTCGCGGAAAGCACGTTGCCGCACTGGGTGAAGAACTCTCGAAGTCCGTCGCTCGTGGTCGAGTAGGCGAGACCGCCGATGTACAGTTTGGACGCCATGTGAACCCCCTGGGACTGGTCTTCCGCTGTCGTCTACGCCCCGCGAACCGGAAGAAACGTTGCGTCGGGGGCGAGGTCCGGGCAATCCGGCCGACTCCTGACAGTGTACACGCCCGGTCAGCGTGCGCAAGCGAAGGACGCGCTCAGGGCAGCGCGGGCGTCTTCTCGACGAGGTCCTGCGCGTCCACCGGGCGCGTCAGCACCCGGAAGCCGGCGAGCTCGAAGGCCGCCCGCGCGTCGAGTGGCGCGTCCGGACGGACGGTGACCACCACGGGGACGCCCGGGGCGACGCGCTCGAAGAGTGCGGCGTGCTCGCCGGGCGTGAGGTTGAGTAGCGCGCCCTCCACCGCGATGAGGGATACCGGCGTCGAGAGCAGGACGCGGACGCCCTCACTGACGTTCTCGGCCATCGCGACGCCGACGCCCGCGGCCAGGCAGCCGAGGCCCAGCCGCTGCGTTGCGACGCGGTCTTTATCGATCACGAGCACGCGGACCATTGGGTTCTCCTTCTCACTGGGAATTTCGCAAACCGTCTCATCAGTAAGGCCAGCAAGGCTGATGCCATGCAGGGCAAGGAGACTAACTCTGCGATTCCTCGGCTCGAACGCCGCCGCTGCTGCGAACGCGAGCCGCGGAAACCGGACAGAACGCCCGATCGAGCGTCAGTCCAATCCGAAGCCGCGGAGATGGCGAATGGTCATTCGCGCTTCATCGGATAGCCGAACAGCACGCCGAACGAGACGCGGTTCTGATCGGCTCTGGCGCCCACGGCCGTGTTGGGCAGCTGCTCGTAGAACAAGTAGCCGAAATAGAGAGACATCCACGTCTTGGGTTGGTAGACGAAACGCACCCCGGAGCTCAACGTCTCCAGATCGATGCGCCGGT
>Ga0209156_10003631_pt1 | contig 11536 bp, 11 predicted proteins | sample GraSoiAngelo_124_FD_185881 | JGI IMG/M metagenome (GOLD analysis project Ga0209156, IMG submission 185881) | Grasslands soil microbial communities from the Angelo Coastal Reserve, California, USA - 14_0927_05_20cm (SPAdes) (version 2) | ecosystem: Environmental > Terrestrial > Soil > Grasslands...
CGATCTCGACGGTTTCGCCCGCCGCTCGTGCGTGCAGCGAGCCATTGTCGTCCGCCGCGGCAACGGCGACCGTGGCGATTCCCTCGGCCGCGCAGGCGCGGAAGATGCGGAGGGCGATCTCGCCGCGGTTGGCTACGAGGAGCTTCCGGATCTCCATGCGGCAGGGCGCTTGTCGAGGAATGCGCGCAGGCCTTCCTGGCCTTCCGGGCTGGTGCGCAGCCTCGCTGCAAGTTGCGCCGCTTCGTCTCCGCCTGGACGGTCGCGAATCAGCTGCTTCGCTGCGCGCGTGGCTTCGGGCCCGGCGCTGAGCAGCTCGCGGACGACGCGCTCGATCGCCTCGTCCAGTTCGTGCGCGAGCTCGTGGACGAGGCCGGTCCGGAGGGCGGTCTCGGCGTCGAAACGCTCGCCGGTCAGGAAGAGCCGCCGCGCTGCCGCGGTCCCGATGCGCGGGAAGACGAACGGCGAGATCACGGCCGGAACGATCCCGAGCTTGACCTCCGAGAAGCCGAAGACGGCATCGGGCGCCGCGATCGCGATGTCGGTGCAGCAGATCAGCCCCGAGCCCCCGCCGAGGGCGTAACCCTGGACGCGGGCAAGCACCGGAGCCGGACAGGAGTCGATCGCCTCCAGCATCCGGTAGAGGCGGAGCGCATCCTCGACGTTCTCCTCGTAGGCGAGGTCGATCGCGGAGCGCTGCCAGTCCACGTCCGCGCCAGCGCAGAAGCTTTCGCCGTCTCCCGCAAGCACGACGGCGCGGGCGTTCCCGACGTCGGCGAAGGCTTCGGTCAGCTCGCGGATCAGCGCGGCGTCGAATGCGTTCCGACGCTCAGGCCGAGCGAGGGTGACCCGAAGCAGCGGTCCCTCCCGCTCGATTCGCAGCGCGCTCATCAGTTCGCAGCTTAAAGTCGGCTTCGTGCTTCGAGGCGCTCTCGCTGCCGCTGTGACGCCGCTCGCCGGAGCCGGCGAGTTGCTGGACGAAGACGCGTTCGACCCGCTCGTCGGGTTTCTCGAGTCGGCCGGCCTCGACGGCCTGCTCGCCCTCGGCACGACCGGCGAGGGGATCCTGCTGAGCGGCGCGGAGCGCCGCCGTGCCGCGGAGCTCTTCGTCGCCGCACGGCCGGACGAGTTCGCCGTTGCCGTTCACTGCGGCGCCCAAACGACTCGCGAGACCGTGGAGCTGGCCGCGCATTCCGCCGACCTCGGCGCCGATGCGGTCGCGGTGATCGGCCCCCCGTACTTCGCCCTCGACGACCGGGCGCTATTGGAGCACTTCTCGGCTGCGGCGCAGGCGTGCGAACCGCTTCCGTTCTACGTCTACGAGTTCGCTGCGCGCATCGGGTACGCGGTGCCGGTTGTCGTCTTGGAGCGCCTTCGCGATCGCTCGCCGAACTTCGCCGGTCTCAAGGTCTCCGACCGCCCGTGGGAGCGGTTCGAGCCGTATCTCCTCGAGGGGCTCGACGTCTTCGTCGGACCGGAGTCCCTGATTCGACGCGGCCTGGCCGGCGGTGCGGTGGGTGTGGTCTCCGGGCTGGCGACCGCGTTCCCCGGCGAGGTGGTCGCCGCCTTCCGGGGTCTTCCAGGCCCGGATCTGGGGCCGCTGAGGGAAGGTCTCGAGCAGTTTCCGTTCCATTCGGCGGCGAAGCGTGTCTTGGGAAGACGCGGCGTTCCGATCCGCGAAGACGTGCGAGCGCCGCTGCGCGAGCTGACCGAAGACGAGCGGCAGGCGCTCGACCGATGGCTCGGATCGTCGTAGCCGGCGCAGGCGCTGCCGGCGCGAGCGTCGCCTACCATCTCGCGGAGCTTGGCGCGGAGGACGTGGTGCTGTGCGATCGCGACTCTGTCGCGGGTGGCGCGACCGCGAAGGCGATGGGCGGCGTCCGGCAGCAGTTCTCGACGCCAGCCGAGGTTCGGCTGGCGCAGGCGAGCATCCGTTTCTTCCAAGACCTCGGAGCTCCGTTCTTCGACCAGGTCGGCTACCTCTTTCTCGCCACGACTGCTGCCGGTTTCGCGGAGCTCGAGGAGCGCGCCGAGCTCCAGCGTTCCCTGGGCGTGCCGGTGGTCGCGGCCGAAGCACCTGCTGGCGTGCATTCCGACGACGTCGTCGGCGCCGTCGTCTGCTGGGAAGACGGCGTCGCCGATCCGCCGGCCGTGGCGCGGGAGCTCGTCCGCCGAGCGGCGGAGCGTGGGGTGGAGGTGCGCGAGGGGCAGGACGCGGACGGCCTCGACACGGATCTGCTCGTGATTGCGGCCGGCCCATGGTCTGCTGAGCTCGGCCGACGGGTGGGGGTCGAGCTGCCGGTCCGCCCGCTTTGCCGCCAGCTGCTCGAGACCGGGCCGATCGTGGGCTTGCCGGCCGATTTGCCGATGACGATCGAGGCCGAGACCGGCTTTCACTTTCGCAGGCGCGGCGACCGGCTTGTGCTTGCGATGGCGGATCCGAAACTCCGCTGGGGATTCGACGAGGTGGTCGACGAGACGCTTTTCGAGGACCGCCTGGGTCGGCTCGTCCATCGTTATCCGGCGGCCGTGGGCGCCCGCGTCGACCGCGCCTGGGCCGGCCTCTACGACATGACGCCGGACGCACACCCCATCCTGGGGCGGGTCGGAGAGGGCATCTATGCGGCGTGTGGTTTCTCTGGGCACGGTTTCATGCAGAGCCCCGCTGCCGGTCGCGCGGTAGCGGAGGAAATTCTCGGTCTCGAGCCGAGCTTCGACCTCTCCCCGTACCGCCTCGAGAGATTCGAGCGCGGCGCGATCTTTCCCGAGCAGCTGGTGCTCTAGTAGAAGTTGCTCGATCGGCGCAATGCCGTCACCCACCTACACGGATTTCCGCGTTACGCTCACCGCGGGTGGCGGGTGGACCAAGCCACCACCCGGGCGGGGATGCGCGCGCGTCTACCTGGATAAAGCGCGCGCTAGATAAAGGGCGAGCTACTCGAAGAACTGCTCGTGATACGGCAGCTTCTCGAGCAGCTGTTTGATCTCGCGCAGGACGTCCGCCTCCTCGTGACCGAAGTCGTCGAGGTAGGAGTGCAGCGCGTTGCGGACGAGCTTCAGCTCCTCGTTCGTCAGCTCGATCGCGTGGTCGGCCATCAGAAAGGCCCCCTCGGCTCGTAGCTTCCGCGCGGCGCTCCCACGGCGACCATCGTCAGCCCTTCTGGACCGGCCTTCGGACCACGGGTCGTCTCGGGGTCGAACCGGAACACGTCACCCTCTCGGATCGCAACCTCTTCGCCGTCGATTACGTATACGCCGGAGCCGCGAACGATCACATTGACCTCCTCCTGCCCGGAGTCCCGCTCGTCGTGGTGGTGTCCGTCGGCATTCGGCGACAGCTCGAACCAGTTGATCCCGAACGCGAGGAGATCGAGCTCGCGGCGCACGAAGCGGACGGCGCCGCCGGGGCTTCCCGGCTCGAGCTCGTGCACATTCACCTTCGAGTAGCCCATCAGCCTCCTCTCACATCCGAAAGACGCCGAACGTCGTCTCGGGGATCGGCGCGTTCAAGGCCGCCGAGATCCCGAGCGCGAGCACGCGCCGCGTGTCGAGTGGGTCGATGATGCCGTCGTCCCAGAGCCGGGCGGTCGAGTAGTACGGATTGCCTTCTTCCTCGTATTTGGCCCTGATCTGGTCCGGATCCGCGTCACCGACCATCGTCAACACGGTCGCGGCCTGCTCGCCGCCCATCACCGAGATGCGGGCATTCGGCCACATCCAAAGCTGTCTCGGCGAGTACGCGCGGCCGCACATACCGTAGTTCCCGGCGCCGAACGAGCCGCCGATCACGACCGTGAACTTCGGCACCTCTGCGCAGGCGACTGCGGTCACGAGCTTTGCACCGTCGCGCGCGATCCCGCCGGCCTCGTACTCCTTGCCGACCATGAAGCCGGTGATGTTCTGCAGGAAGACGAGCGGAATCTTCCGCTTGCAGGCGAGCTCGATGAAGTGCGCGCCCTTCTGCGCGGACTCCGCGAAGAGGACGCCGTTGTTCGCGAGGATCCCGACCGGGAACCCCTCGATCCGTGCGAAGCCGCAGACGAGCGTCTCGCCGTAGAGCGCTTTGAACTCGTCGAAGCGGCTGCCGTCGACGATCCGGGCGATCACCTCGCGCGGGTCGAAGGGCTCGCGGTAGTCGTCCGGGATCAGGCCGTAGAGCTCCGCGGGGTCGGCGGCGGGCTCCTGCCCAGTGACCAGGTCCCACGGCACGTCCTTCGGAGGCAGGTTCAGGTTCCGCGCGATCTGGCGGACGAGCGCGAGGGCATGTTCGTCGGAGGTGGCGTAGTGGTCGGCGACGCCCGAGAGCCGTGTGTGCACGTCCGCCCCGCCCAGCTCCTCCGCGGTCACGTCCTGCCCCGTCGCCGCCTTCACGAGCGGCGGCCCGCCGATGAAGATGGTGCCGGTTCCCTTGACGATGATCGTCTCGTCGCTCATCGCCGGCACATAGGCACCGCCCGCCGTGCAGGAGCCCATCACCGACGCGATCTGGGGGATGCCATTCGCCGAGAGCCGCGCCTGGTTGAAGAAGATGCGTCCGAAGTGATCCCGGTCGGGAAAGACCTCGGCCTGCAGCGGCAGAAACGCTCCGCCCGAGTCGACGAGGTAGACGCACGGCAGGCGATTCTGTTCAGCGATCTCCTGCGCGCGCAGGTGCTTCTTCACGGTCAGCGGGAAGTACGTGCCGCCCTTGACGGTCGCATCGTTGGCGATCAGGACGCATTCCGTGCCCTCGACGACCCCGATGCCGGTGACGATCCCGGCCGAAGGTGCCTGCCCGTCGTACATGTTCCAGGCGGCCAGAGCGGAGAGCTCGAGGAAAGCGCTGCCGGGGTCGACGAGCCGGTCGATCCGCTCTCTGGCGGTCAGTTTCCCGCGCGACCTGTGTCGCTCGACCGCCTTATCGCCGCCGCCGAGCGCGACGCGGGCCGTTCGCTTGCGAAGCTCGGCTACGAGCTCCTCCATCTGCGCGCGGCGGCGATCGTGCTCCTCGCCCGGCTCGATGTGTGACTCGAGAACGGCCACGGGTTGAGCCTACCCTGGCCGCGAGCCGTGATCGACGCGTTTCGTCTCCTGGCCGCGGCGCGAGCGCAGCCGCCACGATCACCGGCGTCGACGCACGCCAGCGGGAAGTGAAGGTCTACGTTGACGCAGGCTTCGACGGTAAGAGGGAGATCGTGGTCTCGCCCGAGCCGGTGTTTCCGGAAGGGTAAGAGCCCCTTTTCCAATGAAGCACTGAGCCGTTGGGCGGCGCCGGACGGCTCCTTGTGGCGTCCTCCGGCGACGAGGGCCCAGCATGAACGGGACGCTAAGAATCAGACGTCCCTCTTGGTCTAGCTGCAGCGTAAGACCGAACCGCCGCGAGCACCACCTGGCGTCTCATGGTTCTTGAACGCGGTACCAGGTTCTGCGGGTTACGGCCCGGAAATGCCTCGGCCTTCTCCGCAGATCCGCGTCTTCGGCTGGCAACCTGGCCTGTAAGGCACTGCTACATAGCTTGCGCCAGTTTTTCCTTATTAAATCTAGGCCGCGACGTCCGTTTGATTCGTGGAGTCAATTTCTCGACTCTTTCTCGACTGACGAGTCAATCAACAACCGAAAAGTTTGATCCTGAATTGCAAGGCAATTAGCGAATATGTAACCCCGTCCTTGTCAGTCGGCGCGTCAAAGCTGCTGGCGAGCGCCGCGAGCGCGAAGCCGCCCGACAGCAATCGTTCGCCGCGCGCCGGTCTCCCAACCTCGTTTCCGGTGCGGATCTTTAATCCGATGTTCGAATCGTTCGACTATTGCTCACAACAGTTGTATCTTTGTTCGAGAGCCGAGGGGCTCTCAGTCTGACGGCAGGAGCCGCATCGTAGGGGAGGGTGCGTCCTTGAGGTCACTCGGCTCACAAAGCTGATGGGCCACGAGGCGCCCTCGCGGACTTGCTCAAGCGAAGCTCTTTTTCGATCGCTTCTCGGCCAACTTGCCGGATCGAAAGAGAGTCGCCCAAAATGTGAACGCCCGAGGCGCGACCTCCTGGCTGAGGAGCACGGTGGCCCCTGGGAGGGGAGAGAGAAGATCGCCGGCGACTCTGCTGCGGGTTCCGCGCCTTCGCCCCGGACGCCACTCCTCGACGCTAACACCGAGTATCGATCGTTGCGAGTATCCGAATTCGGGTCGTGCCGATAACGGCGCAAACTGCGCGCGATTCGGCAGCGGTTCTGTTTCGGCGGGCAAAGGGACGCCAGGGAAACTGTGGGCGCGAGCCACGAACGGCGACGGCTGATCCAACACCGGGGCTTGACGACTTTCTCAGAGCTTGCCTTGATGCAGACGTAAGAAGTCCGTCAAGTCCGGTGTCGAAACAACCGTTGCGCGGGATGTCGGCATAAGGAGCCGGAGCACCCGTGCGGGGAGAGGAACGAACGAGCCGCTCCGGCTCCGGCTTTCCTCGTTTCCCAGACGATGCTCAGACGAACCAGTGGGCGATTCGAACGTCAGGCCCGGCGAGTCTTCTCGCGGACCACCGAACGTAAAGGGTCCTCGCGCACGTTTAGAAACGCCTCCCTCAAGGGGACTGGGAAGGCGTGGAGGGCTTCCTCCTTGTAGATGACAGAGACGGGCGCGTAGTCGAAGAAATCGGCAACCCTGCGGAGGCGTTTCGCCTGCTAGACGAGCTAAATCAAGACCACCCGGAGCTTGCCGAAACGCTCTGTCTCGTCAGATTCGACGGGCGGCACGGCTCGCTGATCGGGACCGAAACGACCACACGGGTTCGACCGCTCACCTGACACACGAGAACTCGCCGCCTAGCCAAAACCGGTCGCCGCCGCGACCGACATGGCGGGCGCGGCGCACGAGCGCCGGAACTTGAACCGAGGCCGTTGGAAGTCGTCATGGGCGCGAAGCGCCCGGACTTCCAACGGCGACAGGGGCGGCAGGACTCGAACCTGCAACCCCCGGTTTTGGAGACCGGTGCTCTGCCAGTTGAGCTACGCCCCTCGGGGTTGCGTGAGCGATTGTAGCCTCGTCGCTTCTAGCATCCCGCCGTGGCTCCGCCTCCGCAGCGTCGCGCGCTGGGCGCGCTCTTTCTCGTGCTGGCGCTGATGCTGGCGGGGGTCGCCACGGCCGCAGCCGATGCGGCCAGGCACGAGGCCCGCCTCGCTGTGATCGCCTTTGCCGCCGGCGCTCTGGCCCTTTGGCTCGGGCTCCTCGCCGTTCGCGCACTGAGGAAATCGCCGCCCTAGCCCGTATCCTCTGACCGTGGCGGCGAAGCCCGACGAGACGCTGTCGCTCTGGCAGGAGTACCGCAGGAGCGGCGACGAGAGCTTGCGCGAGCGCCTGATCCTCACCTACGCGCCGCTCGTGAAGTACGTCGCCGGCCGGGTCGGCAGCGGCTTGCCGAGCCACGTCGATGAGAGCGACCTCGTCCAGTACGGGCTGCTCGGGCTGATCGGGGCGATCGAGCGCTACGACCCCAACCGTGACGTCAAGTTCGAGACCTACGCCCTGGCGCGGATCAAGGGCTCGATCATCGACGAGCTTCGGGCGATGGACTGGGTGCCGCGCTCGGTGCGCTCACGGGCGCGGGACATCGAGCGCGCGATCGGCGGCCTGGAGGCGAAGCTCGGCCGGGCGCCGACCGACGAGGAGGTCGCCAAGCAGCTCGGGATGACCGAGGAAGACCTCGACGAGAGCCTCAGCGAGATCGGCCGCTCGTCGATCGCGGCGCTCGACGAGCTCTGGACGGTTTCGTCGTCCGGCGGCGACCGGATCGCCTTGATCGACACGATCGAGGACACCCAGGGGCCAGAGCCGCAATCTGCGCTTGCCGAGACCGAGATGAGGGAGGCGCTCGGCGACGCAATCTCTCGGCTGCCCGAGCGCGAGAAGCTCGTCGTCACCCTCTACTACTACGAAGAACTGACCCTCCGCGAGATCGGCGAGGTGCTCGGAGTGACGGAGTCGCGCGTCTCCCAGCTGCACACGAAGGCGATCCTGCGCCTGAAGGCGCGCCTCGCAGGCTCGCCCGCCCGCGAGCCGCTCGAGCGCTAACCGCCGCCTCCCCGGCACGTCTTAGTTGAGGGACTCCGTACAAACGGAGTAGTCTCGGCGGCGTGGAGAGGGGTCCACACACCGGGATTGGGTCTCAAGAAAGGATGGGGAAACAGTGAAGCATCGAGCACTGCTCGTCGTGGCAGGTCTGGTCGGTGCGGCGACACTTGCCGTGTCGCTTACCGTCGCGGCCGCGGGGACGTCTCGTCCCTCCGGTCACGCCACACCGGTCAAGTCCGCCGCGATTGCGCCGCCGAAGGTGCCGAATGCCGCGGCGATCAAGGCGAAGTACCACGGTCAGTCGATCCAGTTCATCGGCGACGCGGCCGTCGGGGCGAGCCATAAGCGCGACCTCAAGCTCGTCGCGCGCTTCCAGAAGGACACCGGCATCAAGGTCAACCTGGTGCCGCACCCGTCGGGCTCGGACGCGGCGTACTCCCAGCTCGCGCGCGCCTTCGGGTCGAAGTCGTCGAAGCCAGACGTGGCGATGATCGACGTCGTCTGGCCAGGTGCGTTTGCGCCGTACCTCGTCAATCTGAAGCCGGCTCTCGGCAAGGCGTCGAAGCAGTTTGTGCAGTCGATCATCCAGAACGACACGATCGGCGGCAAGCTGGTCGCGATTCCTTGGTTCGGCGACTTCGGAATCCTCTACTACCGGACGGATCTGCTGAAGAAGTACGGCTACAGCAAGCCGCCGACTACCTGGAACACGCTCTTCGCGATGGCAAAGAAGATCCAGGATGGTGAGCAGAAGTCGAACAAGAACTTCTACGGCTTGGTCTACCAGGGGAACTCGTACGAGGGTCTGACGTGCGACGCCCTCGAGTGGGTCGCCTCGGCCGGTGGCGGGAACTTCATCGACAACGGCAAGGTGACGATCAACAACACCAAGGCGGCGACGATTCTCGACGCAATGCGGAACCAGGTCGGCAAGCTCACGCCGCGCGGTGTCACCTCGTACGACGAGGAGGGCGCCCGCAACGTGTTCGCCGCCGGCAATGCCATGTTCATGCGCAACTGGCCGTACGCCTACTCGGCGAACCAGACCACGCCGGTGAAAGGTAAGTTCTCCGTCACCGTGCTACCGCACGGCGCTGCCGGCCATTCGGTCGGGACCGTCGGCGGCTGGCAACTCGCCGTCTCGAAGTTCTCGAAGCACAAGCCTGCCGCGATCGAGTTCGTCCGCTACATGACGAGCCCGGCCGTGCAGAAGTTCAATGCGATCTTCAACTCGAATGTGCCGACGATCCCCGCCGTTGCGAAGATCAAGGCCGTCGTCAAGACAAACCCGTATCTCACGCCCGCGATCGCGAACGTCGCCCGCGTTACGCGGCCCGGGAAGTACCTGAAGACGCACTACAACGAAGGGTCGAAGGCGATCTACCAGGGTGTCAGCCAGATCCTGAACGGCACGCCCGCGAAGAACGTGCTGCCGAGCATCGCCTCGAAGCTGAACAGCCTCATCAAGTAGAGCCTGCACGCTAAGGCGAAACGAGGGAGGATGGCATTTGTCATCCTCCCTCGGCTTCTTCTCCGATGAGCACTGTCGCCACGCCAGCAGCCCCGCCCCGTCGCCGCCGCAGGAGTCGTCTGCAGCGCCGACAGACCCGTCTCGGCTGGGTGCTGCTCCTACCCGCGCTCGCGGTCGTCGGGTTCGTGGCGATCTACCCGCTCGGCAAGACGATCTACTACAGCTTCACAAACCAGGAGTTCCTCGCCGGGATCGAGCCGACGAAGTGGGTCGGGCTTCGAAACTACCGGGAACTCTGGCACGACAGCATCTTCCGCACTGCCATTTGGACGACGATCAAGTTCACGCTGATCACGGTCGGGTTCGAGTTCGTGCTCGGGATGATCATCGCCCTGGTCGTCAACTCGAACTTCCGGGGGCGCGGTGCGATGCGCGCCGTGATGCTCGTCCCCTGGGCGATTCCCACCGTCGTCGCCGCCCAGATGTGGAAGTGGATGTTCGACGACGTCTACGGCGTCATCAACGATGCCGGCGTGCGTTTGCACCTCCTTTCCCACTCGCGTGCGTGGATCTCGGAGCCGGGCACCGCGCTCGCATCCGTCTGCGCCGTCGACATCTGGAAGACGACACCGTTCGTCGCCCTACTTCTGCTCGCCGGGCTGCAGGTGATTCCGCGCGACCTCTACGAGGCGGCGTCCGTCGACGGCGCGAGCAAGCTGCAGCAGTTCTGGCGGATCACGCTGCCTCTGCTTCGTCCCGCGATACTCGTCACGCTGATCTTTCGGACGCTCGACGCCCTGCGTGTCTTCGACGTCTTCTACGTCTTCTTCGGGAACCGCCCCGATACGCAGACGATGGCGATCTACGATCAGGCCACGATCGTCGGCGACGGGCATGTCGGCTACGGGTCGGCAGTCAGCGTCGCGATCTTCTTGATCATCGGGCTCTTCGTAGTCATCTACGTCACCTTCATGAGGGTGACGGAGGAATGAGCGTCGCTCGCCTTCGGCTCGCTCCCGTGGGGGAAACCCTGTTTCCCCCACGAGCCCCCTTCTCCATAGATGCGGGCGAACCTCCCAGTTCCCCCGGGTCCCCCGCTCATGGGCCAGGGGCTGGCCCATGAGCACGGTCGCCGAAGCAACACGGGCGCGGGCACGGCCCGTCAGCCGCGGCCGCTGGCTTCGGCGGAGCCCCGTGGGGCGGTTCGTGACCAAGGTGCCGTTCTGGCTCCTGATCGCCGTGATTTTCGTCTACGCCCTGTTCCCCTTCTACTGGGCCATCCGCTCGGCCTTCACCCCGGACGGAGAGCAGTTCAAAACCCCGATCGACTACTTCCCGAAGCATCCGACGTGGGCGAACTTCCGCGAGGCGTTGAGCGCCTCCACCTTCCAGCACGCGCTCATCAATTCGACGATCGTCGCCGGCGCGGTCACGCTGATCTCGCTTGCAATCGGCTCGCTGGCGGCGTACGCGCTCGGGCGTTTCCGGTTCCGCGGCAAGTCGGCGGTGCTCTATCTGATGCTCTCGATGACGATCTTCCCGCAGATCGCGATTCTCGGCGCGCTCTACACGATGATCAACGACTTCCACCTCTACGACACGCTGGGTGCGTTGATCCTCAGCTACATGATCTTCACACTGCCGTTCACGGTCTGGGTGCTGACCAGCTTCATGCGCGGGCTGCCGGGTGACCTCGAGGAAGCCGCGTACGTCGATGGAGCGACGCCGTTACAGGTCTTCTACAAGGTGCTTTTGCCCCTGATCGCGCCCGGCCTGGTAACGACGGGGCTGCTCGCTTTCATCGCCGCCTGGAACGAGTACCTGTACGCGCTCTCGTTCATTCAGACGCCGAATCACTACACCGTGCCGCTGTCGATTACGACCTTCGTCGGCAAGTCGGGGAGCACGTTCCAGCAACCCTGGGGGCAGATCATGGCCGCGACCGTGATCGTCACCTTGCCGCTGATCACTGCGACGTTGATCCTGCAGCGGCGAATCCTCGCGGGCTTGACCGCGGGGGCAGTTAAGGGCTAG
>Ga0209156_10003636_pt1 | contig 11532 bp, 11 predicted proteins | sample GraSoiAngelo_124_FD_185881 | JGI IMG/M metagenome (GOLD analysis project Ga0209156, IMG submission 185881) | Grasslands soil microbial communities from the Angelo Coastal Reserve, California, USA - 14_0927_05_20cm (SPAdes) (version 2) | ecosystem: Environmental > Terrestrial > Soil > Grasslands...
TCTTCACGGACCCGTCGTATCTCGGTCAGATCGTCGTGATGACGGCGCCGATGATCGGGAATTACGGGATCAACCCCGACGATGTGGAATCGGACCGGCCGCGCGTGGCCGCGGTGGTGCTGCGGGAGCTATCGGCGCAGCCGTCCAACTGGCGGTCCACCGGGACGCTGGCGGACTGGCTGGCCACGGCGCACGTGCCCATCGTCGCCGACGTGGATACGCGCCAGCTCACGCGCCACATCCGCTCCAAGGGAGCGATGCGCGGGGCGGTGGCGCTGGGCGAGCAGCCGAGCGATCAGGTGCGCGCCGCCCTCGCCGCCAGCCCGTCGATGGATGGCCTCGACTTGGCGACCCAGGCGACCATCGGCGCCGCGTACAGCGAGGGGCCGGTCGATGCGCGCCACCATATCGTCGCCTACGACTACGGCATGAAGCGCAACATCCTGCGGCTGTTCCTGAAGAACGGCTGCCGGGTCACCGTCGTCCCGGCCGGCACGCCGGCGGGCCGCATCCGCGAGCTCGACGCCGACGGCTTGTTCCTCTCCAACGGCCCCGGCGACCCGGCGGCGGTACACTACGCCATCACCACGCTACGGGAGTTGGCCGACGGCTCGCTCCCGATTTTCGGCATCTGCCTGGGCCACCAGCTGCTGGGGTTGGCGCTCGGCGGCGATACCGTGAAGCTCCCGTACGGCCATCGGGGCGGTAACCATCCTGTGCGGGATCTCGCGACAGGACAAGTACTTATCACGTCGCAGAATCACGGATTCGCGGTGCGCGGCGACACCGGGGGCGTGCCTGGTGCTAAAGCGCTAGAGGTCACCCACCTTAACCTCAACGACGGCACCGTCGAAGGCGTGAAGCACCGGGAGTACCCAATTTTCGCGGTGCAATACCACCCGGAAGCCTCTCCGGGCCCCCACGACGCCCAAGGACACTTCGAACAGTTCCTCCAAGCTCTTGACACACAATAGGTAAGCCCGTATGTTGGCCGCTCGTCTTGACTGCCCTTGGGCCCTTCAAGGGGGACGGATGACGAAGGCCGACCTGGTCGAAAAGGTCACCGCACAAATCGCGCGCACTGCCGGTCCCCTGATTTCCAAGAAGGACTGCGCCCGCGTCGTCGACTCATTTCTGGACGCCGTGAAAGCGGCGCTCTCGGAGCAGCATAACATTGAGATTCGCGGGTTTGGGACGTTCAAGATCCGTCAGCGTAAGACGCGCATGGCGCGCAATCCGCGCACCGGCGACCCGGTCGAAGTGGCCGCGCGTCCGGTCCCTGTGTTCAAGCCCAGCAAGGAGTTGCGTGCGATGGTCGCGGAGGCGAGTGAGCGCGTGACGCCCTGACGCACTGGCGGGAGCGATTGCGCACGGCCCGGACTAACCGTCTGGGCCGCTTTGTTTTGCGCGGTGTAATCACAGGCCCACACTTTGCGGAGACATACCCGGTGCGCCTCCTGCTGCTGCTGCTCGTCGCCGTTCCGTTGTCCGCCCAACGCGTCGCGCCGGTGCAATACGAAATCTCAGTGCCGGCTGCGGCGACGCGGCTGTTCCACGTGCGCGCCGAGTTCGCGGCACGCGGCAAGGACACGCTGTACCTGTCGCTCCCGGCGTGGAGCCCGGGCAACTACGAGATTCAGAATTACGCGCGCTACGTGCGTCACTTCGGCGCGAAGACGCCGGGCGGTCAGACGCTGTTCTGGGATCGCTCCGACAAGGACACGTGGCGCGTGACGACGGGCAAGAGCGAACGCGTCAGCGTGGAGTTCGACTACTTCGCCGACACGATCGACCTCTCGATGGCGCGGCTCACCGGCGAGTTCGGCGAGTTTCTCGGCACGAACCTGTTTCTGTACGAAGAGGGCCAGCTCGACCGGCCCGCCGAGGTGCGCTTTGCGCTCCCGGCGGGATGGCAGGTGACGACGGCACTCGGGGGGGGCGGGTCGGGCATGGGACCGTACACCGCGGCGAATTATCACGAGCTGGCCGACGCGCAGACCTTCGTCGGGAAATACAGCCTCGACTCGCTGCAGGTGGACGGCAAGTGGATCCGCATCGCCGTGTGGCCGGCGGACGCCTATTCGTCGGGCGTGCAACGCAACATGCGCGCCGACCTGGAGAAGATCGCCCACACCGAGAATGCCCTGCTCGGCGGGCCGCCCTACGATCGCTACACGGTGTTCTTCAACGTCATCCGGGAGCCGGTGAGCTTCGGCGGCGGACTGGAGCACGCGGCGTCGCAGTTCGACATCATGCCGCAGGGGGCGTTCGCCGACGCGGCCGGCAGCTTCGGCGATTTCATGGTGCCGCTGATGGCGCACGAGTATTTCCACCTGTTCAACGTCAAACGCATCCGGCCGGCCGAGATGTGGCCCTACGATTACCACGCGGAGCAGTTCACGCCGCTGTTGTGGTGGTCCGAGGGCGTCACGGACTATTACGCCGATCTCACCAACCTGCGCTCCGGACTGTGGACCACAGAGCAGTTTCTCGGGAACGCCACCCAAAACATGCAGCAGGTGGAGTCGGCGCCGGAGCCGTGGAGTGAAGAGGACGGCAGCGTCGCCACCTGGATCAACGAAGTGTTCGTGAACAGCTCGCAGTTGTACTACCCGAAGGGCTCGCTCACCGGCATGCTGCTGGACGTGTCGATTCGCGATGCCAGCGACAACCAGCACAGCCTGGACGACGTGATGCGGGCGCTGTACACCCGCTTCTACCAGAAACAGAAGGGGTTCACCACCCAGGATCTGCTGGGCCTGCTGCGAGAGAACGGGCTCGCGGACGTCGGGGCGTTCTATCAGCGCTACATCAACGGCCGGGAGCCGCTGCCCTACGAGGCGGTGCTCGCCAAGGCGGGCGTCGCGGTCGCCCGCCGCACGACCTCCAACCCGTTTCTCGGGGTCAATGCCCAGCCCGACGAGAGCGGGAAGCTGGTGGTGCAGAGCGTCGTGCCGGGGAGCGCGGCGGACGGCGCGGGGCTCCAGCCGGGCGACGTGTTGATCAAGGTGGGGGAGGTCGAGGCGCGCGCCGACGGCGACTGGGGCGCGCGCTACCGCGAGCGTTATCGCGGCCAGGACGGGCAGCCCCTCACGATCAGCATCACGCGCGGCGGCAAGCCGGTCACGCTCAACACGCAGGTGCGGGAGCGAACGGCGGTGACGTTCAGCCTCGCCCCGGCCGCGTCCCCCACGCCGAAACAGGCGCGGATCTGGCACGGCATCGCCACGGGTTCCACGGGGAACTGACGACCGCTATCTTCGAGCGGACATGACGGGCGCGGAGACGGTGACGATCCGGGTGCGGTTGTTCGCGCGCTACGCCGAGCTGGTGGGGCGGGCGGAAGCGGCGGTCTCCGTGCCGCTGCCCGCCACCGTGGGCGACGTGGTGCGGCGCCTGCGCGACGAGATCCCCGCGGCGCGCGCGTTGCCCGAGCGCCCGCTCGCGGCCGTGAACCTGCGGCAGGTGAAGCTCGACGCGCGGGTGAAGGACGGAGACGAAGTGGCGCTGCTACCTCCGATTGCCGGCGGCTAATAAACGAAATGAGCTACTTGACGCGCTCCCTCATATCGCTGGATGCCCTGCTCGCCGAGGTGGCGGGCCCCGAGCGCGGCGGCACCTGCGCGTTCCTCGGCACCGTGCGCAGCGGACCCGAGGAGCAGGGCGTGACCGCGATCGAATACTCGGCGTACGAAGAAATGGTGGAGGCGGAGTTCGCCCGTCTCCTGGCGGACGCGGACGCCCGCTGGCCCGAGGCGCGCATCGCCGTGCGTCACCGGCTGGGCGTGATTCCTGCGGGCGAGGCGAGCATCGCCATCGCGGCAGCGGCGCCGCACCGCGCCGACGCGTTCGCCGCCTGCCGCTTCGTGATCGAAGAGGTGAAGCGGCGAATCCCGGTCTGGAAAAAGGAGCTGCGGGCGGACGGCACCGAGACGTGGGTCGACCCGTCCGGCCATCCGACGGCTCACCCCCTGACCCATGACTGACACCCTCCGCGACACGCTCGCGCGCCCGCTCGGGAGCCTGCGGCTCTCCGTGACGGACCGCTGCAACCTGCGGTGCCGCTACTGCATGCCGGAAGACGAGTACGTGTGGCTGCCCCGGACGTCGATCCTCACGTTCGAGGAGCTCGACCGCGTGGTGCGGGTGTTCTCGCGGCTGGGCGTGCGCAAGGTGCGGCTCACCGGCGGCGAGCCGCTGCTGCGGCACGACCTCCCGGCCCTGGTCGGTCTGATCGCCCGCGTTCCGCAGATCGACGACCTGGCCTTGACCACGAATGGCCTGCTGCTCGCGAAGCAGGCGGCGGCCTTGCGCGCGGCGGGCCTGCGGCGCGTCACCGTGAGCCTCGACACGCTCCGTCCGGAGCGGATGCTCGCCTTCGCGAAGAGCGCGCGGCATGCCGACGTGCTCGCCGGCATCCGGGCCGCGCGCGATGCCGGCTTCGAGCACCTGAAGCTCAACAGCGTGGTGATCCGCGGGTTCAACGACGACGAGCTGGGAGATCTGATCGAGTTCGGTCGCGCCGAGGGCGCGGAGCTGCGGTTCATCGAGTACATGGACGTGGGCGGGGCGACCCATTGGTCGATGGACCAGGTGGTATCGCAGGGCGACATGCTCGCGGCGCTGGCACAACGCTACGGCCCGATCACTCCGGTTGTCGGCGACGGCCGCGCCCCCGCGGAGCGGTTCCGCCTGCCGGACGGCACGACGTTCGGAATCATTGCGTCGGTCACCGCGCCGTTCTGCCGCACCTGCGACCGCAGCCGCGTCACCGCGGACGGCACGTGGTTCCTGTGTCTGTACGCCGGTCGCGGGGTCGATCTGCGCGCGCCGCTGCGCGGCGGTGCGAGCGACGAGGAGTTGGCGGCGCTCATCCGGACAACATGGGAGGGCCGCACCGACCGCGGAGCCGAAGAGCGCCTCGGGGTGGTCGATCGCGGCGCGCTGTACCGGATCGACTCGCTGCGTGCCGATCCCCATCGGGAGATGCACACCCGGGGCGGGTGACCTCACCCCCTGACCCCCTCTCCACGTTGTGGAGAGGGGGAACGAGTCCGTAGGTTTACTCCCCATGATGAACAAGATCACCGTCGTCGGGGCCGGGAACGTCGGCGCCACCGCCGCCCAGCGCCTCGCCGAAAAGCAGCTCGCCCGGCGCGTCGTCCTCGTCGACGTGATCGAGGGCGTGCCTCAGGGCAAAGCGCTCGACCAGTGGGAGTCGGCGCCCATCGAGGGCTTCGACACGCGCGTGGTCGGCGCCAACGACTACGGGCCCGCAGCCGGCAGTGAACTAGTGGTCGTCACCGCCGGCATCGCCCGCAAGCCGGGCATGAGCCGCGACGACCTGGTGCGCACCAACGCCGACATCGTGAAGCAGGTGTCGCTCGAGATCAAGCGGCATTGTCCCGACGCGATCGTCCTGGTGGTGTCGAACCCGCTGGACGTCATGTGCTGGGTCACGAAGCAGGTGACCGGGTTCCCCCGCGAGCGGGTGATCGGCATGGCGGGCGTGCTCGACACGGCGCGCTATCGCGCGTTCCTGGCCGAAGCACTCGACGTGTCGGTGGAGGACATCCAGGCGATGGTGCTGGGCGGCCACGGCGATACCATGGTGCCGCTGGTGTCGTACACCACGGTCTCGGGAATTCCCGTCGGCCAGCTGCTCGATCAGGCCAAGCTGGACAAGATCGTCGAGCGCACGCGCAACGGCGGCGCGGAGATCGTCGCCTTCCTGAAAACCGGCTCGGCCTATTATGCCCCGTCGGCGGCGGTCACCCAGATGGTCGAAGCGATCGCTCACGACAAGAAGCGCATCCTGCCGTGCGCCGCGTGGGTGCAGGGAGAGTACGGCGTGTCCGGGATCTACCTCGGCGTGCCGTGCAAGCTGGGGCGCCGCGGGCTGGAGCAGATCCTCGAAGTGAAGCTGTCGGCGGCCGAGCAGGCAGCGCTCAAGAAATCGGCCGACGCGGTGAAGGAGACGATGGCGGCGATTAGCCTCAAGTCCTAAGCGTTTCGTCCGTTTTCTCCTGAGACTTGCGGCTTACGGCTTACGACTGCCTTCAGATAGTCGCGGTTGAGCTGCGCGATGAAGTCGATCGAGATCTCTTTCGGGCACGCCGCCATGCATTCCCCGTGGTTGGTGCAGGCCCCGAAGCCCTCCGCATCCATCCGGGCGACCATGCTCACCACGCGGCCGGCGCGCTCGGGCTGCCCCTGGGGCAGGAGGCCGAGGTGCGACACCTTGGCGGCGACGAACAGCATCGCCGACGCGTTGGGACACGCGGCCACGCAGGCCCCACACCCGATGCACGCCGCCGCGTCCATCGCCCGATCGGCGTCGGGTTTGGGGACGGGGATGGCGTTGGCGTCGGGCGCGCTGCCGGTTCGGGCCGTAATGAATCCGCCCGCTTGCACGATGCGGTCCAACGCGCCGCGATCGACCACCAGATCCTTGATCACCGGGAACGCCCGCGCCCGCCACGGCTCGATCCACAGCTCGGCGGCATCGGGGAAGGAGCGCATGTGCAGCTGGCACGCGGTGGTGGCGTGCTGCGGCCCATGCGGCCGGCCGTTGATCACCATGCCGCATGCCCCGCAGATCCCCTCGCGGCAGTCGTGGTCGAAGGCGATCGGATCTTCCCGCCGCCCGATCAGCTGCTGGTTCAAGACGTCGAGCAGCTCGAGGAACGACATGTCGGCGCTCACATCCGACACGTCGTAGTGCACGAACTTGCCCAGGGCCGCGGGCCCCGCCTGGCGCCACACGTGCAGCGTCACCCTCACACGTAGCTCCGCTGCGATGGGTGGACGGCCTCGAACTCGAGCGCCTCCTTGTGCAGCACCGGCGGCTTGCCGCCGGTGAACTCCCACGCGGCCACATAGGCGAACCGCTCGTCGTCGCGCCGCGCCTCGCCCTCCGGCGTCTGATACTCCTCCCGGAAGTGACAGCCGCAGGACTCCTCGCGCTCCAGCGCGTCGCGGCACATCAGCTCGGCGAACTCGAGGAAGTCGGCCACCCGGCCCGCCTGTTCCAGCGCCTGGTTCAGATCCTCGCCCCGGCCGCCGACGTACACGTCATTCCAGAACTCCTCGCGCAGCACGCAGATCTTCTGAATCGCGTCCTTCAAGCCGGACGCGTTGCGCGACATACCGCAGCGGTCCCACATGAGGCGGCCCAGCTCGCGGTGGAACGTGTCCACGCTGCGACGCCCGTTGGCCTCAATCAGCTTGCGCGTGCGGTCGGCGACCTCTGCTCCCGTCTGGCGGACGGCCGGATGCGTCGCGTCCAGCTTGGGGAGCTTGGCCTGCGCCAGGTAGTCACCGATCGTATACGGAAGGATGAAATAGCCGTCGGCGAGCCCCTGCATCAGGGCGCTCGCACCCAGCCGGTTCGCGCCGTGGTCCGAGAAGTTGGCTTCGCCGATCACGTGCAGCCCGGGAATCGTGCTCATCAAGTTGTAGTCGACCCACAGGCCGCCCATCGTATAGTGCGGGGCGGGATAGATCCGCATCGGCACCCGGTACGGGCTCTCCGCCGTGATGCGCTCGTACATCTGGAACAGATTGCCGTACCGGTCCGCGATGGCTGCGTCGCCCAGCCGGGCAATGGCGTCCCGAAGGTCGAGGTAAACCCCGTGCCCCCCGCCCGGCCCGACGCCCCGACCCTCGTCGCACACTTCCTTGGCCCGCCGCGAAGCGAGATCGCGTGGGACGAGGTTGCCGTAACTCGGGTACAGGCGTTCCAGGTAATAGTCGCGCTCGGCCTCGGGGATGTCGCCCGGCGCGCGCGAATCGCCCTTGCGCAAGGGCACCCAGATCCGCCCGTCGTTGCGGAGCGATTCGCTCATGAGGGTAAGCTTCGCCTGGTGGTGGCCGGTCGGCGGGATGCAGGTCGGGTGGATCTGGGTGAAGCAGGGGTTGGCGAGGGCGGCGCCGCGCTTATGCGCGCGCCAGATGGCCGTGACGTTGCACCCCTTGGCGTTGGTCGAGAGGTAATAGACGTTCGAGTAGCCACCGGTCGCGAGCACGACTGCATCGGCCACGTGCGCCGCGATCTTCCCGTCCACGAGACTGCGGGTGATGATGCCCCGGGCCTGGCCGTCGACGACGACCAGGTCGAGCATCTCGGTGCGCGGGTACATGCGCACCTGACCGGCGCCGATCTGGCGGCACAGCGCCTGATACGCTCCCAAGAGCAGCTGCTGGCCGGTCTGGCCGCGAGCGTAGAACGTGCGCGACACCTGCACGCCGCCGAACGAACGATTCGCGAGCAGCCCGCCGTACTCGCGCGCGAACGGCACCCCCTGGGCGACGCACTGATCGATGATCCTCGCGCTGATCTCCGCCAGGCGATACACGTTCGCCTCGCGCGAGCGGAAGTCGCCGCCCTTGATCGTGTCGTAGAACAGGCGGTGCACCGAGTCGCCGTCGTTCTGGTAGTTCTTCGCCGCGTTGATGCCGCCCTGGGCCGCGATCGAATGGGCGCGGCGGGGCGAGTCCTGGAAGCAGAAGCACGAGACCGTATAACCCAGCTCCGCAAGGGACGCGGCGCCCGACGCGCCCGCCAACCCGCTGCCGACCACGATGACATGGTGCTTCCGCTTGTTCGCGGGGTTGACCAGCCTCAGCTCGGCGCGGTGCCGCTCCCACTTTTCCGCCAGCGGCCCACCGGGCGTCTTGGCCCGCAGCTCGAGGGTCACCGCAGCACCCCCGCCAGCACCGCCGCCGGAATCGCGATGTAGCCCACCGTGATCGCCGCTGCGACGACGCCGGCGACCCAGTACCGCCAGCGCACCACCGGCGCGCGGTGCAGGCCCAGCGTCTGGAACGCGCTCCACAGACCGTGATAGATGTGGAGACCAACCACTACCATCGAGGCGACGTAAAACGCCGCGACCGGCCACAGCCGAAAGCTCGCCACCACATTATGGTAGACGTCGCCCGGGACGAAGGCCGGGTTGACGCGTCCGAAGGTGAAATCGAGCAGGTGGTAGATCACATACAGGAGGATGATCACGCCTCCCCAGCGCATGGTGCGCGCGGCGTACGTCGTCTCGACCAGGTCGAGCCGGTGGTAACCCACCGGCCGGGCGCGCCAGCTTGCTCGCGTGACCACGATCGCGGCCCAGATGTGCAGCCCGACCGACGCAAGCAGCACCAGCCGCGCGAGCCACAGCAGCTGCCCTCGCCCGAAGAACGGCGCGCCCACGGTGCGCAACCCCTCCGCGTAGGCGTTGAAATGCTCCGGCCCCTGGAACACCTTGAGATTGCCGAGCAGGTGCCCGACAACGAATAGGAAGAGAATCACGCCCGTCACGGCCATGATGACTTTCTTGCCGACGAGCGAGCGCGTGTAACCGGGCGGGGCCGCACCTGCGGAGACGATAGTCATCGACGTGGGATGATACCTGCTCCGCGGCTGGGCGGGCAAGCCGACGAGGCTATCTTTCAGTGTCGCCCCAATGCACCCACCCGGAACCAAGGGGAGTCCGTGGCCACGCAATCCATGATCGTCTCCACGACGTTCGACGTGCAGGGCCGGAGGGTTCGGGAGTACAAGGGGGTCGTGCGCGGCATCACCGTGCGCGCGCCCACCATCTCGCAGGGCATCCTCGGCGGCCTCAAGAGCATCATCGGGGGGCAGATCGGCGCCTACACCGAGATGTGCGAGCAGGCGCGGCAGGCCGCCTACGACCTGATGGTGGCGCACGCCCGCCAGGTCGGGGCGAACGCCGTGCTCGGCGTCAGCTTCGATGCGTCCGAAGTGGCGAGCCGCTCGTCGGCGACGGAGGTGCTGTGTTACGGGACGGCGGTGGTCCTCGAGTGAGCATCCGCGCCACCGTGACATCCCCGACCGCGCCGAGGAAGGAAGCGCCGGCAGCGCGCGCTCCGGCGCCCGCGGCCCCGTCCGCCGGGGCGACCCGACCGCGCGTGGTGATCGTGGGCGCCGGGTTCGGCGGGCTGCGGGCAGCGCGCGCCTTGGGCGACGCGCCCGTCGACGTCGTGCTGGTGGATCGTCACAACTACCACCTGTTCCAGCCGCTCCTCTATCAGGTGGCCACCGCCGGCCTCGAGCCGGAGCAGATCGCGCGGCCGGTGCGCGCGGTGCTGCGCCGCCAGCGCAACCTCGAGTTTCGTATGACCGAGGTGACGGGCCTGGACGCGAGCGGAAAGCGCATCGTCACGACCGAGGGCCCGATCGCCTACGACTATCTCATCCTCGCCATAGGCGGCGAAACGAACTACTTCGGGCTCGAGGGCGTCGTGCGGCACGGATTCGGCCTGAAGGACATTCCCGAAGCCATCCGCATCCGCAACCACGTGCTGCACGCTTTCGAGCGGGCAATGCTCGAGCCCGACGCCGAGCGCCGCCGCGCCTGGCTGACATTCGTCGTGGTGGGCGGCGGGCCGACGGGTGTGGAGATGGCGGGAGCCCTGTCGGAGCTGATCCGCCTCGTGCTGGTGAAGGATTATCCCCGACTGAACGTGAAAGACGTGCGCGTGCTGCTGCTCGAAGCCACGGACCGTCTGCTCGGCCCGATGCCGGCGCGCCTGCGCGAGGCCGCGGCCGAGACGTTGTGGCGCAAGAAGCACGTCGAAGTGCGCTTCGGAGCCACCGTCGCCGACTACGACGGCGAGCGCGTGGTCCTCAAGAGCGGGGAAGTGATCCCCGCACGCTCGCTCGTCTGGGCGGCGGGCGTCCAGGCCGTGTCGCTCACGGCGCGCCTCGGGCTCCGCACGGTGCGGCAAGGACGGGTGGCGGTCGCGCCGACGCTCGAGATTCCCGACCATCCCGACATCTATGTGATCGGCGACGCCGCCTACCTCGAGGTCGATGGAGCGCCGTTGCCCATGATGGCGCCCGTCGCGATCCAAATGGCGGGGACCGCCGCCGCCAACATCCGGCGACGCCTCGCCGGACAGCCGCCCGCGACGTTCGACTATCGCGACCCGGGCTCGCTCGCGACCATCGGCCGGAACGCCGCCGTGGCCTACATCCACGGCGTCGGGTTCACCGGGTTCCCGGCGTGGGTGGTGTGGCTGGTCGTGCACATCATCCAGCTGATCGGGTTCCGCAACAAGCTGTTCGTGCTGCTGAACTGGGCGTGGGACTACTTCTTCTACGAGCGCGCGGCCCGGTTGATCACCACGATGGATTGAGCCGTCGCACCACCGCTACACGCAGGTCGCGGTGCAGGGGACTCGAATCGCGGCATCTGATTTGCTGGCGAGTACCTATGCCGGTCCCCTCTCGGAGCAGTTCCCATGAGCCGCCTCGTGCCCCTCGCCGCCGCCATCGCGTGGATGACGGCCTGCAACGATCCGTCCGCGGTGTTGCCACGGCGCCCCACCGCGCAACCGGCAGCCGGCCCGAACGCGGCCGATGCCGTCGACCTGGGAACGCTGGGTGGGAACTCGACCACGCCCCGCGCCCTGAACAACGCCGGTCAAGTCGTGGGCATGAGCGTGGCCGCCGACGGCGAGGCGCACCCATTCGTGTGGGAGGGCGGGACGATGCGCACCCAGCGTTCC
>Ga0209156_10003639_pt1 | contig 11514 bp, 8 predicted proteins | sample GraSoiAngelo_124_FD_185881 | JGI IMG/M metagenome (GOLD analysis project Ga0209156, IMG submission 185881) | Grasslands soil microbial communities from the Angelo Coastal Reserve, California, USA - 14_0927_05_20cm (SPAdes) (version 2) | ecosystem: Environmental > Terrestrial > Soil > Grasslands ...
TTGACCGTGTTCGAGAATGATCGCGCTTTTTGGGATGTTCAATTCTTCAGCCAGAAAACAACGCAAAGCACTATTCGCTTTTCCTTCTACCGCAGGGGCGCGCAGTTTGATCTTGATCGTATCGCCGTGCTCGCCGACGACTTTGTCGCTCTTCGCATTTGGCACTACGTGGAATTGTAAAGTGGCCATCGATTAATTGTAAATTTCGCACTCCGAGTCATCTGATGCACGCTGGACGTATTCAGATTGCCTCGTCAAAAATCTAAACGATGAGCGAGAAAATCGTCCTTGCCATTATCGGCGGCTTGGCGGGTACGAGATCCGTCGGAATACTGCGGCTATAAGATTGCGGTAATGAGACGCGAAATCTTATGATTATGGATTGAGTACTGAATGATCGCGATTCGTGCGTATTGGAGCCAAGCCGAAGCTGCATTGGCAAAATCCGTCCTCGACAACTACGAGATTCCCTGTGCCCTCCTGCACGAAAACGCGAATCTTTATGGCCGTGCGCCCTTTGCGATGCCAGTCCGCTTGGTCGCCGTTGAAGATCGTGCAGAGTGGGCGGCCTACGTCTTGAGTAGTGATTTCGAAGCAGCGGCGAAAATTGAGGAAATCGCTGCAGAAATACCTCCACCTCGTGTCGAGGTGGCGTCACCGGGGCTTGTGAAGGACAGCCCCTGGGAGCTGCTAATGATAGCATTCTACTTCTTCGTACCTGGTATTTGTTTCCTGCACACCGAATATCCAGCCAAGCTCTCGTACAACCGCGCGGCCCGAGCAGAGATCGCCGCGGTAGTGATTGCTCATTTTCTCGGCTGGATTGCAATCGCGTTTGCTATACTCCTGGTTGCTTTGTTTTGGTACGTGTTGCGATCGCTAGCAGGAACGCAAACTTCCGCGGAGTAGATTGAGTCCTTGCCACCGGCAAGTCTGTTGAACTCTGCGCGCTACCACAGGCCGCGGCCCAAGCGCGCTTTTGATCCACAGGATCACACAGATGACACAGATTGTTTTCAGAGAAATGCGAAATTGGCTTCCAGAATCTTAAATCTGCGAACTCTGTGGACACCGGCTATCGCACTAGCGTAAACCGACAGCTTTGCGAACGCGTTGCATCACTTCATGCGCAATTTCATTCGCGCGCTCTGCGCCGCGCGCCAGAACATTGTCGATGTACGATTTGTCGCGCAGAATTTCTTCGCGGCGTTTGCGCATCGGCGTGAAATATTCCCACAGTTTCTGGAACAGCTCTTTTTTGAAATCGCCATAGCCTGTCCCGCCTTTCTTGAACCGATCGCACATGTTCGCGAGCTCGTCTTTCGAAGCGAAGAGGGAGTAGAGCTCAACAATTGTCGATCTTTCCAGATCTTTTGGCGCTTCGATCGGTGTTGAGTCTGTCACGATGCTCATCACGCGTTTCCGCGTCTCTTTCTCGTCGCCGAAGATGTCGATGTTGTTGCCGTAGCTCTTGCTCATTTTCTGGCCATCGATACCCGGCACGGTTTCCGTCGCGGGCTGGATACGCGCTTCGGGCAACTTAAAAATTTGTCCGAATGTTTCGTTCATTTTCACAGCGAGATCGCGGGTCATCTCGATATGCTGTTTTTGATCTTTGCCGACCGGCACGACGTCGCTGTCGTAAATCAAAATGTCAGCCGCCATAAGCACCGGATAATTGAAAAGTCCAACAGTAGCGGCCATGCCGCGGGCGAGTTTGTCTTTGTAAGAGTGGGCGCGCTCGAGCAAGCCCATGGGCGCCACCGTCGATAATATCCACGCCAGTTCCGTGACCTGCGGCACGTCTGAATGGCGAAAAAGCGTTGCGCGCTGCGGATCGAGTCCGCACGCCAAAAAATCGAGCGCGACGCGCCGGCTATTGGTGCGCAGAACTTCCGGATCGCGCACGCTGGTGAGCGCATGATAATCGGCGATGAAGTAAAGCGCTTCGCCCTCGGCTTGCAGCGCGATGGCAGGTCGCATCATGCCGAAGTAATTGCCGATGTGCAGAACGCCACTGGGCTGAATACCGGAGAGGATGCGCATGGTAGTCTTATCTGTCATTCTGAGCGGAGTCGAAGAATCTCAGTTGTATCTTCTGAATATTTCCACCGATTCGCCAGAAACAGTAAGAGATTTCTCGACTTCGCTCGAAATGACAAATGTTTCGTGCTCGCAATTTTTCGCGCGAGCCGCTAGATAAAACTGCATATGGCTGCGCATTCTCATCCCGTTTCTGTGGTGACCGGCGGGGCTGGCTTTTTGGGATCGCATTTGACCGACCGCTTGCTGGCCGAAGGGCATCGCGTTCTTGCTATCGACAATTTGATCACCGGCAACACGGCGAATATTGGACATCTCGCTGGGAACGAGAATTTCCGGTTCATCAAACATAACGTTTCCAATTTCATTTTTCTGCCCGAAGAAAAGATCGATTACGTTTTCCACTTCGCATCACCGGCAAGTCCGATTGATTATCTGGAGCTGCCGATCCCCACGCTGAAAGTTGGCGCGCTCGGCACGCACAACACGCTCGGTTTAGCCAAGGACAAAAAGGCCTCGTTCATTCTTGCATCGACGTCGGAGGCGTATGGCGATCCTCTCGAGCATCCGCAAAAGGAAGATTACTGGGGCAACGTCAACCCGATTGGGCCGCGCGGTGTTTACGATGAAGCCAAGCGGTTCGCCGAAGCGATCACGATGGCGTATCACCGCTATCACAGAGTGGACACAAAAATCGTGCGCATCTTCAACACGTATGGTCCGCGAATGCGGTTGCGCGATGGTCGCGTGGTCCCGGCCTTTATCGGACAGGCATTGAATGGTCAGCCGCTGACCGTTTTTGGCGATGGTTCGCAAACGCGCTCGTTCTGTTACGTGTCCGATTTGATCGATGGGATTTTCAAACTGGCCATGAGCAGCTTTCATGAACCGGTCAACCTGGGTAATCCGCGCGAGATGACCATTAAACAGTTCGCCGACGAAATTATTCGTATTACCGGAACAAAGTCGGCAATCGAATACAAAGCGCTGCCGGTGGACGACCCGAAGGTGCGGCAACCGGATATCGCTCGCGCGAAGGAGGTCCTCCGCTGGGAGCCGCGCGTCGGATTCGAGGAGGGAATCAAAAAGACGATCGAATATTTTAGAGAGTCGTTGAAAAGTTGATCCGCATTCGCCCAAGGCTGCCGCGCGACAAGAGCGTTAAACCGGCAAACGCGCTGTCATCCTGAGCGAAGGCGAAGGATCTCTCAGGTTACTCTGGATGCAGTGAGCATGGAGGACAGTTCGCGTGCCGGTTCGTACTTTTGTGAGGTTCCTCGCTGCGCTCGGAATGACCGTTTTAACCCGGTCAATATGCGCGCAAAATTTTACTGGCGCTTGTGGGGATTTGGTTGTGAATTCTGGCATGATCGGGCGCGTGCTTTCGGTCGCCGCGGGTTTACTAGGTGTTTGCTTTGCAATTGCAGCGCAACAAGCATCCGACTCCGCTTTCGCGTTGAATCTTTATCGACCAAAAATTTCCAGCGTGGCAGATCATTCCATTTTGTTTCATAAAGGTCCGGTGCGCGCCTGGTCGGACGGGGGCCGCCTGGCGAGCAACAACGCATTAGCCGAGATCGGCATGGTGTCGCTCGATCTGTTTCCAGTTGCGTATTTGCCCCCGAATAGTTCCGGAGTTGCGACGGCAAAGAAAGGAAGCGCTGCTGCTGATTCTTCACGCGGGACTTTTGAATCGGACGGCAAGGATTTGCCCGGAATGATGATGTCGCTTCCCGATCAAGTTTATTACGGCGGTGAAGTGGGCGTTTTGTATGGCCGATGGACCGGCAAAGGCGGCGGCGACCTTATGCAGAGCTACATTCTGGGCACGGTCGGCAATGACAAATTTCAGATTTCGGTTGGCGCTGAATATGAGGAGTCGAGTGGACACTCAGCACGATATCACTCATACGTTTTTCCAAGATAAGGTCTGCACTTCGGCACTGGCCCGAGCCGCATCGTAATGTGAAAGTGCCTTGAGAATCCAAAGCGGCACCATACTGCCGCACTCTCCCCGCGGTCGCGGGATGACCGTCGTTGCCGGCGGTATCACGGCAGGCGAAAAACCGAAGTTCGAAATTCCAACGAATTTCAAATTCTCATGTTCAACAGGCCGAGTGTTAGCGAGTTGTCTTGAGATTTAGATATTGAAATTTGGATTGGGATTTGGGAATTGGTGGTTTAGAGCTTTAGCCTATGGCCGCACCGCCGCGTCTCATTACTCTCAATATCGGGTCCCAAACCATCGGTCTGGCGGAATTTCGCATAATCCATGGGCGCCTGGTCTTGGTGAATTATCGTTTCCACGACACGCCACTTGATCCTGAAACTGGGCAACGTCGCGACGCTCACGCTGCCTTGCACGAAACGGCGGTGGCGCTACGCGAAATGATGAGTGAAATGCACATTCATAGGGCATCTGTAAACTACGCAGTGCCCGCGCAATCGGTTTTTGCGCGCTTTGTCAAACTGCCGGGACTCGAAGCGGAAAAGATCGACAAGATCATCTCATTTGAGGCGCAACAGAATGTTCCGTTCCCCCTCGATCAAGTGGTTTGGGACTACCAGGTCGTCGGAGGCGGTATGGGCGAGCAAATTCAGGTCGTCATCGTCGCGATCAAGCGCGATCTGCTCGACGAAATCAACAACGTCGTGGAAGAAACCGGACTGCGGACCAGCATCGTCGGTGTGGCTTCCATGGCTCTCTACAACGCATTTTGTTACAACTACACCGATCTAAACGGCTGCTCGATGCTGGTGGATATTGGTGCACGCACGACGAACGTTCTCTTCATCGAGTCCGGAAGAATTTTCTTGCGCAGTGTTCCGCTGGGCGGCAGCACAATCACCGCCGCGATTGCGCGCGAATTTAACGAACCATTCGCCGCTGCGGAAGCTCGAAGGAAACGAGACGGCTTTGTCGCTCTAGGGGGTGCCGCGGAGCCTGCGGATCCAGACATCGGCCGCGTCTCGAAGACAGTCCGCAGCACCATGACGCGGCTACACGCGGAGTTGATGCGTTCCATCACGCATTATGGTGCCCAACAGCAGGGTAAGCGCCCGGCGCGCATCTTCCTTTGTGGCGGCGCCGCAGGCATCCCCAACATGTGCGAGTTCTTCCACGAAAAGTTTGAGCTGCCGATCGAGTTTTTTAATCCGCTGCAAAAGGTGACCGTCTCGGCGTCGGTGCGGGAGACGGCGCATTCGGCGCATTTGTTTGGCGAATTGGTTGGTCTGGCGTTGCGCAGCGTGACCGTCTGCCCAATGGAGTTGAATCTGCTTCCGGCCAGCGTCGTTCAGAGACAAGACCTGGAAAAGCGCCGGACATTCTTCATCACGGCAGCGGCATGTATTCTTCTCGCGCTGCTGGGCTGGTCGGCTTACTACACGCGGGCCGCCCACGTCGCGCAGCAAACTGCGCAGGCAATGGGGCAGAAGAACGACAGCATGCACGTGGCGGAAGGGCAGCTTGATAAGCTTAAAAAGCGAATCACCGCGTTAGATAACGTCGCTACTCCGCTCATCACCGCGGTGAGCGATCGCAACTTCTGGCCGCAAATTCTTGAAGAGTTAAATGCGCGTCTGCCGGAAGCAGACATCTGGATCACCGAGCTTGCCGCAACTTCCGGCGGAAAGTTGCTGGGGGCGCCTGAAAAACGCGGCGGGGAAATTGCGGCGACTCCTCCGCCGACAGTTCCTCCCGCACCGAAGGCGAAAGCTGCGGCCAAGGTCGAGAAGTCGATCGACGGCATCATGGTGCGCGGACTTTACCTGTATAATCCGAAACAGCAGGAAATCGTGGTCGACTACCTTCGCAATCTGGCAAATTCGCCCATGTTTGTTGTCAATGCCAAAACTCCGGAGCGCGTGATTAAATCCAATTCAGTCCCGAACGACACGGAATGGGCTTTTCCGTATGAACTTCAGCTCACCCTGCGCAAGCCTGTGAAACTGCCATGAAGTGGTTCCAGCAAAATCGCGCCTTCGGCACGTTTCTGATTGGTTTTGGAATTTGCGCGTTGCTCGCGGTGGCACTGCTTTACTGGAGATGGAGCGCTTGGAGCGGAGCAAAACAAGCGTTCGACCAAGTGGCGACAGAACGGAACCGGCTGACGCATCTCGATCCGTTTCCCAGCGATGCCAATTACCGGAAACTGCAGGATTACATCGAGAAATACAGAGTCGCACTGGACAAATTTAAAGAAACCCTGAAAACCGCGGTCGTTCCTGCGCCGCCGCTTGCGCCCAATGAATTTCAATCGCGCTTGCGCCTGGTGACCATCGCCACAATGGACAGAGCGCGCGTGAACAATGTCAGGTTGCCGGACAAATTTCTGCTCGGGTTCGACGAATTCGCCACGACCATGCCTGCCACGGCCGTCGCGTCGTTGCTTGGACAGGAGCTTTCCCAAGTCCAGAAGCTCATGAACATTTTACTCGACGCCAAGGTGGATAGCGTGACGTCGCTTCGCCGCGCGCGTTTGCCCGAAGAACGTGGAGCTTCACCGACTCCGACACCGTCTCCAACTACCGGGCGAAGAGTAGCGACAGTGAAGCCAAGCGGCACGCCTGTGCCAACGTTGATCGAGCGCAACATTGTCGATGTCACTTTTAAAGCGGCGCCCTCGGCAGCGCGGAAAGTCTTAAATGAAATTTCAAGTTCCACCGGACAATTTTTTATCATTCGCACGCTGTACGTGCACAATGAGAAAGACAAAGGTCCGCCGCGCGAAAAAATGGCGGGGTCAATGCCAGCTCAACGCGGGCAGGCAACTGCGGCTCAGCCCGGTGCCGCGGCCCCGCTGAATTTCATCGTGGGCAACGAGCACATCGAGGTTTCAGCCACGATCGAGATGCTGAGGTTTACCTTTTGATGTTAGTCGCGAATGGACACCAATAAGACAGAGAAAATAGAATTGCGGGCCTGTTTCTTCGTGATTCGGATTTCGTCATTTTAATTCGTGTTCATTCGTGGTTAATGATTAGCCGTGGCAAAACTCCTGGACTGGATTAAGGCGCATTACGATCGCGTCACGCTCATCGCAGCAGCGATCTTGCTTTTCATTTCCGCCATCGCCATTTGGTGGAGCGCCATTCAGTTTGGCAATCGCCTCGTCACTGAGCAGCAGCCTCGCGCAAAAACTGCCTCGCAGCCCGCCGTGGCGGTGGAACTCGATCGCGCGGCGGAGCAACTCGAGCAGCCGGCACAATGGAAAGGCAGTACGCGCTCGGGGCTTTTCGTTCCGGAAAGACATTTCATCGGCGCAGACGGCCTGCCGGCGACGCTGCAAAACACCCAGGTGCATCCGCCGGTTCCCAATGAGTGGTTCGAAAAATACGGTTTGCACGTCGAAGACGCCGACGTTCTCGATCAGGACCCCGACAAAGACGGTTTTACGAATCTCGACGAATGGCAGGGCAGCACCGACCCCACGGACAAAAATTCGCACCCGGATTACCTCACAAAATTACATTTGGTTTCCGCTACTGAGGAATCCTTCCCATACATGTTTTCATCGCGGGCCGGGAATATATTCGGCATCAACAGCATCGACCTGAACGAGCCGACTCAATTCTTGAAGGTCGGCGAGATCGTCCGCGGTACCGACTTTAAGATCGTCAACTTTACCGAAAAAAGCGCACGCAGTCAGTACGGCACAAATGATGATGTATCGGAGCTGCTCCTCGAGCATCAGCAGACCCATGCGCAGGTCACGCTGGTGAAGGGGAAAGTCGCCACCTCGCCGCAATCAGTGGCCATGTTCGTTTATACCTGGGGCGGGCGTCGGGAATTCGAAGTGAGAAAAGATCAAGGATTTTCCCTGAAGCCAAACGAGGAAATCAAATATAAACTCGTGGATGTACAGCCGGCGAAGGCCGTAATCGTGAATACGCAACAACCAGATGCTCCGATCGAGATCGGCTTCGCCGCTCCGTGACGAATTATTTTACCACAGAGAACACGGAGCACGCAGAGCGAAGATTCACAGACTACTCAGATTCATACAGATTCGCGAAAAGGATTCACTGAATCAAAGCTGTATTAATCTGTTGCCCCTCGTCTTCCCTCTGTGGCCTCTGCGATCTCTGTGGTAAAAACAAAGGCCGAAAAAATCGTAAGAATTTTGCTTGCAGCCGGTGGAGCAAATCAAATACAAGCTCGTGATGTGCAGCTAGAAGGATCACTTATGAAAAAAATTCCACAAAGTTTTCAATGTAGAGGCAGCCGTGGTGCCTGCCTAACAATGCGAGAGGTAGGGACGGCGCGCTGCGCCGTCCGGACGCCGCAGCGCGGCGTCCCTACCAGCGTGCGATACGTCTTCGCATTGATTTTCGGATTAGCGGCTGTTTCCGCGACGAGCTTCGCGCAAACCCCGGACAGCGTCGCGGAGCGCGAAGTGCAGCGGCGCCAGACTGCCATACCAGAGGGCGAAGCTGCGCTGGCGCGCGGTAAGTCCGCCATGAAAGTGAAAAATTACACGCTCGCGCACGAAGAATTCAAAACAGCCGTGACGAGTCTGCCCGATTCGGTTGTCTCCGGAAAGGCACACGACCAAGCTGTCGATGGCTTCTGCAAAAGCGGCGTTGCGTTAGCCGAAGCCCGCATCGCTGAGGGAAGAAATGCTGATGCCGAGGTGATCCTAAGCGAGATTTTGAGCGATCGATACGACCCGAAATGCCGTCCGGCACACGAGCTTTACATGCGCCTGCGTCAGCCGGGTTCCTTCGACAAAAACGTGAGGACTGTCAGCAGCGGAGAAGTTGACTGTGCGGGAAAGCCAGCGCTGCCATTTCCTGAACGGGTGGAGAGAGTGAAAGAATTGCTCGCCGACGCCGACAGCTCTTATCAATCCGGCCGGTACGATCTGGCGATGAAACGATACGATCAAGTCTTGTGTCTTGATCCGTACAACACTGCGGCGCGTCGCGGTCAGGAAAAAACCAACAACACCAGATATCAGTATGGCGAAGAAGCATACAACGAGACACGATCACGCCAGATGTGGCAGGTCGAGGGAGCCTGGCAACAACCGGTTCGGAAATACGGCATGACGGGCCCGTCAGCTGCAATCGGAGCGCAAAGAGAGCTTGGTGGAACAGCGCTGGTTAACAAGAAGCTCAACAGCATCATCATTCCGCACATTGAATTTCGCGACGCGACTATTCGCGAAGCGATTGATGTTCTTCGCGAGCAAGCAGCGGAGAACGACACAGGTCCGGAAGGACAGAAAGGCGTGAATATTGTGCTGCGGCTCGTGCCTCTCGGAGCAATTGCTCCTCCTTCAGTTCAACCACCTGCGCTGCCAAGTGGTACGGGCACGCCGATACCCGGTGCGGAGGGCGGTGCCGCTAGCGCGCCTGCGGGTGGTGCCGCGGCAGGTGCTCCCGGCGCTCCCCCTGCAGTCGCGCCCGGCAATGCCCGTCCTGGAGGCGTCCCCGCTGTCGCACCCGCTGCGGGCCCGGGAGGGGCGCGCATCACTGTGACGCTGGATAACATTCCGCTGGGTGAAGCGTTGCGCTATATCGCCAATCAAGCCGCATTGAAAGTCAAACTGGAACCGTATGCCATTTCTGTTATCCCGCTAAGCGAACAAAGTAATGATCTGGTCACAAAGCGATATCATGTTCCGCCGGAATTTTTCGGCGGTCCTCTTGACGTAGGTTACTATCTTACTCAGAACCTCAGCGGCGGCCAGCAAAGCCAGCAGACTGGTAACGCACTAAGCGTGCCTCCGGTTTCCGGCAAGATTGTCGAAAAGGAGCAATATGTCGCAGCTACGAGCAGTGAATACACTTCTGCCAGCCAGACACAAGGAACCCTGGCAGGAACTACGGGCGCCCAGCAGGCTGTGGTTAGACAAAATCCGGGTGGAACTGGGACATCGACTACGAGGCAGACACTACTCAACGACCGTCAGCTCGTCGGCAGAGCTGACGCCAGAACGATGTTGGAGACCATGGGCGTTGCGTTTCCCCCTGGAGCAAACGCAACATTTTGGCCGCACAGCGGTACGCTGATCGTTCGCAATACGCAGGACAATTTGGACTTTGTCGATGCTTTGGTCGATCAGGCGAATGTTTCACAGCCGAAGCAGGTCTCGATCGAATCGAAGTTTATTGAGATCAACCAGAATAATCTCAAGGAACTTGGTTTCGACTGGCTGCTGGGCCCCTTTAGCTTAAACGGGAAAGTTTTTGGTTCAGGTGGCACGGCGGGAAACCAGGCACCGCTGGCGGGGCAAATTTTTCCGTTCAACGATGCGAACGGAAATCCGATCGGACAAAATCCTGTCACTAACGGTAACCGCAGCGGCAATTTCGCAATCAGCGCCAATGCGCTTGATGCGCTTTTGATGCCAGGTCTTGGGCAAGCGGCTGGCGTGGCCCCGGGAATTTTTGGATTGGCCGGCGTGTTCACCAATCCACAATTTCAAGTTGTGATCCACGCGCTGAACCAGAAAAAGGGGATCGATCTTCTCTCTGCGCCAAGCGTAACGACCAAGAGCGGCCAGCGCGCCATCGTCGAAGTTGTTAGAGAATTTCGTTACCCGCGGACGTACACTCAGCCGCAAGTGCCATCGATCAGCAGCAGCACTGGAACCACTCTCATTGGAGGAGCCGTTCCAGTTGTGGTGACGCCGACGACGCCTCAGGATTGGGAGACGCGGAATACGGGCGTCACTCTGGAAGTGGAACCGGTTGTGGGAGGCGATGGGACGACCATAGACTTGAATTTGATTCCGCAGGTAGTGGAGTTCGAAGGGTTCATCAATTACGGCAGCCCAATTAATGCAGTTGGCGTCAATACTGCGATGGGAATTTCGATCTCACAGCCAATTGAGCTTACGCCAAACATAATTAACCAGCCGGTGTTTAGTACGCGCAAAGTGACGACGAGCGTTAGCGTCTATGATGGGCAAACAGTCGTGCTCGGCGGGTTGATGCGTGAAGACGTGCAGAAAACAGAAGATAAAGTCCCGATCCTTGGCGACATTCCTTTGCTTGGGAGAGCCTTTCGCACCAATGTCGAGCAGCACACCAAAAAGAACCTGGTCATGTTCGTTACTGCGCGGATCATCACGCCCGCAGGTGTGCCGGTGAACGAAGAGGAAGAAGAAGGCTTGCTGCCGCCGGAATTACCCGAAGTGCCGGCGTATAAGAAGTAATAGATTCACTACAGAGAACACCCGCCTCCGCCAAGGCTACGGCGTGCAGGCAGGGATCACGAAGTTTTTTGGATAGAATCCACAGAACTCTTTCCGAATTTTCTTTTGTCGATCTTGTATCTTCTGTCCGGCTCATCGGCGCGCACGGAGTGACGCGCCCTACCTCTTGATAGCTTATAGAGCCGTGGCTACAGATTGTTCTTTTCGCTCATTCGTGACGGGACCAAAATTGCCTCGCTCATCCCGTGCAAAAATTTCTTGTCGGCCGGAGCGATTGTGGCGAGCGCGCCGCGTAATTTCACGC
>Ga0209156_10003640_pt1 | contig 11513 bp, 6 predicted proteins | sample GraSoiAngelo_124_FD_185881 | JGI IMG/M metagenome (GOLD analysis project Ga0209156, IMG submission 185881) | Grasslands soil microbial communities from the Angelo Coastal Reserve, California, USA - 14_0927_05_20cm (SPAdes) (version 2) | ecosystem: Environmental > Terrestrial > Soil > Grasslands ...
CGACCGGTTCAAGATTTCTGCACTTCAAAAGTCGCACCAACATCGGCAGCAGCTTGTGCCTTCGATTCGCCTTTGTTGATCCCGTTAAATTGTGAAACGGTTTAAGGATGAAAGGCTGGCTTTGTCCCGCGCTCTTCCGGTATTTTCCGAGCGCGCCGCGTGAGATTTACGTGAAGGTGGAGCCGTTGGGGTCTGGCGTACAAGTTAAAAGTGACCGTTCAACGAACGGCCACTTTTATTCCAAGCTTTTTAGCGAGGTTCGAACGCTCGACCGGTTAACCCATTAAGAAGCGCCGCGCCATACCGAGCGCACCGAGGGCCGCGCCGAGTAACATCACGGTCGTTCCACCATCGGGGACAGTGCCCGGCCCTTCGCCAGCGAAACCGGTAGCGAGTGCGCTGTTTGAAGCGTTGGCAGGGGATGTTGTAACAAAGATGTGAGCCGCCGCATCAAAACCGCTGGCGTTGAGTGTAACGACGTCAGCCTGAGTAGCCCAAGTGCCGCTCGTGTTAGTCAGAGTGAAGGTGATAGTGTCCGACGCGTGAGTAAAGCCGTCAAAGCTTTTGATTCTTAGATTGAAAATTCCAAGTCCGTCTACATTCCCAGCCACGTCCTGAGTGAAGCCCCCCGGTGTGAATCCTGTCCCGGCGTTTGTCCCAATAATATTGCTAACTGAAAACGTAGTAGCGTTCACATTGAGATCAACGGCGTCCACGCCTCCAAATAAATAAGTATTCCCAGCGACTGTGTTCCCCGTGAACGTGACGGTGGCGGTGGTGGAATTAACCAGAATGATGCTCACGTGGCCATAAGGCCCGGCAAACCCGGCGATGGCAGGATTCCCAGCATTAAGGTCAGACTCGAAAGCCTTGGCTTGTTGAAGGCCCATACCGGCGATCGCAATCAAAACTGCTACGATGTATTTTATCTTGTTCATATTATTTATTAGTAATCTTTAGAGGGTTGAACTGCGTTCTCGTGACACGAGTGTTAGCAAGCTCCTTGCCAACCCCTTATATTTCGTCTCGTTGGATTCGAAATACGAGTCATAACTATCTTATTGTAAGTAGCTTGTGTGAACAAAAATAATTGTTCGATCCCGCTGCTGCTGGAATCATGAAAGCGAAGAAATGTAAGGTTTGCCGACGTACGGCGGCACCCCAGACGATCCACAGGGCACTGTAAACCGCACAAACACACTCTAAAAAGAGGGATTGCAGCTTAAAATACAGCGTATAGCGCAGATCTGGGATGTAAGAAATCCCGACGTTTTCCCTACTAATTCAGATTCGGTTACGCACTGTTATTCAGCGTGATTGAATCATTAATTGGATATCAATGGCTTGAAGCCAAGGAAGTACGGTCCCCCGTGCGGACGCCTACTCTCTGCCAGTACAAAACCGGGCAGGTTTTTACCTGCCTGGCGGTTTTCTCGAAGGCGTGCGAAATTCACCCGGTCATAAAAATCGAGGTGATGGAGTGAAGTATTGGGCAATTATCGCTGACGGTTGAGGGTTTGGATTGGAGCTTGGCGATGCCACGCCAGCTGCGAATTCTCCATTTCACCATCTCACCGAATTTACCGTCAGTTGTGATTGCCGGATTCCACTGCCGGAGTCTTATTCAAAGCTCCCGGGTCTCGCAGTGGACGGTTTTTCTGATAATCAGCGATGTTTAATTGAAGATCCCAGATCAAAGCGGAGTTATCCTGAGGGATTGCCAGTTGGAGGGCTTGTTGAGCCGTCTCGATGGCCTCAGAGAACCGGCCGCTCTCCGCATACCCTGCCGCCAGGGTTCGAAGAACGACTACGTCCGCATTGCCGGCATGCTCGAGCACCTTTTTCGCCAACTCAACCGCCTTGGCGCCATCCCGGAGCGACGCATCTGGAGAGGTAGCGAGCACCCAGGCGAGGTAGGCCTGGGCATTCACATCATCTGGCCTGATTTCCAGACTTTCTTTCCAATGAGCGACTGCCTCGTCCAGGCGGCCTTTCCGGAACAGGCCAAACGCTAGCGTGTTGTGGGCACTCCCGTTGCGAGAATGAATCCTTAACGCTTCTTCAGAATGAGAAATTGCTTCGTCGATGCGATCACGTCTCAGAAGAAAGTCGGCGAAACTCGCATGTGCGACATCGTTATGGGATGTAACGGCAAGTGTGCGAGTCCAAAGGGCCTCACTATCACGCCAATACCTGTTCTGAATCCACGCTAACCACGCGAGACCGGCAATTACTATTGCGGCAGCAACGCCAAGGATTTGGCGGCGGTAGCGCCACGCAACAGACAAATCCGCGATACTCCAAGTCGCGATCAGGTAAAGACCGATCTGCGGAAGGTAAGTGTAGCGATCTGCTCGCGCTTGAGCTCCAACTTGGACGATGCCGATTACGGGCACAAGCATTCCGACGTACCAAAGCCACCCCGTGATCAAGTACGGATGTTTCCTCCTGAAAGCCACCACAACTGCGGTGGCCCCGGTTAAGAATGCGATGGCGAGAGCGACGCCCCAAAGCGACAGGCGATATTCGGGGTGGGGATAAACGAGAGCCAGGCGGATCGGACAAACCATCTGCCACATGTAGGCGACGTAGCTAACAAACGCATTGTTCATTCGCCACACGAGCGGTAAAAACTCGACAGAAATAGCCGCGCGTTCTTGGGCGAAAAGTGTGATTATGGAAGAAGCGACGGAGAGCGCGATCAGAGGAATCTTTTCCAGAATCAGTCGTGTGGGGATGGACCTATGGCCCCACCAACGAGCGAATCCGTTTTTAGGTTTTGGCTTCGCTGGGGAGACGTGCACGAAGCGGCCGAGTGGCCAGTAGTCTAAGACGAGGAGGACGAAAGGAAGCGTCACGAGCATCGACTTGGTCATCAGGCCAAGCCCGAAAAGCACAGCAACAATTAGGTAGCGGATGTTTGACGGCTCCCGGGCGTAACGAACATAAGCGCCCAGCGTGAGCATAAAAAACACGCCGCTGAGGACATCTTTCCGTTCCGCAATCCACGCAACCGATTCTACCCTCAATGGATGAATCGCAAATACCGCCGCGACAAACGCGCTGCGCCAAATCGCGCCCGTCATTTCTCGAAATACCAGAAAAAGCAGGATCACAGCGAGCGTGTGCAGTAGAACATTAGTGAAATGGTGCCAACCAGCCTGCAGTCCAAACAGCTGGCAATCCAGCATGTGCGAGATCGAAGTAAGCGGGTGCCAGTTCTCGGCATGGGAATGTGTGAAAGCCCAGAGAACGCCGGTTGAAGTTAAACCTGTGTTTATTTTGGGATTTTCGAAGACATATTCTTGATCATCAAAGTTGATGGACGGGTGGCGCAGCGTCTCCCCGAAAACCAGCCACGTAATCGCCATCAGAAAAATAGAAACGCCAAGAATGGTCGCACCCGGTGCTGGAGAATGCGGCGATAAGATTTTTTTTGCTTTACGGCAGCGGGTGTTCATTCCTTGTGGTTCTGAAGCCGAAAGCGTTAGCAGCAGATACGATAATAGGGATCCGCCTAATTATCTGGGCTTGTATGAAAGAAGAGGTATTTCTCGGCGCTACCTGGAGAACGGACGAAGTCTTTGGCGTGCTCGATAAGATGAATGCAATTGAGGGCGCGAATCGGCTTTATCCGGAGCAGCGTGCCCCAAGATGCGGTTTACTCCCGCTGGAGATCTGCCAGGGCGCGTTTTGCTTCAGTCGCGAGAGGTTCATGAAGACCGGCGACCAAAGCTTGATTAAGGACTCCGCGCGCTTCGGTCTTTTGTCTGGCCTGGAGCTGAGACATTCCCAGATAAAAAAGAGAATCAGCATCGAGCGGCCGTTTCCGAGCGCTTTCCTGTAATAACTGGATGGCGCGGGGGTATTCCTTTTTCTCGTAACTCAATCGTCCAAGAAGCTCGGACAGCTCGGAGTCGTCCGGTAATGTCTTCCGCGCCTTTGTAGCGAGGTCATAGGCGGCAGCGACCTTGGATGGGTCTTGAGCATACAACGTGGCGAGGCGTTTCTGGGCAGGCGCGAAATCGGGCAATCGACGCAGGATGTCGTTGTACATTTCGGTTGCCGGTTTAATTTGATTGCGCTGCGCAAGAAGCGCGGCCTCGGCCATGAGTGCCGGCACATATTCGGAGTTCGATTTTAATTCCTTTTGCAGATCGATCTCGGCGGCCATGAGTTCTTTTGGATTTTCATCTAGGGCGGTCAACGCCAGAAATTTCTTGGCATCGGCAGCGCGGGTTGGGTCAGGATTGTTCGCTAAGACTTTTTGCATGGCGTCTCGAGCTTCATTGACTTTTCCCAGGCTATAAGCCGCCCACGCCAGATCGTGCAGGATTGAGGGGTCGTTTGCGCGCTGACGGACGGCCTCCTGCAAAAGGCTGTAGGACCAGGTGAAATTGCCACTATCGTACGCAACCTTTCCAAGAATGCCGGCGACCTGGGGATCGGCTGGCGCGAGCTCGCGCGCTTTCTTTGCGTAAGCGAGAGCTTTCTCCTTGTTCTGGAGCGGTCCAGCATTGAGTTGCGCGAGCTTGGTTATGGCCGCAGCCAGCTTGGGATTCAGTTTTAGTACTTGCTCAAAAGCCACGGCCGCCTTGTCCGCTGCGCCTTGTTTTTCGTAAGCTTCTCCCAAGCGCATCTGGGAGACGACATCGTTAGGCTCCTCTTTGGTCATGGCCTCGAGTTGTGAGATCGACAATTCCGGCGAGGCGCCCGTGCCGCTCTCGAGCAAAGCGAGACGACGTTTGCTCTCATCCTTGCCCGGGAAATCTTTGGCTGCGCTCGCGGCTTTTCCGAGGGCGAGCCTCGCCAAATCTGTCTGGCCCATCATGTAGGCGGTCATGCCCAGGTGAAATTGAGCCTCCGGATTGTCGGCAGCTTTTCCAGCGCTCTCTTGCAGAATCGGCAGGGCTTGCTGGTAGTCGCCGCGTTTGTAAAGGACCCAGCCAAAGGTGTCGCCCACCGCAGCGTCCTGCCCTAGCAGCTCATGGGCCTTGCGCGCCAGGTCGTAAGCCTTGTCGAGATTATTCAGCCGCTCGGTATAGAGATAAGCGAGGTTATTTAACGCCGGAACGAAGTTGGGCTCGGTCGAGAGAAGCTTCTCATAAGCATCCCGCGCCTTTGGGAAATCGTTCATCCGCTCGTATACGAGCGCCAGCGTCATGAGCGTCGGCGTATTGTTGGGGTTCGTCGAGAGCAGCGCTTGCAATTGGCTAACCGCCTGCGGAAGTTTGTTGGTTGCAAGATAGGTCTGGACCAGCAAATCGTAGGCGCTGGAAAAATTAGGATCGAGCTGGAGCGTCCTTTGAAGCTCTGCCTCGGCTGGATCCCATTTTCCTTCCGCAGCCAGGATTTTGCCTTCAAAAAAATGGGCGGCCGGCGAATCGGGTGTTTTTTGGAACTGACGCCCTATCCTCTGCCGGGCAGCGTCGAAATGCTTGTCCAACAAGTCCAGATCGACCAGTTGATCGACCGGAAACAGATTATCCGGCGCGAGCTGGGCAGCTTTTTCAAATGCTTGGCGCGCTTCGTCATTTCTTTTCGCCTGGCGCAAGGTCAGGCCGAGCGCTATCGCGGGTTGTGGATCTTGCGGCGTGAGCTTGACTTGCTCCTGAAGGACCACGGCGGCATCGTCGAACCGATTAAGGGAGCCATACGCCCCGGCCAGGAGCAATGCGGCGTTCCGTAGATCGGGACGTTTTTTCAGCAAACGGGTCATCGGTTCGATCACCGGTTCAGGATGACCGGTGCTAAGATTGACCTGGGCGAGCAGCAGAACGGCATCGTCATAATTCGGATTGATTGAGACCGCCTGGTCCAACGCCACCTTTGCCTGGTTCATGTTCTTATTTTGGAGATATGCGCGTGCCAAAAGATATTTGATGAGGGCAGCGTCCGGATAGGTCTGGTCGAGTCGCTCCAAAACTTCGACCGCTTTTTTCGTGTCGCCCTTTGCCAGCAGCACATCGCTTTCCAGTCTGCGGCCCTCGATGTATTCCGGGTCGCGGCCAAAAACATTCTCAAGAAGCGATAGGGCCTCGTCGTATTTCTTGTCCTTGTAGGCAAACTCAGCCAGCCAGATCCAGCCCGGGAGATAGTCCGGCGCCTGCTTGGTCATCTCGGTGGCAACCCTTCTCACTTCATCGGCATCACCGGAGTGCCACTTGAACTCGACGTATTTCAAACGCTCGATGGATCGAACAGGCGCAAGGTCTGCCGCTGTCTTGAATTCTTCGCCGGCTTGTTTGAGGTCTTTCTGGGCCAGATGCAAATTTGCCATCGCCAGGTGCGCGGTGGACGATTTCGGATCGACGGTGAGCGCCTGCCGGAGGGCGTTGCTGGCCGCGGCCTGGTCGCCCTTGCCGAAAAACAGATTCGCCGAAGCGAGGTAGAAAGAGACGTCGTCCTTTTTGGGGAATTTCTGGAGCTCTTCCTCCGCTGCTTCAAAGTCTTCTTTGCTTCGCGCCGTTTCAGTCAAAACGATAATGGCATCGCCATTGTCCGGGAGTTGCTCGATGACTTTGAGTGCTTCGTTTTTTGCGTCAGCGAACCGTCCTGTGGCCACATAAGAACGGGCGAGCCGTATCCGATTTTGAGCGTTGCCCGGATCAAGCACGATCGCTCTGGCCAGAAATGCACCGGCGCGCAGAGGTACTCCTTCCTCCTGCCACATTGCTCCGATTCTTTCGAATGCGAGCGCGCTTGCCGGATCCAGCCGTAGCACGTTGAGGTAGCTCAGCTTGGCTTTGTCATAGTTGCCCGCTTTAAAATAATTGTCGGCCTCGGCAAGTAAGCGCGTTTTCCTGGTTTCCTTGGAGCAAGCGGTGATGAGCGCGGCTGCTAAAATAAGCGTCACGATTCTGAATGAGATTTTCGACGTTTGCATTCGGTCGATGGTTTCGGTCTTAGTTGATATTTGTATTTGCGCGCTCTTTGGCAATGCCGAGCTTGTCCATTAATTCATACAGGGTCGGACGGCTAACGCCTAATTCGGATGCGGCGGGGGTCACTCTTCCGGAATGCCTTTTGAGCGCCTGCTCGACGAGCTCGCGCTCGACGCTCTCTCGCGCCTCCTTGAGGGTGGCTCGAGGAACGCTTTCGGAGCCGTGCGGGAGGAGCTCGAGATCGTTTGCTGTGATTCTTCTGTTCTCTGCCATGATGGTTGCGCGCTTCACCCGGTTCTGAAGCTCACGGACATTTCCCGGCCAAGTATGGCGTCTGATTGCATTAAGTGCGTCGGGAGCGAAAGCCAAGTTTCCTTTATCGCATTGCACCGCGAACTGCTGCAAGAACTCTCGCGCGAGCAGTTCGACATCTTGAGCGCGCTCCCGAAGAGGCGGCAATTTGATTACAACGACAGCGAGCCGAAAATACAAATCTTCGCGGAACTTCCCTTTTGCCACGGCATCTTTCAGGTCAGCATTCGTTGCGGCGACAATACGGGTGTCAATCTGGATCTCCTGTCTGCCGCCGACACGTTGAAACCGCTGGTCCTGAAGAAAGCGCAAGAGCTTGACTTGGATCTGAGGCGGCAGTTCACCGATCTCGTCCAGAAATAATGTGCCTTCGGCGGAATTTTCGATGAGGCCCTTGCGCTGGATGTGAGCGCCGGTAAACGCACCCTTTTCATGGCCGAACAGCTCGCTCTCCAGCAGGTTCTCCGGAATCGAGTTGCAATTGATAGCGATAAATGCACCGCTTTTTCGCGAACTGCACCGATGGATCGCTGAAGCAGCCATCTCCTTTCCGGTACCGCTTTCTCCGAGCAACAGGACCGGCGCGCTCGTGGTCGCCACTTTGCGAATGAAGGCAAACACGCCTTGCATTTGCGGGCTGGTCCCGAGCATGTTTTCGAAAATATCCGCGCGCAATTTCTGCTGCATGTCACGGTATCCTTTTTCCAGATCCGATACATAGACGCACCTGCGAAGGAGTAGCTTTAGCTCGTCAACATCTATCGGCTTGCACAAGAAATCGTAGGCGCCGGCCCCGACAGCCTGGATGGCGTTCTTCTTTTCGCTTTGGCCGGAGATAACGATGATTTTAGCAGCCCGGTCAATCGCGAGTAGATCCGCAAGCGCTGCCAGTCCTTCCTCGCTTTCGTTAGGCCGGGGCGGCAAACCCAGATCAAGCAGCGTAACCGCAGGATGGGCGGCTTTGAACGATTCGATCGCTCCGGGTCGATCCTCCGCCGAAACGATCTCGTAGTCCGGATCAAGCGCCCATTTCATTTGGGTTCGAATCCCCTGGTCATCATCGACGATGAGCAACGTGGGCTTCATTCCGCGGGAGACTTCAAAGGTAACATTACCTCAAAAGTTGTGCCGGATCCGAGCTCGCTCTTAACCTGAATATTGCCGCGATGCGCTTCAACAATCATTTTCGCATGGAACATACCAATGCCCAGTCCCTTTTTCTTCGTCGTAGAAAATGGACGAAAAAGCGAATTCTTTACAAACGCCGGGGTCATCCCGCATCCATTATCTGCGATCGATAAAGTCACCCACCCGTTCCTCTGTCTTGTCTCCACCATAATCCTCCCGGCGCCGCCAACGGCATCTCGGGCATTCAAAAGTAAATTAGTTATCATACTTCGCAGTTGCTCGCGATCACCAACCATTTTGGGAAGTGGATCAAGTTTCGTCACCAACTCGGCGTCCCCGGCGCAATCCAGGCTCTTGAGGGTTTCAGTTACGAGCAGATTAAGATCCAGCTCAGTCGGGTTAAGATGGAGCTCGTGGCGGAAGGCGCTCAGACTGCTGATGAGATCGTTAATTCGGTCCACCGTAGCGCCGATACTACGCAACGCGTCCTTTCGGAAAGCGGGGTCGTCAAAGTGGATCGGTAGATTTTGCAACATGAGACTCAGCGTTGATGCCGTATTCTTCAGGTCATGGATGAAAAATGCGGACATGGTTTGAAACGCTTCCAGCTCCTTTCCGAGCATAATCTTTTTGGTAAGTCGAAGATTCAGCAAACTTACCCCAACCTGGTCGCCAATACATTTCAGCAAGTCCATTTCTTCCCCGGTGTATCGAATCCCGCTAACACGGTCCGCCAGAATAATGACCCCAAGCCGGTGTTCCCCGGCGAGCAACGGAACACAGATACGGTTGCCGCCGGTGCGAAACCGGCCTGCGCTTATCTCTTTGAGATTCTCTGTCCATTTTTCCTTTGCTCTCTCGAGCTCGAACGGTCGCGAAAGCTTGTTGAGACTAATTGAGTCCCACTCTTTCGCTGCTACCTCTCGAGTCGAATCGCCTGCCTGCTCCTGCTCTGAATGAAGCGTCGAGCTTGCCCGAACGAGCCGCTGGTAGTGACTGTCCAAGAGCCAAATCGAAACGGATAAAGCGTTGAAGGTTTCTGAGATCAACCTTCCCGCCGCTACACAAAGATCCCCTTCATCAAGAACGGAGGACATGCTGGCGGTAAAGCGCGTCCAGATTTGCCGAAAATCATGCTGGGGCCTTGCGAAATGGCGGCTAATAAAAAGCTGTATACTTTGCCGGACTCGGTTGGAGAGGAGGAGCACGGCCAAAATAACCAGGCCGAGTAACACGAGAAAGGCTTCGAGCGGAAAGCTTCCCGCTCCACCAAAATGCACCACAATCTGGGCAAGAACTCCGACAAAGAACAGGTATATCCCCGCCAGTAGGACCGTCACCGAGGTGTGCAAAACGGCGCGTGACGGGTAAACGTCGATTTCGATAAAACCGCTTCGGAAGTAAGCCGCCGCCATCAAGACGCATCCGAGCAAAAGCGCCACCGTCTCAATGTTCGTCAGGGCAAGATCGTAACCGGAAAAAACTAAAGCCTGGCTGCGCGCATAGAATCTTGCCCCGAAGATCACAGCTAGCCCAAGAACGAAGAACTTAATCCGCCACCGCGTAGTCCCGACGGCCGAACGGAACGTTCTTTCCAGATTCATTAAAATGAGCACCGTCGCGACCAGGCAAAGGACATTTAACGCTTTGGCGGGTTGCCCCCCGAGACGAAACCAAAATCCGGCGCCCGGTTCGGGGAAGGGGAGGACCTGAACCAATTCTCCACGGAATGCCACCGCCAGGGCCACGGGCAGCACGAAAGCCGCCAGCAAAAGAAACCGCCATCTGGCAAGAGATTCGCGATAATTACCTCGCGAATAAGTCAGGCTGAAAAACAACCATACCCCGGGCAAGAAACACCTGGTGACAAAAGCGGCGCCTTGCAAGAAGCCCACGCTTTTAGGTGCTAATTGGTTGAAACTGAACCCATTAAATAGAGTTTCAACCGCCAACAGGACCATCCCGCCCGTGAAGGACCAGCTTGCCGCAGAATGCCGCTTGCGAAGGAGCACGGCTAAACCCAACGCCGCGGTGAACGCTGCGGTGACGCAGGCAAGCGTGGGATTCAAATTCATACGGGCTGAGCCTGGCTGTTAAAATTCCTTTCGGCCTGATTTCTCAAGACTTGTCCCGCCGGCGCATCAGAGCCTTGGATTTTGGCACGGCTTAAACGGTTTTCTTCAGGGAGGCGGGCACGCGGGCTGCTATAGTTAGTCGGCTTAACCATAATTAGCATATTATGCGCCTTTGCCGATTCGTTAGACTCGTATCCCCCTGCATTCTTGCGCTGACTTGGCTGGTCTCCATAACACGCGTCGTCGCCGGGAGTGTGACCCTGGCTTGGGATCCCGATCCAAATGTCGCTGGTTACCGCTTATATTCTGGAACTACAAGGGGAGTGTATACGCAAACCACGGAGGTTGGAAGCGCGGTCAGTGCATCGGTGTCAAATTTAGCTAACGGAAACACCTACTTCTTTGTCGTAACCGCTTACAACGCCGCTGCCGTTGAAAGTGCCCCTTCGAATGAAGTGTCTTATATCGCCTCGACTTCCACGCCAACACCAACTCCATCACCCACACCCACACCAACTCCATCGCCCACACCCACACCAACTCCATCGCCCACACCAACGCCAACTCCAGCTCCAACACCATCACCAACGCCAACTCCAACTCCATCACCCACACCAACTCCAGCTCCAACTCCAACTCCTACTCCATCACCCTCGCCTACACCAACTCCGTCACCCTCGCCAACTCCAACTCCATCACCCACGCCCACACCAACGCCAACTCCAGCACACAGGCGAAAGACGCGAAAGCCGACCCCAACTCCAACTCCATCACTCGCGTCAACTCCAGCTCCTACGCCAACTGTCACACCTACGCCGACTCCAACTGCTACACCAAGGCCGACGGCGACTCCAACACCGACTCCGACTGTTACGCCAACACCGACGCCAACTGCCGGTGCTGCGGTTATGATCAGCCCGCCATCGGGGTCGACCTTTGGTTCTTCAAGCGTGACTTTTACCTGGAGCGCGGGCAGCGCCACCGCCTATTTCCTCTTCGTGGGAAGCTCGCCAAATGGCGCCGACATTTACAACTCTGGAACATTAACGGTGCTCTCGAAAACCGTAAGCAATATCCCGACGGATGGGCGCACGATCTATGTTACACTAGGTTC
>Ga0209156_10003641_pt1 | contig 11507 bp, 9 predicted proteins | sample GraSoiAngelo_124_FD_185881 | JGI IMG/M metagenome (GOLD analysis project Ga0209156, IMG submission 185881) | Grasslands soil microbial communities from the Angelo Coastal Reserve, California, USA - 14_0927_05_20cm (SPAdes) (version 2) | ecosystem: Environmental > Terrestrial > Soil > Grasslands ...
GACGGCGGTCCGCGACGACGGCACCTTCAAGAGCGCGGACGAGCTACGCGAGCTCTACGAGGGCAAAGGCGTGACGCCGGAGAAAGAGGTGACGGCGTACTGCCGGATCGGCGAGCGCAGCGCTCACACCTGGTTCGTCCTGCGAGAGCTGCTCGGCTATGCGACCGTCAAGAACTACGACGGTTCGTGGACGGAGTGGGGCAATCTCGTCGACGTGCCGATCGAGAAGGGCTCCTAGGGCGCGGAGCGAATTGAGGAGGCAGTTTCCCGCAGAAGGCCGCTCGGGCTTTCGCGGATCAGCTCCTCCTCTCCCCTGACAGGGCGGCGGCTTCGGCCGCCGCCTTTTGTTCAAGGGCCATTCGCCGGGTCTCACATGCTGTGGCGATAGCTGATAGTTCGGATTCGAGCGCCTGGGCGTGGGAATAACTCGAACCGCTGAAACGTCTGTGGACGAGAGGGAGACAGAGTCCCTACAGTTCCGCGGAACCGGAAGCGAGCGACCCATGGATCTCGAAGCCGCCAGCGTCAAGCTCACCGACCTCGCCTCCTGCGGGGGCTGCGCCGCGAAGTACTCGGCCGCACGTCTCGAGCAGCTGCTCGCCGGCTTCCTGCCGGTCGAGGCCGAGAACCTGCTCGTCGGACTCGCACCGGCCGACGATGCCGCCGTCTACCGCTTGGACGACGAGCGCGCGCTCATCTTCACGCTCGACTTCTTCCCGCCGGTCGTCGACGACGCCGCGGACTACGGCGCGATCGCGGCGACGAACGCGCTCAACGACGTCTTCGCGATGGGCGGAGTCCCCTTGCTCGCACTTTCGATCGCGGCGTTTCCCGAGGAGCTGCCGACGGAGATCCTGGCGCGCATCTTCGCCGCCGCGGACAAACAGGTGCGCGCCTCGGGAGCGCTACTCGCAGGTGGGCACACGATCCGCGACGCGGAGCCCAAGTACGGACTCGCCGTCATCGGTACCGTCCATCCGGACGCCGTCTGGCCCAAGAACGGCGCCCGTCCGGGCGACGCGCTCTTCCTGACCAAGCCGCTCGGAACGGGCCTGATCATGACCGGGCACAAGAAGGGGCTGACCGGCTCGCAGCCGCTCGAGCGCGCCGTCCAGTGGATGCGGACGCTCAACAGGGACGCGGCGGAGCTGCTTCGCGCGCGGAAGCCGAATGCGGTCACCGACGTCACCGGCTTCGGCCTCTTCGGCCATGCGCACGAGGTCGCCGACCGCAGCGGCGTCCGGCTCGTGCTCGAGTGGGAGCGGCTACCGGCAATCGACGGGACGCTGGACCTGGCGCGGAAAGATGTGCGCACGAGCGGCGACCCTCGCAACCGCGACTTCGCCGCCGCCCACGTCGTCCTCGACGGCACCCCGGAGGCGATCGTCGCGCTCGGCTTCGACCCGCAGACCGCCGGTGGTCTGCTGGTCTCGCTGCCGGCCGACCAAGGCGCGGCCCTCGAGGCGGAGTTCGAGGCGAAGAGACTGTTCCTGCGTCGGATCGGTCGAGTCGAGGAGGGCTCCGGAGTCCTCGTTACTTAACCCGAAAATGCTGCGCATTTTCGGGTTGGCTAGTTTGTCCCTTCGCTTCGCTCGGGAGACCGGGGAGACATGTTGATGGAAACCAAGAGAGGCATGATCCACGGCCGGTTTCAGCCCTTTCATAACGGCCATCTCGAATATCTGCGCGGCGCGGCCGAGCGCTCCGATGAGGTCTGGATCGGGATCACGAACCCGGATCCGACACGCATCAGGCCGGAGGCCAGCGACCCCCTCCGCCATCTGCCCGAGTCGAACCCGTTCTCGTACGCGGAACGGCTGCTGATGGTGAAGGCGGCGGCAGCCGACCTCGGCCTCGAGCCCGCGGCCGTGCACGTGATCCCGTTCCCGGTCAACGAGCCGGAGCTCTGGCCGGCCTACGTGCCCGCTGACGTCACGCAGTTCCTGCGGCTCTTCTCCGCGTGGGGCGGAACAAAGCTCGAGCGCCTGCGGGAAGCCGGCTACGAGGTGGTGATCCTCGACGAGGGCGCGGAGAAGGAAATTTCCGGGGCCGACGTGCGTGATGCACTGCGAGAAGGCCGCGACTGGGAGTCGCTCGTGCCGCCGGGGGTCGCGCAACTACTACGAGCACTTTATGCCTCGCTAAACGTAAAAACGGTGTAAGCGGCTGCGCAACTTTTCGGCCGCGGCCCCGTTTTATGGACTGTCGCAACGAGAAGGGGTCAGGTGCCATGAAGAAGCTCTTCCTCCCATTCGTCGCCGTCGCCGCACTTGCCGTTGGCGCCGCGCCGGCTGCACCGGCGTCGACAGCGACAGTCCAGATCAAGCGTAGTTCGTTCCTCCCTTCGACCGTGACGATCAAGACCGGCGACACGGTCAGGTGGGTCAACTCGGACACCCACAATCATCAGGTCGTGTCCAACAACGGCTCGTTCGTCTCGCCGATTCTGGGGCCGGGCAAGGCGTACACGCACCGCTTCAACGCTGCGGGTACGTACCGCTACCACGACGGGTTGAACGCCACGGTGAAAGGCGTCGTCAAGGTGACCGGGCCGCCGCCGGCGGTGACGATCGGCGCCTCGCTGCCGATCATCGTCTTCGGCCAGCAGGTCAGCCTGTCGGGCGTTGTCTCGAGCGGCAAAACCAACGAGAAAGTGACGATCTACCAGCAGCCCTACCCGCAGACGTCGTTCGCCGAGCTGACGACCGTGCTCACGACGACGAACGGCGCATGGAACGTCGTCCTCTCGCCTTCGCCGAAGATCCTGACGCAATACCAGGCGAAGTGGAGCGGCCGCACGAGCGTCACCGTTGGCGTCCAGGTTCGTCCCAGGATCAGGCTCGCCTACCGGAACGGCAGGTTCACGACGATCGTCCAATCGGCGACCTCGCACGCCGGTCGCTCCGTCCTGGCGCAGCGGTTTTCGCGCTTCGGGCAGTGGGTGACGCTGAAGAAGGTCCGCCTCGGCGGTAAGTCGAGCGCCGTCTTCCGGCTCAGGCTCCCGAAGGGTAAGTCGCGGATTCGCGTCGCCATGTCGATCAACCAGGCCGGCGCGGGCTACCTCGACGGCTACAGCGGGACGATCACAGTTCGGCGCCGCTAGGGGTCAGTGGCGCCGGAATCAGCGTGAGCGGCGGGCTTCAACCCCCGCCGCTTACGTCTGCCGGCGTTAGCCTCCGCGCGTGCTTCCGATCGTCCTCGTCTTGCTGGACGGGCTCGGCGACCGCGCTCACGACGTGCTCGGCGGACGGACGGCGGGCGAGGCGGCGGCGACGCCGAACCTCGACGCCCTGGCCGCTCGCGGCTCCTGCGGCCTGCTCTACGCGGTCGGACCGGGGCGCGCCCCGTCGAGCGAGGTGGCGCACTGGGCGATGCTGGGCTACCGGCCCGACGAGTTCCCAGGTCGCGCGGTCTTCGAGGCCCTGGGGCGAGGGCAGGCCGTCAACGACGAGCATGTCTTCGCCTACGCGGCTCTGCGTCCGGCGGAGCGCCGCGAAGACGGCTGGTGGCTGACCGGTCGCCCCGATCCCCAGCGCGATGCCGAGGAAGCCGCCGAGCTTGTCGGACGTTGCGACGGGATCGAGATCGATGGACTCGCGTTCTCGCTCGAGCAAGTCTGGCGCGGCGAGGCTGTGTTGCGGATCGCTGGCGGGGCGGACGATCGCGTTACGGACACCGATGCGTTCTTCCGCGACCGGCACCCCGTTCTGCGGCCGCGACCGCTGGTTCCCGAGGCCGGGCGCACGGCGCGCGCGTGCGAGGAGTGGAGTCGCGAGGCGATGCGGCGCCTCGAGGGCGAGCGCTTCAACGTGATCACTTTGAAGTGGTTCGGCCGCCCGCGTCGGGCGCCGAACTTTCGCGAGCGGCACGGACTTGCCGGCGCGTTCGCGGCCGAATCCGCTTTCCTGCGCGGTCTCGGCCGCTGTGTCGGGCTGGAGCCGACCGAAGCGAAGCTCGACCTGGGGTTCGTCGCGGAGCGGCTCGAGGCCGGCGACACCTTCGTCTACGTCCACGACAAGCGGGTGGACGAGGGGGGCCATACGAAAGACCCGGACGTGAAGCAGCGAGCGATTGAGGATCTCGACGCCGAGCTGGCAAACCTGCCGAGCGAACGGGCGATCGTGTGCGTCACGGGAGATCACGCGACGCCGGCCTCGCCCGAGGTGATCCACTCCGGCGATCCGGTGCCACTTCTCGTCGCAGGGCCGGGTGTGCGCGCCGACGGCGTTACCACCTTCGGCGAGCTCGACTGCGCCCGCGGCGTCCTCGGGCAGCTTCGTGGTGCCGATCTGATGCCGGTGCTGCTGAACGCGGCCGACCGTCCGCTCTTCCTCGGCTCGCGGCCGACCCCGGTCGACGGCGCCGACGGCTACCCGGACAGGGAGGAACTCGAGGCGCTGATTTGATCCCGAGCCCTGCAACAGAGCCGCCCGGCCAGACCGCTCGAGCGGCGATAGGCTGATTCGCGTGCACGTCGAGTCGACGTCGGCGGCCCATCGAGCGCGCTCGTTCGCGCTGGCGCCCGTCTGGTTCTTGAGGCTCGCGGCGCTCGAGCTCTTCGCGCTCTGGGTGATCGTGGCGACCGGCGCGGCCGTGCGGTTGACGAGCTCGGGGCTCGGCTGCCGCCACTGGCCGGGGTGCGAGGCCGGCCACCCGCTGCCGGCGAAGGACTACCACGCCTACATCGAGTTCGGAAACCGGGTTGTCGGCGGGGTGACGATCCTGATCACGCTGCTCGTTGCGGTGACTTCGCTCTCGACGCCGCTCGAACGCAGGGCGAAACAGCTCGCGGTTGCCCTCTTCGCCGGGACGCTGGCGCAGGCGCCGCTCGGGTATCTCGCGGTCAAGACCGATCTGCGCTGGCCGGTCGTGATGGCCCACCTGCTGCTGTCGATGGTCCTGCTCGCCGGTGCCGTCGTGCTGGTCTTCTTCGCCTCGGAGCTCGTGGCGGGGAGGACCGAACCGCTCGTCCCGCGGGAGCTTCGGCTTTTCGGCATCGGCGTCGCCGCGGCGGGGTTGGCACTCGTCGTCAGCGGCTCGCTCGCCACCGCCGCCGGTCCCCACTCGGGCGGAGGCACGACCCAGGTGCACCGGCTGGCGCGCTTCGAGCCGGTCCTCTACGCGCACGCCGGCGTCGTAGCGGTGTTCGGCTGCTCGTTCCTGTTCCTGCTCGGCTACCTCGCGGCCCGGAGGTCACGCGCGCCGCGCCTGTTCCGGGCCGCGATCGCGGTGCTCGCCGTCCTGCTCGTGCAGGTCGCGCTAGGCGAGCTCCAGTACCGCCTGCACCTGCCCTGGTACCTCGTCCTTCTCCACGTGGCCGTCGCAGCCACCGCTTGGGCGGGGATCGTCGCGCTTGTTTTCGCGCTGTGGCGGCCATCTGCGTGGCTCGCTACAGAGCACGCGTAAACTCCAAAGATGGCATCGGAGCTTCGGGTCTCCGCCCGGCCGGAGCTCTCACGGCCGGTGCTTATCGCCGCTTTTCGCGGCTGGAACGACGGTGCCCAGGCCGCGTCGCTCGCAGCGGGATACCTCGCCAAGCTGTGGGGAGCCGAGCAGATCGCGGACGTCGATCCCGAGGGCTTCTTCGACTTCCAGGCGACCCGACCGCATGTCTCGCTCGTCGACGGCATCACCCGCCGGATCGACTGGCCGGAAACAGCCTTCTACCACGCCAGGCCGCGGCGCCTTGACCGCGACGTCGTACTCCTGCTCGGGATCGAGCCGAACGTCCGCTGGCGCGCGTTCACGGAGCTCGTCGTCGGCCACACCCAAGAGCTCGGCGTCGAGCTCGTGGTCACGCTGGGCGCGCTCCTCGCCGACGTCCCGCATACGAGGCCCTCGCCCGTGACCGGCAGCGCCTCAGATGAGAACCTCGTCAAGGAGCTCGGTCTCTCGACCTCACGCTACGAGGGCCCGACCGGGATCGTCGGCGTGCTCCACGACGCCTGCAACAAGGCTGGGATTCCGTCTGCGAGCCTCTGGGCCGCGGTGCCTCACTACGTCTCGCTGACCCCGAGCCCGAGAGCGGCCGCCGCCCTCTGCGAACGCCTCGGCGGCCTGTTCGGGATCAAGATCGAGACGGCCGAGCTCGACCAGGCTGCCGAGACCTACGAAGAGCAGGTCAGCCAAGCCGTCGCGACCGACGAGGAGACGGCTGCCTACGTCGAGGAGCTCGAACGCCGGGCGGACACGATCGAGGACGATTTTGAGCTTCCGTCGGGCGACGCCCTGGCCGCGGAGCTGACCCGCTACCTGCGCGAGCGCGAGGCCGGCAACGGCGAGTCCGGCCCGCGCGGGCCCGCCGGTTAGCCCTGCTCTACCCGAAAGTGAACGAGTAGACCGAGACGCCCGGCGTGAAGCTGAGGCGCAGCTGCGCGTCGAGGAGCTCGGGCCTCGTCAGCACCGTATAGAGCCGGCTGATTCCGTTGACCGGGATCGTCCGCAGTTCGTGGCCGTCGACCGAGATGCCGACACGGCCTCGGCCGCCCATTACGAGGTAGACGTCCGCTGCGTGGAAGTGGAGCGCCAGCTCGGCGTCGGTCCCGGCCGTCGTGTGCTCAGGACCGAGCCGCCACCTGCCTGACAAGGCCCAGCCGTTCTGCGTGACCTCCTTCGGCGCTTTGTAGTCGGCCGTTCGGTCCGGAACGGGCTGAGAGCCAACGTAGTCCGCGAGCTGGTGGTCGTAGCCGAGGTAGGTCTCCGGCGTGATCAGTCCGGTCGGGGTCATGTCGGCGAGCTGCGCTCGCGCCGGTCCCGGCTCGCCGAGCAGTTGGCGGATCAGTCGCTCGGTCCGGTCGTACTCGCCCTCGCCGAAGTGCTCATTCCGGATGTGGCCGCGCTTGTCGATCAGGTACTCGGCCGGCCAGTACTGGTTTTTGTAGGCGTCCCACGTCGCGTGGTGCGGGTCGAGCGCGACCGGCCAGCCGATGCCGAGCTGCTTCGTCGCCGAGCCGACGTTGTGCGGGACGGCCTCGAACCCGAACTCCGGTGTGTGGACGCCGACGATCTCGAGCCCCGCCTGCCGATAGTCGCGCCACCACGCCTTCAGGTGCGGCAGCGTCCGCAGGCAGTTGATGCACGAGTAGGTCCAGAAGTCGACGAGCACTACCTTGCCGCGCAGCCGATTCAGGGACAGCGGCTTCGAGTTGAACCAGTCGGTGATGCCGACGAAGTTGGGAGCGGCGCCGAGGTCGGCGAGTTTCGCGGTTTCGTGCACGCAGCGGCCGCTGAAATCGAGTTGGGCCGTGCAGCTCTTCTGCGCGTCCAGGGAGCCGAAAGGATTACCGACGTTCGCGAGCGTCCGGTCGACGTGGAACGTGATCAGCAGCGCGACCACGGCGATCAGTGCCCCGAGGCCCGCCCGGAGCTCGCGGGCGTGGGCGCGGAAGGACCGCAAGCCGCCTGCCGCGCGCCTGCCGCCGTAGGCGATCGCGAGCATCGGCAGGCCGGTGCCGAGCGCGAAGGCGATCGCGACGGCAACTCGCTCGCCGCCGCCGAGCGTTGCCGCATGCGTCGTGATCGCCGCCAGCACGAGCCCGCCGCAGGGCACGAAGACGAGCCCGAGCGCAAGGCCCAGCACGAAGCCGCCGCCGAGGTCGCCGCCCGGCCTGCGCGAGAAGCGCGCCAGCGGGCGTTCGAGGACTTCGCCGACCCGCGGGACGATGAGCGTCGCCGCGACGACGAAGAGCAGCGCGATCGACAGATTTCGCAGGAGATCCTGTGGCAGGTGCAGCTCTCGCAGCAGCCACGCGACCGCCAGCAACGAGCCCGTGAAGCCGACGACTACGCCGGCGATGATCGCGTACGGCCGTCGTCTGCCGCCGCTGGCGGCGCCGGCAAAGACGATTGGCAAGACGGGGAGCGCGCACGGCGAGACCGCCGTGATCAGACCGGCAAGAAAGGCGACCCCGAGCTCGAGGACCACGTCCATCGCTCTATGGTCCTTTCGTTCGGGCCGGCGTTACGGTTCTTTGACCGGCTGCGGCTCAGGCTGCTTCGGCGCTTCGGTGGGCTTCGAGCCGTCCGGCGAGGCCTGTGGCTGCTGCTGCCCGTTCTGCACCTGCTGCTGTGCAGCCTGCGACTTCTTCTTGCGCCGCCTGCGCCGGCGGCGGGAGCGGCCGCTCGGCTGCTTCGGCGCCGGCAGGTTCTCGGCGAGCCCGTGCGCGACCTCCTGCAGCGTGCCGAGCCGCTCGCGGGCGGCGTCGATCAGCTGGTTGGCGCGCGGCGTGTAGCCCTCGGCCGAGGCGAGCAGCGCTGCGCCGACCTCGAGCGGTTGCTCGCGCGCGGCGTTGACGAGCTTGGCGGCGTTCTCCTCGTGCCGGTGCCCGCGCGAGTTGGCGAGTGCGCCGAGGAGGCGCTTCGCCTCGGGGAACTCCGCACTCGCTCGGCGGTCCTGCACCTTTCGCGTCGCCCGGGCGAGGCGCCAGATCCAGCGGGCGAGGATCTGGTCGGGCGCGTCGGCTTTCCCCTCGCCGATCGCGCGCAGGAGGATGCGGACTCCCTGGACGCGGTCCTTCTCCCAGGTCGGCGCCTGGGTGACGAGCGTGACGAGATCGTCGAAGTCGGCGCGCTCGACCATCATCGAGACCCGGTCGGCGAGCGCGGTCATGCGCAGGCGCCGGTTCGGGTTCTCGGCGGCACACGTGGCGAGGAAGGTCTCCAGCGCGCCCCTTGACGCACCGCCCTCGGTGAACTTCTTCGCGAACTCGACACGCTCGTCGTAGCGGACGTTTCGGCCGGCGATCGTCGCCCAGTAGCGCTGCTCGTCCTCGTCGAGGAAGCGTGGGTCGACGCGCTGCCACTCACGGGTGATCACGCCGAGGCGTCGCTTGACGTCGGCCGTCACGGGCACGAGCCACGGCGCCGGCGAGAGCTTGCGGCGGGCACGTCGCTGCTGGCGCCGCCGGGGTGCCGGTGTCACGCGCGCGCCCTCCCGGTAGAAGTCGGAGTCGAGCAGGCTGTGGAGCGAGACGACGCGTTCGTTGTGCGTGGCCGCTTTCGGCACGAAATCGACGACGACGCCGGCCTCCTTGCGCGGGTGCATGCGCATGATCCGGCCGATCCGCTGCTGGTAGACGCGCCTGCTCGCGGTCGGCGCCAGGTGCATGCACACGGTCGCGCGCGGCGAGTTCCAGCCCTCCGCGAGCAGCATCGCGTTGATCAGGACGTCGATCTCGCCGCGCTCGTACGCGGCGAGTATCTCGGCCAGCTTGACCGGCGGTGTCCGACCGCTGACCGCCTCGGCTTTCAGCCCGGCCGCGCGAAACTCCTTGGCCAGGTTGTAGGCGTGCTCGACCCCGGCCGCGTAGACGATGCCGGGCGTCGAGTCGAAGCGGTCGCGGTAGAGGCTCGCGGCGGCCTGGTTCAAGGCTTGGTGGTCGAGAGCCTGAGCCAGGGCGCGCTCCTCGAAGTCGCCGCCGACGATCGGCACGGTGTGGATCGCGGCCGCGGGCGGCACGCGCAGCGAGCGCAGCGGCGCGATCAGGCCGCGCCGGGCGGCATCGGCAAGTGGTAGGTCGTCGACCGAGGCGGGGAAAACGTCGGAGACCTGCTTCGCGATCAGCTGCTCGGTCGCGGTCATGCCGATGTAGATCGGATTCGTGAAGCTGCGAATCGCCGCACTCGTCTTCTCGCCCAGGGCCGTGTGGGCTTCGTCGGCGATCACGAGGTGGTAGGCGTCCGGGTTCAGATCGCGCCAGTGGCGCGCGAACCACGCATAGGTCTGGATCGTCAGCGGGTTCGGTTTCGGCGGCTCTTGGCCGCGCTCGATCGCGTCGACGATCCGGTCGCCGTAGCCCTCAGTGGTCAAGTCGCGGTTGAACTGCGAGACGAGCAGGCGGCGGTGGGTGAGGATGAGGACGCCGAGCGTGCGTGCCGCTTCCACGAACCCCGCGGCGGCGATCGTCTTGCCGGACGCGGTCGGATGCCGGAAGCGGAAGCGGCGGACGGCGCCCGGGTCTTCTTCCGGCGAGAGCGGTAGCGGCAGCTCCTCCGCGTCGCCCTCTGCGGCGGGCGGCGGCTCGAGCTCGTCCTCCTCTTCCTCCTCCGCCTCGGCTTCCACGTACGCGCCGTTGCCGTTGGCGGGCTCGGGCGCGGCCTGGGCCGCCGCGATCAGCTCGGTGAGCATGCCGGCGAGCGCGTCGATTTGATGCCGCCGAAGCTCGGTTCCAGAGGCGAGCCGCGGCGGGTGGTCAGTGAGCACGCGCTCGAGCCCGAGCATCAGCGCGTAACGGCGCTTCCACTCGTACGAGGGCGTGCTGCGCCCCGCCTCCAGCTCCTCGACCGCATCGTCGAGCGCCAGTCTGCGCGCGGTGCCCGGCGCGAGTACGACCGCAGGGTCCTCGTCGGCCCGGAGAAATGGCTCTCCGGCCCAATCTTGGGCGCGGGCGGCGGTCTCGCTGAGACCGTTCTCCGCCTCCGGCGCTAGCGTCGGCTGCTCGGTCGTCTCTTGCATCGACGCAGCACTTTCCAGTGCTGCAACCTCGTAATGAGAAGCGAGCCCGCGTCCAACCCCTGGCGAGCTTCGCGCTGTAGAGCATACCCGATTGGGCTCCAAGGCGCTCGCTTGCGACGCCAACCCAGAAGACGTCCCGGCTTTGCGCGGTCGGCCGTCTAATCCCGGGCCGCAGAGCCGATGCCCGTTCGCCCTTATCAGACCGACGCTCTTAGAGTGGCGTGCCCGATCCCCCGAGGCCGCCAAATATCGCAAACGGGTTCTGCGGCAGAGTTTCGTAGACGAGCTCGCCGCTCGCTTCGGGCTCGCCGTGCAGCCGTCTTGCCAGCTCGCGAGCCTCGCCCTCCGAGGCAGCGCCGACGAGGACGTAGGTGTGCCGGCGGACAACGCCGTAGCCTTCGGCGGCCAGCTTGTCCGCGAGCGCCTCCGCCTCGTGTGGAGAGTCGGCCTCGAGCCGCACTTCCCACCGGCGAGAGGCCCTGAGCGAGGACATCCTGCTCGGCCTCAAATTGCTCTGGCGGTTCGTCGTCCCACCGGTCCTCGTCCGCGAGCCAGTGCTCGATTCGGCCGACGCGTGCCTCGGCCCCGAGTTCGCTGAGCTCGGCTTGAACGACGGCGTGGGCGCGCTCGGCCTCGGGCCTCGAACCGGTGTAGACGAACAGGGTGTCCTCGTCCCGCGAGACGACCAGGCGCCGGCCCTCGAGCTCCTCGGCGAGCTTGCGGGCCTCGAAGCTGAGATCCAGTCCGAGCCGTTCGAGCGTGCTCTCGGCACGGCCCTCTTCCAGCTCCACTCTGATCCGCCAGTCGTCGTTCACGAGGCCATTCTGGCCCAGATGCCTGCGTGCTCGAGGTGCTTGGTGATTCCCCCCAGCCAGAATGGGAAGCCCGCGCCGAGGATCAGCGCCGTGTCGACGTCGGCCGCCGCGGGCACGACTCCGTCCTCGAGCAGGTGCCGGATCTCGTCCGCGATCGCGGCCAGCGCCGTCTCGAGGATCTCCTCCTGGGAGAGCGGGGCGTGCTCGGCGGCCGCGATCTCCTCGCGGCCTTCGGCGTA
>Ga0209156_10003647_pt1 | contig 11496 bp, 10 predicted proteins | sample GraSoiAngelo_124_FD_185881 | JGI IMG/M metagenome (GOLD analysis project Ga0209156, IMG submission 185881) | Grasslands soil microbial communities from the Angelo Coastal Reserve, California, USA - 14_0927_05_20cm (SPAdes) (version 2) | ecosystem: Environmental > Terrestrial > Soil > Grasslands...
CTTCGCCGTGATCGCCCCGCACTGGACGCAATTCGAGGCGGTCACTTCGACGCGGCCGTCCTGCGGCTCGTAGACCTGGGCCGGACACATCCGCGCCCACAGCTCCGCGAGCTCAGGCGCCACCCGGGTTTGTACGCGGAGGTGGTTCGGCGCGTCGTCGCGCGTCTTGTTCCCGCTCAGGAAAACCGAGGAGAGCTTGTCGAAGGTGAGCTTGCCGTCCGGCGCCGGGTAACGGCGGGCTCGACCGGTGCGGATCAGCTCCTGCTCCGCGTCGGGTTCCGTGCGCGCGTCGCCGGGCGGGAACTTGCCGTGGCTTGCGGTCATCGCTCCCGCCAACGCCCCACCGAGCCAAAAGCCGCGGCCGAAGGCCTGGCGCATGTTCCGGACCTGCTCGAGGTCGCGCCAGACGAAGCTCTGCTTGACCGCCTCATCGTAGGAGGCGAGCGCGCCGCGGCGGCCGACGGCCTCCCCGCGCTGGAGCACCGCGAACGCCGCCTCGGCGGCGAGCGCGCCCGTTTCGATCGCGTAGTGGATCCCCTTCAGCGCCGGCACGTTGACGAAGCCGGGTCCGTCGCCCGCGAGCAGCAGGCCCGGCGCGTGCAACCGCTTCGGCAGCGACAGGAATCCCCCTTCGGGGATCGTCTTCGCGCCCCAGGCGATCCGCTCGCCGCCGTCGAGCAACTTGCGGACGAGCGGGTGCGTCTTCAGCTCCTGCAGCAGGTCGTGGACGGAAAGCTCGACGTCGCGGTAGTCGAGCCCCACCACCATGCCGAGCGTCAGCAGCTCGTCGCCCATCGGATAGATGAACGAGCCGCCGAACTCGCGATACTTGGCGCCGGCGCGCAGCGGCCAGCCCATCGTGTGGATGACTCGTCGAAGTGGCCTGGCGACACGCCAGACCTCCTTGACGCCGAGCGCCCAGACTTGCGGGTTCTCGCCTGCGAGGCCGAACGTCTCGATCGCGGCGCCCGTCAGGTGGCCCTGCGTTCCTTCCGCGAGCACGGTAACGCGCGCAAGGACATCCGAGCCGGGCTCGAAGTTCGGCAGCTCCTCGCCGTCTCTGCCGCGGCCCTTGTCGCCGGTGCGGATGCCGCGCACCCGGCCGTGCTCGACGAGCAGCTTCGTCGCGGCGGTCTCGGGCAGGATCATCGCCCCGGCCTCCTCCGCTTGCGCGGCCAGCCAGCGACCGAGCTCCGACAGCGAGGCGACGCGGTTGCCGTGGTTCTTCATCGTCGGCGGCGTCGGGATTCGGGCGGCGCGGTTGCGGGTCAGGAAGTAGACCGACTCCTGCTCGACCACGCCGTAGAAGGGGAGCTCGTCGAGCCGCTTGCGGCCCGCGAAGAGCCGCTGCAACGCGCGCGGGTTGACGACCGCGCCCGAGAGCAGATGCGAGCCCGGCTGCTTCCCCTTCTCGATCACCGCGACCGGCACGTCCCCGAGGCGCTCGGCAATCGCCGGTGCCTCCTCGAGCAACTGGCCGAGCCTGATTGCGCAGGCGAGCCCGGCTGGGCCGGCGCCGACGATCGCGACGCCGACCTCGATGCGCTCGTCCTCCGGATCGGTCGGCCGGGCGACCGCCTCCGAGACGTCGAAAGGAGGCGGGAAGTCGGAAGGCTTCATCGCCCGAACCCGCCGACCGGGTCCCGGGCCATGTCTGCCGACCGGGTCCCGGGACCTGTCCCGTGACCGGGTCCCGCTGGAAGGTGGTCGGCGCGGCTCACGCTGCTTTGCGCTTCACGTTCGAACCCTGCATGCCGACCTTTTCTGGATCGCGCCGGAGATGCCGACGGCGATGTAGAGCCGCGGCGCGACGGTTTTGCCCGTCTGCCCGACCTGCGTCGAGTATGGGTACCAGCCCGCGTCGACGACCGCCCGCGTGGCGGCGACCGCGCCGCCGAGCGCCTTCGCGAGTTCCTCCACCAGGGCGAAGTTGTCCGGGCCGCCGAGCCCGCGGCCGCCAGCGACGATCACGTCCGCGTCCTCGATCGACGGCCCCTCGCTCTCCTCGTGGGCCTGCTCGATCATCTTCGCGAGGGTGGAGAAGTCCTCGAGCTGCACGTCGACCCGCTCGACCTCGGGCTCGGCAGGGCTCTCGACCGGCTCGAAGGTGCCGGTGCGGATCAGCGCCAGGCGCGGCTCGCCTTTCCACCCGACGTCGACGTAGACGGTGTCGTCGAGCGCCGGCCGCTTGCCGACGAGCTTCCCGTCCTCCCGCGCCAGGTCGACGAGGTCCCAGTTGAGACCGGCGTCGAGACGCGCCGCGAGACCCGCGGCGACGTCGGCGGTTAGAACGGTCGCGCCGAAGAGAACGGTCTCGAAGCCATGTCTCCGGACCAGGTCCGCGGCCACGTCCACACGGGGCTGTGGCAGCGGCGCCTCGAGCGCCGGGTCGTCCGCGACGTAGACCTTGGCCGCACCGAAGCGGCCCGCCTGCGCCGCCAGGCCCTCGACGCCGGAGCCGGCGATCAGTGCCGAGACGTCGCCGCCGAGCTGAGCGGCCTTGGCCAGCACGCCGAGCGAGTCCTTCTGCAGCTCGCCTTCGTGGTGCTCGAGGAAGACGAGCGTGCTCACAACGCCTTCCGCTCCAAGAGGAACTCGAGGATCTTCTCCGCCCCCGACCCGTCGTCCTCGACTCGCTGCGTCTCGCCGCGCGGCGGCGGCTCGCCGAGTGCGTAGACCTCGGTGCGGGAGCCGCTCTCGCCTGCGCGCTCCCGCTCAACCCCGAGGTCGGAGAGCGACACGGTCTCCTGCGGCTTCTTCTTCGCGCCCATGATCCCCTTCAGCGACGGGTAGCGCGGCTCGTTGATCGCGTCCGAGACGGCGACGACGGCGGGCAGCGGCGCCTCGATCACGTCGTAGCCGAACTCGGTCTGCCGCTTGCCGCGCACCGCTCCGTCGGACACGGTCAGCTCGGCGACCTGCGAGATCAGCGGGCGGCGGAGCCGATCTGCGACCGCCGCCCACATGACGGCGCCGTCGGAATCGTTCGCCTGTTGGCCGAAGAGAACGAGCTCGGCCTGCTCGCGCTCGAGGACACGCGCCAGCGCATAGCTCGAGGCGACGAGGTCCGAGCCGGCCGCAGCTTCATCCGTGACCAGGACAACGCGGTCGGCGCCCATCGCCAGCGCCTTCCGAAGCGCGTCGAGCGAGCTCTCGGGCCCGAGCGAGAAGAGCACGACCTCGGCGTCGGCGGCGTCACCTTTCAGCCGCAGCCCCTCCTCGACGGCGTTCGCGTCGAAGGGGTTCAGCGTCTGCTCGCCGGAGCGGTCGAGGCGCTTCGTCTCCGGATCGATCCGGCGCGCCTGCTCGGGAACGGCCTTTGCGCAAACAGCGATCTTCATCCCGGCGCCGGACTCTATCGGCGGGATATCGCCGGATGACTTGCTAGGGTGCCGCGCTTCGCCGACATGGTCGAGAGCGAAAACAGCCGGTCCTGCTGCAGCAAACCGGGAGTAGCGGCCGCGCGAGTAAATCGCGCGGCCTCTTACACGGCATCGCAAGCGACGCCGTCGCGCGCGAACCGGAGCTCATGAGACGCCACCGGACGACAGCCCGAGGAGCCCTCTTCCTCTTGCTCGTCGCCGGCCTGCTGGCCGGGACGGCGGCCGCGCGGTCTGGGGGCACGGCGAAGCCGATCATCTTCCCGATCCTCGGCGCCGCGCACTACACGGACGACTTCGGCGCCCCGCGTCCCGGCGGCCCGCACCAGGGGATCGACATCGTCGCGGCCAAGAAATCGTTCGCGCTCGCCGCGGAGGCGGGCAAGGTCGAGTTCTGGACGACCTCGGCCTCGGCCGGCTGCATGCTCTACCTCTACGGCGCCAGCGGAACGACCTACTACTACATCCACCTGAACAACGACCTTACGCGCGGCAACGACAATCGCGGCAAGTGCGTCGCCGGCACCGCGTACGCCCCGGGGCTGAAGGACGGCGCCAAGGTCGCAGCCGGGCAGCCGGTCGGCTTCGTGGGCGACTCGGGCGACGCGGACGGAGTCCACGCGCACCTGCACTTCGAGGTACATCCAGGCGGCGGCAAGGCGGCTGACGGCTACCCGTATCTGCAGGCGGCCCAGCACCTGCTCTTCGCGGCACCAAAGGGCAAGCCGTTCACGCTCGAGCTCGACGGCACCGTCATGAAGCCCGCGGCCCTGACGCTGCAGCTGAAGGTGAGCACCGTCCACGCCTGGCCGATGGGGCAGCGTCAGACGAGGCTGCGCCGGCCGCTGCTCCTGAACGTCCCGAACACGGCGATCGTCCAGTCCACGAACGGCTCCTCGACGCGGAAGACGACCCTGCTCAGCGCCCGCCAGGGACAGACAGTCAAGGTCTGGACAATGCCCGCGACCGCGAGCCTGAAGACCGAGCGCGGCGACGACCTCGCGCTCGCGGCGGCACTCGTCTTGCTGAAGCAGCCCTAACGCGGCGTTATCTCGCGGACGTTCGAGCCGTCCGCGTTCATGACGAACAGGCTCTGACCGAGCTGAAAGAGGATCCGCCGCCCTTCCGGCGACCAGTGCGCTGTGTACGTGGCGTGCTCGCCGAGGAAGTGGAGCTTGCGCGTCCGCAGATCGAGCACTGAGATCCTCGTGTTCCCGCGCGGGTCGTTCAAGACAGGGTCTTCGACGAGGAGGATCTTTCGGCCTCCCGGCGACCAGTCGGCCGAGTAGATGGTGTGGCCAATAACAAGCTTCGTCCGCTTCCCGCGGTACCGGCTGATGATCGCAAGGTACGGCGTGATGAGGTCCGTGTCGGCCGCCGTGCCCACGCTGAAGGCGAGCCTTTGCCCTCCGGGTGACCACGTCGGCGACCCGAGCGACTCGTTCTTCCGCGGGAACGCGGCAAGGGTCTTCTCCGCTCCGTCCGGTCGCATCACGTAGATCGAGCTGTAGGACTCGGCGGCTCCGTTTCCGTACGCGATACGACGTCCGCTCGGCGAGAAATCCGGCGCCCAACCGCCGTACCCAGTCAGTCGCCGGTGCTTCGTTCCGTCAGAACTCACTTCGTCGATGAACGCGTAGTCCTGATACGCGATCCACTTCCCGTCGGGCGACCAGGCGAGGCCGGCCTTGCCGTATGGACCCGCATTGTTTGTCAGCTGCCGCAGTCCGCTTCCGTCGAGATTCATCACGTAGACCTCGAACTTGCCGGAGCCAGGATTCACGCGGTCGCTCGCAAACGCGATCTGCCGGCCGTTCGGCGACCAGGCTGGAGACTGATACGCGGCGGGAGACGTTGCTCCGGAATCCCCGGCCCCCGTGGCGACCGTCGCCGCGGCGACGAAGGCGGCAAACCACCTGCACATGACCAAAGTGTAGGGAGGTTCTAGCGACCCTTGAAGACGGGCTCGCGCTTCTCGACGAACGCGCTCATGCCCTCCCTCGCGTCCTCGGAAGCGAAAAGCTCCCCGAAGCTCGCGGCCTCAGCGTCCAGGTTCTCGGCATGCCCGCCCTGCAGCGCGCGATTGCAAGCCGCCTTCGCTGCCGCGAGCGCGACCGGGCTCTTCGAGCCGAGCAGGCGCGCGACCTCCAGCGTCTTCGCAATCAGCTCCTCTGGTTCGAAGACCGCGTTGACGAGGCCGCGGCGCTCCGCCTCTTCGGCGCCTATCACGCGTCCAGTGAAGATCAGTTCCTTGGCGTAGCCGAGCGTCGTCGCGCGCGCGAGGCGCTGCGTGCCGCCCCAGCCTGGGATGATCCCGAGGTTGATCTCCGGCTGGCCGAGTTTGGCCGTGCGGGCGGCGTAGCGGAGGTCGCAGGCGAGCGCGAGCTCGCAGCCGCCGCCCAGGGCGAAGCCGTTGACCGCCGCGATCGTCGGCTTCGGCATCGTCTCGAGCAGCCGCCCGGCCTCGTGCCCGAGCGCGCCCCACTCCTTCGCCTCGCCGACGCCGAGGCCGCTCATGTACTTGATGTCCGCACCGGCGGCGAAGGCCTTTTCCCCCGCGCCGGTCAGAACGATCACGCGCGCCTCTGCATCGCCGGCGAGCTCGCGCAACCGGTCGCGCAGCTCGGTCAGGGTGGGAAGATCGAGCGCGTTGAGAGCGTCTTGCCGGTCGATGGTGACGAGGACGACACCACTGGCGTCCGCGCTATCAACGCGTACGCTCAGGCAGCCACCCTCGCCCGCAGGAACTCGACGATTTCGCTCGTCGGCGCGCCGGGCGTGAACACCTCGGCGACGCCCTGCTCCTTCAGCTCGTTCGCGTCGGCGGTCGGAATCGTGCCGCCGAGGACGACGAGCACGTCCTCGGCGCCGTTCTCCTTCAGGCCGTCGAGGATCCGCGGCACGAGCGTCATGTGCGCGCCGGAGAGGATCGAGATCCCGACCGCGTCGGCGTCTTCCTGGATTGCGGTCTCCACAATCTGCTCGGGCGTCTGATGCAGACCCGTGTAGATCACCTCCATACCCGCGTCCCGTAGCGCGCGTGCGATGATCTTGGCCCCGCGATCGTGTCCGTCGAGGCCGGGTTTTGCGATCACGACTCGGATCTTGCGTGCCACGGGCGGCAAGTATATGGCGGTGATGCTGGCTTGAAACTCACGGTTGCGGGCTGTTCGCCGGCCTGGCCGAACCCGGGCGGTGCCCAGTCGGGGTACCTGCTCGAGAGCGGCGGCGGGCGCCTGCTGCTCGACTGCGGGCCGGGCGTACTCGCGCGGCTGCGGGAGCTCGAGCCGTGGCCCGAGCTCGACGCGATCGCGATCACGCACTGGCATCTCGACCACTGGGGCGACCTCGTTCCCTGGGTCTGGGGCCGAATGTTCGGCCCGGGAGTGGATACGAAGACGCCCGAGCTGTGGATTCCCCCGGGCGGGGGCGAGATGCTCGAGACGATCGGGTCGCGCCTCGGCCGGCCGGACATGTTCTCGAGCACCTTCGAGCTACACGAGTACGTCGACGCGGAGCCTTTTCAGACCGCCGGCTTCGAGGTGACGCCCGCGCGGGTGCTCCACTACGAGCTGTTGGCGTTCGGCTTCCGCGCCTCGGCGAACGGAACCGTGCTCGCCTACTCGGGCGACTCAGGGCCGAGCGACGCGCTGCCTAGGCTCGCGAGGGATGCCGACCTGTTCGTCTGCGAGGCGACGCTCCTGCAGCCGAATCCGGAGGGCGGGACGCGTGGCCACCTCGCCGCCGCCGAGGCTGTCGAGGCATTCGAGCAATCCCGCGCAAGGCGGCTGTTGCTCACGCACCGTCCCGACGAGCGCCCGCTCGAGGACGGCCTGGAGCTCGCCTACGACGGGCTCGAAGTCGACCTGTAGGTCGCCGCCGCCTCATACTCCCGCATCGCCCGACGGTTTCGGACGAAGCCGCGGACCCCGAGCCCTAGGGGAACCAGGAAGATCAGCGAGAAGGCGGACAGCGGCAGCAACAGCCAAGTAGCACTGAGCGGCGACTTGCTGGTCCCAGAGGTCGGCAGGCTGATGTGCAGATCGGAGGCGCCCTCGCCGATGCCGGGCGCTGTGCTCCCGGACGAAGGCGCCGGGACGAACTCGGACACGAGCCAGCGCTCGTGCTTGCCGGAGCCGTGGCGCCGTAGGTCGAGGTAGAAGACAGCCGCGCGCTGGTGCTCGTTCTTCGCCGGGAAGAGCGCGACCTGGAGCCCGATCCGAGTTCGGTACGAGTAGTCCGGCCTCCAGCGAATCACCCGGTAGTGGTACGGCGGGAAGGGCAGCTCGTTTCCGGTGTCCCATTGCGCGCGCGTGTAGCCCTGGTGCAGGCTCGCCTCGGTCAGCACCCACGACCGATCGACGTCGCGGCGCGTGAGCGCGGTCCGCAGGAACTCGGCCGCGACGCCCATCGCCGTCAGCCGCTCGTAACGCGAATGCTTGACCGCCTTGGGTTCCCGATACTCGCTCGGCTTTCCCTTCGTGAACTTCGGCGCGTGCGCAGGAGCCGTGTTGCGGAAGAAGACGAATGAGACGAGGACGGCAAGGCCGACCGCGACGACCACACCGAGCCACGTGAGCCGGCGCCTTCTCCGGGGCGAGGCCAGAAACCTGCTCATCCGACTCAGCTTACGAGACCAGACGGCCGTCGAAAAGCCCCGGTTACGGCGTCTTGATCGCCGGCGGTGAGAAGGTCTGCCAGCTATTCACGAGCCAGCGCCCGTGAATGCGGTCGAGCAGCATCAAGAAGATCTGCGGCTTCGTCACGCCGGAGCCCTTGACGGGCCTGAGAAAGAACTTGAGCTGGATCTCGTGCTGCCGGGCGTAGTCGATGCTCAGAGACGCCTTCTCGGTGGCGGGATAGGGCTGGATCGGAACCCCGACGGTCTTCCAGTCCTGCATCCACTGCTTGAGCGAGTGGTAGCCGTCCCGAATCTCGGGGCCGCTCAGCCGGTAGGCGAGCTGCGGGTCATGGCCCCGGACGCCGGCGTCGATGAAGCGGGCAGCGACGCTGCGTGCGCTCTTCGGCAGCGCGATCGCCTTGCCCAGGCTCGTCTCCTGAGTCGCCGGCTTGCTCGAGAGCCTGTCGCTCGGATTGGCGGGGACCGTGTTGGAGTAGTGGACGACCACGAACGAGATCACGCCGGCGAGCAGAACCAACCCGGCCACCCACGGGAGATACCGATTGACCTTCGGCGACGTCACGATGCCCTCGAGCGCACTCATCCTCTGATCGTTAGACGGTCGCGCCACGCGCTAGTTAGAAAACGGGGGTCTCACGCCACGTTCCCCAGACCTGCCGGAGCGCGTCACACATCTCACCGAGGGTCACGTACGCACGCGCGGCCTCGAGCAGGGCCGGCATCAGGTTCGCGTCCTCCCGGTCGGCCGCATTCGCCACCGCCGCGAGAGAAGCCTCGACCGCCGCCGAGTCGCGCCGGCCGCGTAGCGCCTGGACGCGCTCGATCTGCTTGCGCTCGAGGGCGGGATCGATTCGCAGGATCTCCACCTCCGGCTCGTCCTCGAGCTCGTAGCGGTTGACGCCGACGATGATCCGCTGCTTCTGCTCGACCTCGTGCTGGTAGCGGAACGACGCGTCGGCGATCTCACGCTGGAAGAAGTTCTCCTTGATCGCCGCAACGACGCCGCCGAGCTTCTCGATTCGGTCGAAGTAATCATAGGCCTCGGCCTCGAGCCGGTTGGTCAGGTCCTCGAGGTAGTAGGAGCCGCCGAGCGGGTCGATCGTGTTGCCGGCGCCGGTCTCGTGGGCGATCACCTGCTGCGTGCGCAGCGCGATGCGGACCGCGTCCTCGGTCGGCAGCGCCAGCGCCTCGTCGAAGGAGTTCGTATGCAGCGACTGGGTCCCACCGAGCACTGCCGCCATTGCCTCGAGCGCCGTCCGGACGATGTTCACCTCGGGCTGCTGCGCCGTCAGCGAAACGCCCGCGGTCTGGGTGTGGAACCGCATCAGCCAGGAGCGAGGATTCTTGGCGCCGTAGCGCTCGCGCAGCTCGCGGGCCCAGATCCGCCGGGCGGCGCGGTACTTGGCGATCTCCTCGAAGAAGTCGACGTGGGCGTTGAAGAAAAACGAGAGTCTCGGCGCGAAGTCGTCGACGTCGAGGCCGCGCTCGATCGCCGCATCGACGTACGCGAACCCGTCCGCGAGCGTGAACGCGAGCTCCTGGATCGCATTCGAGCCGGCCTCGCGGATGTGGTAGCCGGAGATCGAGATCGGGTGCCACTTGGGCATCTCCCGCGCGCAGAACTCGACCATGTCGGTGACCAGCCGCATCGACGGCTCCGGCGGAAAGATCCACTCCTTCTGGGCGATGTACTCCTTGAGGATGTCCGTCTGGATCGTGCCGCGGAGCTCAGCGGCTGAGACGCCCTGCTGCTCCCCGACGCAGGCGTAGAACGCGAGGAGCATCGCCGACGGCGCGTTGATCGTCATCGAGGTCGAGACCTCGGCGAGCGGGATCCCCTCGAAGAGCGTCTCCACGTCGGCAAGCGAGTCGATCGCGACACCCTCGCGGCCGACCTCGCCGAGCGAGCGAGGATGGTCGGAGTCGTAGCCCATCAGAGTCGGCATGTCGAAGGCGGTCGAGAGCCCGGTCTGCCCGTGGTCGAGCAGGTAGCGGAAGCGCTCGTTCGTCTCCTCCGCGGTCCCGAAGCCGGCGAACTGCCGCATCGTCCAGAGACGGCCGCGGTACATCGACGGGTAGACGCCTCGGGTGAACGGGTAGACGCCCGGATAGCCCAGGTCTCGGTCGTAGTCGATCTCGACGCTGTCGGGTGTGTAGAGCGGCTCGTTCTCCAGCCCCGAGATCGTCGAGAAGAGCTCGCCCTGGCGCTCCGGCGCGGCCTCGTAGAGCTCGCGCCGCCACTCGCCTGTGCCGCTCTCGACCTCCGGCCGGTCCTCGGTCGTCGCCACGCTTCGAATACTAGGGGCAGGACTGATCGCCGGCGCGGGCCATTTTTGCCCCAAAAATCGTTGACTTTTATCCCTCGGAGGGACGAGGCTCCTACCCCGGAAGGGGGATCTTGACTCGCCGATCAACTTTTCGGCCCGTTTCTCCTCAGCCGGAGCACGTTTGCTGCCGATTCGAAGCGTGTGGCGAGCAACCCTGTTCAGCTTCGCCGATCCTCGGGCTTTCCCGACGGGCGCGAGCAAGCACCACGGCTGGTGCTTCGCTTTGCGCTTTACAGCGGCGCGGTCCTACTCGCCGCCGGTCTGGCGATTCTCTGGACCGTCAACCGCGAGGTCGCATCCAGGGCGCGGCACACTGTCGAGACGCAGGCGGAGATGGTCGCCCAGCAGAGCTTGCGCGGGCGCCTGCTGCCGAGCGACTTCGACGCTCCGGTGCGAGGGCAACGGCTCGCGCAGCTCGACTCGCTGTTCAGGCGGGACATTCTCATGCCCAGCGTCGTCGGGACTCGCCTGGTCAATCGCGACGGGACGATCACTTATGCCGCCCGGCACACGTTGATCGGCACCAAGGCCCCGTACACACGCAACTTGGCCGCGGTCTTTGCAGGCAGGTCCGAGCGGCGCGTGACGCGGACCGTGAGCTGGCGCGGCCAGCAGAACGTCAAGGTCCTCCAGTTGCTAGTCCCGGTCCGAGAGACCGCGACCACGAAGCCGCTGGGAGCGCTCGAGTTCGACCAGGACTACCGCGCGATTGAGATCGGCGTCAGCGATGCGAGCCATCGCCTGGTGGTCATCCTCGGGATCGCGCTCCTAGTGCTCTACCTCTCGTTGTTCCCGATCTTGCACCGGCTAACGGCACAGCTGGCGTCACGAAACCGGCGCCTCCGCGAACAGGCCGCTGAGCGGGAGGAACTCCTCGAGGCCGAGCAGACGGCTCGCGCCGAGGCCGAGACGATCCAGCGGCTCTTGACCGAGCAGAACTCACGGCTCCGGGAGCTCGACCTGATGAAGGATGAGTTCGTCTCGCTCGTTTCGCACGAGCTGCGAACGCCACTCACGTCGATCCGCGGTTACCTCGAGCTTCTGATGGAGGAGGGGGGCAATCTCACGGCGGAGCAGGAGCGGTTCCTCCGCGTCGTCGATAGAAACTCGGAGAGGCTCCTCCATCTCGTCGGCGATCTGCTGTTCC
>Ga0209156_10003650_pt1 | contig 11493 bp, 9 predicted proteins | sample GraSoiAngelo_124_FD_185881 | JGI IMG/M metagenome (GOLD analysis project Ga0209156, IMG submission 185881) | Grasslands soil microbial communities from the Angelo Coastal Reserve, California, USA - 14_0927_05_20cm (SPAdes) (version 2) | ecosystem: Environmental > Terrestrial > Soil > Grasslands ...
CCCCGACGAGCTGGTCGGATTCGAGCAGTCGTCGTTGCGGGTCGAGGATCCGGCCTTCGTGGCGGCGAGCGGCAAGAGCGACCACGCGGTGGTGAAGTTCACCGGAAGGAACGAAAGCCGCGTGGCCGGTACGGCGTTCGAGGTTTCCCACGAAGAGCTGCTGAAAGCCGACCGGTACGAGCCCGCAGGCTACAAACGGGTTTCTACGACGCTCGCTTCCGGGAAACAGGCCTGGGTCTATGCCGACGCGCGCCTGCCGCCCCCGCCCGTACTTGCCATCCGCGAGCTCTGCAAGAGCTACCGCGAAACGGTGGCCGTCGATTGCATCTCGTTCGAGGTGCGCGAGAACGAGATCGTCGGCCTCCTCGGACCGAACGGCGCCGGAAAGACTACCACCATCAACATGGTGCTCGGCGTCCTCGAGCCGACCTCGGGAAGCATCCGCATCGGCGCGGTCGATCTGCGCCGCCAGCGCTCGCGGGCGCTCGAGCGCACCAACTTCGCCGCCGTGTACACGCCCCTTCCGGGCAATCTCACGGTGGTGGAGAACCTGCGCGTCTTCGGTCTGCTCTACGGCGTCCGCGACCTGCGATTGCGCATCGACGAGGTCCTCGGGCAGTTCGACCTCGTGCGCTTCCGCGACGCGAAGCTGGGCGTCCTCTCGTCCGGCGAACAGACCCGGGTAGCGCTGGCGAAGGCGATGCTCAACCGGCCCCACCTGCTCCTGCTCGACGAGCCCACCGCGTCGCTCGATCCGGCCAGCGCCCGCGACGTTCGCAACCGCATCCGCACCATGGTGCGAGAGACCCAGGCCGGCGTCCTCTGGACCTCGCACAACATGCAGGAGGTCCAGGAGGTGTGCGACCGCGTCCTCTTCCTCTCCCGCGGACGCGTCCTCCTCGACGGAGATCCGCACGTGCTGCCCGGCCAGCACGGGAAGGCCACGCTGGAAGATCTCTTCATCGCGGTCGCCCGCGAGCCTCTCTCGCTCGAGGGCGCCTGAGTGCGACCGCATCGCATCGCCGCCATCGTCGTGCGCCAGTACTACCTCCTGAGCGGCAGCCCGGCGCGCATCGTCCCGCTCTTCGCCTGGGTGGCGATCGACGTCGTCCTCTGGGGCTTCATCACCCGGTTCCTCGACCGCGTCTCGGCCGCTCGCCTCGATTTCGTCGCCACGCTGCTCGGCGCCGTGTTGCTCTGGGACTACCTCACCCGCGTGATGCACGGCGTGACGATGGCCTTCTTCGAAGACGTGTGGTCGCGTAATTTCCTCAACTACTTTGCCACGCCGCTCACCATCGCCGAGTACGTAATCGGCCTGGTTACCACCAGCATAGCGACCAGCCTGGTCGGGCTCCTGGTGATGATCGCGGTGGCGCACGCCGCCTTCGGATTGTCGCTGGCCGTCTACGGCGCGGCACTCGCGGGATTCCTCGCAATCCTCTTCGTCTTCGGCATCGCGCTCGGCATCCTCGGCACCGCGATCGTGCTTCGGCTCGGACCCGCGGCAGAATGGCTCATCTGGCCCATTCCCGCGCTGCTCACGCCCTTTGCCGCGGTCTTCTATCCGCTCTCCACATTACCCGGGTGGATGCAGGCGATCGGACGCGCCCTGCCTCCCTCCTATGTCTTCGAAGCGGCGCGCGCCGTCGCGCAGGGGTCGAGGCCTTCGCTGACCGACCTGGCGACGGGCGGCGCCCTCGCGGTCACCGGGCTGATCGGAGCGGGATGGCTCTTCACACGCGTCTATCGGCGAGCGGCGCGTACCGGCTTGCTCGCGCGCTACAGCGCCGAGAGCGTGAGTTGAACCGGTCGTCAGCCGGTTTCGAATTCGTCCACGTCGAAGTCGGTGAGGAGCACCGTGAACGGCAGGGGCCTGTGTCTCAACGTGGCAAACAGGTCCATCACCAAGGGTTCCACCTCCCAAGGAGCCAGCTTGCTGTCTGCGACCCGGATCCAGGTTCCCGCGGGAAAGCGGACGCCCCTGGCGAGGAGGACCAGACGCGGCAACTTGCCGTTCAGGTAGTACGCAGTCTCGCCCGCGCGGCTGTGCAACCGTCCTCTCCCAGATACTGCCGTCCAGTTCAGTTCCCTTCCTGCCATGGATTACTCATGGATCGATAGTACGAACTCGTCAGATTCGATAAATATGTGCTTGCTAAGCAAGTGGCGTAGCGCTTTGGCCGCCTGGGTGCCGGGTGCTGGAGCGTCCGGAACTCCGCCACTCCGTCGTGCCGTCCTGGTATGGCTACACCCTGCTGCGACCACGGCGTGCGGAGTAAGAGCCATGAACCACCGGCATCTCGGCCAGAGCGGCCTTCTGGTGAGCGAAATTTCGTACGGCAACTGGATCACCCATGGCTCCCAGGTGGAGAAGGACGCGGCCATCGCCTGCGTGCGGGCGGCGCTCGAAGAGGGCATCACCAGCTTCGACACCGCGGACGTCTACGCCGGCACCCGCGCAGAGGAGGTGCTGGGGGAGGCGCTCGCCCACGAGCGGCGCCAGGGCCTGGAGATCTGCACCAAGCTGTATTGGCCCGTTGGTCCCGGACCCAACGACCGCGGTCTGTCGCGCAAGCACGTCTTCGAGGCCCTCCACGGGAGCCTGCGCCGCCTGCGCACCGACTACGTCGACCTCTACCAGGCACACCGCTACGACGTGGAAACCCCGCTCGAAGAGACGATGCTCGCCTTCGCCGACCTCGTCCGCCAAGGGAAGGTCCTCTACATCGGGCTCTCGGAGTGGACGGCGGAGCAGATCGGGCGCGCGGCGGCGCTGGCACGCGAGCTGAAAGTGCCGTTGGTGAGCAACCAGCCCCAGTACTCGATGCTGTGGAGGGTGATCGAAGCGGAGGTCATCCCCATGTGCGAGAGGCTCGGCATCGGCCAGATCGTCTGGTCCCCGATCGCGCAAGGTGTGCTCACCGGGAAGTATCTTCCTGGCCAACCGCCGCCGGCAGGAAGCCGCGCCACCGACGAACGGGGCTCGCAGTTCATCGCGCGCCTCCTCACCGACGACGTGCTCACCCGGGTGCAGAAGCTGAAGCCGATCGCGCGGGAGACGGGGCTCTCCATGGCCCAGCTCGCCGTCGCGTGGGTGTTGCACAACCCCAACGTGTCGTCAGCGATCGTCGGCGCTTCGCGACCGGAGCAGGTCCACGACAACGCGAAGGCATCCGGGGTGAAGCTGGACGCCGCAATCCTGAAGAAGATCGACGAGGTCCTCGGAGGCGTGGTGGTGCGTGATCCCAAGATGACCGTGAGCCCCACCAAGCGGCCGTGAAGGAACGCAGCGGCGCCCGGGGCGTTCGCGAGCTCTCCCGGAGACCCGAGAAACCGCAGACCGCAATGCCTAAGACGCTTGCGCCGTCGCATCGGGTGCGGCGTGCGCCCCCTGCAACGGCAAGAGCACCGTGAAGGTCGATCCCCGCCCTGGCTCCGACTGCACCAGGATGCTGCCGCCGTGCGCCTCGACGACCTCGTGCGCGATGTAGAGCCCGAGCCCGAGGCCGCCGTAGTGGCGCGAGGACACCGCACGCTCGAAGCGCCCGAAGATGCGCGACAGGTCGCCGTGCGCGATGCCGATCCCTTCGTCGTGCACCGCCAAGCGTCCCATGCCCTCGGCAGCGGTCACGCCCACCGAGATCGGCTTGCCGCGACCGTACTTGATCGCGTTGGAGAGGAGGTTTCCGAGGACCTGCTCGATGCGCAACCGGTCCCAGCGCCCGGGCACCGGATTGTCCGCTTGCACTTCGAGCGGCGAACGCGCCGCCTCGGCCTGCGGCCGGAAGCGCTCGCAAATGTCGCGCGCGATCTCCGCCAGATCGGCGTCGTCCGAGTGCACGGTCAGCCGGCGGGTGGCGATGCGCGAGACGTCGAGCAACTGTTCGATCAGGTCATTCAAGCGCACCATCTGCCGCTTCGCCGCCTCCAGCAGCGCGGGAGTCGACGGATCGAGGTGCCCGCCGCGGAGCTTCCGGCGCAGTTGATCGATCTGCAGGCTCAGCGAAGTGAGCGGCGTCTTCAGCTCGTGCGAGGCGATGGAGAGGAACTCGTCGCGCGTCCGCACCGCCTCCTGCAATTGCGCCTCGATGACCTCGAGCGCCGCCACATTGTGGTCGCTGTCGCGCTGCCGCTCCTCGGCGCGCCGGCGCTCGAGAGCGTACCGGATCGATCGCTCGAGCATCGCCGCCGTGAGCTGTCCCTTGTCGAGGTAGTCTGCCGCGCCGGCCTGCATCGCCTCCAGATCCACCGCGCGATCACCCGCCCCGGTGAGGATCAGGATCGGCGAACGGCATCCCATCGACTTCACCTCGCGGAGCAGGTCCACGCCGGTGCGCGCGCCGAGGTGGTAGTCGAACAGGAACGCGTCCCAATCGCAGCGCGAGATCTCCGCGATTCCGTCCTCGTAGCTGCGCGCCCACGAGAGCTCGTATCCGTTTCCGATCTCCCGGAAGAGATCGCGGGTGACGATGAACTCGTCCTCGTCGTCGTCGACGAGCAGCACGCGGACGGCAGCGTCTTCAGCCATGCATGGCTTCCTGCGGGGGTAACTCGACGAGCTGGAACCAGTACCGCGTCATCGTGCTCACCAGCTGGACCAGGGACTCGAATCCGACCGGCTTTGCGACGAACGAGTTCGCTCCCAGGTCGTACGTCTTCAGGATGTCCTCCTCCTCGCGCGAGGTGGTCAGGATCACCACCGGGATCGAGCGGAGCTGCGGATCGCTCTTGATCTCGCGCAGCGCTTCGCGCCCGTCCTTTCGCGGCATGTTGAGGTCGAGCAGGATGAGGCCGGGCCGAGGCGCGCTCTTGTACTTCCCGCGGCGATGCAGGAACTCCATAAGCTCCTCGCCGTCGTTGACGGTGTGGAAATCGTTCACCAGATGGTGCTCCTGGAACGCCTCCCGCGTGCTCATCCGGTCGTCTTCGTCGTCGTCGGCCATCAGGATGGTGAGTGGCTTGGGAGTCATGGTTTCCTCACTGGCCTGCGGGGAGATCGATAAGGAAGGTGGTGCCACGCCCAGGCTCGCTCTGCGCAGTGATGTGGCCGCCGTGGCGCTCGACGATCTTGCGGCAGATGGCGAGACCCATGCCCGAGCCCTCGTAAGCGCCGCGCTCGTGCAGCCGCTGGAACAGCTTGAAGATGCGGTCCACGTATTTCTGGTCGAATCCGATGCCGTTGTCCGACACCGCGATGTGCACCTCGCCGTTCGAAGGTTCTCCTTCGACGCGGACCACCGGCGGCTCGTCCGGCCTGCGGAACTTGAGCGCGTTGCCGATCAGGTTCTGCATGAGCTGGCGCATCTGCAGCGGGTCGGCCTGGACGGTCGGCAGCGCGCCGATCTCCACGCGGCCACCCGCGTCGGCGATGCGGGCCTCGAGATCGCCGACTACCTCGCGCGTGGTCTGTTCCAGATCGACCGAAATCTTGGGTTGCGCCTTGGTGGTCACGCGCGAGAAGGCGAGCAGCCCCTGGATGAGGGATTGCCCGCGCGTTGCTGCGTTCGTCATCCGCAGAAGCCAGTCGCGGCCCTCGTCGCCGAGCTCGGCGGCGTAGCGGCGGCGCAGCTTGTCGCCGAACATCTGCACCTTCCGGAGCGGCTCCTGCAGGTCGTGGGAGGCGACCATGGCGAAGTCCTGCAGCTCCCGGTTCGACTGCGCCAGCCGGGCGCGGTTCTCCCGCAGCTCGTCGTCGAGCAGCTTGCGCTCGGTGACGTCGCGGACCACCTTGGCGAACCCGCGCAGCTTCCCCTCGCGGTCGCGGATGCCGGTGACGACCACGTCGGCCCAGAAGGTCTCGCCGCTCTTGCGGACGCGCAGCGCCTCCTCCTCGAAACGCTCACGCTCGGCGGCCACCAGCTCTGCGTCGGGTGCCATGCCGGCAGGCAAGAAGCGCGAGACGTGCTGGCCCACGATCTCCGCGGCGGTGTAGCCGAAGATCCGCTCGGCGGCGCCGTTCCAGCTCTCTACCCGGCCCTGCGGGTCGAGCATGATGATGGCATAGTCGCGGACGGCGCCGAGCAGGAGCCGGAAGCGCTCATCGGAAAGTCGCGTCTCGTCGGCGGCACGGCGTCGCGCGAGGCTATCGGCGCGCGCGAACGCCAGGAGCGTCAACAGCGCCACCGCGATCAACGCGATGAGGACGGCGCCGAGGACGAACCCGCGTTGCCGGAGCCCGTCGAGCGCCGCGGTCCGTTCGCCGAGGAGCCGCTGCTCCTCGGACCGCATCTGGTCGAGGATGGAATGGACGCGCTCCATCCGGTCGATGCCGCCTCCGCTGGCGACCAGCGCGGCGGCCGCTCCTTGGCCCAGCGTCTCCCGCGCGCGGAGGATGCTCTCGTTGAAGGCGATCTTCTCGTCGATGGCGCCCCTGAGCATCGACCCGAGCTGCTGCTGCCGGGCATTGTCGGCGGTGAGCCGCACCACGCTGGCGACGCCGGAACGCGCATCCTCATCCGCCCGCCGGGCGTCGCGGAGCAGCCGCGCGTCGCCGCCGAGCACGAAGCCGCGCGCGTTGCTCTCCATCTCCGTGAGGTTTCCGGCGAGCAACTCGATTTGCCGGCTCACCTCCTGCGTATGGGCTACCGATTGGTTTGCGGTCGCCAGGCGGCGCGAGTCTGCCCACCAGAGCACGCCCGCTGCCCCGACGAGCAGAAGCACGAGCAGAAGCGCAATGCGATTCCGGTTGCCGGTCACGTGCTGAAGTTGGCGCTTCCGGTCCCGGTGTGCCCTGCAAGCCCGATCTGCGTCCCTGGTAGCAGGCGCTCGCTCGCAAGGACGGGGCAGGGGTAGCCTTCTCCAGCATAGAATCCGCCTGTGCCGCCGAAGATCTCTCCATTGACGCTGTTCCTCGCGTTCTCGGAGATGGCGCTGTCGGGATTCGGCGGCGTCCTGCCGTTCGCGTACCGCCACCTGGTGGAGCGGCGCCGCTGGCTCACTCCCGAGGATTTCACGAAGCTCCTCGCGGCGAGCCAGGTGATGCCGGGTCCGACGATCTGCAACCTGTCGGTGATGTTCGGATACCGCTCCGCCGGCATCGGCGGATCCGCGATGGCTCTCGGCGGAATGATCGCGCTGCCGACGGCCATCGTGCTCGGCCTCGGCGTCGCCTGGCACGAATTCGGCGCGCTTCCGCCCGTGCACAGGGCGCTGACGGGAATGTCCGCGGTCGTCGCCGGGCTGGTCCTCGCCACCGCCATGAAGATGTCCCGGGCCGTCCCACGGCACGCCGTGCCGGTCTCTCTTTCCGTCGTCGCCTTCCTGGGCGTCGGGCTGATGCGCTTTCCGCTGTTCGCGGTGATCGCGTTCGTCGGCCCGATCGGAATCCTGCTGGCCTGGAGGGAGCACTGGTGATCCCGGACTCCGGCGACGCACCGGTCTGGAGCGTCGTCGCGCCGATGTTCCTGCACTTCGCGCTGCTCTCGCTGATGGCCATCGGCGGCGGCGTCGTGATGGTCGCGCCCGAGATGCAGCGCTACGTCGTCGACTCGCATCACTGGATCACTGCCGAGCAGTTCTCGGCAGCATTTGCGCTCGCCCAGGCGGCGCCCGGCCCGAACTTCCTCTACATCACCCTCGTCGGATGGGAGGTCGCGGGCTGGGCCGGAGCTGCCGCGGCGACCTTGGCGATCCTCGGGCCGCCCACCCTCCTCAGCGTCGCCATGGTCCGCGCCTCGGCCAACCGTGCTCCGGGTCCTCTCGCGCGCGCAATCGGCAAGGGCCTCGTTCCCATTTCCGTCGGACTGGTGTTCGCCACGGGATGGATCCTGCTGCGCGGCAGTGGCAGCTGGGACTTTCGCGGGGCGACGCTCGCGCTCCTCGCGGCGGCGATCGTCTTCCGGACGAAGGTCAATCCGATCTGGTTGATCGCTGCCGGCGCCGCCGTCGGCGTGGCCGGCTTCGTCTGAGGAGCAACGTGCATTCTCCTTCGCGGCTCATCGGCGCAAGAGCGCCTTGATGGCGCGGCGCGAGCGGCGCCGTCACTGCAAGCTGCACTGGTTCGCGAGCTGCGCAGGGCTCGCGCCCTTGGGCCGCGGAATGGTGTGGCTCGGTGGCGGAGGGACCTCGCCCTCGACCCAGGCGGCGAGCGCGTCGAGCGCGGCGCGCACGCACGGAAGCATCGGCCGCAGTACGGTGTCGCCATAGGAGTCGACGCCGGCATGGTCGTCGTACTGGGGGTCGACGTGGTTACCGCCCTGCACGACGTAATAGCGGTGCCTCGCGCTCTTGCGCGCGCGCGCTACGAGCTGCGCGTAGAGGTCGGAGTCCGTGGCGATGGGTAGCAGCGAGTCCTGATCGCCGTGCAGCGTGATGAGCGGGCGCTGCAGATTGCCGGTGTTCTCGACGGGGGCGATGCGCGCGAGGATGGCGGGGTTCTGCACGATGCGCGCCCGGTAGTCGTAGAGAGCGTCGGGATCCGTCGGCGGTACGGTGAGCGCCGGCGGCGAGACGCAGGAAGGGCCGGCGCCGAGCATGTCGGAGCACGTGTAGCCGGTGTATTCGGGGTCGAATTCGAGGCGATAGATCTTCTGCGTCAGGCCCCAGTAGATGCCCCAGTGATATGCCCAGAGCGGCTGCGACTGTGGGTTGAAGCCCACCGCCTGCAGCGCCGCGACGCTCGACGGCAAGCCGAGCACGTCGCCGGGGTAGTTGAGAAGCGCGGTCGGCAGATACGTGAAGAGGTTGAAACCGGTCGTCGCGGTCTGGGTCTGGATCCCGGCGGGAAGCTGGCCGAGGAACAACGTGCCCTCCCAGTCGACGCCGCCGTCGTAGAGCTGCTGGTGCTTGAAGTCCGTCTCGATGGCCCGGCGTGTCTGATAACCCCCGTTGGAGATGCCGGCGACGTAGCTCCTGCCAAGCGTCACGCCATACTGCGGCGCGAGCGCGCCGAGCAGCGCTTTCGTGGCCGCGGTGGCCTGGCGGATGCGCGCGGTCCACTCGTGGATCGCGGCGCCCGGCTCCCACGGCGTGCCCGTCGCGCCGGCCTCGTCGCTGCCGCTGCGGAAGAAGTTCGCGCCCATGTTGCCTTTATCCTGCGAGACATAGGCCCAGCCCTTTTCGAGCGCATAGTCGCCGAGGATGAAGTCGCTAGAGAACGCATCGCGGATCCCTGGCGTGCCCGCGGTGAGCAGGTGTCCGTCCCACGTGTCGGGGATTCGAATCACGAACTGCGCGTCGTGGTGGCACCCCGTCGTGCAAGTCTGTCCCGGGACGACGGGCGGCGTGCAGCCTGGAATGAACGGCGAGCCGTCTTTCGCCGCCAGCGCCGGCTCCGGTTGGAACGCGTTGCAGGAGTCCGGGAAGTAGCCGTCGATCTGGATACCGCGCACCGGCGGCGAAGTGGGGTTCGTGTACTTCGAGTTCAGCGTGCCGGAGCCGGGTGGCGGAAAGCCCATGCCGGTGAGCGACTGCGGATCGGTGTACGGATTGTTCGTCGTGGTGAGGTCGGCGACCGCGTGGCAGTCGATCCATTCGGCGCCGAGCAATCTGCGCCACGGCTCGAGGTCGCCGGGACACGACTGTGCCGCAGCCAATGCGAGGGCGATGAGCATGGCGCCGTAGTTTCGACGAGGCGCGCGAAAGATCGAGGAGTCTCACCCGCTCCTGCAGTGTTGTCGACATCAGGGTGCCACGCGGAGTGCGTCAAGGCCGTGGTGTCGGACCGGCGCCGTTCAGTGCCTTCTCCCGCTGTCGTGCCACGACCGCGGTCGAGAGCGGACGCGGCAGCGGCGGAGAAGCGATGTGCGCGTAGGCACCAAGCGCGGTGCGAGGAAGACCGTCTCCCTCCGCGACGAGTCCGGCGAGAAGCCATTCGGACTCGTCCAGCTCGTCGGCCTCCTTCACGTCGACCCACCGGAACAAAGTCTGGCGCGCTTCGTTCACGTGCCCCGTGAGCGCCTGCAACGCAGCGAGGGTGTGCTGGTGGGTCCGGACCGGTCTTTGATCCAGATCGACGGCGCGCCTCGCCTTCGCCACCTCGGCTTCGCCGGCCTGGTTTCGCACGAGCGCATTCCAGGCGGCGTTGTTCAGCGCGCTACCCGGGTTGCTCCCCGCCGCGCGCTTGTCCCAAAGGCGGGACGCGCCCTCGAGATCGCCCACTGCCTCCATCGCCTGGGCGAGATGGCCGAGCGCGTCCGGGTCGTCGGGATGGCTGGCGAGCCGCTCCGATGCTTCTCGCGTGACGTCGGGCCATCGCTCGAACCGCGAGAGGACGTCGGCCCGCAACCGGTAGACGGCAGCTGAGCGGGGCAGTGCGCGTGCGACGACGTCCAGGGCGCCCAGCGCCGCTTGCGCGTCCTTCGCGGTCGCGAGGGCGCGAACGATCGCCGACTGCACAGCGGGCTTGTGCCGTGCGTCCACCCCGTCGAGGGCTGCTTCGAGCGCCGCTGCGGCGGCTCGCGCGCGTTCCTCCCTCGCGACGACCAGCACCGAGGCGAGAGCGCGCGCCTGCGCGCGGCCTTGCAAAGGATCTCGCGGGCCGATGGAGCGCATTGCCCAGAGCGCCTCGTAAGCGCGAGCCGCGCTCAACTCTTGATCACGCGCCGCCGGGTCGAAGCGCGTCCGCTGCCAGGTCAAGAAGCGCGCCGCGGCGGACAGCCTTCCCGCGTCCGCGAGCGAAAGAACATGCTCACCGATGAGAAGCCCGCAGGTGTCGATGCAAAGCACGCGCGGCCGCCCGTCCTCGATGGCGAGAAAGGCGGTCAGGGACACGGCGGCGGCGCCCGCGCCAGCCCGCGCCGTCACCCGGAAGCCCTCGTTGGAATCGCCCTCCGCCGTCGTGTCCAGCTCGGCGAGGAGCAAGTCCTGCGCCGCCGCGGTGGGCACATCGACAAGGCCCATCTGCCGATGCATCGCCGCGATCCGGGCGCCGACGCGTTGAAAGGTGTGCTCGTCGCGCAGCGCCTTGCGGGCAACGGCCGCGACCAGATCGTCGAGGCGGGCAGGAGCCGGTTGCGGCTCGAGCGCCAGGACGAGCGCGCTCCGCACCACGTCCGCGGCGGAAGCGGTATCCAGCTTGTGCTCCTCGCGCCGGTGCGTCTTGCGCAATAGATCGGCGATCCGCTGGAGCCGCTCCGCATTCGACGAGCCTTCGCTGGCGGCCGAGTACAGCTCCGCCGCGAGCGCATGGCGCCGCAAGGCGAGGAGCGCGCGCGCGGCGATCTCCGCGCACTCCGTCCGCCGCTGGACGGTTCCCGCGCGGCGAGCCAGCTCCTCGAGCGCCGCGGTCGCGCCGCGCTGGGCCGCGATCGCGGCGATCACGGCAGCGTCCCTCGCCGCGGTCTCCTTGGTTTCGCCGGCGAACCGAAGCACCGCGTCGAACTGCTCCCGCTGGAGCTGCACGGCCAGGTACCGGTCGTCCAGGTCCCGGCGACCGAGGTCCTTGCGGATCGCCTGGTATTCGGACGCCGCCGCGTCCAGCGCCGCTCCGCTCCCGAAGCGTACGCCGGTCGCGTCGAGCTCGAGCGTCGCGGCCAGGTGGCGGCGGACGTC
>Ga0209156_10003654_pt1 | contig 11490 bp, 25 predicted proteins | sample GraSoiAngelo_124_FD_185881 | JGI IMG/M metagenome (GOLD analysis project Ga0209156, IMG submission 185881) | Grasslands soil microbial communities from the Angelo Coastal Reserve, California, USA - 14_0927_05_20cm (SPAdes) (version 2) | ecosystem: Environmental > Terrestrial > Soil > Grasslands...
AGGGGCAGGAGTTCCCATTTTGAGGCTCGAAACCATTTCATGGGAGTGCAGGCGCAGAGAGGTTCAGTCTTCGCAGGGTTGAACTGTTCGGTCTCCAGCGCATGGCGGACGGCGTCCGGGTGCACACTGTCATCGATCATCTGAATCCGTATTTTCTTGAACGCTCGCCGAATGCGGTTCCTGCCCGGTGAGCTTCTTCCCTGCGAAGCGTTGCATTTTGTGCCGAAGGTATTCGATGTAATTGTCGGGAACAGGATTGTGAAGGAGTTCTTCGATGACTGGTCCGAAGTAAGCCAGGGAATGAATCGGGGACAAGGCCGCGGCGTCTGGTGGTCGCAGGAGTCTACGCAAAGAACCCAATAAGAAGGCGGTTTCGATCAGCGTCAGAGGAAGTCTGCGTTGTTGCAGCTGGTAGGCGTAGAGGCGGTCCCGCGAGCTTGGCAGCGTGGGCGTTTCCGGGAGCTGCTGATAGAGACCCAGGACGGTGCGCACATACTGTTCGGCGTCATTATCCAGGAGTTTCATGTTTTCTTCCTCCGTGCGGTGGCCTCCTGTTGGCTTTCTCGCATTCGATAACTTTCGCCCTCCAGGCGCGTCACCTCGGCGTGATGCAACAGGCGGTCCAGCAGCGTGGCGATGCAGGTGGCATTGGGAAAGACTTGGTTCCATTCTTTAAATGCCCGGTTGGTGGTCACAATCACAGACCTACATTCGTAACGGCGATTGATCACTTCATAGAGGATGTCCGCAGCCTTATCGTCGAAAGACAGGTAGGCCATCTCATCGATACACAAGAGATCGACTCGGCCGTAGCCCCGCAGCTTGCGCCGGCGACCTTCGAACATTTCATGGCGCAGATCTTCCACGATAGCGGCAGCGGAGCGAAACAAAACCGAGCAGCCGGCTAACACGGCGAGGTGACAGATATTTTTCGCGATCATGGTTTTGCCCAAGCCGTTCTGGCCGACCAACACGAAGTTGCGCGCTTCGCGGATGAAGTCGAGAGTGAGGGCACGTTCGATGACCTCGCGTTCGATCTTGGTGGGCCAATCCCATTCGAAATCGGCCATGGGCTTGAATTTCTTGATGCCCGACACCCGTAGTCGTCGCTCCAGACTACGGCGGGAGTGTTCCTGAGTTTCTTCCTGAGCGATTTGCTCCAGCAGCATGCGCGGAGACCAGCGGGCTTTGATGGCCCGGGCGAGAAAGTCGTCCAGGTTGGCGGAAATGGTTTTTAGGCCGACCTGTTGGAGCTGTGCGGGCAGATCATTCGTCGGGTTCATCGTCTTGGTCAGTGAGTTCATCGTAGGACTCCAGATCGTGAGGGATGACATCGAGAGATTCGAGTTCCGGGTGCCGGCTGAGATCCACCGGGATAGGAGCGGTGTTTTGCCGGGAACGCTGTCGTCGGCTCAAGATGAACGCCACCGAAGAAGCGCGTGGCGTGCTGCGCTCGAGGGCTTCGTGGATGGCGCTGCGCAACTCTGCAGCCCCGTAGGTATCCAGGAGTTTGAGGAGCTGCGCGGTCTGACTACCCGCCGATTCTCCCCGGGCGAAGGCGGCGTCGAGCAGGGCCTCGCTTTCCGGCGCCGCTTGGGCCAGGCGACCACCAGGGGTCGATCCGAAAGCCTTGCGTTTTTCCTCCAGCAGCGCTTGCTGGTGAGCGGGATCGAGCACCAACTGGTGTCGGTCATAAGAACGGCGATGTTGCGCAATCTCCTTATCGCCGTCCAGGATGCGCACCCTCGATTCCGAAGCAACCAGGGTCAGCGGGTATCCGGGGGGCCTCGGGGGGATAGAGTAGTCGTTCAGGTCAAAGCGTAAGTAGATGGTCTTGCCCACGTGGGTGGGGAGAACCAGGTCGGTCTCGAACGGATGTACGGGTAAAGGAAGCAGGCGTGGCTGTTCTTCGAGGAAAGCTTGCTGCACGGTGCGAGAATCATCGTCCGGCCAAGGACGTTGATGAGCGACTTGGTCACGCCAGAGAAGGGCTTGGCGGTTCAACTCTTCCAGAGTGGTGAACGTTCTGCCGGCCCAGAACGACTCGCGTACATAGAGAACCGCTCGTTCCACGCGTCCTTTTTGATTTCCTGCCCGTACCTGGCAGGGACGAGGGGCGAAGTGATAATGCGCGCACAAGTCCAACAGTCGAGGATGAAAGTGAATCTGGTCGCCGCGCCGTTCCAGCACAGCACTGCGGAGGTTGTCGTAGAGAAGGATTCGTGGTTGGCCCGACCAGGCTTGAAACGCGTGGACATGGCCACGCAGAAAGTTTTCCATACTTTGATCGAAGAAGAATTCCAGATACAGAGCCCGCGAGTAGGAAAGGGTGATCAGAAAGCAAGACAGACGCCGACGGGCCCGTCCAACGGGGACTTCACCAAAGTGTGCCCAATCGACTTGCCCCTGCTCTCCCGGAAAGCAGCGGAGTCGCAAGAAAGACTCCGCGCGAACGGGCCGCAGACGAGCTACCACACGCCGCAACTGCACCACGCTTCCGGTGTAACCGCGCTCCCGGATCATCTGGTAGATGCGCGTGGCGCACAGCCGAGGATACTGCTGTAAAGTCTGGCGAATGAACTCTACGTAGGGGTCCGTCAGCAAGGGGCGGAGAGCCTTGGCACGGTTGAACTGTTCGGTCTCCAGCGCATGGCGGACGGCGTCCGGGTGCACACCGAGTTGCTGCGCGATGGTGCCGACTCTCCAGTGTTCGGCGTAGAACCAGTGACGGATCTGTACCCGCAGCTCGTCGCTAAGCATGTTTACCTCCGGAAAGAGCGGGGGAACGGTTCCACAAAACGTCCCAGGCGGCCGCAAAGGGCACAGCGAAGCCATCCGTTGTGCCGCGGCAGGGCGCCATTCCCTTTGGCGTGCGGATTCCGGACCGCAATCGCAAGCCGCGGTGGGATTCTGCTCTTGGAGGAAAGTCCCTGGGAAGATACATCCGTCACGCGAGCTCGCAGGTGGCGCCGCCGATACTCGCGCTGGCGATCGCGATGGTCCTGACGCCCTTCCGGACTCTGCTGGTAGCGGCGGTTAGCCAAGCGGTGTTGTTGTCGGCGCGTTTGCAGCCGACAAAGGTGACTGCAATAGTGCTGTCCTCGGTCACACTGGCGACAGATCCAGAAAACCTGATTGCAGCCGCTTGCCCGGCAAACTCGTTGACGGAGAACAACTTCGATGTGGGCCGCCATCCTCGCCCCAAGGTGGGACTGGACAACGGCGACCGATCATGGCAGCTTGAGACACGGTTCATGTCTGGCTACCTGATGAAGGTCTGCCACACAGGGGAACTCGATCGCTCTAACGGTCGGGTTCCCATTTCCCACCCGCGGTGATCAAGCTAGCAGATGAGTGACGATGAGGGGTATGCGCCTGCGGCGCAGATGCTGATATGTTTTATATTTTATATTTCCGGCGAGCGTTCAGGAAAATACGGATTCAGATGATCGATGACAAACTTCAAATACGACTCTCGGTCCGCTTGACTCAAAGCGTTGTATTGTTCCTTAGTCAGGCTCATTGAGCACCGCCAAGCAACTCCACAACATCAGCGGCCTGCTGCAACTCAGCGGCACCAGCTTCCCTCGTATCTAAAATCTTGACTCGAACACATTGTGGCTTACGACCGATCTTGTAGGGAACGCCAATTTCGAATTCGCAAATCACTCCTGGTTCAATTTGATCCGTCTTGGTCCCGGTCACGAAATTCGTCCGATGAACGAAGATCGTCTTTTTAGCGTTAAACTCCTGGGGTAATTCTTCCAATGATTCAATCATCCCAAACTGTTTCGCATCATTGTACAGCGACAACACTCCACGATATTTTTTACCTGATGATATTGCCATTTTGTTTCTCCGTTCGTTAATTGATTCCAACTAAACTACAGCGCATCAAGAGGAATAGTTCCCGATGCCCGTCCCTCAGTCAGTAAGACTTGAGAGCCTTGTTGCGAACTGCTAAAAAGTCAGTCGAGTCAAACCACACTTTCTCGCTAAGATGCTTTAGCCAATGGTTCAGCCCCGCTTCGTCTCGTCCGAGTATTTGATTTGTGAAGTGTGACATTGTTGTTCTTTCCCGGCTTCCTGGTTACGAACTATTGTTTTTCTCTCGCAAATTGAGCGATGTCTTCGTACTCCATTCGTTTCGCAACTTGCTCGGCCCCGTATGCTGAAACAATAACCAACATCTCTCGCGGGGTACAACGTTCCAGGACTTCCTTCGTCCAGTATCTTGATAATTCTTTTCTAATTGCTGGTCTCTCCATGTCCAACTCCAAATAGCTCTCTCACCTTGTCCTCGTCATATTTAGCAGCCAGTTTGAGTGCTCTTCGCTGGCGTAACTCTTCACGAATGTTTTCCGAGTCCGACCAATCCGGTGCGACTAAACTCGTTCGTTTCAATTCAGCCATTTCATCGAGAACCGTAATTAGCTTGTCCTCAAGGTTTCGATCTAAATTTTTCCCGGGTTCGTGCTGCAGAGCCTGAGTCAGCCGGGTTCTTCCGATGATACCTGCAATCGGAACAAACAAACTCACCGGGCAGCCCAATTCCCGAAGCTTCAGATCGATAATATGCTGCGACAAAATCATGTTCGCGCTCACCAAACCAAAAAAGTAACGGCAGGTTTATCCATTCAGGGTACCTGCCGTCTAAAATTTAAGCTGAAAGGACCCGGTGGAACTCACGGAGGCTAACCCACCCCGTGAAGGGATGGCCTCTTCGCATTCAGCAAAGGAAGTGAGAAAATTTCGGTAAACGGAACGGTAGCTCCACTCGCTTCCAATCGCCTCCTTAGATGCTCTAACAAATCACCCGAAGGCTAGCTCGACGTATACATCGAGAATCTTAATTTTGGCAACGACGCCCACCAGCTTCTGTTGCTTTACAGCGGTACGCCTTTACCAAGGAAAGCGAACTCCTTCCCTGTTCTTCTAGACTGGAGTGGTACCAGCCCGAAGAAGCTCATAAACTCGATCCCAGGTCGTTCCTGGGCTTCCTCTAGATGTCCCAATGGCCTGACTATTTCTTCCCAGGTGCTCCAGTAGTGGCGTCAATACCCTCACCATTTGGTGCGTCAATACCCTGAGCAATATGTAAGTTGTTGAAAATACACAAGGTTCACCACCTGCACACTCCTACCGGTGTAGCTCCAAGAGCAGATAAACCGTGGCTCCGGCAGATGCGCGGTATACATCCGGTGGAGCATCATGACTCGGTCTCGGAGATTCACGCTGCAGCAACCTCGGTCTGCGCTAATCGCTCGTAGCGTGATTGCAGGCGGTCGGACGCGGGTTTGAAAACAACGGCCAAGATAGCCTTGCTTCTCTCATCGTTCCACTGCCTGAATGCCTCACTTGAGCGTTCACGGTCCTCAGACTCTAACCACACATCGTACGCGGCGCGATTTGTTGTGTAGTTACCCTCTGGCTGGCCGTAATCCTTCGGGTCAGGTTCGTGTTCGCTGCGCTGTTTCTCCGGCTCGACCTTCTTTTTGGTTCTCTTCCGCTTCATGACATCCTCCTCAACCAACGTTCTATCGCAACAGCGAGAGTTGCTGCCTCCAACTTGGCGATACGGAGTCCCTGCTCCGGATCGTATTCGAGCCAACCCAGAGAAACGTATTGAATGAACCATCTCGACGGTTTCGGTTCCGGCTTCGTGTTGGTTCTCTTGGCTCGACGTTTCACGGTGCCTCCTATCTCCTCAATTAATCCACTCCCGTCGCTGCGGTCCAAATGCTTTGTCCAGGTACTCCCTGACTTTGGCCTTCTCCTCCGGCGACATTTCCTTCACCGATTGGAGTGCCTGTTCCGCCAGTTGCTCTGTCGTTACGCTGTTCACAGCGGCCTCCCGGCTTTGGGAGCCGCTTCTAACGTTCGAAGTAGCAATTTGCGTTGTTGAGAATCCAAGTGACGCAGAAATGGTCGGACTTGCTGGATAAACGCGTCTTCAAGCACGATCTCGGACGAGGTCAAGGTCAGGAGCCGCCCCAAGCCAACACCCAACCCAAAAGAAATCTTTTCCAGTGTTCTCAAACTCGGCGTAAAACTCCGGTTTTCGACGTGATGCAGATGCCCCCGTGAAATACCAGAACGCCTTGCCAGTTCTGATGCACTCAGCATCCTCGACCGCCGCAATTCCCGAATCACATTCGCAATCGACCACACGGAGCAGCTTTCGGGTCCTGTGGTGCGTGCAATGATGCCGTGTGTGCTCATCGCGACACCGCCAATCCATCGTTCTGAATCCCTTCGAGAATCGCCCAAACGTACCGATGCTCAATGACCACGGCGTTGCCAAACCATTGGGCATCTGTTGGAAGGTGTTCTTCGACCCAGGATTGAGCGGATTGACTGAGGGGAAAAAGCAGGAAGAGTGAACCGCGATTCTCGCAGCGGAAGTCGGGTCCATTTTCTGTTGGTGAACTGCCCGAAGCTACAAACGAATCGTTATGCGAAGACATCATTCCTCCATAAGAGAAGATGCCTTCGAAAGTATTGGGAGAGGACTAAGGTGGTTTTTGCCCCTACAGGCCGTATCCCTTCTTTCGAAGGTTAGCACCGTAGCCTTTTCTCTGGCTCGGTTGCCCCGCGGAACCATGGAGCGGTCGGTCACTGCATTAAGAATTCCCCAGCCACCACTTAATGACCGTTTCGTACAAAACCCAGCCAAAAACTCCCAGCAATACCGCGCCCAACAATCTAACTAGGAGGCTACCCCTGCCGGTTGCGTGTTTTTGTTCGGTCAGCGGACCTTGCACTCTCAACCAGCTCGGCAAACTAAACCAGGCGCGAGGTGAAGCAAGCATGAAGGCAGCGTTCATCGCAATGTGAACGGCGACGACGGCAACGATGCACCAAAGGATAATAGATAGCACCAGCACGAATTCCTTTTTCTTAGGGAAGGGCTGTCGAATAAACGCGTGGTACAAAACCCATGCGATAAATCCGAGCATAATCGCGCCGGTCGAGCGTATATCGATAGCACGCCAACCCCTTGCATATTTTCCCTCGGTCAGTGAGCCTTGTGCTCGAATCCAACCTGGCAACCTAAACCAAGCCCGGGGGGATACGAGCATAAATAGTGCGTTTATGAACACGACCGCACCGATAAAAACGATGAGGCCCCAGCCGAGGATGGTCTTTGTCATGATCATCAGCATCCACAATTGTGGACACAAGGGGTGAATGAAGCGCTACCTGAAAAGGGTGTCCGGTTTCCAGTCGAAAACCCCGCCACGGCTGGGCCGCTGCCTGGGGACTTCACGACTGTTCCACCGGCGGACCAGAACGGTTGCCAGGTGGCGGAGAAGCTAAGATCATTCGAGATTGAGTTCGGATTTTGAGTGCTAGGTACCGCCACGGTGCTGATGCTAACACCGGAGCCTCCTCCCGGGACAATGCCAGCAGCAACGGTAGGTCCTACGTACCAACTGTTCGTAGAGGGAACCCAAGAAACAGTTCCCCCAACTCCCAAATAGCTGCCTATCGTCCCTCCTATTGGCCCCGCACACGGGACCACAAATTCTCATGCCAAGTGCAGCGAGCCCTGCTTTTGTTGGAGCGCTTGTGGTCAGGCTAGCGCTTACGATCGTAGTCGTTTGATTGGACTGGCCTGCACCACAGTTTTTGTTGCTTGGCCCGCTGCTATTGCCGGCGCTGCCGCCTGAGCCGCAGACGAGTGGAGGAGAGCAAGGGATAGGCGGAACTGTGGCAGTGCAAATACTGGGACCGAAAAAGGTGCAACCGCCACCTCCAGAGCTGCTCCCTCCGCCTCCTCCTCCGCCTCCTCCTCCGCCAAGAGGCGTGCAGATCACTGTGACTCCGCTATCAGACCACACCCACTGGCAGTCTAGTCCCAAGGGATCAATCAAAGTCAGCGGACTATTGAGGACGTAGGAGTAGGGGGGTTGGCGGGGTCGACGGCGGCGAGGCCTGCGGGGTCGGGGTGCATCCAGCGGCCGAGTTGAGAAGAGTATTGGCGGAACCAGGTGAGGTCGAGATTGGTCTCGGAGTCGCGCTCGTCGCCGGTGAATTTATGCGTGTTGGGCAGCATCCGCATAGCGAGAATCGTGTGGCTAGACGTAAGGCTCGTAAATGACCGTCTTTACGTTCTCGCGCCCGAAGAGCCTCTCAGTTCTCCGTCCATTGCGGAAAACGAGGTCATTGCCGTTTACCACAAGTTTGGAATCCCACCCAATAACCTTCCCGTGGGAGTCTAGTGAAAGTCGCTCCGTGAGCCGCCCCGCTATTACCGCTAGCCAGATCCAGCGAAGCTCCTCTTGCCACGTGGCTCCCTGCACTACTGTTCCGCCTCGGGCGAATCCGTAGAACTCGCGCCACGAATGCCCAACCGTTAGATCTAGATCCGTTCCTACGGCGGCACCTTTAAGAAGCGCGGCCTTGGGGTTGTTGGGGATAATCTCAAAGTACGGCTCTGGCCACTCTGGGTGAGCGGGCACGCGGCCTAACCACAGGTGGGCCACTCCGTCTGGCAAGGCTCGGACGAAACCTTCCAACTCCTGTATCAAATCCGTTTGGAAGCCCGGGAGGGGCTTCGGAGTTTCGCCACTTAGTATCGATTGAGTCATTTGAACCACCACGAAGGCGGCCACAAGTTGATGTGTGGATTGTCCTTGATCGCTTCCACCCATTCTCCACCTATTCTAAACACATATTCCCCCGTATCCCAGATGTAGCTCCACCCAATGCGGAGGTTGTTGCCTGAGTTAAGCAAGGGCCGATGAATCACAAATTATGTTTGACGAGTTCGCGAACTTCGAGCGGCCAGAGAGCAAGGCTCCCACGACCGGCGCGGCCAATGCGATTGGCAAGCGCGCCGAGTTGTATATGCGTGCCGCCCTCCGCTCTCCGCACATTCACGTTCCACGGCGCGAGGCCCGCTACATCATCGAGGCTCCTAGGGAAACTGCGGAAGAACTCATCGCTCTCGCGTTGCAGAGGACTCAACCCTGACCAAATGCTGCCCAGAAATTATTCGACTGAGACCGGCGCGAAGGCCATTACTGGAACCGAAAGAACGGCCCGAATCGGACGAGGACAAGCGTGAGTTCGCAGAAGACATCAAGCAGGATTGGCTGAAGTTTGACCTATGCAGTCAAGTGCTTCGAGTGTCGAATGATCTTATGCGCAGAGCTAGTCACTCTGTGGCTGCTGGGGTGGCTTCATGGTTCGACGGGGACGAATGTCGGCCCACATTTTTCTGAAAGTCGGCCTGCTCCAAAGACCGAAAAGTATCGTTAGGAGCGCGATGGCAAGATAACGGAGGGCGATGATGTCCCAACGCGGGTCAGCACTCCATTCCCTAGGATCGTAGGGATTGGACATGTGGCGCAACAAGGCCTGCCGAGCTCCCGGTCCCCCTTTAGAGAAGTAACCGTAGGCGGCGTAGCCCGCTTTGACGCACCAGAAGAGGATGAGGATTTGGAACACGAGGAAACTCGTGAATCGCCCGGCTTCTCTCAGCCAACTCAGCCAACGTGTCATGTCGTTTCGTTATTGCCTTAGTCGAATCGCGGCCTGCTGTGTCAGCATTTGTTGGAACTGCTTGGCTCCAGAATTGAATATCTCCGGAGCTAACATGGTGGACCTCACATATGGCGAAGGGTTCTTCATAGCCTCCCTCATGCCATGGTTTACGATGTCAAAGGCGGCGTTAGCAACGGCCCGGCTTATGCCGGAGTCATCATGTTTGACGATTCGCGAGATGACGCCCGTTGTATCTCCCAAGAAGTCGTGTGCAAGTTCATGGGCAAGGTCGCCTTTTCCGGCTGTATTCATGTTGATTTGTGTGAGTGCATACCCCTGATTTACTTGCGAGACGGCTGTGTCGCCTCCAGGAGCCCAATTCGACACGATAACGTTCAGAGAGTCTTTGGAGAGGCCCTGAATGTTCCTCTTGTTGTCGTAGCCTCCTGCTGTGTAGCTGACATCCAGATGGATATGGGCGTCGCCGTACTCGTCTTTGGCCTCCTGCAGCAATTGCTTGTTGAAGGTTTCCTTTTGTGTGTCAGTGAGATTTGCCTTCTGGTCATAGATCACGTTCACTTTGACTGTGACGCACTGCTTGTCCTTTTTGCAATCGTTTTCGCTCTCTTCGACCATTCCGGTTGGGTCGACATATTTGAGGGGGTCGCGCGGGCCAGCGCCTTGTCAATCTCTGAGCGGTAAGTCTCAGGATCGTAATAAAGAGAATCTGACTTCCAGCCGTAGACACTGGCCCCATGCACCAATCCCGTTGTGCCATCCATGCGTTGTTTTCCTGTTGAGGAACAGCTAAGGAGGTTTTTGCCCCTTCGGCCGCATCCCCGGCATTTGCCGAGAAACCACCGTGCCCTAAAACACTGAAGGTTTTAGAATCGGTTGGCGGAGGTAACTTTCACCCCAACTCTCGATGCTAAACGCCCCTTTCTATCGATTTTAACTCCCCAGCGATAAGATCCCGGCGACTCTATGATGCTAATGCCTCGAAAACGGTTGCCTCCTCCTTTCTTCTTTCGGCTCTGCCGCGCGGCGCTGATAGAGAATGTTTCAATCTCTATTCGCCGGCGGAATTCCATAGTACTCCAGCCCTTGGCCTTCCTTCCCGCGCGCGGTGCCGCTCGAAGATGAGGAGATTTCCGCCGGAACTGGCAGCCTCACGAATGGGGCACTTCCTCGGGAGTCAATCGAACTTAATGGCGCTTTTAGCCGCATTTTCTGCTAAACTTACTTCGAGTATCAAGAGCCGTCCTACAAGGACGCCGCAACCGTGGCCCCGCAATGGGGAGAGCGGTGCGATTACCGGAACCCGGTAGATACGCCGAAAGGAAACCATGGAAACCAACTACAACGCCGTCCGCAAAGAAATCACCGAACGTCTCACGAGGAGTTGGAACTTCACCGAAACACAACTCAGCGATTTGTCCGTGTTCCACTTGGTGAACCTTCTGACGTTACTCGCAGGCAGCTTCGGGTATCTCGGACAATTTGCGCCCACAATCTTCGCTTTGCGAGAAGTTTTGGGCGAGGACCACGTGTTCGACAAGCCGAGTGAACTTCGGGCAAAGCAAACCGTGGATGCCGTGGCCAACGTCCCCGTGGTGCATTGATGCTAGGTTGAATCGGAGGCCACAATGGAAAAGAAAATCAAACCGTCCGAGTTGGAAGCAGAGGTGCAACGCTTGATTCGTGAAGGAAAGATGCCGACACTTGAAGAACTGTCCGCCGTGATTGCCGAAGTGCGAGAGAAATACCGCGAACAGATTTTGGCTGCAAGAAAGATGGGCGAAGATAGCGAAAACTGAAGATTGGTGTGGGACCTGTGGACAACTTCGAAAGTTGCTGGAGATGTCGCCACAGCAAATCGACGGGTTGTCGGTGTCATCGATCATCTGAATCCGTATTTTCTTGAACGCTCGCCGAATGCGGTTCCTGCCCGGTGAGCTTCTTCCCTGCGAAGCGTTGCATTTCGTGCCGAAGGTATTC
>Ga0209156_10003656_pt1 | contig 11486 bp, 13 predicted proteins | sample GraSoiAngelo_124_FD_185881 | JGI IMG/M metagenome (GOLD analysis project Ga0209156, IMG submission 185881) | Grasslands soil microbial communities from the Angelo Coastal Reserve, California, USA - 14_0927_05_20cm (SPAdes) (version 2) | ecosystem: Environmental > Terrestrial > Soil > Grasslands...
TCCCAGGTCGTCGACGAACGAGGCATCGCTCGTGACCTGTTCCTGCTTGACGCCCAGCTGTTCGGCAACGATGGCTTTGACCTGCTGCTCAACTGTGCTCATTAGCGATGGGTCCTTGTATAGGCTTCATGAAGGGGCTGCCCCGCCCTTCGCCTCGCGAGGCCGGTAGCGGGCGCGGTATTGTAGGGGAACACCCTTGGGGCTGCCACTCGCTCACCGCCCGTGCGAGTGATTGTTTTTACTGGCGAAACTGACCGCTGCCTCGGCGCGCTCGTCGCCGCCCCCGGCGCGTGTGGCGTGCGTCCAACGGCCTGCTCTACGGCATGTACATGCCGCCGTTGACGTGCAGGGTCTCCCCGGTGATGTAGGTCGCCTGTGGTGAGACCAGGAACAGGACCGCACCGGCCACATCCGCGGGGGTCCCGAGCCGGCCCATGGGGATCTGCGCGATGAGCGCGGCGCGCTGCGCCTCGGTCAGCGCGCGTGTCATGTCAGTATCGATGAAGCCAGGGGCTACGGCATTCACGGTAATACCGCGCGAGGCAAGCTCCCGGGCGAGTGACTTGGTGAATCCCAGCAGTCCCGCTTTGGCCGCGGCATAGTTGGCCTGCCCGGCATTGCCCGTCACACCGACCACCGAGGTGAGGCTGACGATCCTGCCCCGCCGCTCCTTCATCATGCGCCGCAGGCACGCCTTGGACAGGCGAAACGCACCCGTGAGATTGGTGGTGATGACCGTCTCCCAGTCCTCGGGCTTCATGCGCAGCAGCAGCGAGTCGCGGGTGACGGCGGCGTTGTTGACGAGGATCGTCGGCAGCTCACCGGCGCCCTCGAGCTCCCCGATCAAGGCGTCGACCGAGGCGGCGTTTCCGGCGTCGAGCACCGCGCCGCGGCCGTTGCATCGATGCGACGCGAACGTGGCGCTCAAGCGTGCGGCGCCTTCGGCGCTGGTGGACGTGCCGATCACCCGGGCGCCGGCCGCTCCGAGGGCGAGCGCGATGGCGTGCCCGATGCCGCGCGAGGCGCCGGTGACGAGTGCGACTTCGTTTTCAAGCATGGGGACTCCCTCGGGTCGCCGCGAGTGCGGCGTCGATGGAGGCCGGGTCCTCCAGCGCCAGAAAATCCAGGTCCGCGCGCCGCTCGATGCGGCGGTTCAGGCCCGTCAGCACCTTGCCCGGCCCGCATTCGATCACCTGCGCGATCGCGCCCGCGCTGAGGGTGCGCAGGGTGTCCGACCAGCGCACCGGGTTCGACAGCTGCCGCACGAGCAGCTCGCGGATCTCGTCGGGGCGCTCGTGCGCGCTCGCGTCCACCGCGCTCACGTAGCGGATACGGGGTGCGCGCACCTCGAGGGAGCGCAGCCGCTCCCCGAGGCGCTCGGCCGCGCCGCGCATGAGGCTGGTGTGCGAGGGCACGCTCACCGGCAGCGCCACCGCGCGCCTGGCTCCGCGTGCCCGGGCGGCCTCGATCGCGCGCTCCACCGCCGCCTTCTCACCGGCGATGACCACCTGGCCCGGGGAGTTGAAATTGGCCGCTTCGACGATGGACCCTTGCGCGGCTTCCCGGCACGCCGCCTCGACGCCCGCGTCATCCAGGCCGATGAGGGCCGCCATCGCGCCGCTGCCGGCCGGCACGGCCTCCTGCATGACCTGTCCGCGGAAGCGCACCAGGTCCACCGTGGCGCCGAAGGCCAGGGCCTCGGCACACACGAGCGCCGTGAATTCCCCGAGACTGTGGCCGGAGACCACCTCCGGCAGCGCGCCGCCGCGCGCGCGCCACACGCGCCAGATCGCCACTCCCGCTGCGAGCATCGCCGGCTGTGTGCGCTCGGTGGCGTTGAGCGCCTCCTCCGGACCTTCGCTCACGAGCTTCCACAGATCAAAGCCGAGCACTCGGGAAGCCTCCTCGAAGGTGCCGCGAACGGAAGTCTCCGCGGCGGCGAGCGCCCCGAGCATCCCGACCGACTGCGAGCCCTGGCCGGGGAACACGAACGCAAAGGACATGCACGCTCCTTCCGAAACCCGAGCCGAAATTATAGCGGCGCTCTGCGGGGCTTCAGGAACGCGGCCACGGCGGCACCCCCGAGCGCCCCGTACAGGTGGGCACTCACCACCACCGTGTCGAGCCCGGAGAACGGAAGCGCCCCCAGCCAGTGCTCGTAAGCGAGTTTCACCGCGAGGAGCCCCGCGAGGACCCACCCGTCGCGCTCCCCGCGACGCACGTGCGCCAGGGCACCCGCCGCCATCACCCCGTGCAGCGCGCCGGAGGAACCGACGTACCACAGCAGGGTCGAATCGCACCACAGCCCGGCGTCGATGGCCGCCATCGCGCCCAGCGCTATCCTCGCCCACTGGCGCGGGGAGTAGTCGCGGGCGAACAGCGCCCACAGGAGAGCCAGCCCCAGACAGTTTAGCAGCGTGTGCCGGATATCCAGATGAACCAGGTGCGCCGTCAGCAGCCGCCACCACTGCCCGGCCGCGAGCGCCGCGCGGTCATAGCGCAGCAGCGCCCGACCCGCCTCCCCGGTGAGCGCGGGCAACAGCAGCACGGCGCAGGCGCCGAGCAGCGCCAGCCCCAGGGGGCCGGCGCAATTGAGAGACCGGAGCAGCCTGCGCACGGGCTTCAAGGCCGGTCGACCCCCATTTGTTATGATCGACGCGTTTTTGCCCAACGGCGGCAGCACCGCCCGGACACGCAGCACATGAGTGACATCGCTTGCGAGGGTAGCAGACGGCCCGGCGCACGGCGCGCGCGCGGCTTCACCCTCATCGAGATCATGGTGGTCGTCATCATCATCGGCCTGCTGGCCGCGCTCATCGTCCCGAGCCTCATGGGTAATGTGGACAAGGCCAACGTCGCCAAGGCGAAGGAGGACGTCCGGGCGCTGGAGGCGGCACTGTCCATGTACTACCTCGACAACTCGAAGTATCCGAGCTCCGAGCAGGGCCTCACGGCACTGGTGCAGCAGCCCACCGATCCCACCATCAGGCACTGGAGGCCTGGGGGCTATCTGGAGCGCATCAGCAAGGACCCGTGGGGGAACCCCTATCTGTACGTATTCCCCGGCACGCACGGCAAGGCGTACGACCTGTACACTCTGGGCGCCGACGGCCAGCCCGGGGGCGATGGCATCAACGCCGATATCGGCAACTGGAATCTCGGCGACTAGAGCCGCAGCACCATGCGACCCGGGTGCGCTCATCGGGCCAGCGCCGGCTTCACGCTGGTCGAGATGCTGGTCGTGGTCCTCATCATTGGCGTGATCTCCGCCGGGATGCTGCTGTCGGTGAGCCTGACGGGACGCGACCGCGAGCTGGAAAAAGAGAGCGATCGACTGCTGGCACTGTTCACCTATGCGCGCGAGCAGGCCGAGCTGCAGACCCGCGAGTACGGGGTGCTGTTCCAGGAGGATGGTTACGAGTTTCTCACCTATGACATGCGCCGCGCGACGTGGCGCAGCGTGTTCGAGGACGATGCGCTCGGCGCGCGCAAGCTCCCCGACGGGCTCGGCGTCAAACTCACGGTGGAGGCGCGCCCGGTCGTGCTGACCCGTCCGGCGGATGCCAAGGACAAGACTCCGCAGGTCATGATCTTCTCGAATGGCGATCTGACGAGCTTCGCCGCCACGGTGGAGCGCGACGGCGGCCGGCGCAGCGTCACCCTCACCCAGGACGAGCAGGGTCAGGTGATCGAGCAGCCCATGGTGGAGGCGAAGCCGTGAGGCGCGCCCGCGGCGGCTTCACGCTCATCGAAGTGCTGGTGGCGCTGGCGATCGTCGCGATCGGCATGGCGGCGGTCATGGGTGCGCTGAGCTCCTCGGCGAACACGCTCTCCTACCTGCGCGACAAGACGCTCGCCCAGTGGGTGGCCCTCAATCAGATCGCGAACCTGCGGCTGTCCGGCCAACAGCCCCCCACCGGCAACACCGACGGCGACAGCGACTTTGCCGGCCGCAGCTGGCACTGGCGCCAGCAGGTGGTGGCGACCGAGGTGCCGGGAGTGGAGCGTATCGACGTCAGCGTGCGCCCCGCGGACGTCAAGGCCGGTGATGACAACGGCTGGTTCGCCACGGTGAGTGGTATCCGGGGCGATGCGGTCGGGACGCCCAATGGTTTCCAGCCCGACTGGGGCACGCAGACATTCAGTGAGGCGCAGCCCGCAGTCCAAAATCCACGGGGATCGCAGTGAGGCCCCGCGGCCGCGGGTTCACGCTGCTCGAACTCCTGGTGGCGCTGTTCATCGCGGCGGTCATGTTCGCCATGGGCTACGCCGCCATCAGTCAGGCAGTCACCAGCCGCGACTCGCTGCAGCAACAACAGGCGCACCTGCTCGAGCTGCAAACGGCGGTGCGCGTGCTGGAACAGGACTTCGTGCAGCTCGCCCCGCGTCCGGTGCGTCAGGCCATCGGCGATGAGCCCGCGCAGCCTGCGCTGCAGGGCTCGGTTCCCGGCACGCAACCGATCGTCGCCCTCACCCGCGGTGGCTGGGCGAACCCGGTCGGGCTGCAGCGCCCCGGATTGCAGCGCGTGGCGTATTTCCTGGAGAACGGAACACTGCGGCGCGAGTACTGGAACGTCCTCGATCCCACGCTCGCCAGCACGACGGCCAAGCGCAACCTGATGACGCATCTCAAGGCGATGACGCTGCGTTATCTCGACGTGTCCCATCAGTGGCAGGAGCAATGGCCGCCGGGTACCGCGGTGATCCAGAAGCAGGAATGGACACTGCGCCAGCGCCCGGTGGCGGTGGAGATCACCCTCGACACCGAGGACTGGGGAAAGATCGTGCGCATCATCGAGATCGCCGGATGAGCTACGGCGCCGCATGAACAGCGTTTCACAGCGCTCGCGCCGCCAGCGTCCCTGGCGGCCACCGCGCGGCCAGCGCGGCATTGCGCTGCTGGTGGCGATCCTGCTGGTGGCGCTCGGCACCATCATCGCCGCCGCGGTGGCGTACGAGAACGCGATGAGCGCGCGGCGCGGCGCCGCGACCTATGCCTTCGATCAGGCATTGCTCATCGCCGAGGGAGCCGAGGCGCTCGCTGCCTACGGCCTGCGCCAGATACGGCAGAACGACCAGATCCATACCTATCCCGGGCAGGGCTGGGCCAAGCCCATCGGACCCATCGAGGTGGTTCCAGACGTGATGCTCGAGGCGTCGCTCGAGGACCTGCAGGGACGATTCAACCTCAACAACCTGGTGAAGAACGACACCACAGCGGACCCGGTGCAGTTGCAGGCCTTCATGCAGCTGCTGGCGATGGCCGGTGTGGAGACGAAATGGGCGGGCTATATCGTCGACTGGATCGATGGGAGTATCACCCCGTCGGTTCCGGATGGCGCAGAGGACAGCGTCTACATGGGCCAGACGCCACCGTACCGGACCGCCAACCGCTACATCACCAGCGTGAGCGAGTTGCTCGCGCTGCCGGGCTTCGGCCGCGACCGCTACCTGAAGCTCGCGCCCTATGTCACGGCGCTCCCGTATAACACGCCGGTCAACCTGTGCACGGCGCCCGCACTGGTGCTGGATGCGTACCTCGGACATCAGGACTTCAGCTCCGATGCGGATTCCCTGGCGAAGAACCGCGCCAACGCCCCCGGCTGCTTCCCCACGCAGCGCGACTACGAGGCGGCCTTTGCGGATCCGAAGCTGCTCGAGAAGGTGCGGCCGAAGATCGCGCAGGTCTCGAGCTACTTCCGCCTCACGAGTTTCATCACTATTGGCAGCACGGAATTCAACTTGTACAGTCTTCTGTATCAGGACCAGAGCAGCGTGCGTCCCATCCTGCGCAGCTTCACGCCCGACTGATGATATGACGGTATCCGCCCATGGCTGACTGGCTGCTGCTGCGCCTGCCACGCGCCGCCGGGGAACCGGCATCCTGGCTCATCGCCGATGCGGGCGGCGCGCCGGCCGGGCCGCCGCAAAGCGGTCCGCTGACGCTCGCGGCGGCGCGCGCCGCGGGACGGCGCGTGTGTGCACTGGTGCCCGGCGCGGATGTGCTGCTGGCGGAGCCGGAGATCCCGGTCAAGGCCGGTGCGAAGCTGCAGCAGCTCGTGCCGTACGCACTCGAAGAGCAGCTGGCCGACGACATCGACGATCTGCATTTCGCCATCGGCAAGCGTGCCGGGGATTCCTCGCACGCGCCGGTCGCCGTGGTAGCCCGCGCACTGCTCGATGAGTGGCTGACGACGCTGCGCACGAGCGGCCTCGAACCCGAGGCGATCTACGCCGACAGCGAGCTGCTGCCGCAGAATCCGGGCCAGGCGGTGGTGCTCCTGGAGGAGGACGCAGTGTTGGTACGCTCGCCCGGTGCCTGTCCGGTGACGCTGCCCGCGGATGCGTTGGCGGAAGCGCTCGACATCGCGCACTCAGGCGCGGAGCGGTCAGCGAGCGGCGCACGCGGCCTCATCCTGTACGCCGGCGCAGCGGAGTGGCAGCGGCATTCCGCACAGATCGAAGCGGCGCGTGCTCGATTCGACGGCATCAAGGTCCAGCTGCTCACCGGCGGACCCCTGGCTCTGTTCGCGCAGCAACTGCCGGCCGCGACACCGATCAACCTGCTGCAGGGCAGCTACGCGCCGACGGCCGCGCGCGCGGTCGGACTGCGGGCCTGGCGGGTGGCGGCGATCCTGCTCCTGTCTCTCATCAGCCTGCACCTCGTGGGCAAGATCGGAGAGCTGCAGCTGCTGAAGAATCGGGAACGCCAGCTCGATGCCTCGATTCGCGACACCTTCCACGCCGCCATGCCCGGCGATCCGAACACCCTCGATGCACGCCGCCGCATGGAGCAACGCCTGAACGCTGCGCGCGGGGCCGGCGGAGGGCTTCTGCCCGCGCTGCAGGCGCTGGCGCAGGCGCGCGATGCCGTCCCCGGCATGAGCGTGCAGGCTCTGCAGTTTCACGGCGGCGCGCTCGACATGAAGCTCTCCGCTCCGGATGCCGCGAGTCTCGACCGCGTCAGCCAGGCGCTGCGCAACAGCGGCTGGCAGGCCGACCTCACCGGCGGCAGCAACGCCCCCTCGGGCTACGAGGGACACATCCAGGTGCGCGCCGGCGGCACCTAGAAAACAGCCATGAAGCTAACGCCCAATTCACTGTCGCTCGATGCCGTCGCGGCCCTTCCCGAGCGCGAGCGGCGCTTAGCTCTGGGGGGCCTCGCGCTCGCGGCGGCGATCCTCGTCTTCGGCGTGCTGATTCCCCTCGATCGCAGCGTCGCGCATGCGCACGAGCGGCTTGCCCGCAAGCGCGCCGATCTCACCTGGATGCAGGGCGTCGCCCCGGAGCTGGCCGCTTCGGCCCCGCCGCCGGCGGCCACGGGTGAATCGCTGCTCGTGATCGTCGACCGTTCGGCGCGCGAGTCCGGTTTGGCGGGTGCGCTCGCCGGCAGCGAACCGGGCGGTCCCGGGAGCCTGTCGGTACGGCTCGCCAAGGCGCCCTTCGACAGCCTGGTCGGCTGGCTCGCCCGCCTCGCCCAGCAGAACGGCGTCAGCGTGGAGTCAGCCACCATTGAAAAAACCGAGACGCCCGGGCTGGTGAACGCCGCCATCGTGCTGCACTCGGGTTGAAGTGAGGCCACGAATCTGGATCGCACTGCTGGCGGCGGTCGCTTTTGCGGCCATTCTCCTCGCCCGCATGCCGGCTGCCTGGATCATCCCGGCGGGCGGCGTGCGCGGTTGCGCCTGCGCCGGCGTCGACGGCTCGCTGTGGAGCGGAGTGTGCACCGCCCTCACGGTGCAGCGCACGCCGGTCGGAGATGTCAGCTGGGAGCTGCACCCGTGGCGGCTGCTCCTCGGTGAGCTTGCCGCCCACATCGCCGTCACGCGCGGCGCCGGCAACCTCGACGCGGAGGTGGAGCTTCGCTTCGGCCAGCACGTCACGGTGCGCCATGCCGTCGCCGACCTGCCGCTCGATCCGGCGCTGATCCCGGGACTCCCGGCGGATCTGCATGGCCGCGCACACCTGGATCTCGCGCTGGCGCAGTTCGAGCACGGCATCATCACCGCGCTTCAGGGGCGCATCGAAGCGCGGGACCTGGAAGATCGCTCGGGTGTGGCGACGCCGCTGGGCAGTTACCTGGTGACCTTCCCCGGAGGCCCCGGCGAACCGACCGGGAAGCTGCGCGACCTCGACGGCCCGCTTGCCGTCGAGGGCACGCTGCGCCTGACGCGCCAGCCGGGCTTCGAGCTCGAGGGGCTGGTCGCGCCGCGCGCCGGCGCCGAGCCCGCGCTCATCAACAACATCCGCTACCTCGGCTCCCCGGATGCCACCGGCCGGCGGCCGTTCTCCGTCGCCGGGACGTTCTGACCCCTTGCGCCGTGCGCCCGAGCGCACGGCGCCGCAGTGCAAGCCGGCGCGGCGCCCTCGTGCGCTCAGGCCGCGAGCACGCCCTTCGCCTTCGCCGTATGCGTTGCGATCAGGTCCATCAGCGCCGGCGAGAGGCAGTCGTAGGGCTCAAGACCGAGCTCCTTCAACCGCGCGCGCACCGCACCCATCTGCTCGGGCTTGGCACCGGACTCGATGATCGAGGAGACAAACGCCGCGAACCTCGGCTCCTCCCAGCCCTTCTCCTTCGACAGCTCGACGTGAATGAAGTCGAGTCCATGGAACGGGTGGGCCTTGTTCTCGATGCGTCCGTACATGTGAACGCCGCATCCGGTACAGGCGTAGCGCTGAATCGTCGCGCTCGGGTCGACGACCTTGAGCTTCTGGCCGTTGGCCGTGACCGCGAGCTTCTCCCGCGCCACCACCCCGACCACAGAAAAGAGCGCGCCCTTGGGTTTCCAGCACTTGGTGCAGCCGCACGCATGATTGAACGCCACGTTCGCCCCGATGCTGACCGTGACCGGCGCCTGGGCGCACTTGCAGGTCAGGGTGCCGCCGGCGAAATTGGGAGTGCCTTTCTTTACGCCGCTGTCAACGGAGGGGTGAATTGAAACTGCCATAAATCCTGCCTCGCTTGTAAAGTTCAGCCATGAATTTCGCCATGAGTCATCGACTCCCGCTTCGCCAGCGAGTCACCTAGCCCGCGTCGGCCGGGCCTTTCGGCGGCGCCCGTGCGCCGCCCTCGTCATGAGCCGCGTCGCGGTCGCGACCCACGACCGTGAGCGCCGTCGGCGCCGCGTGCCGTACCAGCCCATGCCGGTGCATCTTGCGGTACAGCGTCCGCCGGCTGAGGTGCAATCGCGAGGCCGCGGCACTGATGTTCCAGTGGAAGGCCTCGAGCGTCCGGCGCAGCGCGTCGCATTCGGCGCTGTCGAGCACGTTCTCGAGGTCTGCTTCGGGCGGCTTGCCGGACTCCACGGGCTCCTCGGGGCGGGTGGCGCCGGTGAGCCAGCTGTCGTTGAAATCCGCGAGCGTCAGGCGATTGCCGCTGCGCAGCGCCAGCATCGTGCGCACCACGTTGCGCAGCTGGCGTACGTTGCCCGGCCAGGAGTACCTGGCGAGTCGCTCGAGCAGCGCCACATCGATGTCAACCGAGTTCTCAGGTCCCGCTTCCGTGCCTACCAGCTTGCGGATCAGATCGGGGATATCCGCGCGCTGGCGCACCGGGGGGATGCGCACGGTGATGCCGTTCAGGCGATAGTACAGATCATCGCGGAACTGCCCCTTGGCGATCAACTCCACGGGGTCGTGCTGCGTGGCGCTGATGATGCGCACGTCGACCGGAATCGCCTTCGTTCCACCCAGCGGCAGCACCTCGCGGTCCTCGATGACGTTCAGGAGACGCGCCTGCAGTGGCAGCGGCATGTCGCCGATCTCATCGAGGAACAGCGTGCCGCCGTTTGCCTGCAGGATGCGGCCCATGCTGCCGTCGCGGGCGGCACCGGTGAACGCGCCGGGTTTGTGGCCGAACAGCTCGCTCTCGATCAGCGGCTCGGGGATGGCGCCGCAGTTCACCGACAGGAACGGCTTTTCGGCACGGCGGCTGGCGGCATGGATGGCGCGCGCGCAGTAACCCTTGCCGGTGCCCGTTTCGCCGAGCAACAGCACCGAGATGTCGCGATCGATGACCCGGCGCAGGACTTCTACGCTCTGCTGCATCACCGGATCGGAGGAATGCAGGCACTGCAATGGGTCCGACTCCGGCGGGCGCGCAACGCCGGGTGCGGTCCCGGCAGTGCCGGCCGCCGGTATCGCTCGCCGCTGCGATTCCACCGGCGCCTGCAGCATCGCGAACCACGGCCGCCTTGCCAGGGGCGACGGCAGGGGCTCGGGCCGGAACCTGTGCCGCGCCGCGAGCTGCAGCAAGCTCGCGAGGCTCGTCTCGAAGACGCGCTCCACGCGCTGCCCGCACAGGGCCTCGTGATCGCGAAATCTCAACAGCTCCAGCGCACTGCGGTTCGCACCCTTGATGGTGCCGAGCTCATCGAAGGCGATCACCCCTTCCCCGGGCGTGCTGACGAATTCCGCACAGCGGTGGAAGCGCAGCACGTAGTAGTCCCGGCACGCACCGAGCAGTGCGCGGTTCTCCACGTTCTGCGCCGCCATGTCGACCAGCGCCAGCGTATGGGTCTGCGCAGTGGCGGAAGCGCCCGAAATGTCGAGCGCGGCGAGCAGCTGCCCGCGCATGTCGAAGATCGGGGCCGCGGAGCAGGTCAGCTGGATGTTCTGGGCGAGGAAATGCTCGGCGCGGTGTATGACGATCGGCCGTTGCGTCGTCAGGCACGTTCCCATGCCGTTCGTGCCCAGTTCCTGTTCGCTCCACACTACGCCTTCGCGGAAACCGCAGCGGCGCGCCGTGGCCGCAAAACCGGGATCGCCGACGTAGCTGAGGATGACGCCATCGCGATCGGTCAGGATGATGCTGTACTCGGACCGCCGCATGAGCTTGCTGAGGCTTTCCATCTCGATGCGCGCAATCGCCAGCACCGCACCGATGCGCTGCCTGCGTGCCAGCAGGTCGGCATGCTCGACGGTGTTCGGCCGCTTGCTCTGATAGGGATCCAGCGCGTAGGTCGTGAGACAGCGGCTCCACGAGCGCCGTATGACCTCATCGATCGGCAGCCCCGCCCGGTGTCCGGCGAGGACACTGTGGATCAGGTCCGCGTGGCTCTGGGTGTTCAAGCGCGTTTGCATGGTGTGTCCCCCGAACGCTCCTCCGGGGTCCCCAGCGTCGGCGCCCGGAGCAGTCCCCCCCATCCGTGACATGAGTGCCCCGACAATTTCCGGTGGACATCCCTGGCCGGCTTTGGATGCGACAGGCTACTGCAAACGGCCCGTTTCGGACAGCACCGGGCGTTGCTGCAGTGCGTGCTGGCGGTTTTCGACGCGTCCCGCCAAAGTTGAAGCTCCCATCAGAAGCGGATGACGGAGCGAATGACCTTGCCCTCGTGCAGCAGATCGAACGCGCGGTTGATCTCCTCGAGCGGCAGCACCTCGCTGACCATCTGGTCGATCTTGATCTCCCCGCCGAGGTAGCGCTCTACGAACCCGGGCAGCTGCGAGCGGCCCTTTACGCCGCCGAACGCCGAGCCGCGCCA
>Ga0209156_10003657_pt1 | contig 11485 bp, 8 predicted proteins | sample GraSoiAngelo_124_FD_185881 | JGI IMG/M metagenome (GOLD analysis project Ga0209156, IMG submission 185881) | Grasslands soil microbial communities from the Angelo Coastal Reserve, California, USA - 14_0927_05_20cm (SPAdes) (version 2) | ecosystem: Environmental > Terrestrial > Soil > Grasslands ...
GTCATCGACCCACCGCGACAAGTTGCTGGAAAGCTACTGGCCGAAGGCCGCAGGCTCCGAAAGTCCATCATCTGGCACCCAGGCGTTCTAACTAGATTCGGGCTGAGTGAGTTCGAGGACGGCATGGAGGAGGTCGACTACCTAGTCCTCAACGAGCATGAAGCGCTTCTCTTCACGGGCGTCAAGCGACTTGACGAAGCATTGTCCTCGTTGAAGAAGGCTGCGCGTAAGGCAAGAATTCTCGTCACGCTGGGGAATAGGGGAGCCGCGTTCTACTCGGCGGGAAGGCTGTCAAAGATTCCAAGAATCTCGCTTGAGAAGCTTGGACGGAAGGTGGTCAACACGACCGGGAGTGGAGATGCTTTCGTCGGAGCCTTCGCAGCATACAAGGTTCTAGGCGTCAGTGACATGGACGCTTTCCGGTACGCCAACATGGCAGGAGCTTTGAAAGCGTGTCATCCCGAGACGCGTGGCAGCCCAACGAGGAGAGACCTGGAAGAGTCTTATCGGAAGTATTTCGGCTAGCTGACTACGCCAAGCTAACAGAGCCGATCTCCGACAGATCCGCCAGACTGTTCATCTTGACCATGCTGTTACTGACAGTGTAGAGTACGCTACCGATGTAGAGTGCTCTATCGACGAAAAGATTGGTATTGTAGTAGTTCGGAAGTTCACCGTTGGGCAGATGAGTTATTCCCCCTCTAAAGACAAGCCCATTTTGGGCGGTGACGGTGAACACGTAGGCACCCTGCCAGACAGGAGGATTATAAGCCCACGGATAGGTCGAACTCTGCTGCGCCTGCGCGATCTCGACAGGGACGACAAGCAGATTCAGCGACTGGTCGAAGAGCACGGCTCTATGGTCGGCCAATGCCGGCGAGTCGCTGCCACGATCCCCAGCCAGGAAATTGCTGGTGTCTATGGGATGGTTGGGGTCTGAGACGTCGAAGAAGCTGAACTTGAGACCTTGGAACAAGGCAGCGTTCTCCCACGTCACGTTCGTAGAGGATTTTCCTAGGCCTATCAAGTGCGTCTCATCATAGGGTTGGAGATAGTCCGACACTCCAGTTATGTTGAGCTGGCCTAGCACCTTTGGCCGGGACGGGTCTTGGAGACCTATTACAAACAACGGGTCCATCCTCTGATAAGTGACAAGGTAGGCTCTGTCGCCCATGAACCGTGCAGCGTAAAATGCTTCGCCCGGCGCTAGTCCCTGGAGACTTCCAACGGTCTGAAGGCTACGGTCCAACACGTACAAGTCTGTTTGCTGTTGTGACACCGTAGAGATTGTAGTTGAAGTCTGAGGAGTGAGAATTCTAGCGTAACCGTATTCGCTGGTTGCGATCCGGAAGTAGCCATTGTATTCGTCCATCGAGAACTGGTTGAGGACATGTCCGGGAACTGTTCCAGTGGCTTCATAGCTGATGTCTGAACCATCGATGCTGATCCGATGGATCACCGTCTGTTCTGTCTGGCTCCAGATCGGCTGCGTGAGGTAGACTTGATTGAGCGAAACGTAGACGTTGCTACTCGTTCCAATAAGGAAAGTCTTAGCCGTCGGAGCAGGATTGGCCTGGCTGAGATCAACTCCGATGACAGTGGTGAAGCTTTGAGCGTAATCGGCAACGTCAGAGTGGTAGATCTGATTAGGCAGCATCGTCAAAGAGTTCCCGTTGACAATGTTCTCTGGAACCGGGACCGGCCCTACGCATCCGATGGGCTGGGTCGATATCATGTAGACATAGTTTCCGATGAGACGTGCTCCAGACAGTGTTCCGTTAGCGATGATCGTGGTCGTTAGAATCGGGTTCGAATGGTTGGAGACATCAAAGACCCAGATCGAGCTGGTCTGGTCGTATGAGTAGGCTGGGACGGCTATCATGCTTACTCCTCCGGCAACTGTTGGAGCCCCCGTGAAGGTGTAAGGCACAGGGTAGTACTGGAAATGCTGGCTGATAATTACCAGCTGGCTGCCGTCGATGAAGATTCCTTGGATAGAGCCGTTTACGGAGAGTCTCGCCACCTCTCTTGCATCGACGACCGGATAAGCTAGTACTATCGCAACGGTATTGTTGATGACAGTGTAGAGGTATGTCCCATCATTCTTCACCGTGTCCAGCTCGTCGACCCCGGCAACCTGGGCGTTGGTCTCTGAGTGGGTTGGAATCGTACCTGAGTATGAGGAGCTGGATGAGGCAGTAGTCGCTAGACCATTCCCAGACAAGGGCTGGGGAGCCGGGTTGGGATTGTAGAGGCCACGGACTTCAAGACCATTACAGCTCTTTGAAAATATGAAATGTTGTAGCTCATCATAGGATGAGAAGGGAGTCATCGAGTGAACCGCCAGGGTGGCTGGGCTGTGAGTCAGGTACATCGTAACCGGGACCATGCTTAGGGCTATGAGCGACAGAACGGAGACGACTGTGCCAAGACCTGTGGATCGCATGGGAACATACTCTCTCTGGTGGGGGTTTAATTCCAGTGTTTCGAACGGGGCGTTCAGAGAACAGAACAGCTCCCCAAAGCGTAAGATTCTATCCATTCGGAGTGTTGTTTCCTTGGAGATTCGCGTTGGAGAAGGACCATGACAAGGTTGTGGAATCCGAGCTGCGGGGGGTTACGCTGCGGGTCTACTGGCATATACTTGGCTCGAAGAACCGGTCTGTTGGGGTGAGACCTGTGCAGCGGGCTCTAGGATTGAGTAGCCCCAGCGTTGCAATGCACCATCTAGAGAAGCTGCGGATGCTGGGATTACTGGAGAAGGACTTGACGGGCGAGTATCATCTCATTGAACATGTAAAGGTCGGCGTGCTACGAGACTTTGTTGGTGTTCTCGGCGTGCTCCTCCCACGCTACCTGTTCTATTCGACCATGTTTACTGTAATGCTGGTTCTCTACCCGATCTTCTATCCGCCGACCTTTTCAACTCATAATATCGTGGCGCTCATTTTCGGAGGGTCCGCGGTACTGGTTTCGTGGACTGAGACTTACCGGGCGTGGAGGCTGAGACCGTTCTGAAAACGGTACGGACCGTTCTAACGTGTGGGATTATGCCAAGGAAGCGACCAATGAATATCATAGTAGGTTCGGCCACACGAGGGCAGATCGAGGCTTGAAAGTTGGCTCGCGAGCAAGGTTGACCCTTGTTGCTATGCTAGGAGTCGTAGCCGGCCTCGGCTTTATCGCCCTGCCGGGTATCCTAGCACCAACCACCACGACCGGCACAAATTCGACCTGGGGAACAGCGACAACCGCCTTCAACCCCAACGCAACTGTGCGACTCGCGAACAATACGGGGACCCAGACGCCAATAGAGACGACAATAACACCCGGAGCTATCCCGGTCCTCATATCTCTGATAATAGCCCCCGCCTTGGCACTCTCGATCCTAACTTCGACACTGGTGTCAAGGCGTACTAGAAAAGGTCTGGAGAAGAGTTGAGATCGCAACGCTTTCCAAGATGCTATGCATGTCTATTCTTGAAGGAGATGCCAGATCAACCTCGTATTGGCATGTATAGAAGAAGCTATCTACTCAACCGAGACTCGTCATTGTCGTGCCAAGTACTAGTCTGAACAGATCTCTCGAGTACATATCGAAGAATAAGGAACGGTTTCTACAGGATTTTCGCACGCTCCTCAAACAGCCGAGTGTCTCAGCCCAGAAGGTCGGGATTGAGGACTGCGCTAGGATTGTAAAGAAGCAGATGGAGATGGCTGGAGTAAAGACGAAGATTCTTCCCGTAAAGAACGGCAATCCCGTGGTATTTGGAGAAGCCATGTCGAAGTCCAGCTCAAAGACCCTCCTGATCTATGGCCATTACGATGTTCAGCCTCCGGAGCCTCTCGAGAAATGGGTGTCTGGACCTTTCGATGCTAAGCTGACTGGAAGAAAGATCGTCTCACGCGGTGCGGCAGATAGTAAGAACAACGTGACATCTTTCATCAAAGCCGCTGAGAGCTTCCTCAAAGCGACCGGTGACGTTCCTCTCAATCTCAAGTTCATCGTTGAGGGCGAGGAGGAGATTGGTAGTCCGCATCTTCCAGGCTTTGTTGAGGAGAATGCTGAGCGGTTGAAGGCGGATTCTGTCGTCTGTTATGATGGTGATTTCGATGAGACGGGCCGGGCCAAGATCAGCCTCGGCGTCAAGGGTCTCTTGTATGTCGAGCTTCGCTGCAAGAAGGCTCGCGAGGATCTGCATTCTTCGTACGCTCCTCTCGCGGAGAATCCTGCGTGGCGGCTTGTCTGGGCGATGTCCACGATCAAGAGCCCGGACGACAAGATTCTGGTCAAGGGCTGGTATGATGATGTGGAGCGGTTCTCGCCGGCCCAGTCGCGTCTGCTTGGCAAGGTTCCGTTTAGGGGCCAGAACCTGTTGAAGGAGTGGGGTCTCAAGAGCTTCTTGAAGGCGAGGAGCAACCGGGAGGCGTTGAGGCGTTACATGACTGAGCCGACGTGTACGATCTGCGGTTTCAAGGCCGGATACATCGGCGAGGGCTCGAAGACTGTGCTGCCGGGGAGTGCGATGTTGAAGATAGACTTCCGGCTCGTCTATAACCAGAATCCGAGGAAGCAGCTGCGGCTGTTGAAGGAGCACTTGGACAGTCACGGGTTTGACGATATCCAGGTCCGGGGGCTCGGCTTCATAGAACCATCATTCACGAGGCCATCGGCCCCGATAGCACTGGCCGCGGAGAAAGCGGCGAGGATCGCCTATGGGAGCAGTGCGGTGGTTATTCCTCGGAACCCGGCGTCCGGTCCCGACTATCTCTTTACCAAACGGCTGGGCATGGATTCTATCTGGACGGGCAGCGGGCCGCCCTCGGCGTACTCTCACGCGCACGCGCCAAACGAGTATACGACGACCGAGGATTTCATAAACGGAATAAGATACATCGCCTCGATAATCGAGTGCTACGCAAGCATTCGATAGCAGGCTTTCCGGGGAGCTTTCAGGCAGACGGGTATTGTGTCGCTAGGCTAGCTGGAGTTCGAGTCCTTCGGGAGAGGGGATAGTTCTGGATTCTCGATTCGGGCTTATTCTGAACGATATTTCAAGCGCGAAAATTCTTCCAAAGAGCACGTCTGTGTCGCGGGAATTTTTTTATTTCTAAATCCTAGACGGGGGTCTCTCGCTATCTGGAACGTTTCTGGGCGAGATATCCAATTTTTCGCGCAGAACGGGCAGATCGGCCGTTTTCTATAAGTGCTCCGTGGGGTCTAGTCACGCTTGCGAAACCTGCCGCGTGGGACCCCCCTCCATGATCGTCGATCTGGGGCTATTCTGGGCGATTCGGCATCACTAGGAGGAAAGGAGTCTTGAAGATTTCGAGGAAGCTTGTGGTTCGTGAACTAGCTGACATGTGTGTAACAATCAGCGGGAAGACCCGTCTCAGGGAGACGAGTACCCACATGGGCAGGAAGACATGGAATTTAACCGTGCAAATTTTTCCCGAAACAAGGTAGGGCGGATACAGAGCTGAGTCTACCCTAGCCGGGCCTGCTTGCCCTCAGCAGGCTTAAGGTCTGACAGCTTGGCACCCACGAGTCTTATTCTTCGCCGGTCCTTTTCAAACTCGCGGAATAGATGGTGGACGTATTCGCGGACGACGTCTTGGTCGTCGACATAGCCTGTGTGGGTCTTTTCACGAGTGAAGGTTTGGAAACCCTCGAACCGGACCTTGATACTTACTGTTCGGAAGCGTAGTCGCTCTGCCAAGAGACGTTCATGCACCTCCTGGACCAGCGATTCTAGGGCTTCAAGGACGACTTGCTTGTTCTGTACGTCCCGTTCAAAGGTCTGTTCCACGCTGATAGATTTCCGCAAACCTCTCTCTTCGACCGGAGCCTCTTCGATACCGTTGGCTATTCCCCAGAGCCACACACCGCCCTTACCTAGCCAGTCGGTCAGCTTCTTCGCAGGAATCTGGCTCAGCTGCCCGATGGTCTGGATCCCGTGCTCTTGCAAAAATTCAGTCGTCTTCTTTCCGACACCGCTGATCTTGTTGACAGACAACGGCTCAAGGAATGTCCTGACCTCTTCTGGTTTAACAGTCGTCAGCCCGTCAGGCTTGTTCATGTCAGAAGCCATTTTCGCAATCGACTTGTTAGGTGCGACTCCAACGCTGACCGTGAGCCCCTCAGCAGTCTTCAGCTCAGCCTTCACCTTTCTCGCATGATCAATCGCCTCATCGAAACTCTTGCAGCGAACGCTAACGTCCATGTATGCCTCGTCGATGCTTGTCTGTTCGAATTTATCAGCAAACTTTCGCAACACCTCCATCGCGCGATCCGAGGTTTCCCCGTACAACTCGAAATCGGGCCGGACGTACTCGCCTTGAGGGCAGAGCTTGTAGGCTTGAGAGATGGGCATCCCCGAGCGGACCCCGAACTTTCTCGCCTCATAGGAGCATGACATTACCACACCACGCCCATGACCACCCTTGGGATCCGCGCCGACAATGAGCGGTTTTCCGGCAAATGAAGGGTTCCGCTTTATCTCACACGACGGATAGAACGCGTCCAAGTCACAGTGGAGAATTATCCTAGGACCCGTGATTCCGGACATTCGCTTCACAGAGACTCTTCTTCAGTCTGCTTTTTCAGTTATGTTGGAACGCGCGATGGTCTAGCGTTTACATGCGATGCGAATAGTTTCGTCCATCTCGACAGGGATCGAGAATAGCATATTACCTACACCTAACAGGACCGAGACCCGAACCAGTTGGACCCTCTGGAGTACAGACAGAACAACCCTTACGCCAAGCGGTTGCATGACGAGTACAACCAACAATACGCTATTGCCAGTATTGCGCGGTCGAAAGGGCTGGACCCGTCGTCGAAGGTCGAGTCCCAGACGACTTATGACCTGGCTGAGAGGGTCGAAAAGGCCGTCGGGCCCCCCGGCGTGGCAGAGAGGATTCGAGAGCTGAGTAAGATCATCTCTCGCGAAGAGACCGCGCTGAAGATCAGCGAAGAGATTGTCCTTGGCCGTTTTGGAAGTTTTGAGGAGGAGAAGGCAGCTGAGCAGGCTGTCCGGACCGCCCTAGCAGTCTTGGATGAAGCCGTGACGGTTGCGCCAATTCAGGGGATTCACGCTGTGAAGATTCGGACGAATCCTGATCGTACGAGGCATCTTGCGGTCTATTTTGCGGGTCCCATGCGATCTGCAGGTGGGACGGAGATGGGGATGACTATGATCGTAGCGGACTACATTCGTCGAAACTTGAACTTGCAACCATACCATGCGTCGGAGGCTGAGGCACGCAGGTTTGTAGAGGAACTTCGAATCTACGAGCGGGCTGTCGCCAGGTTCCAGTATCGCAACTCTGACGATGCCTTGCATGATGCTATGCTGAGGCTGCCGATTGAGCCAAATGGGGTGGAGACTGATCCGGTCGAGGTGACGGTCAACCGGAACGTTCTGAGGGTTGAGACGAACCGGGTCCGGGGCGGAGCGCTCCGAGTGGTCAATGATGGACTTCTGGGTCGCTCGCAGAAGGTTCTCCGGATTATTGACAGGCTGGGTCTTGATGGCTGGGAATGGCTTCGGTCGCTGAAGAGTTCCTCAGCGGAGGGCGAGGAGGCGAAGGAGTTCATGTTCATGGAAGACGTAGTCGGGGGTCGGCCCATCTTCGCCTTTCCGAGTACTCCAGGCGGGTTCAGGATACGGTATGGCCGGGCGAGGAACACGGGCCTCGCATCTGTCGGAGTCCACCCTGCAACCATGGAGATTCTCGGTGGATTCCTAGCCGTAGGGGTCCAGATGAGGACAGAGCGGCCTGGAAAAGCCGGGATTGTGACGGCTGTTGACTCGATCGAGCCGCCAGTTGTCAGGATGAATGATGGTTCTGTAGTGAGGATTGAGAGCCCGAGCGAAGCCCGGGCGGTCAAGGACCGGATCGAGAGCATCCTCTTCCTAGGCGATCTCATGGTCGGATACGGCGAGTTCCTAGAGAACAACCGAATGCTCGTACCTTCAGGCTTTGTAGAAGAATGGTGGGGCCAGCTACTCATAGAGAAACTTGCAGCGCTTCAATCTGCCAGTCCAGTCTCGTCAATCTCGATATCGTCCGAACGTCTTCAGACCCTGGCCACAAATCCCCTGTCGACGAGACCCAACGCCAAAGAAGCGACAGAAGTCTCCACAAAGCTTGGCATTCCACTGCATCCCTCCTACACTTTCTTCTGGGACCTGATCAAACCCGAGGAGCTGGAATACCTACGAGAGAGAATCCGTGCCTTCTCAAGGACAACCGAAGAGACGATTCTCATTCCCGACGATGCGAAGATCAAGTCTCTACTGGAGAGGCTGTGCCTCCCGCACAGAGTCGAGGGCGGGTCGCTACGGATTATGGAGGCTGAAACGGTAATCCTTCGATCTCTCTTCAAACCTGAAGCTCAAGAATGGCTTGCGGTTGGCTCGACCACTCTAGAGAGACTGTCATCGCTCGCAGGATTTCCGGTGAAGAGCAAGTCCCCCAATTATGTCGGGGCACGCATGGGGCGGCCGGAAAAGGCCAAAGAACGTGTAATGACGCCCAAAGTTCACTGTCTCTTTCCAACCGGCCAGTTCGGGGGAACCCGCCGCGACATTGTGGAAGCCTCCAAGAAACTAGCCGTGAGCCTAGAAGTTGTCGACAGGTCCTGTCCCAATTGTGATACATGGGAACCACGCGTCAAGTGTCCAGCATGTGGAGGTTTGACTGTCGAGCGTTTTTCGTGCCCTCGGTGTGGCCTGCTAGGACCCGGCGTGTGCAAGAACTGTAATGTGGAGACGGTTGCATACAAGAATAGTCCACTTGATCTAAGCCGTATCTTGGAGGAGGCCGGGAAGCGTTTGGGACTGGGGAAGATTCCTGACTCGGTGAAGGGGGCGAAAGGGCTGCTGAACCGGACGAAGACTCCTGAGCCAGTTGAGAAGGGATTGTTGAGGGCACGGACCGACGTGTCGATCTTCAAGGACGGGACGATAAGGTTCGACTCGACCAACGCCATTCTCACCCACTTTCGCCCAGGCGAAGTGGGACTCTCGATCGAGAAAGCACACGCCATAGGCTATGAGAAGGACATGGATGAGAAGCCGCTAGTGACGCCGAGCCAGCTTTGCGCGCTTGAGGTTCAAGACCTCATAGTCCCAGAAGCGTGCGGCGAGTATCTTCTGAAAGCGTCAAGGTTTCTGGACGATCTGCTATCATCCTATTATCGGCTAGACAGGTTCTACAACGCGACGAAGAGGGAGGATCTGATAGGGAGGCTCGTGGTCGGACTCTCACCACACACATCCGTCGGAGTAGTCGGCCGGATTGTGGGGTTTACCAAGGCAAGCGTCTGCTACGCCCATCCATTCTGGCACGCGGCCAAGAGACGCGACTGTGACGGTGATGAAGACTCAGTGTCTCTGCTTCTGGATGTGTTGCTGAATTTCTCTCGCGAGTTCATGCCTGACAGGATTGGAGGATTGATGGACGCGCCGCTGTTATTGTCGCCGCTTCTGAACCCATCCGAGGTTGCACGCCAAGCTCTCAATATCGAGACCGTGTCACAGCTTCCGGTCGAGTTCTATGAGAAGACCTGGCAGGGTGCTCATCCGAGCGAGGTCGAGAGTCTCGTTCCTACCCTGAACAAGATCCTAGGCGTTGACCAGTGGAGTATCGGGTTTACACATCCAACCGAGGACTTGGACCATGGCCGGTTGATCAGCTCCTACAAGGAGCTACCGACGATGCTTGACAAGGTAAAGGAGCAACTGAAGCTGGCGGACCAGATCGTGGCTGTGAACGCTGCGGATGTAGCTGTCAAAGTTCTCTCTACGCACATTCTCCGTGATCTCGTAGGGAACCTGCGGACTTTTACATCCCAGCGAGTCCGATGTATGAAGTGCGGGTCGAAACCGCGCCGGGTCCCGCTTGGAGGCGTCTGCCATCGTTGTGGTGGGAAGCTTGTTGCGACGGTGTTCCGGATGGGCGTTGAGAAATATCTAGATGTGGCGACCGAGATGGTTGACCGATACCAGATTCGGCCGTACTACCATCAGCGACTGGATTTGATAAAGCTGGAGCTGTCCGAGACTTTTAGGCCACTGCCGGAGGAGAAGGCACAGCAGAAGCTGTTGATTAGCGAGTTCGCCTGAGGAAGACCTTCTGAGCCCCGCTTACCATCCGAGAGCGTACCTGGCGGGGATGAGGAACGTCAGCAGAGGGCTAGAGTCCCGGACGAAAATCTTGGATGTGATGGAGAAGGGCAAGACGAACGTCCAGGACATTAGTGAGAAAGCTGGTCTCGGCACGGCTTGCGTAAGTTATCATCTCAGGCTTCTTTTGAAGCAGAGAGTCCTGACAGTGTCAAAGTCTGGCCGGGCAGGCAAATGGGCCCTAACAAAATATGGACAAGAGAAACTGTTTACCTGATTCTTTGCTCCCTAAGCTACTTCGGCGGGGGTGTTTCCTTTGCAGAACGTTCTGTTCTAACCCCTAGGATTAAGGGCTCGACTGTGCCATACAGAGATGGAGGCCGATAACTTGCCGGACAGGAAACTTCGGACGAGGATTCTCTCTGTTATAGTGTTGACGATGCTTGCCGTTCCGATTACGTTGCTGACGAGTCTCTGGGCACCGTACTCAATGTATGAATCTGGGTTCCCCTTTTCCTGGGAGACGAGGGGGTGCGTAGCCATCCTCAATCCCCTAGGAGGATTCGGATGTACTCCCATCAGCTATAACTGGTGGGCCTTTGTGGTAGACGTGCTATTCTATGCGGCCGTCGGTTGCGGTCTGCTATTTGCTTACGCCAATTATCATGAAGGAAAACGAGCGCTCATTCTACCCAACAAACCGGAGCAGAGCTCGATGCCTGTCAATGCGCTATTTTTAGGGCGTTTAGTCCCTGCACGTATGCTATTGTTGGAATTGGGATATGCTACTCTGTAATGGTCCGACTTCTGTCGACATAGCCTTCCAGTCTAGCTCTGCTAGTCCGGCTAGTCGTCGGAACTCGTTGACGCTTCCGGGTCCGAATCCTGCGAAGTGGTTGTTGAAGAATATGTAGCCTTGTTTGAAGAGGTTGGACTTCTCTTCGAGCGCGGTGTACCATTTCTTCATTGTCTGTGTCTGGTCTTTCTGTGGCGCGCCGAAGTTGGTGATTGTCCGGTCGCCGACCATGCGGAGGTAGGCGATGTCGCTGGTTGTCTCTGTCGGGGTACTAGCGTATTGGTTCTCTGACCAGACGAGGGCGACGTTGTTCTTTTCTAGTAGTTTGTAGGTTTCGGGTTTCCACCAGGACTTGTTCCGGAACTCGATGGCGTGCTTGTATTTCTGGTCTATCTGTTCGAGGAATGTTTCGAGCGCGTCCTTGTCCTTCTTGATGTTGAACGAGGGGGGCAACTGGATCACTAGCGGTCCGAGCTTCTCGCGTAGCTCTGACATTGACTTGTAGAAGCGTTCGAGCAGGGCTTGGCTGTCGCGTAGTTTCAGCTCGTGGGTTATC
>Ga0209156_10003658_pt1 | contig 11485 bp, 5 predicted proteins | sample GraSoiAngelo_124_FD_185881 | JGI IMG/M metagenome (GOLD analysis project Ga0209156, IMG submission 185881) | Grasslands soil microbial communities from the Angelo Coastal Reserve, California, USA - 14_0927_05_20cm (SPAdes) (version 2) | ecosystem: Environmental > Terrestrial > Soil > Grasslands ...
GACGGGTTTTGCGACCGACCACCATGTGGTCCGCTTGGCCCTCAACCAGTCGGCGGATTTTGCGAGTTTTGAGATCGATGACAGAGAGCCCCTCAAGCGTAGTGAAGATCATCAAATCGCCATTCGCGGTATAGGCGTTCTGATGGAAGTAGAGACTGGCGCTGCCCGGTTGGTCCGAAAGACGAATGATGCGGTGACCCGTCGATGGGTCAACCCATTCGGCCAACCGCTCTTGAGCGACGAGCGATCCGGCCATGGGCAATGCAAATAGCAGAAACAGGCCCGCTGAATTCCGCATTACGTTGTTCTTCTCGGCAACGTCAGAAAAATATCCTGAGGCCGAACTGCAGATACCGCGAGGTCATGGGAGGAACAAAGAGTCTCCCTGCGCCGGAGGTTCCGAGGTCCTGGCGCACGCGGAAAAGTTTGTAGCCGTCCAGAGTCCTGATGTCGAAGGAATTGACACTCATAAAGCTGAACCCTTGCGGCACGGGGACGGTGAAAAAATCGGCTGGAAGCGCTCCGATGGCTCCCGGGTTCGAACCTGGGGGAACAGGCAGCCTGTAGCTGTTGACCATGGCATTGATCTGGCCCAGAACTGCCGTGCCGCCTGGCTGGGAGGTTTGCGGCTGGCCGTTGGCAATAGCCCAGTTGTTGTAGTCCGTCGCGTTCAAGGTGCCCGTCGTCAGGCCTCCGCCGCCTCCACCCCAAATGTCGGTGCCGCCAAAGTTGTCCGGAAAAATACGGAAAATCGGGTGATTCAGGGCATTGAGCGCGTCCATTCGCAATTGAACGCGCCATCTTTCCGTGACTTTGAAATTTTTCTGCACGGAAAGGTCGAGAGTCTGTTGCCAGGGACCGCGCGCGCCGTCAAAAGTGCGCGGTGCGTTGCCCAACTGGCCCACGGGAGCCTCTTCAAACGCGGCAGGATTGATATACGGCTGGCAGAGGTTGCCCACCGGGCATTTTGAGTCGAACAAAGGATTGACAATCGGCACTCCGGGAACACGGTTCGGCCGAATGTCGTGCGTGACGGTGGTGCCGCGGTCGTTTGCAAACGCCTGCGTAACAACGGCGGGAAATCCGGTGTAGAAGCGCTCCACTCCTGAGACGGTCCACCCGCCGACGAGGAGATTAAGCGGCTCCCAGGCATTCCCGAGGAATCTTTGCCCGCGACCAAAGGGCAGGTCGTAAAGGCCGACAAAGTTAAGTGTGTGTTTGACGTCGAATGTGGAAACGGAACGATCTCCCTTCGCGGTTCCACCAAAGGTGATTTGGCCACCGGGCAGGTTGCTGCTGGTGAGAACGTTTTTGTCCGGAGAACCGTTGGAAGCATCGTCAATGGATTTGCCGTAGGTGTAATTTGCGCTCCACGCGAGGCCGCGTGCAGGCCGACGGATGACGCTGATGTAGCCCGCATGACGGATGCTGTTCGCTGACGCGTCTTGAAAGGTAAACACGTTTGAAAAACCCGGAAAGGCTGAATACAGCGTTCCAATGGGAACTTGCAGAATGTCATGGCGGACGGTTGGAGTTGCCTTGTCGGGAGGCGCACCGCTACAACGCGTTCCGGCAACGTCCGGAACGCTACCGGGAACACAGCGACCTAGCGGGTCAAGGATTCTGGAGTTAAAAGCGCCGACGCCGTTTGCTTCCAGGAACGCAACCCAATTGGGATCAAAGAGATTGACGTTGATTTGGGGCAGGAAGAGATGGGTGCCTTTGGCACCGACGTATGCCACCTCGATCACCGTATTGGCCCCCAGAGACCGCGAGATGGAAAAGTTCCAATTCTGAACGTAAGGCGTTTTAGTGTTCGAAGAAAGAATCGCGCCGGGAAGATTGATGCTATTTACATACGACAGCCCGTCGGTTGCGCTGCCGAGGCCGACTGCTTGCTGCGGAGTCTGCGGAACCAAGTTTGGCGGGTTCCCGGAGAGGGTCGGTGCAAAACTGGTATTGAGAGAAGGCAAAGCGGCGGGGCCCCCGAAATTGGGCACCGGCTGCCGGTTCTGACCGGTCAGAGGAACATGGGAGATTCCGTAGCCTCCGCGAACGACGAAGGCGTTCAGCCCAAACACACGAGGAGCATAGGCAAAGCCGAAGCGCGGCTCGAAATCCCTCCAATTAATGGGGGTCATAAAGATCGAGTTCCCGGAGACGCCGCTATAGGCAAAGGGCACGACGGGCACGGAACTGATTGGCGTCGGGAGGTTCAGCGTTCCGCTGCCGCCGGCGACGAGGCGGACGCTCGTAAGTGTGATGGGGCTCCCGGTCGAGTCCAGGATAGGAAAGTTTTGGGCTTTTGAAGGTGTGAAAAAGCCTTGGAGATTATTGGATTCGGCCCGGGGAATTTGGAGCGCGTAGCGCACGCCGAGATTCAGGGTCAGATTTGGGCGCACCTTCCAATCATTCTGGATGAAGCCGGCCGCATTCCTCCATGTATAGCTATAGGGGACAAGAGAGGTGGCGAGCAGATTGTCGTTGATCACGCCCTGAAGGAAGGTCGCCCAGACGATTCCACCGTTTCCGGTAGACCCGCCATTGCTGCTGGTCTGATTGTAGCGAAACCCGTAGCGGCCACCCGCGGCGAAGTTGTACTGGAGGGTGTCTAGATTCTGCTGGCTCAGTTCAAACCCGAACGTCCAAGTCATGTCGCCGCGGGAAAGGAATAGATTGTCCAAGATTTGGTATTGTCTCTCGCTGTTATCGTTGATTTGCGAACTTCCAGCGCCGATATCCGCACCAACGGTGCGGCGGTTGGCGGCAGCGCTGAAGGTAAACAAGGGCAGACCGCCTTTGGTCAAGCCGGGCAGGCCGAGTTCCTTGCTGAGATTTTCGCCGGACATGATGTCGAAGTGAGGAGAAAACGTTCCGCTGAATCTGGCATAGGTGTAGCTGAAGCGGACCTCGTTATACATTGTGGGCGAAAAGGTCTGGGTGTCACCGACGGCGTACTGGCGTGAACTGCTGTACGTCGCACCGGTCGTGTTGAGCGGACCGTTATTCCCGTAGACACCGACGATGGGAACGGATGTGTAGCGAAAGAACGCACGGTTCTTGCTGGTTATGACTTCGTCGGCGCGGACCAGGTAGCGCATCTGGTCATTCCGAACAAAGTTGGTTCCTACATAGTTCGCGAGATCGCCGTTGCCATCGAGGAAATATGGGCCCGCTTTCGGCAAGAACTGCAAGATTTTTTCTGCCGTCGGGTCGATGAAATCTCGAGGCAACACGTTGGCCGGAAAGGCGCAGTAAGTGGTAAAACCGGCGCCACATCCTCCGGTTGCTGTTCCCAGCGTTATCGGCTGCAATTGCTGTTGGCCGTTAACCATGACGGGGTTGAACACCTGATAGATCGTGCTGTCGAAGGGCGTGGCCAGCGTGCGGCCGGGAGGAAGGTTCGCCTGAAACTGGTTTACCACGCTGGTGGGCGCCCAACCGTTGTTTACATTGGTCAGATTGCTGAAGTCGCCGTTGCGCATGGCGTCGGTGGGCAGCAGGGTAGTTCCTTGGGTGGCGTCTGACTCATAACGCGGCTCAACCGACGCAAAGAAAAAAGTCCGATCGTGCCCGTTGTAGAGCTTCGGAATGCGCACCGGGCCTCCGAGATCAAACGACATCTGCGTGTAGCGGAGATTTGATGTGGGCCGATTCACAGTGGCGTTCGACCAGGGGGAAGCATTGGTCGCAGGATTCCTGTGATACACGGTCGCCGCGCCGTGGTATTCGTTGGTACCCGACTTGGTCGTCACGTTAACCACACCGCCGCCAGTGTGGCCAAAGGCCGCCGAATAGGATGACGTTTGAACGGTTATTTCCTGCACAGTTTCCGGTGAGAAAGAGACCACCTCGCGCGAGAGGCCCACGCCGGTGTTGCCGACACCGTCGGCGATCATGTAACTCGAACCGGGTCTTCCGCCGTTGATGCTCAGGTTGAATCCGGGAACCGGCACGGCATTGGCGTTAATTGTTGGATCTTCCGTTCCGACGTCTCCGGAAGTATTCGGAGTCACGACTGCCAGGTCGAGTACGCTACGGTTTGTCAGCGGGACATCACTCAGCAAACGTTCTGAGATCGTCTGGCCGAGTGTGCCATTCTCGGCGTTCTGCAAAGGCACCTGTTCGGTGACGCGCACTTCGGTAGTGAGACTTCCGGGCTCCAGGACAAAGTTCACTGTTGCGATCGTTGCCGTATCTACTTTAACTTTCTCGACGATCGCTTTTTTGAAGCCGGGGAAATCCGATTCTACGCGGTAAACCACCGGATCAAGATTCTGCACACTGTAGGAACCCTGCTTGGAAGTGGTCACATGATAGGTCTCGTTGGTCCCAAGATTCGTTACCGTGACGGGTACGTCGGGCACCAAGGCACCACTCTTGTCCATGACCGTACCGCTGATGCCACCTCGATTGGTCTGAGAAGCCGCGCTTGCCGAAAAAATAAGGGCTGCGACACAAGCCAGAGACGCTCTCATGTCTTCTCTCTTCCGCGCCCGCTTAGCGAACCGGAAAGCACATCTGACTGCTTCTTGGGAACAACGGACGCCACAAAATTCCACTTCAAGTTGCGGGGCACAGTTTCCCAGAAAACTCGGTCGGTTCTACCGCCCAGCAGGGAGAGCGGTCAAAGGTTTCGTAGCGACAAAGACGTCTTTCGCAGAATGAAACACCTTTGAACAAGCGAGAATAGCTACATGTTGCGTTTTTTCAGCGACTTATGGGATTACAGGACGAGATGGCGAGTTATTTGACGAAGAGAAGCGAATGAACCCACGTTTTGCATTGCGACACCTGGACCGAGGTGATGACGGCGAGTTTGCTCAGTGTAGTTGGCGAGTCTCGGCAAGAGGGACGAGGGTATCGGTTTGGGTCAAACTATCGTTGGGGTAAAAGTGATCAACCGTGCCGGGTGTGATCAATTTGTGCTCGACAAATACTGCTGGGGGGACAGGGCGACGGTTCAGAATGTCGAGACTCACACGGATCAAATCCCCGCCATATCGCTCAGGGAAAAAAGCGACAGAGCCAAGGAGACGCGTCTCCGGCTGGCGCAATTCTGCGCGTCCTTCCGGCGAAGCATTGTGCCCCATGACGGCGCAGCACTCGCTGCGTCCCGCCTCTTGAAAGGCCCGTAGAGCGCCCAGCGCGCTCGGATCGTTAATAGCGCCAACCAACTGGCGGCGGGCACGCGAGGAGCGCAAGTGCTTGCGTACGGCTTCGAAACTTGGCCCTAATTCGCCGTCACCGTCGAGACGCACGATCCGGCAGTTTTTCATATCGGGCAGGAAAGAGCCAAGGCCGACAAGAATCCCTGTGAGCCGCATGCGAGGCAAGCTCCCGGCACGCGCAAGTTCAAGGAGCACAATCTCGTCCAATTCCGAGTGCCAATTTTCCTTTACCCAACGGCCAAGATAGCGGCCGGCGATCAAACCCGCTTCGTAATTATTGGCGCCGTAATAGGTAGCGCCGGGATGCGGAATATCGATGGCGATCAAGGGAATGCCGGCTTCGCGATACTTTGCCGCGACAATCGGAGCAACCTCCTGATCGGTTTGGAACTCGATGACCAAGTCCACTTTTTCGCGCACCAACAAATCGGCGTTGTGCTGCGCGATCTTCGCGTTGTAGCGATTGTCCAGCGAAATCAGCTCAATTCCTTCCACCGTTGCGGCGCGTTGCAAGCCGGCCGACACTTCCCTGGAGAATTGATAGTCCGTCCCTTGCGCGGCGTATCCAAAACGATAAAGCTTTTGTTTCCAGGGCCGGAGGCATGACTGGTACAGGTTCTCTCCCACTTTTTCCACCATGCAGCATTTCGCCAAAGTGTACAGGAGCCGAAAAGCCATGGTTTTCGGCAAGCCGCTCCGCAAGGAGATTTCTTTGAGCGGCAAAGCTTCTCCTGGAGAACGGAAGGCAGTAAGCAATCGAGAGGAGTGAACAACAGATTTGACTAAATAAGCGTCCCTGGACCGGACATCGCGGCTCATACGAGCAGCACCATAAACCGAAGATGGCGTTCTGCCAAGCGAAATCTAGACCAACCGACAGGCAACGCCAAATCGCGGCGACCTCCAGTACTGGAACTAAACTTTGTGCTCTTGCGGCTGTTAAGAAGCGGGACTCGACGTTTGGCCGTTGTGCACTGCGAAACGCTAGCCTGTCCACAAAAATAACGTGACTTGCAGGGCGACCGAAATGTACGCTCCGCGCCTTGGAACGTTATGCGCTCAGTGGAACGTGACACGGTTGTTCAAGCTCTCCGTATGGAGATCCATTTCGCCAACACCGGGACGCCGCAACACTGCGCGAATGCCATAGCCTGGCTGACCAGCGACCAAAGCTCTAAGACGACCGGTGCTGTGATTCCCGTGGACGGCGGGTTGACCGAAGCATTCCTGCGATCGATGAGGATTTCATGAAACGCGTTTGTTTTGTGCTGCGAGTGAAGCCAGAACGTCTTGAGGACTACAAACAGCGGCATCGTGTCGTGTGGCCGGAAATGCGGGCGGCATTACGCGAAACCGGTTGGAGCAACTACTCGCTGTTCCTCCGGCCCGACGGCCTTCTCGTCGGGTATTTGGAAACCCCGGATTTCGACCGTGCTCGCTCCGAGATGGCCAAACGAGAAGTGAATGAACGCTGGCAACGGGAGATGGCGGATTTTTTCGAGCAGCCTGACGGCGCCTTGCCAGATCGGGCCATGGACCCGTTGGAAGAGGTATTTCATTTGTAGTTTGCGCTTAGAGGCGAATGACATCAAAATCCCGCGCTTGGGGTTGTTCTGCCAGCGGGTGTGTTCGCCAAAAGGAGATCAATAATGCGCCGTACGACTCTCTATGGAACCGTTTGTGTGGCTGGAACCGCTGCCTTGCTTGTCCTCTGCTGCCCGAAGGCCCGGGCGCAGCAGGTAAACGTCGCTCAGGTGTCCGGGCGAGTAACGGACCGCTCGGGAGCCGCAGTGCCGGGCGTGGCGATCAAACTGCTTGAGACGCAGCGAAACATTGCCCACACTGCGACCACCGACGAACAAGGACTGTACGTTCTGCCTGGCCTACCAGTTGGGCCCTACCAGCTTGAGGTCAAGAAAGAAGGGTTCAAGGGCTACAGCCAAACCGGAATTGTGCTGCAGGTGAACGACCACGTAACGCTGAACGCGGTTCTCTCGGTCGGTTCGGTCTCGGAAACGGTGCAGGTGACGGCAGCCGCCAGCATGATCCAAACTGAGAATGCTTCGGTCTCCAATGTCGTGGAATCGCAGCGCATCTCCGAACTGCCGTTGAACGGCCGCTATGTGACGCAACTCGTTCTGATTTCGGGCGCGTCGATGAGCGCACCGGGGGGCGACGAAGTCGGCAGCAAGAACTTTTACAGCTCGGTCACCATTTCCGTAGCGGGGGGGCAGGCCAACGGAACAAACTATTTGCTGGACGGCGGGGACAACAACGACACCTTTTCGAATGTCAATTTGCCCTTCCCGTTTCCCGATGCGCTTCAGGAATTCAGCGTGGAAACAAGCTCGTTGCCCGCGCGAAACGGACTGCACCCGGGCGGTGTCGTGAACCTAGTTACGAAGTCCGGAACCAACAGTTTTCACGGCGCAGCATTCGAGTTCTACCGGGGTGGCGTATTTAACGCAGCGCCGCATTCCTTCCTCACTGCGGGCGGCGCCAAGCGCGACAATCTGCTACGCAATCAGTTTGGCGGAGCGCTCGGCGGGAAGATCATCCGGGATAAGCTGTTTTTCTTTGCAGGTTATCAAGGCACTCGCCAACACTCCGTGGCGACAGCAACGACACACACGGCGACTGCGGCAGCGCTTGCCGGCGATTTTACCGCTCTCGAATCGCCTGGCTGTACCGGGACAACTGCGGGTAGAACGCTGAAGGCCCCATTCTCAGGAAATCAGGCCAACCCAACCTCTTTTGACCCGGCTTCCGTTAAAGTGTTCCGTGCAGGATACGTTCCCCTCTCGACAGACCCTTGCGGGTTGCTGAACTATGCTTTGCCCGCCATTGACAACGAAAACCAGGAAATCGGACGTGTAGACTACGCGTTCAGCAACAAGCACAATCTCTACGGACGTTATTTCATTGACGACTTCCAGGCTCCGCCGCCGTTCGATATCCACAATCTCATCTTGACGCAGACGCCCGGTAACTGGGAACGGGCGCAAAGCCTTACGATCGGCGACAACTATTCCATCTCGCGAAACCTGGTCAACTCGTTTCACGTGACCGCATCGCGCCGCCGTGACAATCGCGGCGTGAATCCAGGCGACATCAACCCCACAACCCTGGGAAGCAGCATGTACGTGGCAATCCCCAATTTTCTGCTCACTTCGATCAGCGGCTACTTTGGTCTGGGGTGCGGTACGTGCGCCCCGGGCCATTTCAATGTGAATACTTGGACGGAAGCGGATGACGTTGATTGGATTCGCGGACGCCATCACTTTGCCTTCGGCGCCCTGGCGATCCGGACACAAAACAATACGCTCACGGGCTACGATGAAAACGGAACGTTTACATGGAATGGAACATTCACCGGTGACGGCCTCGCGGACTTCCTGATCGGCAGGTACAGCGCTTTTACGCAGAGTCGCGCGCAGCAGGTGGCCTATCGCTCAACCATTCCGAGCTTTTACGGACAGGATACGTTTCGCGCTAGCAGCAGAATTACATTAACAGCCGGCTTGAGGTGGGAACCGACGCTGTGGCCCACGGACTTATTTCGCCGGGGAAGCATTTTCAGCATGAGCGCATTTCAGCAAAATGTTCACAGTGCGGTGTATCCCCATGCTCCTGCCGGCATGCTGTTTTTTGGAGACCCGGGCGTTCCAGCCTCATTCACCAACAACCACTTGCCGAATTTTGCGCCGCGCTTTGGCATTGCCTGGGACCCGACCGGAAGCGGCAAGCAAAGCATCCGCGCGGGATACGGCATTTTCTACGATTCTGCGATGGTATGGTACTCCCAACGCCTAACCTCCAATCCTCCGGTCGTCAACCAGATTGACAATTCCAGCGGATGCGGCACGTTGTCGAACCCGTGGCTGAACTATGCGAAGGCCACCGGTTGCGGGTCTTCAAACGCCAGTCAGAATCCATTCCCTGCCAGTGGAGCCATCTTCCCCGGGGGCTCGTTCTGGGTTTCCTTCCCGCCAAATATGAAGCCCATGTACATGCAGCAATGGAATCTGAGCTGGGAGCGACAGTTCTTCGGTGATTGGGCGGTTTCCTTTTCTTACTTGGGCAATCGAAGCGTCCACGTTCCCTTGTCTTACGACTTCAACTCGCCGCAGGCTACGCCGGCTGCCTGCTCGGCTGCGCCGGGAGGCACTTGCCAAGGCAGCGCCGCTAATGAAACGCCTCGCCGCTTCTTAACACTCACGGCAGGCGGAGCGAGCGCGCCACAGAATCCTGGGCTCATTGGGATACTCGACCTCGCATTCGACAGCGGCTTTTCGACTTACCACGGTTTGCTTGCCAGCTTGAAGCATCGCTTCCGCAAAGGCTTTTCGCTCAATACCAACTACACCTATTCGAAATGCATGAGCATAGGGGATTTCAACGGAGACCTCCGGGGCACCTACTTCCAGATACAAAACAACCCGCGGGCTGACTATGCCGTCTGCAACTTCGATATCACGCACATCTTTAATGCCACCGTGGTTGCAGCCAGCCCATTCCACGGAAAGGGAGCAGTTCGTTGGCTCTTGGGCGGATGGCAATTCGCACCGGCCATTCGCGCGCAGAGCGGCTGGCCCATTGACGTTCGAACAGGGACGGACACTTCCGCCACCGGTGAAGGCAACGACCGGCCCAACATAGTACCCGGGCAACCGACTTACATCAACCAGTGGCAGCCCTGCAATACAACGGGGACTACACAGTGCTATGTGGTGTTCAACAAGGCTGCTTTCGCGACCTTTCCCAGTGGCACTTTCGGTTTCGGAAACGTTGGCCGCGACTTCTTACGTTCACCAGGGACGTTCAACGTGGATATGGCCATTACCCGGGTCTTCCCGATCCACGAGCAGAAGCACATGGAATTTCGATTCGAAGCTTTTAACGCTATCAATCACTTCAATCCCAGCATTGGAGGCCCTGGCACAACGGCGGGGATCAACTCGTCCAACTTTGGTCGACAGAGTGGCGCGACCACGCCCGGCTTCGTTCCCAGCGCATTCGACCCGAGAATTCTACAACTTGGATTCAAAATACATTGGTAGAGCAGTCGATTGAAAACACTTCGCCGATTGTCGGCCCTGCTACCAATTGTTGGAGTTCTCTTTGTGCATGCGGCCAGGCAAACCGGGCCTGCCGCCGAATGGGAGACGTTGCGTCAAAACTTCGCGAACCCTCCTGACGGCAGCCGCATCCTGATGCGCTGGTGGTGGTTCGGGCCTGCGGTGACAAAGCCGGAACTCGCGCGGGAACTTGGCAAGATGAAGGAAGGGGGAATCGGGGGAGTTGAAGTTCAGCCCGTCTACCCGCTTGAACTCGACGATCCTGTCCGCGGCTTCCACAACTTCCCCTATCTCTCCGATGAATTTATCGATGATCTGCGCTTTGCGGCGGACGAGACACGCAGACTCGGCCTGCGCATGGATGTGACACTCGGAAGCGGCTGGCCTTTTGGCGGGCCGCACATCCCCATAACGCAGGCGGCAGGTGCACTGCGAATTGTAATGACGACTGTGCCGCGGGGAGCACATTCGATAGCCGTCCCCAGCATCGGTGCTGGAGAGGAGTTGATCGCTGCGTTCCTGGCGCCCGGCGAACCGAAGAACTTTTCCGCATCCGAGGCGCGGCAGGTCTTCGAGATTCAAAATGTCCGGCTTCGCGTCCCAGGGAAGCTTATCGGCCCGCACGTCCTCCTGTTCTTCATCTCGAGCCGGACAGGGATGATGGTCAAGCGGCCCGCCTTTGGCGCCGAAGGGTTCGTCCTCGATCACTTTGACCGCGGGGCAATCGAGAATCATCTTCACGCCGTAGGAGACCGCTTGATGGAAGCCTTTGGCGACGCTCCTCCTTATTCCGTCTTCAGCGACAGCCTGGAAGTGTATGGTTCGGACTGGACTGGTGACCTCCTGCAACAATTTCGCCGGCGCCGTGGTTACGATTTAACGCCGTATTTGCCCGCTCTTGTTCGGGACATTGGTCCGAAGACTGCGGACATCCGCCACGATTGGGGAAGAACACTCACCGAACTGATGAATGAGCGCTATCTCACTTCAGTTCGAGAATGGGCGGCGCAACACAAGACGCTTTTCCGCTCTCAGACATACGGTATCCCCGCCGTCACGCTTTCTAGTAATTCCTTGGTTGATCTACCGGAAGGCGAAGGCCCAGAATGGCGGGGTTTCTCAACGACTCGTTGGGCCTCATCCGCGAGCCATCTTCAGGGAAGGAGCGTCACCTCGGCGGAGACCTGGACATGGTTGCATTCCCCCGCTTTTCGGGCAACACCGCTGGACATGAAA
>Ga0209156_10003659_pt1 | contig 11484 bp, 7 predicted proteins | sample GraSoiAngelo_124_FD_185881 | JGI IMG/M metagenome (GOLD analysis project Ga0209156, IMG submission 185881) | Grasslands soil microbial communities from the Angelo Coastal Reserve, California, USA - 14_0927_05_20cm (SPAdes) (version 2) | ecosystem: Environmental > Terrestrial > Soil > Grasslands ...
AGGCCGGGGCTGGAGGTTGACGGGTACCTCCACGGTGCGAAACTCGCGCTCCAACGCCAGCACGCTGAGCTCCGTCTCCAGTTCAAACCCGGCAGACAGGACCGGCGCATGTTTGACGAAGTCCCGGGTCACGGCACGGTAGCCGGAGAGCAGGTCCGTCACGCGGGCGCCGAAGACCGCGTTGAGGAAGCCGAGCAGGATCCGGTTCCCGGCTCGATTCACCCAGCGAAACTCGCTTCGGCTTCTCGACCCGAGCCGGGTGCCGACGACGACGTCCGCTACGCCGTCGAGAATCGGCTGGATCATCCGTCCCGCATCCTCCGCCGGGTAGGTACCGTCCCCATCCACCAGCAGGTAGATGTCGGCCTCGACCTCGCGGAACGCCTTCCGCACGGCGAAGCCCTTTCCGGGCCGAGTTTCCCGCAGGACGACGGCTCCATGCTGCACCGCCACGTGGGGCGTCTGGTCCGATGAGTTGTTGTCGATGACGTACAGGTGGGCTCCGGGCAGGCTCGCGCGGAAGCCGTCGAGCACCCGGCCAATCGTGAGTTCCTCATTGAGGCACGGGATGACGACCGCCACCCGCCGATTGCTGGCCGCGCTCATCTGCACTACGTATATGGTTTCCCGCCGCCATGTGCAACTAGTGCGCCGCGCGAGCTCAGGAGCTACTGCTTTGCCGTGGCGGGGCGCACCTCGAAGAGTCTAAATCCGCCGGCGACGTGGATCGGATTGAGGCACTGGTCGGTGAAGCGCCGCAGCGCCCGTAGCCGCAGCGGCGCCAGGTCGACGCCCCGGAGCGCGTAGTACTGAATGGCGCCGACGTTCAGCAGCACGTGCGTGATCCCCACCGAGCGCAGGCAGTCGGGCCAGGCCGCCTTGGTGGAGAGCAATGGCCAGTTCATGATCACGTTGTCCTGCAACACGGGGACCCGAAAATAGTACCCGCGCCCTTCTAACAACATGAGGATCAGGCTCTGTTTGGGAAGTCGCTCGTTGACGAACCCGACGACATCGCCATAGTCACGGGTACGTGCCTTCAAGAAGGCGTCCCGCGAGAGAGCGCCCGATGCGTACGCGAGGTGCCGACCATTGGTTGCGAGCAAGTACGACAGGTGCCCGGTACCCACGAGAACCAGCAGCGTGGTGGCGGCGAGCAGCCGCTGCACCCAGCGCGCGGGTAACACTCGGTCCCACACCTGCCCGTAAGCATGCAACGCGACCAGGGTCAGGGAAGGAATCACGGGGCTCAGATACCGCAGGCTCGTCGTGGGCTGCAGCAGCACGACCAGCGCCACGTAGGCGATCGCCGGACCCGCGAGCCACGTCAGCACCTCGGTCTTCAAGCACAGCAACCACAACGGCAGGACCAGCAGCAGGAGGTTGGGGCGATAGAATGTCCCCTCCCCCTCGACTGTGATCCGCTCGGGCGCCACGAACAGATCCACGAGGTTGAACGGCTTCGCGACCTGCAGTACCGCGCCGGGATCCACTTGGGGCGGTAACGCGGGGCCGCCGTAGATCCGGGCCAGCCATGGGTCGAGTCGGAAGCCGCGAAGGAAGGGGTACAAGGGGTCGCCGAGGAAGAGGGCGTTTTTCAGCAACCAGGGGAGTGCGGTTACGAGCGCGAGGCCGAGGACCAGCGCGACGACGCCCGCCCGTTTCTGCAGCCGCACGATCACGACCCAGCCCCCGAGCGGAGCGAGAGCCAGCAGGTAGACCAGGGCATTATACTTGACGCCGACCGCCATCCCCGCGAGCGCCGCGCTCAGATACAGCAGCCGGGCATCCTTCGCCTCCATCGCGCAGATCACCGCATAATGGACCAGGAAGAGGTACAACGCGAGGATCGTGTCGATGCGCGGCGAGATGGCGACGAGCACGAGCATGCCGCTACCCCACAGCACCGCGAGGCTGAGCCCCGCGGTGCGTTGGTCCAGGAACCGCAAGGCGAATGCGAACGTGGCGAGGGCGAGCGCGAGGGTGCACAGCGCGCTCACGAGCGCCGGACCCGCCGGCGTCCCAAGCGCCAGGAGCGGAAGGTAGAGCATGTGGGGCAGGCTCACGAACGCCCAGTGTGCATTGTCCTCCGTCAGGTAGATCGAACCGTGTTCCAGAAACTGCTGCGGGACCCGCAGGTGGTACATGAGCGCATCCCAGTCCGTCGGCGGTGTGAGCGCGCCCGTTATCACCACGAGCGCGATCACGCAGAAGACGGACAGGCTGAGCCGATCGGCACGGGCGCGGAGGCACGCGAGCACGTCCTTCACGAGCAGCGGGAGCTGTCGCAGCTCGTTCCTGCCGATGAACGCCGCACCCACCAACACGGCCAGCAGCACAACGGGACGTACGCTCCAACACCCTACCACGAAGATCGCAGTCGCCAGCGTTCCCAACCCTACGACCGTCCCAAACAGCAGTGCTTCCAGTGAGCGCTCCAGCCTGAGTCCGCCGGCCTTCAGGAGTCGGCCCCCCACGCCAGCCGCGATCGCGACCATTCCCAGAACGAGGGTGATCGAGAACAGGTGGTCCAGGATGAGCAGGACACCGGTGTAGCCGCCGCCTCGGCGCGCCAGCGCCAGGTGAGCGGCGACGAGGCCGGCGATCGCGCCGAGTCCGGCGAGCGTCGCGGCGAAGCGCCTCATGGCGACTCCATCCTGCCGGCGCGCGCCAGGAGCGAATCGGCGATGCTCGAGTCGCCGCGCGCGCGCGCGCCCCCGGCCTGGTTCAGATAATTCGCGGAACAGCGACCGCACACTGCCGCCGCCCGGCGCAGCAGCGTGTCCGCGAGGGCCGGCTGACCGAGCGCCAGCGCCGCGTCGGCGGCCCCGATGAAGAGGCGCGAGTCCCGGTCGTAGAGCGCGAGCGCCGCGCGGTAATACGCCAGCGCCCGGGCAGGATTCCGCGCGGCCTGCAGCAGCGCGGCGGCGTATTGCGGCCCTCGATAGGAGCGCGGCGAGTCCGCCAGGATGCTGACGGTCACCGTGGTATCGTCCCGCCAGACCGGCACGCGCCACGCGGTGCGCACGGCGGCGGCCAAGAGGCCCAGGCCAACGAGGACCGGTGCCAGCCGGCCGCGCAACCCGCCGAGCCACGCCCCAGCCGCCACGGCGAACCCGGCGGAGGGCAAGTAGAGGGTCCGCTCGGCGACGAGGACGCCGACCGGGAACAACAGATTGGCCACGGGGACGAGCGCCACCGCGACCCACACCAGCCCGTACGCCTCGACGCGGCGGCCGCGCCGCCACGCGACCGCCACGAGAGCCGCCCAGATCGCGGCACACAGCACGCCTGCCAGGAACCGCGTGTCGAGGGCGCTCGTCACCAGGGTGCGCTCCTGCAGTGAGTAATCGACGCGCAGCGTGAGCGGAAACACGAGGAGGCGGGCGACGTCGGCCAGGGCCGCCGCGGCCGTGAGGCGCACCGAGAGCGCATCGGCGCCCTGGAACACGGGCGCGATGTCGGCGAAGCCGGTGTGGGTGTGCAGCACCGCCCAGCGAGCGACGGCGTAGGCGCCGCCCGCCGCCGCCCACGCCGCCGCGAGTGCCACCATGGTGCGGCGCGGCGGTCGCGTGACCCCCACCCCCAGCAACCACGCGGACGCCACCAGCGCCGGCGCCACCGCCGCATTCTCCTTGCTCAAGAGCCCGCAGGCCAGCGCGACCCCGCTCCACGCCGGGCTCTCGCGCACCACGGCGGCGTACACCGCCAGCAGGGTCCAGAGCGCGGCCATGAGCTCGCCCCGCCCGACGACGTTCGCGACCGCTTCCACGTGCACCGGATGAACCGCGAAGAGCAAACCGGCGATGAGCCCCGCCCGGGCGCCGGCCCAGCGCCGGGCCAGCGCCGCCACCGTCAGGGTCGCGGCCACGTGCCACAAGACGTTCACGAGGTGGAACCAGGGCGCTCCGTCCAGGCGGGCGTCGAGCACCAACGTCGCAACGGTGAGCGGCCGGTAGTACTGGCCGCCGAACCCGCTCGCCCACCACGACGCCGAGAAGGCCCGCCAGATCCCGGACCAGTCAGCGAGCAGCGGGTTGAACACGACCTGGGGCCGGTCGTCCAGCGCAAAGCCGTTCCAGAGGGCGCCGAGGTATACGACCGCCGCGCACGCCGCCACCGCGAGATCGAGCCGCCGCTCCGGGGAAAGCTTCACGAGGGTCGCAGCCGGTGGGCGTGGGCGAGGAGCGAGTCGGCTACGACTGAGTCCCCCCGCAGGCGGGCGAACCACGCCTGGTTTCGGTAATAGGTGACGCAGCGCTCGCAGGCCGCGTCGGCCCGCGTGAGGAGCGAGTCCGCGGTCGCCGCCCGGTCCAGCGCGTACGCGGCATGGGCGGCCGCGATGTACACTCGCGCGTCCCGCGGGTAAATGCGGTTCGAGACCTGGAACGCTTCGAGCGCTTTCGCGAACTGGCCCAGGCGCAGGTACTGCCAGCCGAGATTCTGCCAGGTGAAGTAGGACCGCGGGGCGTCATGCAACAGCGCGAGGGCCGCGGCGTGGTCATCGCGCCACGCGGGAACGCGCAGCGCCGTGCGCACGCCGCCCAGGACGAACAGGAGCCCGACCACCGCCGCGAGGCCCCGCCCCGTGAGTCTCCGGAGCAGGGCCCCGGTGGCGAGCGCGAGACCCGCAGACGGCAGGTACAGCGTGCGCTCGGCGACGATGATTTGGACCGGAAACAACAGGTTAGCCACCGGGGCGTAGGCGACCGCGATCCAGCCCAGCCCAAGCGCCTCCACGCCGTGTACCTGCTTCCGCCGCCACGCCTCGCCCAGCAGCAGGGCCCACAGCGTCAGCACCAGGAAGCCGACCACGAAGCGGACGTCGAGCAGCGTATGCACGGCGGTGCGTTCATCAGGCGAATAGTCCGCGCTCAAGGCGAGCGGAAACAGCAGCAGTCGCGCGACGTCGGCCAGAGCGGCGACGGCCGTGAGCCGGATCGTCGAGGGGTCCTGGCCCAGGAACGCCGCAGCCACGTTGCGGCCGCCGAAGCCATGCAGCACCGTCCAGCGGATAGCCACATACGACCCGGCCAGCACGAGCCAGCTCGCGGCGAACGCCGCGAGCTTACGAGGCGGCGGCACCGGTCGTACACCCAGCAGCCACGCCCCCACGACGAGCCCGGGGGCGACGGCGGCGTTCTCCTTGCTGAGCAACCCGGCCGCCAGCGCGGCCGCGCTCAGGAGCACGCTCTCCCGCTCGAGGGCCGCGTACAGGGCGAGCAGCGTGAACACCGCGGCCATCAATTCGTTCCGGCCCACGACATTCGCCACCGCCTCGACATGGACCGGGTGGACGGCGAACACGATCCCCGCCACGAGCCCCGCCGCCTCGCCGGCCCAACGGCGGCCCAATACGGCGACGAGCACACTCGCCGCCACGTGCCACGCCAGGTTCACCACATGAAACCAGACCGTCGAGCCCGTGAGCCAGTCCAGCGCGTAGGTCGCCACGACGAGGGGGCGGTAGACCGACGTATCGAGGTTGGGCGGGAAGTATGACGCGGCGAACGCCCGCCACACTCCGGAGAGCTGGTGCACCAGAGGGTTCGCAAAGATGATCGTCACATCGTCCAGGGCGAATCCGTTCCCCAGCACGCCCAGGTACACGATGGCAGCGGCCGCGCCGACCGCGAGGTAGAGTCGCCTAGCGGTCATGGACCCCGAGCGCCAGGCGACCACCGGGCCAGCGATGCACGACGCTGAGCCACGCCGGGTAGGCGCCGAGCAAGGCGTCGAGCTCCTCATCCGACCCACTCCCCCCGCCGGGAAGCAGGATATGCGTCGTGCGCTGGCGCTCGAGGTAGGCACGATGCTCCGCGGGGCCCGGGGTCGTGAGCACCGACCCCCGATACCCGTAGAGGTAGAACGGCACGCAGGTGCGGCCCGTGTAGAGCCACACCAACGCTTCGTCGTCGGTCGCGAGCACCGCGCTGTCGGGAAGCGACCTGACCCAGGGCAGCAGCTCGGTGAAATTGGCGGAGATCGCGTGAGCCGTCGTGCCCCACCAGCGTCCGGCGACCCCACGCGCTTCGACCTGCGTCCACCCGATCGTGAGCACGGCGGCGAGGAGCGTGAGCGGTACATGCAGCGGCCGGTGCCGCCACAGCGCGAGCCCGCCGCTCGCTGCGACGAGGAGGATCCAGGGGAGCATGATCCATAGGAACCGGTCGCTCGCGTACGGCCACACGGCCAGGATCGCGAGATAGAGCACGAGGCTCCAGCCGATGGCGGAGCGTCGCACCACGCGGGCGAGACCGCACAGTGACACCGCCACGGTCAGTGCCGCGCAGAGCACGTACAGCGGGCGCAGCGGGAGCCAGCTCAACAGCAGGTCGCCGAGCGGCCGCAGGACGTGCGGCAGGGTGGACCACGTCGCCCCGAGCCCCGCCTGGCGCACGACCTCCGCGTAGCTGCCGTAGTTCAACGCCATGGCGGGATCGATCACCTGGCGGTGCCGCCAGACCCACAGCCCCCATCCGCCGGCGGCGAGGGCCGGCGGGGCCGCGGCGAGGGCGAGGCCGCGCCATGAGACCCTGCGACGCTCCAGTAGAAACAGCACGATGCCGGCGCCGAAGGCCACGCCGATCGAGCGCGTCAGCAGCGCCAGCGCCGCGGCGAGGCCGGCCAGGCCCGCCGCCGCCACCGGCGAGAGCCGCGCCGGAGGCGCATCCGCGAGGAGCACGGCCGATGCGACGAGGAACCCGAATAGCGGCTCGGAAAAGAGGACGGCCTGCATCGCGAGCATCGGGATCGCGAGCCCGGCCGCCGTCACCAGCGCCGCGGCGACCCACGGGGGCGCTTCCGGTCCCAGCAGGTCGGTCCGCGTGGCGTGCCAGGTGACGAGCCCGGCGGTCGCGGCATTGAGTGCGAGATTCAAGACCTTGGCGAGCACCCCGGCCGTGGACACGGAGAACATGCCGAACAGGGGCGCCAGCACGAGGGGATACACCGGCGGGTAGTGGACCACGGCGGGCATCCCCGGGAGATGCGGATGCACGTAGCCGAGGCCGCGGGCGAGCGCGAGCGCGATCCCGGCGTACAGACCGTCGTCGTAGAAGACACCCACGAGATCGCGGTTCAGGGTGACGGCGCCCAGGGCCGCGACGGCCAGGGCGGCGAGCCCGGCGGCCCGGGGGGGCGTCACGCGGGAGCGCCTAACGCTTGCGCCAGTCACCGCGCGGCGGAAACAGATTGTAGCGCAGCACGTGGAACAGCGCCGCCAGGCCGTCCCGCCAGCCGATCTTCTTCCCCTCCGCGTAGGTGCGCCCGCTGTAGGAAATGGGGAGCTCCCAAATCCGGGCGCCCGCTTGCGCCAGGCGCGCCGTGAGCTCGACCTCGATCCCGAACCGCTCCGCCGTGAGCGGCAGGCGCTGCAGCACGTCCGCGCGCACCAGCTTGTAACACGTCTCCATGTCGCTCAAGTTCATGTTCGTGAACATGTTGGACAACAGGGTGAGCAGGCGATTGCCGATCGCGTGCCAAAAAAACAGCACGCGCCGCGGGCCGCCCTGGAAGCGGGATCCGTACACCGCGTCGGCCCGGCCCTGGCGGATCGGCTCGAGCAACCCCGCCAGATCGCCCGGGTCATACTCTAGATCCGCGTCCTGCGCGACGATGACGTCGCCCGTCGCGCCGGCGATCCCGCTCCGCAGCGCCGCGCCCTTGCCCCGATTCGTCGGATGATGGATCACCCGGTGGACGAGCCCTTCGCGCGCCAGCCGGTCCAGCACGGCGCCGGTCCCGTCGGTCGAGGCGTCGTCCACCGCGATGATCTCGAGGCGGAGCCGCACCTCGTGGAGACGCCGCACCACCGCCTCGATCGTCGCTGCTTCGTTGTACGCCGGGACGATGACCGAAAGCCTGAGCCGGTCCGCGGAGGGGGGGGAGGGGGAGGAGGGGAAGGAGGGAGTCGCCATCACGCGGGGACTTCCCCGATGGCGATGAGTGATTGACCCACGCGCCAGGGGAGGAGCCGCTCCAGACGGAAGAGCGGCACGAGGGCGTCGTACAGCCGCAGCGACCCTGCGGGGATCAGGCGGCGGCGCAGCACGCGCCCGGCCAGCCACCAGCCGGGGAGCCCCGCGAGATTGAAGTACTCCAGATGCCGCACGCGTAGAGCCGCGCCGCGGAAGCGCTCGATCAACCCCTGGCGGGTGTAGCGCCGGTGATGCCCGAGGGCCACGTCCAGGGTGCCATAGAGCCACGGCAACGCGGGCACCAGCAGAACGAGCCGGCCGCCGGGCGCGAGCAGGCGGGCTATGGCCGCGAGTGAGCCCCGATCGTCCGCGACGTGCTCCAGGACGTTGAGGCAGATCACGGTATCGAAGCGGCGCGCGGCGAGCGCGCCGTCCACCGTCGGCAGATAGAGCCGGGTCACCTCGACGTTCGGGTGGCCCGCGAATCTTGCACGCAGCCGCTCGAGATAGGCGGGCTCGGTGTCGGTGAGCACCACGCTGCGGCGGTCGAGCAGGAACGCCGACAGATTGCCGATCCCGGACCCGATCTCGAGCACCGTATCGCCCACCCATGGCCGCAGCCGGGCGAACATCCAGCGGTTGTATCGTGGCGCGGCCGCCAGGCGGTCGAGCGTGGCCGCTCCCACCACGTCATGTGGCTCCGCGCCTCGAGTCTCAGGACGCGTCATGCTCCTAGAACGCGTCCCGCAGGCAGCGCTCGTCCCGCTGCACGCGGAAGAAGACCGCGGCCTCGGCCCGCTCTGGTTGCAGCACGCGCGGGCAGCGTGCCTGGATGGTGGCGATGTCCCGCTCCAGTCCCGGCGCCGGAGGGGCCAACGCCACGATGGTCACGCTGTCGGCGAGGATGCGCCCGGCGACATACCGGCCGGGAACCGCGAACGTCGTGGACCCGAGTCCGCTCTCGGTGGGCGAACCCGAGACAGTGCGGCGGCCGGTATAGAGGTACGTACCCGCCGGCGCATCGACCATGAGCCGGTCCTCGGAGGTCGTGTGCGACCGGATCCAGCCGGCGAGCAGGTAGATGTGACGGCTCTGGATCGCGAGGATCAGGGTGGGCGACAGGTCAGCCGGGGGCGGCAGCACGCCGCTCCGGAAGGAGCGCGCCGCCGCCGTGCGCAGCTCCACCTGACGCAGGGTCACCGCGAGCGCCACGAGGCCGAGTGCGAGCGGCACGCCCCACCGCAAGCGCGCCGGGACCCGGCGAGCCGCGACGTCGACGGTGCCGGCCGCCAGCAAGCCCAGAAACGGCAGCAAGGGCAACAGGAGGCGTCCCTGCGTGAAGGGCCACATCAAGGTCAGCGCGGTGACGGACAGCGTCGTGAGCACGAGCATCGTGTGCGACCAGCGCAGCCGCGCGCACGCCACCGCGACCGCCACCACGGCGGCCAGCACCACGACGATGCCGATCGGCTGGCTGGAAAACAGGTAGGCCGCCATCCGGTGCACGTAGACCACGACGTTGGCGGCGACCGTGCGCACGGCGTAGCCGATCAGCGCTACCGGACCGGTGACGCCGAGCCAGCGCCCATACGAAAGATCATCGGGTTGGGAGGAGAGGGGCCCGCGGGCGCTCCAGTAGCGTTGCAGCACCTGCCAGGCCCCGAGCGGCGCCAACGCGGCCACGGCGCACGCGGCGGCCTGTGTCCAGCGGCGATGCAACGCCTGCGCGAGCAGGACGGCCGGGACGAGCGCGACGGCGGCCGTGCGAAACAGCGCCGTGCCCGCGAGCACGAGCCCCAGGACGACGGCCCGCCCGAGTTGCGGGTCGCTCCCGGTCGCGGGAGCGAACAGCGGCGGGGCGATCGCGAGCACACCCGCCCAGCCGAGCACCAGGTACGGCTCCGTGAGCGGAATGTTGAAGTACTGAATGAGCGGATCCAGCAAGAACGGGGCGGCCGCGCAGGCCGCGAGGGGTGCCGGCGACAGCGCCAGCCGGCGGCGTCCCAACCACCACACGAGGCCCGCTGCCGCGCCGTTGACGATCGGGTGGAGGGCGGCGACAGTCGCGCGCACGGCTCCCAACGTCCCGGCCAACGCCCACGGCACCGCGAGCAGCAACGGGAGGGCCGGCGGATAGCGCACCTGGAGCGGCGCGCCGACGAGATGGATCGAGCGGTATCCCTCGCCCTGGGCGATGGCCTTCCCGAGCACGACGTACACTCCGTCGTCGTTCAAGGCGCCGATCAGGAACTCGCGTGACAAGCGGAACAGCAGGTGAGCGGCGATCACCAACAGGCCGACCACGGTCGCCTCGACGGCGAGCCGCCGCCGGCGGGACCGCTCGTCCGGCGCCGGGGCGGGTTCGGTCACTGCCCGCCCTCCGGCTCCCCATCGTAGCGGCTCAGCTTGCGGTACAGCGTGGACGGGTCGATCCCGAGGACTTCGGCCGCGCGGGTTTTGTTGCCGCCTTCGCTCTGGAGCACCCAGGTGATGTAGGCGCGCTCGATCACGTCGAGCGTGGGGTTGGGATGGACCCGGTCGGACACGAGCGGCTCGGCGCGGCGCTCGGAGAGCTTCTCGGGGAACGTCGCCAGCTCGAGCGTCTCGCCCTTCGTGAGCACCGCCGCCCGCTCGAGGGCGTTCTCCAGCTCGCGCACATTGCCCGGCCAGTCGTAGGCCATGATGACTTCCTGGGCCTGGGCGGACAGCTGCTTGGGCTCGAGGCCGTGCTCCTGTGCGATGCGCTCGAGGAACGCCTTCACGAAGATCGGGATGTCCTCCCGCCGCTCGCGCAGCGGCGGCAGCTCGATCGCGATGACGTTGAGACGGTAGTACAGGTCGCTGCGGAACCGGCCGCGCTTGATGTCGTCCTCCAGGTCGCGGTTGGTGGCGGCCACCACGCGCACGTCCACCGGGATGGCCTCGGTGCCGCCCACGGGGATCGCCTCGCGCTCCTGGAGCACCCGCAGCAGCTTGACCTGCGTCGCCGGCGACATTTCGCCGATCTCGTCGAGGAAGAACGTGCCGCCCCGCGCGGCGGCGAACAGGCCCTGCTTGTCGCGCACCGCCCCGGTGAACGAGCCTTTCACGTGCCCGAACAGCTCGGACTCGAGCAGGCTCTCCGGCAACGCGCCGCAGTTCAGCGACAGGAACGCCCCTTCGCTCCGCCCCGACAGCTCGTGGATGTAGCGGGCGATGATCTCCTTCCCGGTCCCCGACTCGCCCCGAATCAGCACCGTGCTCTCGGTGGGCGCCACCTGCTCGGCGAGCTTCAGCACGTCCAGGAACGGGCGCGATTTGCCGAGCGGCTTCACCAGCCCCGAGCGCTCGCGGCGCCGGATCTCCTGTTTGAGCTGCTTGTTCTCGGCCTTGAGGAGGCGCTGCTCAGCCGCCCGCCGGCAGATCGCGACCAGGTCGTCGTTGGAGAACGGCTTCTGGATGTAGTAGAAGGCGCCCTGGTTCACCGCCTGGATGGCGCTCTGCAGCGACGCCTGCGCGGTCATCAGGATGACCGGCGTCTCGGGATCCTGCTCCCGCACGGCGGCGAGGATGTCGGTGCCGGTCA
>Ga0209156_10003663_pt1 | contig 11475 bp, 11 predicted proteins | sample GraSoiAngelo_124_FD_185881 | JGI IMG/M metagenome (GOLD analysis project Ga0209156, IMG submission 185881) | Grasslands soil microbial communities from the Angelo Coastal Reserve, California, USA - 14_0927_05_20cm (SPAdes) (version 2) | ecosystem: Environmental > Terrestrial > Soil > Grasslands...
TGCGCGTACCGCTTGAGAGAGTCGTCTTCCAGCTCCTCCTGGTGCGCGAAGAGGGCCTCGTGCATCTCCCAGAACTTGCCCTTGCGCTTCGCGAACTCGGCGCAGCCGGCGGCGATGCGAGCCCGCGGGTGTTGCGGGAGCGGGAAGTACTTCGCACACAGCCGTGCCTTCCCCTTCTCCGGAATGAGGACCACGTCGTGGAGCGGCTTGCGAACGGCCGCGCAGTGCGGGCACTGGTAGTCGCTGAACTCGACCAGCGCGACCGGGGCGTTCTTGTCGCCGAGCTGCGGGCAGTCGTCCGAGCGGACCTTCTGCCGCTTCGAGGCGTCGAACGAGGCGTAGTACCCCTCCACCCACTCGATCACGCGGCCGGGCGGCTGACCTTCCAGGACCAGCGCCTTGACGAGGTCGGCCATGCGCAGGGCGTGCACGTCCTTGACGTCCGCGGCGAGGCATTTCGCGAGCGTATCCTTGCAACCGGCGTAGTCGAAAACGTCGCCCGCGATCTCGAGGAACCGGGCGCGCTGCTCGCCGTTCAAGCCTGACAGATCGGCGCGCGGCAGGATGCGGCGGGCATCCTCCTCGCTCAACTCGCGCGCGGACGGGGTGGCCTGCGCGAGGGCCGCCGGGGCAGCCTGGGCAGTGTTGGGCTGCGGCGCGCTGTCCTTGCACGCCGCCGCGAAAAGGAGGCCCAGCAGCGCGGCGAGCGCCGTTTGTGGCAGCAGGCGCTCGCTTGAACGGAGGTAGTCGGGTTCCATGCGGGCCTTCCGAAAGGCGGTGGAGACTAGCACAGCCTGCCGGCGGGAAACCTTTGCATCACCCGGCCGGCGGGCGGGGCAGGCCGAGGAGCTTGCGCACGTCCTGCCTTCCGCGCAACGAAACGAGATCCTCGTCGTCCCTTCCCAGGACTTGCACCCGGCGCGCGTCTACCTCGGCGGCCCGGCGCAAGAGCGAGACCGCCGCATCGGCGCGGCCTGACACCGCCTCCGCCGCCGCCGCCGCGTAGAGCGCATCGACGAAGCGGGGGTCCGCGGCGATGGCCTGCGCGAGCTCCGCCCGCGCGCTCTCGACGCTCCCCTTGGCACGGTCGGTTCGCGCCCGGGCAAGATGGATCCGGGCCACCCCATGGGCGATCGATCCGCGCTTGAGCGCGAGGGTCCGGCGAAGCGGATCGCCCTTGCCAATCGATCCCGACAACAACCAGGCGACGGAGCCGCGGATCCAGAGACCAGCCTCGAAGGGCTCTCCGGCGACGGGCTGGCGCGCGATCTCGACCCGCTCGGCCCCTGCACCGTCCTCGCCGAGCAGCACGAGGAAGGCGGGAGGGTCGTCGTCGACCAGCGCGGTGCGCAAGACGCCCGCGAAGCCACGGGCGTCGACCCGATGGTCGTGGGTTCCGGCCTGGGCAGCGTCGGGAAGAAGCCGCTCGAAACCCAGCGCGTTCGCCCGCGCGAAGGCCTCCACGAAGGGGCTTTTCGCGGCCTCGTAAAGAAGGGGCTTTGCCTGATGCCCTTGCTCGCGCACGGCGGCGGCCACCTGCGCCGCGACCTCGGCTGGAGCGCTGAGCAAGACCCGCGACGGCCCGCCGTCCCGGTCGAGCCGGAAGAGCGTCAGGGACGGTGGCATCCCTTCCGCCTCGACGAGTTGCAAGGCCGCGGCATTCCCGTCCGCATCGAGGCCCAGGAGCGCTTGCTCCTGGATGAGCGGGGCAGAGGCGGAATAGGGCGCCGTGAGAGACCGCATGCGCCACTCCGAACACCCCGCGGCAAGGAATGCCGCGAGCAGGGCCGTGGCACTGGTCAGGGGCCGCACCGTTCCAGTTCTACCGCTACTTCACTCTGGATGGCGGCCACCCGCACCTCCGTGTTACCCCCGGACAGCGATGCATGGACGCTGGGAAATCGTCGAGGGCCTCCGCGGCCTTCTCGCGGACGAGGAGGGGACCCTCGTTCGCCCCGCTCCCACGCGCATCGCTCTCTGCTATCCGAGCCCTTATCGGGCGGGGATGAGCTCGCTCGGTTTCCAGGCCATCTACCGCGAGATCAACGCCCATCCGGGCTGCGCGGCGGAACGGGCCTTCCTGCCCGACGAGGTCGAGTCGCATCGCGCCGCTCGCGTGCCGGTCCTGACCGTCGAATCACAGCGCCCCATCGGCGAGTTCGGATGCCTCGCGTTCTCGGTCAGCTACGAGCTCGAGCTGCCCGGGCTCTTCGAGGTGCTGGACCTCTCCGGGATCCCGGTGCGTGCCGCGGAACGAGGCGAAAGCGATCCGCTGGTGGTCTGCGGCGGTCCCCTCACCTTTTCCAATCCGGTGCCACTCGCTCCTTTTGCCGATCTGATCGTCCTCGGCGAGGCGGAAGAGTCGATCCACGAACTATGCGAGGCGCTCCGCTCGGGGCTCTCGAAGCACGCCATTCTCGAAACGCTGGGAAAGCGGCCCGGATTGTGGGTGCCCGCGCTGGGTGGAGAGATGCCTGAGGTGGCCCGCGCCTCCGACGATCTGTTACCCGCGCGGTCGCAGATCGTCACGCCCAACACCGAGCTGCGCAGCATGTTCCTCATCGAGCCCGAGCGGGGCTGCTCGCGCGGCTGCACGTACTGCGTCATGCGCCGGACCACCAACGGCGGGATGCGGACGGTGCCGCCCGAGCGCGTGCTCGAGCTCGTCCCCGCCCACGCGCGGCGCGTCGGCCTCGTCGGCGCGGCGGTGACCGATCACCCGCGCATCGTCGATCTCGTCCGCACGCTCGCGGCGTCGGGGCGCGAAGTGTCCATCTCCAGCTTGCGCGCGGATCGCCTCTGCGCGCGGCCGGAGCTGGTCCGCCTCTTGCGCGAAGGAGGCGGCAGGACGTTGACCACCGCCGCCGACGGCGCGAGCGAGCGGCTCCGCAAGGCGCTCGACCGCAAGACCACCGCCGCGCAGCTCGTGCGCACCGCGGAGCTTGCTCGCGAGGCGGGTTTCGCCAAGCTCAAGCTCTATCTGATGGTCGGGCTGCCGGGCGAGGAGGACAAGGACCTCGAAGAGCTTGCCGATCTCGGCAAGGAGATCTCGCGCATCGTCCCCCTTTCCTTCGGCTGCGCTCCCTTCGTCGCCAAGCGCAACACGCCGATGGACGGCGCCCCCTGGGCCGGCGTCGCCGAGGTCGAACGCAAGCTCGCCTTCCTGAGAGCGAAGCTGCGGGGGCGGGCCGAGATCCGTCCGACCAGCGCGCGGTGGGCGTTCGTCGAGTACATGCTCGCCCAGGGCGGCCAGGAGGCGGGCCTCGCCACCGAGGACGCCTGGCGCGAAGGCGGCTCGTACGCGGCGTTCCGGAAGGCCTTCGAGCGGCGCTCGGTGCGCCCGCATGCCGCGCGCCGGACGGTGGACGGCCGGCTGCGGCTTCCCGCGCTCGCGGCGTGGCCCAGCGTTTCCGCCTGACGGGAGAGATCGATGTGGAAACCGGCTCTGCAGATTTGCTACCACGATCATTGCTTCGACGGAGTCGCCTCCGCCGCCACCTTCCTGCGGTTCTACCGGGAAGAGGTGAAGCCCGGCCTCACCCTCGATCGGGTGGCGCTGCGCGGGATGGCTCACCGCACAGGTCCGCTCTTCGACGAGGGCGCCTTCGCGGGCGAGGAGAACGCCGTCGTCGATTTCCGCTTCACGCCCGATCCGCGACTGACCTGGTGGTTCGATCACCACCAGAGCGCCTTCGAGACCGAGGCGGACGAGCGAGCCTTCCGCGCCGAGGCGAGCGACAAGAAGTTCTGGGACCCGAAGGCGAAGAGCTGCACGCGTTTTCTCGCCTGGACCGTACGCGATCGCTACGGCTGGGATCCCACGCCGCTCTCCGAGCTCCTCGAATGGGCCGAGGTGATCGACGGCGCCCAGTTTCCCGACGCGAAGAGCGCGGTGGAGCTGACCCATCCGGCCCTCGAGCTCATGCTGCTCATCGAGGCGAGCAAGGATCCGGAGCTGTGTCCGCGCCTCATCCGCGAGCTTTCGCAGCGGCCGCTCGGCGAAGTGCTCCGGGAAAGCTTCGTCACCGAGCCGCTGGGACCGATCCTCGCGCGCCATCGCGAGGTGGTGAAGACGGTGCGCGAGCGGCTGCGCGTCGAAGGAGGCGTCGCGGAGATCGACCTTTCCGACGTCGCGCTCGACAACGTGAACAAGTTCATCGCCTACGCGGCGAATCCGGAGACGGTCTACACGGTCACGGTCACGCGGGGGACGAACCGCAGCAAGGTCTCGCTCGGCTCCAATCCCTGGCGGCAGGATCTGCGCCGGCACAATCTCGCCAACATCGCGGAGCGGTACGGCGGCGGGGGACACCCGGCCGTCTCGGCGATGAGCTTCAAGCCCGATGAAATCGACAAGGCGCGAGCCGTCGCAAGCGACATCGCCAAGGAGCTACGGCGCTAGAGAAGGCGCGAGGGCGCCACGCAGCAATGGGCGCCCTCGCGCGAGGCGCTACTTCTTGGTGCTCGACTCCGCCTTGGCTTCCTTGGAAGCGGCGGCTTTCGACTCGGTCATCTCCATATCGACGGTCAGGTTGACCTCGTCGCCCACCATCACGCCGCCGCTTTCGAGCGTCTTGTTCCAGGTGAGCCCGAAGTCCTTGCGGTTGAGCTTGCCCGTCGCCGAAAGAGCGTAGACGTTCGCGCCCGACGGATGCTTGACGGGACCGTTCGGGCCGTCCACCTCGAGAGTGACGGGCTTCGTCACGCAGTGCATGGTGAGATCGCCCGTGACCTTGAAGCGCTTGTCGCCTCCCGCCTTCTCGATGCGATTCGACTTGAAGGTGATCTCCGGGCACTTCTGCACGTCGAAGAAATGGTCGCTCTTGAGATCGGCGTCGCGCTTCTCGTTGCGGGTGTCGACGCTGGTGGCGTCGATCTTGACGTCGGCGCGGGAGCGGGTGGGATCGTTCGGCTGGTAATCGACGGTGCCGGTGACCTTGCCGAAATCGCCGCGGACGGTCGTCACCATCATGTGCTTGACCGAGAAGGTCGCCTGCGAGTGATTCGGATCGATCTGCAGCTCGACGGCGAGCGCAGGCATGGCGGTGAACAAGGCGAGAAGAATCATCCTCTTCATTGCGGGCCTCCGGTTTGGCCGTGCGGGGGGTCGGGACAGGTTTACGCGATTTTCCAGAATGACAAAAGAGCGCGGGGGTCCTCGGAGCCTTCGCGGAAGGCGGCAAGCGCGCGTTCGGCCAGCGTTCCCTTGTCCAGGATGTCTTCCAGCGGATCGAGGAGATCGCGCGCGTCGTCGCCCGATTCCTGGGCCCAGCGCCCGAGGCCCTCGCGGGCGAGCGAGAGTACCGTCCGGGCGATCTCACGCGCCGTGCGCCGGTCGGGGCCCCGGGCGTCCAGCGCCTTGCGGGCGACCTCCCCCTGGAAGTCGACCAGCTCGGCGAAGCTCCACCGTCGCGTCAGCTCCCAGGCCGCACCCCGCGCCTGCACGTCGTAGAGGAGCCCGACCCAGAGCGCGGAGAGCGCGTGCAGGTACGGGGGCGGAACCACGTCGGCGCCGCGCAGCTCGACGACGCCCTTGATACGCACCTCGGGAAAGAGCGTGGTGAGGTGGTCGACCCAGTTGCCCATGAGGGGTTCGAGGATTTCGGCGGAGCGGAGGCGACCGCTGCGCATCCAGTCGCGGAACGTCTGCCCTTGCGAATCGAGGTACTCCGCGCCGCGGCGCACGAAGAGCATCGGCACGTCGAGCGCCCACTCCGTGTACGCCTCGTAGCCGAACCCGTCCTGGAGCATCGGCTCGAGCAGGCCGCAGCGGGCCGGATCGCACTCGCGCCACACCTGGTAGCGGAAATCGAGGAAGGAGCTGGGTTTGCCGGCGACGATCGGGCTGTTCGCGAACATCGCGGTGACCACGGGCGATATCGCCGTCGAGGTGCGCGCCTTCTCGGCCATGTCCCGCTCGTCGGAGAAGTCGAGGTTGGTCTGCACCGTCGCGGTCATGAGCATCATGTCGAGGGCCAGCCGGCCGCGCGGACCGAGCGACTTGCGCATCGCCGCGTAACGGCCCTTCGGCATCCACGGTACTTCGTCGCGAGTCGAAACTTTGCACGCCGAGCGAGATTCGATTCACGCCTGCCTGCCTGAATCCGGCGAAGCGTGCCGCCTCCACGGTGCCCGGGTTCGCTTCGAGCGTAATCTCCGCGCCCGGCTCCAGCGTGACGCTCGCGTCGTTGGAGAGGACCGCGATGGGCTGGCCGTTCTCCTTGTGCTGGTGCTGCATGCCGCCGGCGTCGCGAGCGAGCGCATCGAGGATGGTGCGGATGCCGGCCTCGCCGTAATAGGGCACCGCCGCGAGGGTTTCCTCGACGACCCCGATCTTCTCGTGCTCGACGCCGACGCGGAAATCGGACCGCGGCTTCTCGGCACCGCGGAAGTATTCGAGGAGTTGATCCCGACCCCGGATCGGCTCGAGCAGCCCGGCAGGGCCTTTCAGGTCGAGGGACATCTGGGACAATGATGCCTGAGAAGCGGGTTCGGAGCGCGCCTTTCGGAATCGGGACCGGTCGCCCGATCGCTCCCTACACCTGCATCAAGTCCTTCTCTTTGCCGGCGATGACCTCGTCCACCTTCTTCACCCCGAGGTCGACCTCCTGCTGGACCCGCTCCAGCGCCTTCTTTCCCTCGTCCTCGGCGAGCTCGCCGCCCTTGATCGCCTCTTCGATCAGCTCTTTCGCGTCGCGCCGCTCGTTGCGGATGGCGATCTTGTGCTCTTCCCCGCGCTGCTTGACGATCTTGACGAATTCCTTGCGCCGCTCCTCGGTGAGGGCGGGAATCGGGACGCGCACGAGCTCGGCGTCGGGCAGCGCATTGATGCCCAGTCCGGCGGCGTTGATCGCCTTCTCGATGGGCGCGATCATCGACTTCTCCCACGGCTTGATGACGATGAGCCGCGGGTCCGCCACCGTCACGTTCGCCACCTGGTTCAAGGGCGTGAGGGTGCCGTAGTACTCGACGCGAACGGAATCGAGGAGCTGCGGGTTGGCGCGGCCGGTCCGGACCTTGGCGAGCGCGGAGCGCAGATCGTCGAGCGTCTTCGCGATGCGGGACCGGAGATCGGAAAGGACGTCATCGGAGATGCCCATCGCCCTATCCCTCCTTGCGCCTCGAATCGAGCGATCCGACCGTCGTTCCGACGTCTTGCCCCTGAACGACCCTCAGGATGTTCCCACGCTCACCGAGGTCGAAGACGATGATGGGAAGCTCGTTGTCCATGCAAAGCGAGATGGCCGTCGAATCCATCACCTTGAGGTTCTTCTTCAAGACCTCGATGTAGCTCAACGCCTTGTACCGCGTCGCGGTGGGGTCCTTCATGGGGTCGGCCGAGTAGACGCCGTCGACCTTGGTCGCCTTCAAGATCACGTCGGCATGGATCTCCATCGCTCGCAGCGCGGCGGCGGTGTCGGTGGTGAAATAGGGATTGCCGGTGCCGGCAGCGAAGATCACCACCCGTCCCTTCTCCAGATGCCGCATGGCCCGCCTGCGGATGTAGGGCTCGGCCAGCTCCTGCATCTCGATGGCGCTCAGCACCCGCGTGAAGACGCCGAGCTTCTCGAGCGCGTCCTGCAGCGCGAGGGCGTTGATGACGGTAGCGAGCATGCCCATGTAGTCGGCGCTCGCCCGATCCATCCCGGCGGTGGACGCCGACACGCCGCGGAAGATGTTCCCGCCGCCGATGACGATGCCGATCTCGACGCCCATCTCGATGACTTCGCGGACTTCCTGCGCGACCTGTTCCAGCACCTTGGGCGAGATGCCGTACTTCACGTCCCCCATCAGCGCCTCGCCGCTCAGCTTGAGCAGGATGCGCTTGAACCGCGGCGGCGTCGCTGTCGCTTCGGGCAAGTTGCTCCCTGTTGGATGCTGCGGCCGGCGGCCTCCGCCCGTCGCAGGCAAAGCCCGCTCCTCCGGGGTGGGGGCCGCGGGAAGCTAACGTGCGGTCCTGGGACGGTCAAGGAGCGACCGCCGGCGGAGCCGCCCTCAGTTTGCGTCCTCGGGCACGGGGGCCGCGCACAGCTCCGGGGCGGTGAGCGGGCGTGCAGCCGACTCGAGGGGCGCAAGCGGCGCGATCTCCACGTCGAGCTGCGCGGCGGACAGATCGCGGAAGCGGCGCGCGCCCGGCAGGACCCGCGACTCGAGGGATCCTACCGTTTCGTTGTAGGCGCGCACGGCGCCGTCGAGCGAGCGGCCGAGCTTGTCGAGGTGCCTCGCGGCGTCGGACAGCCGCTTGTGCAGCTCCCGTCCGAGCCCGGCGATCTCGCGGGCATTGCTGGCGAGCTTCTCCTGCTTCCAGCCGTGGGCGACGGTGAGGAGCAGCGCGAAGAGCGTCGACGGCGTCGCCAGGACCACCCGCTCGGCCAGGGCCCCCTCGAGAAGCTCGTGATCGTGCTCGAGCGCGGCGGCGAAGAGCGCGTCGTTGGGCAGGTAGAGGACGATCAGCTCCGCGCTGTCGTCGAACCGGGTCCAGTACGTCTTGCGCGAGAGCTTCTGTACGTGCTGCCGGACCTGCGAGGCGTGGTCGCGCAGGCGGGCATCGCGCCTCGCCTCGTCGGTGGCCTGTGCCGCGTCGAGATAGGCGTCGAGCGGCGCCTTTGCGTCGACGAGGATGGAGCGGCCGGCGGGCAGCCGGATGACCATGTCCGGCCGCACCGCCCCGTCCTCCCCCGGGACGGTGACCTGCTCGAAGAAGTCGCAGTGCTCGATGAGACCCGCGATCTCCACTGCGCGCCGCAGGTGGATCTCCGCCCACCTCCCCCGCAGCGCCGGGGCGCGGAGCGCGTTGGTGAGACGCGCCGTCTCGGTCTGCAAGGACTTCACTTGCTGGCTGAGCGCCGCGTACGAGCCGATCCGCGCCTTCTCGATGTCTTGTACCCGCCCATCGAACTTCTGCAACGACTCCTGCACCGGTTTCACCAGCTCCTCGATGGCCTTGTGGCGCTGGGCGAGATCGCCCTTGGCTCCCTCCTGGAACTTCTCCAGCGAGGTGCGGGCGAGCTGCAAGAAGTCCTCGCGGTTGGTCCGCAGCGCCTCGGCGGAGAGCGCCTGGAAGGAGGAAGCGAGCTTCTCCTTCGTCTCCTCGACCAGCCGGAGCTTCTCCTCGGCGGCGCGCTGCTCTCCCTGGAGCGAGGCGGTGAGCGCGGCGCGCTGCGCCCCCACCTCGGCGAGGTCGCGGCGCAGATCGGATTCCCGCGCGCGCGACGCTTCGACCTGCCGGCGCAGCTCGGCGAGTCGCAGGTCGCGGTCGGCGAGAAGCTCCTGCGTCCGGGCGCGGTCGGCCTCGCGAGCGCCCCGCCCGAGCGCCCACACCAGGGCGGCGCCCGAGGCGAGTCCGACGACGACGAAGACCGCTTCCATGCCGCGCCTCCCCTGTTCCCGAGCTACGCTAGCGGAAGGGTCCGACATTCCTCTTGAAGGGCATGGAATCGCTCGGGGAAGATCGGCCCCCAGAACTCACGTTCCGCCTCTTCCACGAGGGGCGGGGGCAGCCGGAAGAGCCGGTAGGCGCAGGCGTCGATGACGCGGTCGTGCGAGTCGTCCGCGGCGCGCTTGCGGGAGAGGTCCGAAAGCGTTCTTGCCGCCGCCGGATCGAGCAGTGCCCGGGGAACGGGCAATTCCCGCAGCGCCGACGGCTTCACGTTGACGTCGGTGGTCCGCAGCCTATGCCAGCGCTGCAGGGGAACGCTCTGCAAGATCGCGAGCAGCGCGCCGAGGCGATCGCCATCGTCACAGGCGAGAGTGGAGAGGGAATCGAGGCAGGCGATGGAAGCGGGAACGGGCGCGGCCTCGAGCCATCGCGCCCAGGGCTTCCGGGAGTTGGTGCGGATGCGCTGGACGGCAATGCGCTCCTTGCCGATCTGCCGGAGCGCCAGGGCGCGCAGCGCGCTGGTCGGCTCGCAGAGCGCCTTCGGGCGAAGCCGCAGCGAATAGGGCAGCACGTCCTCGCCGCCGCAGAGGGCGATCTCTCCTTCTCGTGCCGGCCGCCGGGCGACGAAGCGCGCGTTGTTTCCGGTGCGTAGCCCGTATCCCACCTCGCAGACTTCCGAGAGCGGCACCGAAACGGATTCGATCGCCGCGCACAGCCGCCGCTCGCCCCGGCTGCGATAGATCTGCCAGCCCCCCGCCGCCTTCTGGCGAAGCTCCCGTTCCGGGACCGGCGCGAGCTGCGTTCTGCCACGATAGACGCGGGTGGGCCTTCCCCGGGGCGTGCGGCGCCGGACGAGCACTACCGCCTGCACGCGCGTGTCCTTCGCCGCGAGGAACGGTTTCCCCAGGTCGGCCACGGCCGCGATCTCCGCCGAATCGAGCATCGCGGTGCGCAGCGCGGAGGCGCGGGCGTTGGTCATCCAGGTGTCGGGCACGAGGAGCGCCGCCGTTCCGCCGGGAACGACGAGTTGCACGCTGCGGAGCAGGAACCCGGCGTAGCGATCGATCTCGCCGCCGCGCAGCGCGGGGAGCGCGCCCGCCAGGAAGGCGCGCTCCGCGGGATCGTCGAGATGCCCGTAGGGAGGATTCGAGACGAGGAGGTCCGCGTCCGCGACCGGCGATGCGCGGAGCGAATCGAGCCGCCGCAGAAGCGGACGCCCAGAGGGGTCGCAGAGGGCGAGCGCGGCCCGGGCGGCGCGCAAGGCGAAGGCGTCGAGATCCGCTCCGGCGCAGGCCGACGCTCCCACGCGGCGGGCCGCCTCGCGCAAGAAGGCGCCCGCTCCGGCGCAGGGATCGAGGACACGGCGCGGGTGCTGCGAGCTCCCCTGGAGGAGCGCCAGGTCGACGATGCGCGCGGCGAGATCGGGAGGCGTGTAATAGAGGCCGGCGCTCCGCCTGCCGCGCGCCCCGAGCGCCATTGCCCGCAACTCTTCCGCCGCGGCGCACACGTCGCGGGGATCCTCGTCGAAGAGGCTGCGCCAGAGCTCCCCGCGCACCGTACGCGGGAGCGGCCAGGGCGGAAGCGCACCGCCGGTGGTCTTTCGCAAGTCGGCCGCTTGCGCGCAAAGATCCGTCCACCTCGCAACCGGACGCGGCAAGGCCGAGCGAAGCACGACGAGGGAAAGCGCGGCGCGCGCGGAACCCAGCTCTTCCGACAGGGCCCGGAGCGCGACCGCCGCCACTAGGGCGATGCTCCCTGGCTGCTCACCTGATCCACGACGCCGACGACGCAGCTACGGATCGGCAGCTTTCCGGTGGGCGCGACCCCGAACAGTTGCCGGATGCCGGTACCCTCGCGCAAGACGAGAACGGTGTCGCCCTCGCCCGCGCCGCTCATGCGATCGACGGCGATGAAGCTGTCGCCGGCTGCGTTTCCCGTCTCGTCCACGGGCTGGACGACGAGCAGCTTCAATCCCCGGAAGGCCTCGTGCTTCACGGTGGCGATCACGGGCCCGAGGACCCTGCAGAGGGTCACGCCAATACCTCGTCCACGAACCCCACGATGGCGGCGTCGACGGGAACGAAGGACGGATCGAG
>Ga0209156_10003664_pt1 | contig 11467 bp, 9 predicted proteins | sample GraSoiAngelo_124_FD_185881 | JGI IMG/M metagenome (GOLD analysis project Ga0209156, IMG submission 185881) | Grasslands soil microbial communities from the Angelo Coastal Reserve, California, USA - 14_0927_05_20cm (SPAdes) (version 2) | ecosystem: Environmental > Terrestrial > Soil > Grasslands ...
CAAAACGTTGGAAAGAATTGGCAGCGTGGTCCGGGTGCTGACGACATTCTGCACCTGTTGCAATCCTTCGAGTAATTTCTCTTTTGTCGCGCTGAATTTCATTCGGAAAGCCTAAGATGTAAGGCTTCGGATTTGATCGGGCAATCGCATTCTCTTTCTCAATCAGCGCTGGAGCGCGCTGTCAATGAAAGAGATGGTCTGGCGAATGTTATCCTGCTCTTTCATCCGCTTCTTCACCAGCTTGCAAGCGTGCAGCACCGTGCCGTGATCGCGGCCGCCGAACGCGTCGCCAATTTCATTGAGCGATGCCTTGGTTAATTCCCGCGCCAGATACATCGCCACCTGGCGGGGAAAGGCGATACTGGCCGGCCGGCGCTTGCTCGTCATATCCGCTAAACGCACGTCGAAGTGTTCTGCCACCTTGCGCTGGATTTGCTCGATCGTGACCATCTGCCGCCGCTCCTCCAGCAAAATGTCTTTCAACAAATGCTCGATCGTCTCCTGAGTCAGCTCCTTGCCGCTAAGCGAGGCAAAAGAGGCCACCCGCATTAGCGCGCCTTCAAGCCGGCGGACGTTGCTGCGAATACGCGTCGCGAGGAATTGGTAAACGTCATCGTGCAATTTGATCTGCAAGGCGCGCGCTTTCTTTCGCAGAATGGCAAGACGGGTTTCGATGTCGGGCGGCTGTAATTCCGCGGTCAGTCCCCACTCGAAACGCGAAACCAAGCGGTGTTCGAGATTGGCGATCTCCGAGGCCGGACGATCGCTCGAGAGCACGATCTGTTTGTGACCGTCGAACAGGGTATTGAAGGTGTGAAAAAATTCCTCCTGCGATCGTTCTTTCCCGGCGAGAAATTGAATATCATCGATCAGGAGCAGATCTGCCTGGCGGTAACGCTTGCGGAATTTCACCAGTGTATTGTGTTGAATCGCGTCGATAAATTCGTTGATGAAGAGCTCACTCGAGAGATACATCACTTTCGAGGTCTTCTTTTTTGCCCAAAGATATTGGCCGATCGCCTGCATCAAATGCGTTTTGCCCAGCCCGACGCCGCCGTAAATGAAGAGCGGGTTGTAGGTGCGCGCGGGCGCTTGTGCCACGGCCAGACAGGCGGCGTGCGCGATCTGGTTGTTTGGCCCCACGACGAATGACTCAAAGGTATTTCGCGGATTAAGACTAAGCCCCAGACCGACCGTCCTGCTGTGACCGGCCCCGTCCGTTTTGCGCACTTCTGGCGCGGTAAAATCATCATCGCCGTCTGATTCCGCTGAAGTCAGGAAGCGGACGGTGCGCGGGGCGCCGACGGCATCGGTGATGGCGGATTGCAATGCCGCCATGTGATTACTTTCGATCCAGAATTGGTAAATGTTGTTGGGAACGACGAACGTCAGTTCGTCCTCTGTCGCCTTCGTTAGTTCGACCGCGGAGAACCAGCGTTTGAAGGTGTCGGCGCTCACTTGCGGTTTGAGCGCAGCGGACAATTTCTCCCAAAGGGCTTTGCACCTCTCGTCCATACCAACTTGTTAACACCCAAAAGCGCGTTCCTCAGGGAAGCGGCCCTGAGGAGAGCGTTGATAAAGGTCCCTGAAAATATGAAAATTACTTTGCTTGGGCAAAACAAAGAATGACCACGTCCCATTGCAAAAATCGCCTTTTTCCGAGGGAAAATCAAAAATCGCTGCGTCTCCGGCGTGATGTTCTGCTGTCGATATTCTTTTGCGCTCGCGCAGTGACTCCAGCGCGCTGCCGGAAGAGCGGCTGGGAATGTTACGAAATTGCTGCATTCTGTTCACACTTTATTCACACCGGACGATTCCCTTGCTCCCTGCCAGAGGCGTGAGATTAGAAACGCTGCAAAAAACCGACAAGTAAAATTCTGAACTTTATTTTTGAACGCCGCGCAAAAATTTCTTGACTGAAAAAAATCGGTTGAACAGCACCGATTTTTCCCTCGTAATGGAAATTCCTTCCGCCGAAACGTCTCAAAACATCAATTCAATTTTGATGCCGGGCGGGTGGTTTTGAGCGACGATACTGGTCCGGCAAATGAACTTCCTGCTCTTCTTTCGTATGCGGATCGCGATATTTCTGACCTGCATCGCACTCTCTCTCGCGCCGACAGGCGCACAGGCTGCCGCACCCCGCTCCGGCCAGGTTACGCAAGTGATGTTGTTTTGGTTGAAACGTCCGGGAAATGTTGATGATCAAAATTATCTTCTGCGCGCCTTACGCACACTCCGCCGTGTGCGCGGCGTTAATGAGGTCCGCTTCGGCCGGCCCCTTCCGGGGTATCGGCCCAGCTTGGAACAATCGTTCGATCTCGGTGTGGTCATGACCTTCCGCGATCGCGAAGCACTCGGGAAATTCGAGCGCGACCAGCGGCGTGAACAAGCCATCGACGCCATGCTCCGACCGCTTGTCCGCCAATATACCGTTTACAATTTCGTCAACGAATGATTCGCATTCTGGTTTCCGCCGTGTTCCTTCTTCTTGCCGCCACCGCCCCGGTCCAGGCGATCAATGAACTACTGCCGCCGTTTGGCTTTCGCTGGGGCGATCCGCCGCGGCGGGTCGAAGCTGTTCTCCGCGGGGCGAAGGCGAAAATTGTCGACAAGAAACAGGATGGAAGCCGGTCGATTTGGACAGTGGAAGGCTTGGTTCATCCGGGATTGCAACGAACTCTTTTCACCTTCAAGAACGACAAACTGATGGAGGTAGAGCTGCAGTACGAATATCCGGATTGGTCGATCGAGCGGTACAATGAGCAGATGGGAACGGTTCGGCGATACTTCGACGGCAAGTATGGGGTCGGCAAATTAGTCTCACGCTCGCGCGACACCGATACGGACATCGTCCAGACGCTGGTTGGTTACCAATGGATGGTGGGCACGACCATGCTCGAGCTCTTTTATTTTTCAGCGGAAAAACCGCCGCACACTTTCCGCACCATCACGGTCGATTATAAAGCTCTGTAGCTTAATCCTAACCTGATCGTACTCGTTATCTTATTCCTAATCGGAATAGCTCTCCCGGAAACTTGACGGCTTAAAGCCGTCAAGTTTACTCGCCCGCTGTCGTGGGACTCGGGATGACGAGCGCACCTGGTTCCGCGTTTACAAGTGGCGCGATCTGCCGATATTGTCCGCTCCCAAATGAATATTTTCATCAACGTTATCCTCACTATCGACATGCTGGTTGCGCTGTTGATGACCCTGGTGATTCTGATGCAGCGCCCGAAAAGTGAAGGTCTTGGCGCGGCCTTTGGTGGGGGGGTCACCGAAAATATTTTTGGCGCGCAAACGACCAATGTGTTGACGAAGTTCACCGGTTGGTTGGCCGGGATTTTTTTCGTTCTCACCTTTGCCCTGGGAATTCTTTACGCAAAACGCAGTGCCAGCGACAGTAGTTTACATCGTGAGTTGATGGGAATGCCGGCCGCAACCCCGGCTGCCTCGGTCGCTCCAGCCACCGGTTTGCCCGAGACCACGCCGGCCGCGAGTGCCGCGAACGTTTCGCCTTCTGCAGCCGCGCAATCTTCTGCTCCCGGTAGCGTCACGCAGCAACAAAGTGCCGCTCCTCCCCCTGCGGCGACCGCGAGCGCGTCACCGCAGAAATCGCCGTAGCCGGGACTTTGTGGCCGAAGCAATGGGCAAGATGCCCGTTGGCCCCACAGCCAGGATGGTTGTGCTATAGCTAGGGCTAGCCTGACGACTCTCTCGCAATTCAGGTCAGCTTTTCAAGAGAGGTAGGAAGCAGCTCCTCGACGAGTTAACGCAATTGTAACAAGACCGCCATCGGTTCGTAACAATCGCTTTTTAGCTTCGGCTCGGTCGTGTGAACCGGCGGGTAAGAAAACCCCATCGGTCTCGCGTCCGCGCGCGCCACGAGCGCTCACTTAACCCAAGGAGAACCGATGTTTAAACGATTCATATATTTATTGGCGGCCGCTTCTTTCATTTTCGGCGGCATTGCGGCCAGGGCGCAGGATGCAGGGGCATTGCTCGATCTGCTTGTCCGCAAAAAAATCATTACCGACCAGGAAGCGGAAGAGGTGCGTGCCGATCTGACAAAAGAGGCGGCAGCGACTTCGGCGGGAAAATGGAAACTGTCGACGCCAATCACGGAGCTGGAACTCTATGGCGACACGCGATTGCGCTACGAGTACCGTAGTGGGCAGACGGAGGGTGGCGTCTCCCCGCCCAACGACTGGCAAGAGCGCAAACGCGAACGCTATCGTTTGCGCATTGGGTTGCGCGGCGTTCTGGCGGACGACTGGTTCTTTGGTGTTCGGCTGGAAACCAGTCAAAATCCACGTTCCACTAACGTGACTTTCGGAGACGATACTTCAACTACGAGTGGCGGCACCACGACGATCAATGGTCCGTTTGCCAAGAACAGCGACGGCATCAACGTCGGTCAGGCTTACCTGGGTTATCGTGGGTTTAAAGACATCACCCTGACCGGTGGGAAGATGCCGAATCCCCTTATCACCACCCTGATGACATGGGACGCCGACATTAATCCAGAAGGGACGGCGGAACAGTGGAAGCACACTTTCACCTTTAATTTTGGAGGTGGAGGTGTGGAACAAGCTCAACAATCCTACGCCAAAGATAGTAAAAATCTTGCGATCACCAAGACCTCAGAGCCGTGGAAGTTGAAAGTGGATCTTTTCGCGAATTTTGCACAGTTTATCTACGACGACGTTAACCCGGAGAACCCGGTCGGGGCGCCGAGAACGTCCGGTGGCCAGCTCGTGCCAACTACCGACGCATGGCTGCTAGCGTGGCAGGTAGGCGCGAGGTTCACTTTTCCGAACAATCTTTACGCGCAAATCGCCCCAACGCTCTATAACTATACCGGAAACGGCGATACCTTTAATGGTCATTACGTAGGCGGCGACCCGGCTCTTTCCAATAGCAACTCCCTCAGCACGAACCAGTGGGGTATCAACAGCCTTCTGGTTTTCGATATGCCGATGGAGATCGGTTGGAAAATCGGGGAACTCCCGGTCCGCATCTTTGGCGACTTTGCCGTTAACTTCGAGGCCGACGATCGCGCCAAGGCCGCTGGTTTCCCGGGCAAGGGCGACCAGCGTTACGCCTATCAAATTGGCGCGGGCATCGGGCAACTTAAAGCCAAGAATGATTGGCAACTGCAGGCCTTCTGGCAGCACACGGAGCAATTTTCACTCGATCCAAACCTTGTTGATTCCGACTTCTTCGATAGCCGGGTGAACATCGAAGGAGTGGTTGTCCAAGCCGGCTACGCCTTGAGCGACGCCGTTATATTCAACCTTAGTTACGGCTATGGATCGGCGGCGGATAAGTCGCTGGGGACGGGCGGGACTGGAGATATCGGTATTAACCCGCTGAATAAATATCAGATCTTTCAGGCAGATCTTAACGTGAAGTTCTAACCAGATTAACTACTAGCTAAAATGAAACGTATTTACTTAAGCCTAATTACCATTATCTCGCTGATGGGTTCCGCTTATGCGGACCGCCTCGTCATTAAAGGTTCCGATACCCTCGGGGCAAAGCTTGTGCCGCAGCTAGCCGAACAGTTCAAAGCGCAGCATCCCGGCACTACCTTCGACATCGCGGCGGAAGGTTCCACCACTGGAATCGCAGCGATCATCGACGGCACTGCGCAGATCGGAATGTCGAGCCGCCGCGCCAAGTCATCCGAAATCGGCGCCGCCTCCGCCAAGGGCATTAATATGAAGCCGACGATCGTCGCCTACGACGGTATCGCCGTCATCGTAAATGCTGGCAATCCGGTGAAGTCGCTCACCAAAAAGCAAGTGGAGCAGATTTTTACCGGCGAAGTGACGGATTGGAGTGCTATTGGCGGTTCGGGCGGCAAAATCTCTGTTTATACTCGTAATACCTCCTCCGGCACCTACTCAGACTTTAAGGAACTTGCGATGAAGAAGCGTGATTACGCCCCGGGATCGCAAAAAATGGCCGGTAATGAGCAGATCGCGTCGGAAGTAGGCCGCAATCCTGCCGGTATCGGCTATGTCGGCATGGCTTATACCAAAGCTGGTGGAGTGAAAGTGGTCTCGATCGATGGTGCGACCCCCTCAATTCAGACCGTGCAAAACCACTCCTACCCCTACTGGCGGCCGACCTTTTACTATACTAATGGCGAACCGGGTGGCATCGCGAAGACATTCGTTGATTTCACTTTGAGCTCGGTCGGGCAGAAAATCGTCAACCAGGTTGGCTTTGTTCCAATCAAGTAATCGAGAACGTATGAAAAAGTTATTAGCTATTGTCTTAGTATCCATCTCTGCACTAACTATCGGCCGGGCTGATACGATAGTAATTAAGGGCTCGGACACTCTAGGAGCCAAGCTCGTTCCGCAGTTGGCGGAGCAATTTAAGGCGCAGCATCCGGGGACTGTCTTTGATATTGCGGCGGAAGGATCGGCCACCGGGTTTGCCGCGTTAATTGATAAGACGGCAGCGATTGGAATGGCGAGCCGGCCAGCCAAGCCGGAAGAAATCGCGAATGGCAAAGCCAAAGGGGTCGACCTCAAGGAAACGATTGTGGCTTATGACGGCATTGCGGTCATCGTCAACAACGCTAATTCGATCAAAGGTCTTACAAAAAAACAGGTAGAACAAATCTTTACCGGTGAAGTTACCGATTGGAGTGCCTTCGGCGGCAGCGGCGGAAAGATTTCGGTCTATACGCGGAATACTTCATCGGGGACCTACGCGGAGTTTAAGGAGCTGGCAATGAAAAAGCGCGACTACGCCCCGGATTCACAAAAGCTCGCCGGCAATGAGCAGATTGCGCAGGAAGTCGGCAAAAACGCAAATGGTGTAGGCTACGTCGGCCTGGCTTATACTAAGGCCGGTGGGATCAAGGTAGTTCCAATTGATGGAGCCTCACCCTCAAAGGAAAGTGTCTTGGCAAAAAGTTATCCTTACGCTCGGCCCACCTTCTTCTATACCAATGGCGAGCCAACCGGAGTGGTGAAGGAGTTTATCGACTTCACCGTCGGCCCCGAAGGTCAGAAAATAGTCGAGCAAGTCGGGTTTGTCCCTATCAAGTAACTGCCGCAGCAGGCTAGGTGATCAAAGAACGCACTGGGTCTGGTTCTCAGCGCGCTTTGCTTTGAACCGACACCGGCATCGTCGATGCGCTACAATGTTCCGACGTCCTGCACATTCAAGTTGCAGCCGGGATCGCTGATCCCGGATGTGTTTAGCGCCAACGGCGCGATATACCCCAGGCAACCCTAGGGTCCGAGTCAAAGCTTTGCCGACGCACCGCGGTGAGCGAAAGTCGAAGAGCTCAACATGACAATTGAAGCCGACAATTGTTCATTATGTTGCGAATAGTTACCTGATCGTCACCTGCTTTTTACCGCTTCGTGACGTGACAGAAGGAGAACGCGCCGAAGTTTTGTTCATTATGATCTCGCCAAACATCATTACTGTCCGTCGTATCAGAAAAGCCGCCGTATTACGGCGTCGCTCCATCCGCGATATCAGTCGGGATTATTTCGGGACCGAGCATCTCCGCTTTTTAGTCGTGGAAGTGATTCTCTTCGTCATCATCGCGGTAGTGGCGATCTGGCCAATTCTGAATGCAGTCGAATTCATAAAGCTTTACCTATCGTAGACTTGAACTTCAGCGGCGGTGACTGGCGGACAAATTTCGAACAAATAGCGTGTAGGCGTGTCTTGTGCTATAAGCTTAGGCAATGTTAAACCGGTTGATGCTGGCCGCCTTCATGGTGACGGCGCTTTTCGTAAGCGCCGTTCGATTGCCTGCGTCCGCCTGTCCGGTGTCAAGTCCGCCGATTGGCCAGGCTTGCAAGCAAGGCAGCTGTCCGAACAAGGCTTGCTGCGCTGAAGCAGAGAAGAATAAGGCTCGGCCGTCGTCACAACCACTTGTTAAGGGTGACAGCACAGCCTCACTACTCGTCGCCGTTATTACACCGGGGCTAACGAGTTGTTTGCTTTCGGTGCGACCAGCGGAGCATTCTGCTGATCGGGCCGCGCTCGGCCTCACGGCTTCAACGCCGCCGAAGCGCGTCTTTCTCTGCACATTTCTTATCTGATCCAACGAGCCTGATGCCGGAGGTGTGCCCATTCGTCGGCACGCCTGGTCTTCAATGGAGCTCTTGGATCAATGAAAACAAATTACCTTTTATTACTTAGTTTAACTTCAATCTTAATCTTGCAGATCGTGGATGCCGGCGAGAACGGTAGCCATATAACCCGAGGTGGGAACATCTCTCTCGGAGACGTCACGGCTGTCGCGCTCGCAAATAACCCATCGATCAAAGAAGCGCTACGCAAATGGAACGCGGCAAGGGCACGCATTCCTCAAGCCGCGGCATGGGATGATCTGCGCGTCGGCGGCGAATCGCGCGTGCACCGCTTTGTCGATGTTCCGCCGAACGCGTTCATGGATCAATCGGCGAGCATCGAACAGCCGATTCCGATCACCGGGAAGAATCTTGTCCGTGGGCGTGGTGCGACTGCCGAAGCCGTTTCGGCTTACGAAGAACTTCGCCGCCAACAACTGGATGTGATTGCTGCAACGCGAGCGACGTTTTTCCGGCTGGCGAACGCTCATGCACAAATTGAAATCAATCAGAAGAATATCACTTCGATGCGGCAGATCGCAGATATCAGCCGCACGAAATTCGAAGCCGGAACGCACTCGGCTGCGGACGTTCTAGTCGCAGAGACGGAAGCGAGCAAAGTGCTCGAATTGGAACGCGATCTGGAACGCCAGCTTTCCGAACAAGAGGCGCAACTAAATGCGCTGATGAATCGCGATGCGTTCGCGCCGCTCGGTGCGCCTAGCGAAGTCACGCCGAAAATGCCGGAGGTTTCGCCGACAAAGCTTCGCCCAGTTCTTCTCGCCCACCGGCCAGAGATCAAATTGGCCGAAGCGAGGATCGATATCGAGAAATCGAAACTTCAGCTCGCGCAGCGGGCCTGGATTCCCGATCCGTCGCTCACCGTAAAAGCGCAGCGTTACAATGACGCTGCGGAGGCTGTGAGTGAATTGGACGCGGGAGTTTCGTTCACGGTTCCGTGGGTCAATTTTAGGAAATACGGCGCCGCCGTCCGTGAAGCGCAGGAGAACCTCGGCGCGGCTGAGGAAGCGCTCGACCGCTCACAGAAGGACGCGTTGCGACTCTTGCGCGACCAACTCCAAAAAGTCGAAACGGCGCATCATCATCTCGAACTGTTCCGCGACAAGATCATTCCTCAGGCGCAACAGGCGTACGAAGCGAACCGGCTTAACTACGAGTCGGGCAAGGCGTCGTTTCTCGATTGGATCACATCACAACGCAACCTGCGCGATCTCGAAGCGATGGGACGACAGCATCTAACCGATTACCAGGTCGCGGTCGCGGAACTCGAGGCAATCGTGGGCGCGCAATTTTACCCGCTCCCAACTAAAGGCCCCGAATTAGGGAGGCGAGGGATCACCGCGCCGGCGACAACGAAAGGTGGAACTAAATGAGCAAGCAATTAACAAAAATTGCGACGGTCCTCGCGCTACTCGCTTTCCTCGTCGCGGCGTCCTGTTCGAAGCAAAACGGTAGTCCGGCAAACAGCAACATCGACTACTGGACCTGCACCATGCATCCGTCTGTCCATTCGAAGGATCCCGGCAAATGCCCCATTTGTTCGATGGACCTCGTCCCGGTGATGAAAGGCAGCGGCGAAACGAAGCCGTCGCCGGCGCAAACAGAACAAACGAAGGGCAGCGAAATGAAAGGTATGGCTGGAATGCCAGGGATGCCGGGAATGAAAGGAGGCGCGGAGACCAAGGCGCCGCAGACCAGCGAATTCGTCGTTCCGGTGGAGCGGCAGCAACAGATCGGCGTTCGCTGGGCGAAAGCCGAGCGCAAACCGCTTCGTCACACAATTCGCTCGGTCGGTATGATCGTGCCGGACAGAAGTCGCAACTGGCAGTTTGTCTCGCGAGTCGATGGTTACGTGCAGAGACTGAACGTCACCTCGCCGGGCCAGGTCGTCGATAAAGACGCGCCGCTCTTGTCGATCTACAGCCCGGATTTGCTCACGAGCGAGCGTGAGTTCGTTGAGCTTTTGCGGATGCGCGACGAAGCGAAAAGCAAAGATGCACGCGAGACGCCGCAGCGCTTGATAGAATCAGCCAAACGCCGGCTCCAGCTTTGGAATGTAACGTCAGAACAAATTGCCGAGTTGGAGAAAACGCGCAGCGCCTCCGACACGCTTACCTTGCTCTCGCCGTTTCGCGGCGTGGTGCAATCGGTTCCCGTCGAGCAGGGCAAGAGCGTAAAGATGGGCGACATGCTGGTGGAGGTGGCCGATCTCGGCCTCGTCTGGGCCTGGGCGGAGTTTTACGAGAACGAATTGTCAATGTTGCAAACCGGCCAAAAAATCGCGGTCACGGCGAAATCTTATCCCGGCCAAAACTTCGACGGCACGATCAGCTTGATCAATCCGTTCCTCGACGAAATGAAACGCACCGCCAAAGTGCGCATCGACATTCCGAACGCGGATTTCAAGCTGCGGCCCGGCATGTACGTGAATGCCGAACTTGCCATGAACATGGGCGAGGCCCTCACCGTTCCCGTCAGCGCCATCATGCCGACCGGCGAGCGTAACGTCGTGTTCGTCGATAAGGGCGAAGGCAAACTCGAGCCGCGCATCGTTCAGCTCGGCACGAAGTATGGCGACATTTATGAGGTACAAGGCGGCTTGCAGGAAGGCGAGCGCGTTGTCGCGAGCGCGAACTTTCTGATCGATGCGGAGTCGAAAGTGCAAGGCGCACTGAAGGAATTTGAGCAAGAAAAGCCGGAAGAAGCCGCCGGGTCGCGAGTGAAGCCATGACCGAAGCAGATTCAACTCCTCAAGATAACAGCGCGGCCCAACCGGGGCGCGGCCCGCTGATCGAGCGCATTATCGAGGCGAGCGCCAAGAACAAATTTCTTGTTTTCATTTTCACGATCTTCGCTGTTGCGGGCGGCATTTACGGGCTGATTCACACGCCGCTCGACGCCATTCCCGACCTAAGCGATGTACAGGTGATTGTTTACACCGAGTGGGAAGGCCGCTCGCCAGACCTGGTGGAAGACCAGATCACATATCCGATTTCCACTGTCTTCATTGCGGCGCCGAAAGTGAAATTCGTCCGTGGCGAATCGATGTTCGGCAAGTCGTTCATCTACGTAATTTTCCAGGACGGCACGGACATTTATTGGGCACGCTCGCGCGTGATCGAATATCTCAACTCGGTCCGCGGCTCGTTGCCCGAAGGGGTGAATCCGGTCATTGGGCCTGACGCGACAGGTGTCGGCTGGGTTTACGAATACGCGCTCGTCGATGACAGCGAAAAGCATGACCTCGCCGAGCTGCGTTCCATTCAGGATTGGAACCTCCGTTACGCGCTTGCGTCGGTGAAAGGCGTCTCGGAAGTCGCACCCGTCGGTGG
>Ga0209156_10003666_pt1 | contig 11463 bp, 10 predicted proteins | sample GraSoiAngelo_124_FD_185881 | JGI IMG/M metagenome (GOLD analysis project Ga0209156, IMG submission 185881) | Grasslands soil microbial communities from the Angelo Coastal Reserve, California, USA - 14_0927_05_20cm (SPAdes) (version 2) | ecosystem: Environmental > Terrestrial > Soil > Grasslands...
GCTCGAGCTCCCTCAGCCGCCCGCCTGAGGCTCGAACTCCGCTGCCCAGCGGTCGAGGAAGAGCGCGATCATCTTCGTCCGCTCGAGCAGCGTGGCCGCCTCGATGAACTCCTCGTCGCTGTGCGCCCGGCTGCCCTTCGGTCCCATGCCATCCAGCGTGGGCGCGATGGCGGAGGTGTGGTTGCCGTCCGAGCCGCCGCCGGTCTTGATGGCCCGCACGTCCACGCCGAGGTCGCGCCCGACGGCGCGCATGATCTGAAGCAGACGCTCGGTGCCCGGCAGCCCGGGCGGCCACGGCGGAAAGTGGATCTGCCCGCGGAAGCGGGCCGTCGTGCCGGCGACGTGCGGCGCCTCGCAGATCCTCCGCATGGCGGCAATGGCGGCGTCAGCGTCCGCCTGGCTCCACGCGCGGAGATCGATCTCCGCCGCGGCGTGCGCCGCGACGACGTTGGGGCGCTCGCCGCCGCGCACGGTGCCGACGTTCACGGTGACGCCCGTGCCGAAGTCGGTCAGCGCGTGCAGCGCGGCGATCTTCTGCGCGAGGTCCCAGATGGCGCTCGCCCCCATCTCGGGCTGGAGCCCGGCGTGCGAGGCCTTGCCGCTTACCTCGAGCTGGAAGGTTCCGGCGCCCTTGCGCGCCATCACGTACTCGCCGCCGGGGCGCGCCGGCTCGAGAATGCCCACGCTGTGCGCGCGCTTGGCCTCCGCCTCGATCACCGGCCGCGATGTCGGTGACAGCCGCTCCTCGTCCGCGTTGAAGACGACGGCGACGCTCGTCTCCGCCCACGCGCGGGTGCGCGCCTCCCGGTGCGCGCGCAGGGCGTAGAGCAGCGCGGCGAGCCCGCCCTTCATGTCGTACACACCGGGCCCCCACGCCCGCCCTTGCGCATCGATGTGGAACGGCCGCTGCTTGGCGGTGCCGGACCGGAACACGGTGTCGTAGTGGCCGACGAAGAGAAAGCGCTTGGGGCCCGTGCCCGGCTTCTCGCCGACGAGGTGGTCGCCGAAGCGCTCGGTGGCGACGCGGCGGAGCTCGAAGCCGAGGCCCTCCAGCCGCTCGGCGAGGATGGCGCCGGCGCGGTTCACGTCCAGCACGTCGTCGGTGCCGCTGTCGTGGTTCACGAGGCGCGCGAGAAAGTCGATCTGCTCGTCGCGCCAGCCATCGAGGCGGTCCAGGAGGTCGCGCATGGCCGATATGGTAACCTGGGCGCCGCCGGGAGGGAGTGCGCGTGCAGATCGGCGTGGACATCGGCGGCACCTTCACCGACATCGTGGCCCTGGACAACAACGGCCGGCTCGCGCTCGCCAAGGTACCGAGCACGCCAAAGGATCTCCTCGACGGCATCGCCGCCGCCACCACCAGGGTGCTGGCGCTGGCGGGCGCCGCGCCGGGCGCCGTCGAGCGGTTCATCCACGGCACCACCATCGCCACCAACGCCATCCTCGAGCAGAAGGGGGCAACCACCGCCATCCTGACCACCGAGGGTTTCGAGGACGTGCTCGAGCTCGGCCGGATGAAGCGCTCGCGCATGTACGACCTCGACATGGACCCGGAAGTCCCGACGTTCCTCGCGCCGCGCCGGCGCCGGCTCGGCATCCGCGAGCGGCTCGACGCGAAGGGCCGCGTGCTGCTCCCGCTGCACGAGGAGGACGTGCGGGCGGCGGTGACGAGCCTGCGCGCGCAGGGCGTCTCCGCCATCGCCGTCTGCTACCTGTTCTCGTTCGTGAACGCCGCGCACGAGCGACGCACGCGCGAGATCGTCGCGAAGCTCGCGCCGGAGATCAGCGTCTCCCTCTCGTCGGAGGTCGATCCGACGTTCCGCGAGTACGAGCGGCTCTGCGTGACCGCCTTCGACGCTTACCTCGGCCCGGTGGTGAAGCGCTACCTCGCCGGCCTCGCCGACACCCTGCGCGGCCTCGGCGTGCCCGGCGTGCCGCTGATCATGCGCTCGCGCGGCGGCATCGTGTCGGCGGCGCTCGCCGCGCAGCAGCCCGTCACGCTGTTCCTCTCGGGGCCCGCCGGCGGCGTGATCGGCGCGGGCTTCGCCGCCGAGCGCTCGGGCGTGCGCGACTTCGTGTCGCTCGACATGGGGGGCACCAGCAACGACGTGGCGATGGTGCGCGAAGGCAAGCCGCTGCTCGCCAGCGAGGGTGCGATCGGACCCTACCCCGTGCGTACCCCGATGGTGGACGTGAACACCATCGGCGCCGGCGGCGGCAGCATCGCGTGGATCGACGCCGCCGGCGGGCTCCGAGTGGGGCCGCGCAGCGCCGGCGCCGAGCCCGGCCCCGCCTGTTACGCGCGCGGCGGCGACGAGGCGACCGTGACCGACGCCAGCGTCGTGCTCGGCTACCTCAATCCCGCGCGCTTCGCCGACGGCGCCATGACGCTCGACGTGGCCGCCGCCGAGCGCGCGGTCGCGGCCATCGGCCGGCGGCTGGGCGTCGACCCGGTCGCCGCCGCCGCCGGCATCCATCGCGTCGTCAACGCGCGCATGGCGGACCAGATCCGCCTCGTGACGATCAAGCGGGGGTACGACCCGCGGCAGTTCTCGCTGGTGGTGCTGGGCGGCGCCGGCCCGGTGCACGGCGCCGCGCTCGCCGAGGAGATCGGGATGGCGGAGGTGCTGGTACCCGAGGCGCCGGGCGTGCTCGCCGCGTTCGGCCTCCTCGCCGCCGCGATCGAGCACCACCACGCGCGGACGCTGCAGGCGCGCACCGACGTGGCCGACCTCGGCGCGATCAACCGCTGCCTCGCCGAGCTCGACGAGGCCGGCCGCGCGCGCATGCGCGAGGAAGGCGTGCCCGCGCAGGAGGTGCGCGTGACCTACGCGGCCGACACGCGCTACATGGGGCAGGCCTACGAGCTGGAGGTGCCGATCGCGGCGCCCGTCACCGCGGATGCTGTGCCCGGGATCGTGGCCGCGTTCCACGCCGTGCACGAACGCGTGTACGGCTACGCGCGCACGCAGCAGCCCGTGGAGTTCGTCAACTTCCGGGCCGTCCACACGTTCCCGCTGCCACGGCCGGTGGTCGCGCCGGCGCCGCGGGCGCACGGCACGCTGGACGAGGCGCGGATCGGCGAGCGGCGCGCGTACTTCGGCGCGTTCGTGTCGACAGCGATCTACGAGCGCGCGCGGCTGCCGCTGGGCGCCCGCCTCGCCGGCCCAGCCATCGTGGAGCAGACCGACACGACGACCGTGATCCCGCCCGGCGTCACCGCGCTCGTGGACGAGGCCGGCAACCTTCGCCTGCGGAGAGACCGATGACGATCGACCCGATCCTCCTCGAGGTGCTGCGCAACCGTCTCGACGCCATCGCCGACGAGATGGAGCTGACGCTCCTCAAGAGCGCGGCCTCGCCCATCGTGAAGGAGGGGCTCGACGCCTCGGCCGCGCTCTTCAACACCCGCGGCGAGACCATCGCGCAGGCGGCCGCGATCCCGATCCACCTCGGCGCGCTGCAGTTCGCCGCGCAGCGCATCGTCCGGGCCTTTCCCCCGGACGGCATGCAGGACGGCGACGCCTTCCTGCTGAACGATCCCTACGACGGCGGCACCCACCTGCCGGACATCACGCTCGCGGTACCGGTCTTCGCCGACGGCCGCGTGGTGGCGCTCGCCTGCACGATGTGCCACCACCAGGACGTGGGCGGCCGCACACCGGGCAGCGTTCCGACGGACGCCACTGAGCTCTACCAGGAGGGCGTGATCATCCCGCCCACCCAGCTCTTCCGCGCCGGCGAGCTGGACGAGAACCTGTTCCGTCTGCTCACGCGCAACGTGCGGCTTCCCGAGGTGTTCACCGGCGATCTCATGGCGCAGGTGGCGGCAGGACGGCTCGGGGGCGTTCGCCTGCGCGAGCTGTTCGCCGCGCACGGAGCATCGACGGTGGTCGCGTACATCGAGGAGCTGCTCTCGCGCGCCGAGCGCCTCACCCGCGCCCAGATCGAGGCCATCCCCGACGGCGACTACGCGTTCGAGGACTGGCTCGACGACGACGGTGTCGACATCGGTCACCCGGTGAAGATCGCGGTGACCCTGCGCGTACGCGGCGGATCGATGACGTTCGACTTCACGGGCAGCGACGCACAGGTCCGCGGTCCGTTCAACTCGGTGCCGGCCTCGACGATGTCGGCGGTCTACTACGCGGTGCGCGCGATCTCGGATGCGTCGATCCCCAACAACGGCGGCTGCTTCCGCGCGGTGGACGCGGTGCTGCCGGAAGGCACCATCGTGAATCCGCGGCCGCCGGCCCCGGTGAGCTGCCGCACGGCGACGATCAAGCGCATCGCCGACACGATCCTCGGCGCGCTCGTGGGCGCGCTACCCGGCAAGATGCCGGCGGCGAGCTCGGGCACGCTGCTGGTGATGGCGTTCGGCGGCCGCGACCCGGAGACCGACCGACCGTTCGTGGCGAGCGAGCTGGCGGCCGGCGGGATGGGCGCCCGCCCCAACAAGGACGGTATCGACGTCATCGAGACCGACGTCTCCAACTGCATGAACATCCCGGTGGAGTCGGTGGAGATGAACTTCCCGCTCCGCATCCCACGCCTGCGCCTGTGGAACGGCTCCGGCGGCGCCGGGCGCTTCCGCGGCGGCCTCGGGCTCGAGAAGGTCTTCGAGGCGACGACGACGGACGTGATGGTGTCCCACCGGGGCGAGCGCTTCGGGTCGTCGCCGTGGGGGCTCGAGGGCGGCGCCCCGGGCGCTCGCGCGCACGCGTTCATCCTCAGAAAGGACGGCACGCGCGAGGACCTGCCGTCGAAGAAGATGCTCGTGCTCCACCCGGGTGACCAGCTCTGGGAATACATCGCCGGCGGCGCCGGCTACGGTGACCCGCGCGACCGTGATCCCGCGGCGGTACTCGCCGACGCGCTGGACGGCAAGATCTCGACGGCGGCGGAGTACGGCGTCGTGCTGACCCCGGACGGCACGGCGGTGGACGAGGCGAAGACCAAGGAGTGCCGGGAGGCGCTGAGCAGGACGCGCGCGCGCCTGAGTCCGTAGTCGAGCGCTTCGCGGGCGTCCACCCGCCGTGGCTCTCAGGCCCGGGCAGGGCGCCCCCAGAGCCGGGCGGTCGCCAGGGCCGCGCCCTGGCTCAGCGCGCGGAGCTTGGCCCAGACGACGCTCTCCACGACCATCTCCGACCCGGCGAAGGTGCCGAAGCCGCAGTCCGCGGACGCGATCACGCGGCTCCGGTCACCGACCGCGTCCACGGCCTGGACGATCCGGTCGGCCACCACCTCGGGGTGCTCGACGAAGTTGGTCGTGGAGTCGATCACGCCGGGCAGCAGCAGCATGCCGTCGGGCGGGGGCCGGCGCTTGATCACCTTGTACTCGTGCTGATGCCGGGGGTTGGCCAGCTCGAGCGAGAGCGCGCCCACTCGCGCGCGATAGAGCAGGGGGAGGATGGCCTCGAGCGGGACGTCGTGGGTGTGGGGCCCGTCGTAGTTACCCCAGCAGACGTGCAGACGGATCCGCTCGGGCGGGATGGCGGCGGTCGCGCGGTTGACCGCTTCCACGTGCGTGTCCACGATCTGGAGGAACCGGTCCAGCGGCTCGTGCTGGAACAGCCGCGCCCGCTCCATGGCGAGATCGGGGCAGTCGAGCTGCAGGAGCAGGCCCCGGCCGTGGATCAGCTCGTACTCCTTCCGCATCTCGCGGGCCAGCGCGAAGACATAGCGCTCGTGGGAGTCGTAGTAGGCGTTCAGGTGGATGGTGGCGATGATGCCGGGGGAGGCCGCGGTCAGGAAGCGCTCGGTGAACGTCGGCGGGTGCGCGTCGGTGTGCCGGAGCAGGCGATCGCATTCCCGAGCCGCCTCGCCCAGGTCGACGTAGGCGACCTCGTCCACCGCCTGCGGGGCGTTACCGATGCGGGCCGCCGAGCGCCGCCGGGCCGCCAGCAGCGCGCCGTAATCCGGGAAGTCTGCGAGGTCCCGGGAGAGCGGGCGCCGGCTCTCGCCGCCGAACCCCCGCATGCGCCGGGTCACGTAGGTGGCGAAGCCGGCGCGGGACTGCTCGCCGTCGTTGCCGACGTTGATCCCGACCTCGAGCTGCCGCTCGATGGCCGCCTGGACGGCCGCCTCGACCTCCCCCTCGAACAGGGCGGAGTCCACGGCCTCGCCGCGCTCCTGGCGGACCAGGAGGTCACGCAGGACGGGGTTGCGGGGCAGGCTGCCCACGTGGGTCACGAGGATGCGCTCGTCACTCGTGATCGCGTGGAGCCCCATCGTCACTGCCTTCCCGCCCCGAGCTTTGCGATCAGCTCGCCGTAGGCGGCAAGCTGCCGGGGCCATTCGCGATAACCGCACACCGGCCCGAGCATGACATAGTCGGCGCCGGCCAAGCGGATCACGCCGAGCCGCCCAGGTACGCGGCCTTGACGTGAGGGCTCTCGGTGAGCTCGCTCGAGGACCCGCTGAGGGCGACCCGCCCGGTTTCCATCACGTAGACGCGCGACGCGATGCCGAAGGCCATGCGCGCGTTCTGCTCGACAAGCAGCACCGACACGCCTTGCTCCCGGTTGATGGCCTGCACGGTCCGTGCGATCTCGCGCACGACCATCGGTGCCAGACCGAACGAGGGCTCGTCGAGGAGCAAGAGCCGCGGCTCGGCCATCAGCGCCCGACCGATGGCCAGCATCTGCTGCTCGCCACCGCTCAGCGTCCCCGCCAGCTGCGTCCGCCGCTCGGCCAGGTGCGGGAAGCGGCGCTCCACCGCCTGGAGCGTGCGACGGATCTCGGCGGCGGACCTGCGACGGTACGCGCCCAGCGTGAGGTTCTCGGAGACCGTCATCTGCGGGAAGAGCCGGCGGCCCTCCGGCGCGTGCGCCAGCCCGAGCGCCACGACGCGATGGGCCTTCCACCGGGAGATGTCGCGGCCGCCGAGCAGGATGCGGCCGCCGGCGCTCGGGACGAGACCGGAGATCGCGCGGAGCGTCGAGGTCTTCCCGGCGCCATTCGGGCCGATGACGGCGACGACCTCGCCCTCCCCCACCCGTAACGACACGCCCTTCACGGCGGCGACGTTGCCGTAGCGGACCTCGAGGTCGCTCACCTCAAGCACGGGATTCCTCGGCGCCCAGGTACGCCTCGATCACGGCGGGATTCGCCTGAATGTCTCGCGGCGTTCCCTCGGCGATCAGGACGCCGTGGTCCAGCACGGTGATGACGTCGCAGAGCCCCATCACCGCACGCATGTCATGCTCGACGAGGAGGATGGTCTTGCCTTCGGCGCGAAGGGTACGGAGCAGCGCCATCGTGTCTGCGCTCTCCTGTGCCGTCAGCCCCGCGAGCGGTTCATCGAGGATCACGAGCTCGGCCCCCGTCGCGAGCGCCATCGCGAGGCAGAGCGCCTTCTGGTCCCGGTGTGGCAGGTTCCCGGCGCGCTGGTCCGCGACGTCGAGCAGCCGCAGCGACGCCAGCAGCGCGCGGGCACGGGTGCGGGCCGACCGTTCCTTCTCCCGGTAGGTGGCGGTCGCGATGAGCGTCGGGACGAATGCCGTCGCCGCGTGCAGATGGAACGCGAGGATGACGTTCTCCAGCACCGTCGACTCGCGGAACAGCGTCGTCGCCTGGAACGTGCGCGCGATCCCGCGCCGGCAAATCTCGGAGGGCCGGAGGCCCGACACCCGCGCGCCCTTGAAGACGATTTCGCCCGAGGACAGCGGCAGTACGCCCGTGAGCAGGTTGAAGACCGTGCTCTTCCCGGCGCCGTTCGGCCCGATCAGGCCGTGGATCGTCCGCGACGCGACCGTCATCGAGAGCCCCGTCACGGCGTGCAGGCCGCCGAAGCGCTTGCCGACGTCCCGGAGCTCAAGGAGCAACGCGCGCTCCGACGGCCCGGGCCTTGGCGTCGCGACGCCGCGTGAGCGCGTGCGCGAGGCGGCCCGGCAGCGACACCAGCCCCTCGGGGCACACGAGCATGACGACCATGAGCACCGCGCCGTAGACGAGGATTTCGTAGTGGTGTAGCTCGCGGAGGAGCTCGGAGGTGACCGCGAGCACGAGCGTGCCGACGACCGGGCCCCACACCGACTGCGCGCCGCCGATGACCGTGAAGACGACGAGCAGCACCATCGGCTCCAGGCCGAAGTCGCTCGAGTGCAGCACCTGGTGCGAGTGCGCGAAGAAGACGCCCGTCAGGCCGGCGAAGAAGCTGCCGAGCACGAACACCCCGAGCTTGTAGCGGATGATGTCGACGCCGAGCGTCTCGGCGAGCAGGTCGCGCTGGCGGATGGCGCTCGCCACCAGGCCGAAGCGCGAGTACTCGAGCCGGATCAGCACGGCGGCCGCGACCAGAAACAGCGCGTACATCAGCCAGTACTGCGGGAGCTTCCCGGTGAACCCGATCGCGCCCCCGCTGAGCGGCAGCGGGTGCGGGCGCGGGATCTCGGCGAGGCCCGAGGGGCCGCCGAGGTAGTCGACGAAGAAGTTGTTGAAGAACAGGCGCAGGACCTCGAGAAAGGCGAACGTGATCAGGAAATAGTAGGGCCCGCTGACCCGCAAGGCGATGCGGCCGACGGGCACCGCGACGAGCGCCGCCACGAGCGGCGCGACCGCCAGCGACGCCCAGAAGGACCATCCCGCGCGCGTCACGAGGAGCACCGAGGCGTACGCGCCGACGCCCATGAACGAGATGTGGGCCATGTTGAGCTGGCCCGTGCTCATCTCGAACCGCAGGCTGAGGGTCAGCACGAGATTCATCAGCAGCGTCGTCGCGACGTCGAGGTAGTACGAGTCGCGCGTGAGGACGGGGACGGCGACGCCGGCCCCCGCGAGGAGACCGAAGCCGAGCGCCGGCGACAGCCCCGGCCTACGCGACACCGAGCAGGCCCCGGGGTCGAACGAGCAGGATCGCGATGACGACGAGGAAGCCGAGCATGTTGACGGCGGCACTGGTCATGAAGAGCGTGCCGATGCCCTCGACGGCGCCGAGCAGCAGGCCGCCCAGGACGGCGCCGGGCAGGCTGCCCATGCCGCCGACGATGATGATGATGAAGGCCTTCACCACCGGCAGCGCGCCCATCGTCGGGCTGACCGCGAAGACCGGCGCCAGGAGCGCACCGGCGGCGCCGGCCAGCGCGCAGCCGACGCCGAAGCCGAGCGCCGACACCGCCTCGATGTTGATGCCTTGCAGGGCGGCGGCGTCGGGATCCTGGGCGACCGCGCGCATCGCCTGGCCGGTGCGCGCGAATTTGAGGAAGAGGTAGAGCGCCGTGATGAGCGCGCAGGCGGTCACGATGACGACGAGCCGCTCGCGTGAGATGACCAGCCCGAAGACGCGGACGATGCCGGAGACCGCCGACGGCACCGATTTGTCGAGCACGCCGAAGGAGAGCTGGGCGGACGCCTGCAGGACCCAGAGTAGGCCGAGCGAGACGATGAAGGCATTGAGCGTCTTGCCGCGCAGGTGCCGGAACACCACACGCTCGGCGAGCACCCCCGCCCCTCCCACCACCAGCACGGCCAGCCCCAGGGTCAGGAAGTAGTTCACGCCGAAGACGGCGAACGCGTAGTACGTCACGTAGCCGCCCAGCATGTAGAACTCGCCGTGGGCGAAATTGATGATGTCGAGGATCGAGAAGATCAGGGTCAGGCCGAGCGCCACGAGGATATAGACGACGGCCAGGCCGAAGCCGTTGAGCGCAGCCTGGAGGAGCAGTTCGATGGCCCTACTACTTCTTCTTCAGAGCCGCGGGGAGCACCTGGGTGAGGTCCACGATCTTGCCCTCCCGTACTTCGCTGATGACGAGCGGGTACAGGAACTGCCGGTCGATGCCGTAGGTCTCCTTGCCGCCGATCACCAGCGGCCCCCACACCGTCTCGAACCGCTCCTTGGTGAGCACCTCCAGAACGCGGTCGGTCTCGACGCTCCCAGCGCGCTGCATGGCCTGAGTGAAGACGTCGAAGGCCGCGAAGTTCGCCACGGCGATGACGCCGGGCACCTCGCCGTATCGCTTCTCGTAGGCCTCGCCGAACTTGCGGACGGCGCTGTTGACGTGCTCGCTCTTGACGTTGATGTTCGCCGGGCTCCACACGCCTTCGGCCGCCTCGCGCCCCGCGACGCCGATGATGGTGAAGGGATTGGTCCCCGCGGTCCAGCCCTTGGCGCCCTTGAAGCCGAGCTCCATCGCCTGCTTGAGGATGAGCCCGGCCTCACCGGCCGGGGCCGCCGCGACGTCGATCATGTCCGGCTTCTGGGCGAGCAGCTTGGTCAGCACCGGGTAGAAGTCCTTCGTGCCGCGCTCGTAGTACTCGTCCGCCGTCACCTCGAACGCGAGCGCCTTGAGCGCCTTCACGACCGCAGTATTGGTGTCCTTGCCGCTCGTGTCGTTCGGGGAGATCACCGCGACCCGCTTGACCCTTGGATGGTTCTCCTTGACCCAGCGGTAGAACGGCTCGGCGAGCTCCCACTGGCTCAGCATCGACCGGAAGGAGTAGGGCTTCTCGGGCGCCAGGTTGGCCGTGCCCCAGCACACGAAGCTGAACATCACTTTGTTCGGCTCGGTGATCGTCTGCGCGGCATTGCACGTCGCCCCGACGGCGTTCCCGATGATGTACTTGACCTTGTCCTGGAACACGAGCTTGTTCGTCGCGGTCGCCGCGTCCGCCGCCTGCGCCTTGTGGTCGTAGGCGACGAGCTTGATCTTGTAGACGTCGCCACCGATCTTCAGGCCGCCCGCCTTGTTGATCTCGTCGGCCCGCATCTCGGCGCCGCGCTGCAGCTCGACGCCGTACGACGCCGCGCCGCCGGACAGCGGACCGAGCAGGCCGATCGCCAGCGTCTTCTCGGCCGCCGGCGCGGGACCAGCCCCGACGACAGCGAGGGCGACGGCGAGAACGATGAGGATCGCGAGGCTGGGTCGTGGGGTCATGGATCTCCTCCTTCAGCGGAATCTGGGAATGACCGCCTCGCCGAAGAGCTGCAGCGCGCGCAGGACCCGCTCGTGCGCCGGGCCGCCGGGATGCCGGAAGCGGATCAGGAAGTAATCGGCGCCGACCTCGCGGTGCCACGTCTGCACCCGCTCGACGCAGTCTTCCGGAGAGCCGAGAATGAGGCGCTCGAGCGAGATGCGCTTGAGGTCGAGGTCCTCCTCCTTCTTGATGTCCTGGTAGTAGGAGCCGTGTCGCCAGTAGTACCGGTGCGTGCTCAGCAGTCCCGCCTCGTACTCGGCGATCGCCTGCTCGCGGGTCGGCGCCACGTAGCCCTCGCGGAACACGACCACCTTGTGCGGCCGCCCGCGGCTCTCCGCCGTCGCCCGGTACAGCGCCGCCCGCCGCTTGAGGCGCTCGGGCAGCTGGAAGGAGTCGGCGAGCAGGGCGTCGCCCAGGCGGCCCGCGCGCTTCATCGGCTCGTCGCCGAGCGCCGCCACCCAGATCGGCGGGTGCGGCTTCTGCACCGGCTTGGGTGTCACCATGATGTTCTGCAGCGTGTGGCGCTTGCCGACGAAGTAGACCTTC
>Ga0209156_10003667_pt1 | contig 11462 bp, 10 predicted proteins | sample GraSoiAngelo_124_FD_185881 | JGI IMG/M metagenome (GOLD analysis project Ga0209156, IMG submission 185881) | Grasslands soil microbial communities from the Angelo Coastal Reserve, California, USA - 14_0927_05_20cm (SPAdes) (version 2) | ecosystem: Environmental > Terrestrial > Soil > Grasslands...
GTTTCCGGCTCCACGCGCCTGAAAGGAGGGACGGCGACAAAAGTAGCGCTGAATATCATCAGCACAGGCGTAATGGCTCGGCTGGGGCGGGTGCGCGGAAATTTGATGATCGATCTTCAACCGACGAACAAAAAATTGCGCGCGCGAGCGATCGGCCTTGTCTCGCAGTTGGCGGGCTGCGATCGCGATAGCGCGCGATCGCGGCTCGAGCGGGCGGACTGGAATCTGCGTGAGGCATTGAAGGAGGAGTAATCTTTCTGCGGCGTCGGTCCCTCTCGTGTGAAACTGCTAGTGCCGCAGAGCGGTCTCGGGATGCGATATTCGCACTGCGCGTGGCTCCAACGGAATCGGCTGAAAACGGGGAACAGAAATTGGAATGGTTTCGTGCACGAGAGGGCAGAGCACTTCCTTTCCATCGGTCGAACAGCGGTGATGGCGCGGCGGCGTTGGGCTTTCGTCATCGAAATAATCGCCGACTCGATACGAATTGAACACCTCGGCGGAAACGAGTTGCCAGCGGATGTGGCCAAGATGGTCACGAAGAGCGAATTTGAAGCTGGCATCGATTCCGAGACTGTACGCAAAGGGCAAAGGCCGGCTGGCTTTCTGCACGATCGTCCCCTGGTAAGCGCAGGCAATCAAGAGCGGACCGAGGCAGAGAAAAAGAAAAGTTTGGAGTCGCACGAGCGGTGGGGTTGCTTCGGAATCAGTGTTTTTCGCCGGCGACCAAATTTTAGTATTTCAGCCAACCCGGAAGCAATTTCGAAAACCGGCCATATTCCACAAGCGCAGTTCGGCCTTCTGACACGAACTAGGGTAAACTCAACTCAAGAAAACCATTATGCTTTGGACAATATTTGTCATTCTGCTGGTGCTCTGGCTGCTCGGTTTGGTCAGTTCATACACGATGGGCGGATTCATTCACATCCTGCTCGTAATCGCGGTCGTGATTCTGATCATCAACCTCATCGGCGGCCGGCGGACTCTCTAGCCCGATGAAGCCCGCGGGCATTATCGGGATCATCTTAATCATCGTCGGCATCATCGGGTTTGCCTACGGTGGGCTGGGCTGGAACACCGAGAAAAAGGATGCACAACTCGGCCCCATTGAAATCAAGCATCAGGAAAGACACGGGATCGATTTCCCGCCGATCTTGAGCGGACTTTGTGTCGTCGGCGGGATTGTGCTGGTGGTTGTGGGAAGCCGACAGACCTAGAGTAGACTAAATCGATCGCTGCGTCATCCGGCGCGCAAACGAAGGATCTACCAATACCGGTGAGCCATGCGAAGCGTAGTGCGAAGATTGATTAAAACGATGGGATTTAGCGTTCCCTTTCCCGACCGCACGAATGAGTCATCATTAGTGTTCTAGCGAGGAACGCGGATCGGCAGTCCCTTTCTCGCTGCTAAACCAGGGAGGCAGCAACTGTTTGGCATCGCCCTCGACGGGGCCACCTAGCCATCTGATGTAAACTATTGGCCGTTCGCTTTTAACACCGCAAACGTCTTGCTGCCCTGGCGGTCGAGATAGAGCAGGACGCCGCGTTTTGGATCCGCTTTGCCCAAGGCTTCGCGGAAGGATCGTACATTTGTGACGGGTTTTCCGTCCACCTCGGTGATCACGTCCTCGCGCTCGATTCCTTGCGCGGCTGCGATACTGTTATCTGCGACATCGGTCACGATTACGCCCCGCGCATCGCCGAGATGGAGACGCTCCGATATTTCCTTCGTAATATCCTGCACCTGCAACCCCAATTTCCCGACATCTTCCGGCCGGCCTTGCTCCGGCGGCGCGATCTCGTTCGACGCGCGCGCAATCTCATTTGGCAACTCGCCGGTCGTCACCGGAATTTCAATCGTCTGACCTTTCCGCCAAACCGTGAGCTTCACTGCCTGGCCAATCTTTTTCTTTAGAATCTCACGCTGCAATTGCGTGTCGGTCGTCACCGGCGCGCCATCAACCTTGGTGATGACATCAAACGGTCGAAGGTCACTTTTGTTCGCAGGCGCGTCCGCTTCGATCGTGCGCACAACCACCCCTTTGTCGATTCCCTTGAGCAAATCGCGCGTATTGGGATTGTCGCCGACCGATTCAATCCGAATCCCGAGCCAGGGCCGCGCAATTTTCTTCCCGGCGACCAGCTGCTGGCCAATTTCGTTGGCCAGGTTGCTCGGAATAGCGAAGCCAAGGCCGCGGTTCAATCCATTAATCAGCGTGTTCATGCCAATGACCTTGCCGTCGATGTCGCAGAGCGGACCACCAGAGTTTCCAGGATTTATCGAGGCATCGGTCTGGATGTAATCGGAAATGCTGTAACCCCCGTTTGTAAACAATTTGCTGCGGCCTTTACCGCTGACCACGCCATAGGTGAAAGTGTAATCCAATTTAAATGGCGCGCCGATGGCGAAGGCAAACTGCCCAACCCGCACCGCATCGCTGTCGGCCATCTGCACGACCGGCAAGTCTTTGGCGTCGATCTTGATCACCGCGATGTCGGTTTTCTCATCCGTGCCGACGACTTTCGCCGAGAATTCGCGGCCATCTTTTAATTTAACATCCACATGGTCGGCCCCCTCGACCACGTGGAAATTAGTAAGGATGTATCCATCAGACCGCACAATGAATCCGGAGCCTTCGCTCTGAATCGGTTGGAGATTACGCGGACCGCGCCGCGTTGAATTATCGTCGGGCTGCCCTTGGAAAAACAAATCGTCGAAGTTAAACCCTTCGTTGCCGTCGTTCTTTTTCGAGACCTCGATGATGACGACGCTCGGCGCGACAATTTCGAAAACTTTGGCGAAAGCATTGTTTAGGGCGTGAACGACATCCTTTCCGGACTCCGCTGCGGCCGGCGGAACGGTAGGGGAGGATTCCTGCGCCAGAAGAGGCGAAGCGCTCAGCGCCCCACAAAAAATAAGAGCAAACAAAAATCGCATGAGTTGGAATTTCGACATGATCGGACCAACGATTGTTCAAATGTAACCCCGCTTCGCCGGCACGCCACTAGCGGCGCCCTTTCGCTGTCCACAGTCTGTCATCCCGAGCGCAAGCGAGGGACCTCTCCTAAGCTGCATCGATCGCACGAGCTACCTTGTGTAATTCGCCCGCGCATGTGAGGTGCCTCGACGCCTCCGCGTCTGGGATCACAGACGATGCTACGACGGCCTGTAGGGGCAGGCGTGTCGCCTGCTCTTTTTTGCAGCCGTCACGGCTGCCTCTACAGGTTGACGCTATCGGTTCCGGTGCGTACAGCAAACTCGATGCTGGCTCGGCTGCTCATTGTCGCACTGACGTTTTTTCCTTTGGCCGCGCGCGCGTGCGATCTGTGCGGTTGCTACAGCCCGCAGGTGGAATCGATGCCGAACGAGAGAGTTTCCCTGACCGGGTTTTACACCGCCATCGCCGAGCAGTTCACCCATTTCGGCTCGCTTCAATTCGACGATCGTGAGGTTGCCAATCCCACCGGGCAACGATTGGACAGTTCAGTCACCCAATTCGTGATCGGTTATGAAATTAATGATCGCCTGGCGGTGCAATTCAACGCGCCGGTAATTTACCGCGACTTCCGGCGGCCGGAAGGGTTTGCCATCGACGAAGGGAACGTGAGCGGGATCGGTGATGTCTCGCTTTTGGCCAAGGCCGTGCTCTGGCATTTTGCTTCAACCGCGTGGCGTGAATTCAATGTCGAAGGAAAGAATCCGGTTGCAATCGAGCACGAGCCGGATTGCACGTGCTCAATTGTCGCGCTGGCGGGGTTAAAATTTCCGACCGGCGATTCCAGCCGGCTAAAGGAAGAATTTCACGAAGTGGAAATTCCGGGCGCGCCGGAGAACGCAATCCACGGCCACGATCTCACCCTTGGCACCGGCTCGTATGATGGGATTTTCGGCGTGCAGAGTTCCCTGCGTTACGAGAATTTTTTTGCAGAGGCCAATGGCCAATTCACTCTCCGCGGCGACGGCGCACACGATTATCATTTTGCCAATGACCTGACGTGGAATGCGGGTCCGGGATATTATCTGGTGCGCAAACGCGATACTTTAGTCGGATTCCAATGCGCAGCGTCCGGCGAAAGCAAGGATGTCGATCGTTTTCAAGGCCGCGCCGCTGAGGACACCGGCGTTACTTCCGTGTTTGTCGGTCCGCGCATCATTGCATCGCACGATCAAATCAGCGGCGAATTGGCCGCCGAATTTCCGGTGTTGATGAACACGACGGCGCTACAGGCGGTGCCGGATTATCGGCTGCGTGCGAGTGTCGCCGTTAGCTGGTGAAGATTTGGAAAACATTGTTGCTCGTTTATCGCGAGCTGGATGTTCGTTTGCCGGTAGAGAGAGGCTTTGTCGAGCCGCGCAGACTTCGTTCTAGCGAAGCGCAAGCACATTTCCACCACGTTGCGACCGAGCGCGAGCTGGCCGACGCGATTGATTCATTTCGCGGTTTTCCGCAACTCGCGCGCGAATTAACCAACGGCACAGCGGTAATCGAGTACGAAATCGTCCGGCCTGATCACGCGCTTACTTCTCTCGCCCGGGAATCGTCCTCACGTTTCTGGCCATCGCCTGATAATATTCGATCCGATCTTGATGAGTTAGCTCCGCTTGGGAAATACGATTCGATTTTCGTTTTCTGGCCCCAGCGGGATTTGAAAAATGGCACGGCGGTTCCGTGTGATGCCTGGGGTTTGGCGATAGGCGCGAGCGTATCGACTAATGGCGCGACCTACGCCGCCATTGCTAACGCGCCGTCATCGGCATGGAAAAATGAGGCGCGCGGTGAAGTTTGGCTGCATGAGTGGTTGCACGGCGTTTGTGCGCATTTCACGCAGCGTGGTCACGTTATGCCCGAGCGCGACGCCGATGGCGGTGAATTACATGGTTATGTTCGCTCACCGACGGCCGGTTGGACCGATTACTATCGCGATCTAATGAGCGGAAACGTTTTGGAAGATGGGAAACGTTTCGGCATACCAGCGGATGCGTGGATGGCGTAATTCAAGGAGCGGCGCCTTCCCAGTCGCCGATTTTTTAATAAACGGCGGTCTGGAGGCCGTCGCTCCTTGATGATCTGTAGCGGTGCTCTATGAGCGCCGAATCTCCAATCTGGGGGCGCACACTAAGCCTGTCTGGCTCGGACCCCGGGGTGCTGCATTCGGCGGCCTGCCGCATGTTTGTTATAAAGGTCCGCCACGGCTGACAGTCATCGCCACCACGCCAGCGGCCTGTGCTCCCCCGAAATTGAATAACCGTAGTGGGCCGGCGTCAGACGAATCCATTGAGGGGGAGGGAGTTAAAACCGGGTGCGTTGACACGATTGTTAACGACGTTAAGTTTTTTCTACACAAATGCGAAAATGGTGAATCTCATCGAGGGAATTGAGCAGGAAAAGGCGTTCCTTTCTCACGCGCCGGGCTATTGGGCCGGCAATGGGGGTATTGCGCCGGAAGCTTGGAACGACTGGAAATGGCAGCTGCAAAACCGAGTCACTAAGCTGGCCCAGCTGGAGGAACACCTTTCGCTGAGCGAAGAGGAACGCGCCGGCGTTTTGCTCTCCGGCGACAAGCTCGCGCTCGCGATTACGCCGCACTTTTTCAATCTAATCCCGCGCGAAAATCCGGAAGATCCGATCCGGCGTCAGATGATTCCGCGGATCGAGGAAACGTGGGGTTCGCCCCATGACATGGCGGACCCATGCGGGGAAGATTCGCATATGCCGGTGCCGGGGCTGGTCCATCGCTACCCGGATCGCGTGCTGTTTTTAGTGACGGACCGTTGCGCTGCCTATTGCCGCTATTGCACGCGCAGCCGCGTCGTCAGCGGGGTGGGGGAACAGGAATTGCACACTGATTTCGAAGAAACCTTTCGCTATCTGGAGCAGCATACCGAAGTCCGCGACGTGCTTCTCTCGGGAGGCGACGCGCTCCTTTTTAGCGACGGCAAACTGGAGAATTTGCTCAGTCGTTTGCGGGCTATTCCGCACATCGAATTTCTCCGCATCGGGACGCGGGTTCCGATTTTTCTCCCGCAGCGAGTCACGCCAGAGCTTTGCGCAATGCTGGCGAAGTATCATCCGCTCTGGATGAGCGTGCACGTTAATCATCCGCGCGAGCTCACGATTGAAGTGAAAGAGGCGCTGGAGCGGCTGGCGAATGCCGGCATCCCGTTGGGCAACCAAAGCGTGTTGCTTGCCGGCGTGAACGATGACTTGGAAACGATGAAAACGCTCGTGCACAAACTCCTCATGTGCCGCGTCCGCCCATATTACCTTTACCAATGCGACTTGATTAACGGCTCATCGCACCTGCGCACTTCTGTCGCGAAAGGGATCGAGATCATCGAGGGGCTGCGCGGTCACACCACTGGTTATGCCGTCCCACAATACGTCATCGACGCCCCCGGCGGCGGCGGCAAGGTGCCGATCAATCCGGGCTACATCCTCTATCACGACAACGAGAAGATCGTGATCAGAAACTACGAAGGAAAAATCTTCGAGTATCCCGAGACCGGAAACAAAAACGTCCAGTTCGCGCCACAACGCGAGTATCACGACGAGTATTTGTATTCATAAAGGCACCCACGCTTTAGCCTGTCATCCCGAGCGGAGTCGAGGGATCTCTAACTTTAGAGTGTAGAAGAATATTTAGAGATGTCTCGACTTCGGTCGACATGACAAAGGATGGGAAACGAAACGTCCACTTAGAGCCGCAAGATGAATTCCCTGCTTCCGCGGCGCGTCGATGGTGAAGATATCGCACTCGCCCTGCGCGGCATGATCGAATGAAATCTTCTTTTCGTCCGGCGACCACTTCGGTGAGGTGTTACGGCCGTGCAGCTCGGTAAGACGCTGCACGGAATTGCCATTAGCGTTCATGAGATAGATTTCGTAATCGGTTTTGTTTTCGCGGTTCGATGCGAAAACAATCCGCTTTCCATCCGGCGACCAGCGTGCCCACGCGTCGAACGCAAGATCGTTCGTCATCGACGAGCCGTCGTGGTTCATCACAAAAACCTCGTTGTAAAGAAATATCGCCGCCGATGGATAGCCATCTCGGAGCGAGTTTTGCCGCTGGCGTGTCGCTTAGGGGACGGTCAGCGTCGTTTCCGTCCCTTTCTTCCGGTTCCCGTTTACCGGAGAGTATGCGGTGTAGGTGCCGCGTTTCATTTGGACGTGCAGAATTTTGGTCTCATTCGGCTGCAGATCGACCGTAAACTTGTGGGTTCCGTCTTTGCCGCGAACCACGAAGTTGTGTTTTTCGTTTCCGGCATTCTTCACTACGAACGCGGTCTTGCCTGGTTCCACGCTTGTCGGCATGTCGATCTTGTCGTCCGACAACGTGACGTCGACGCGCCGCGCATCTGGCTCGGGAGTGACCGCACCGACGACTTTGTGAACGACTTCTTTGGTGCCTTTGACTACTTTGTGTCCGACATTTTTGGCGGTCTCGACCGCGTCCTCGGCCACGTCGCCTGCCTTTTCGACCGGCCCCTCCGCCCAGACAACACCAAGGGAGAGAGCGACCGCGATGATAGTTGAAAGAGAAAGTTTCATAGTACTAAAGATATCGTATGCAGCCTGCCAATTAGCTGCTCCAGTAAACGATCTCTCCGCCGATGACCGTCATCTCACAGCGTCTATTTGTCATGTCGAGCGAAGTCGAGAGATCTCTAAATATTCTCCTGAACGGTTAGAGATTCCTCGGCTGCGCTCGGAATGACAAAAAAAGAGTTATCGATCTCCGTAAACAATCTCGCCGCCGATCACAGTCATCTCGCAGCGAGTTTTCAGGATCTCCGGTGCGGGAATCTTCATGATATCGGCCGAGAGGACAGTGAAATCGGCGAGCTTGCCGACTTCGATTGAGCCTTTGTCATTCTCCTCAAAGGCGGCGTAAGCGGCATTGCTGGTGAACATCCTGAGCGCTTGCTCGCGCGAGACGGCTTGCTCGGGGTGCCAGCCTTCGGGTTGAGGCGGAACATAGGCATCCTGCCTGTGTGCCCAGCGGACATCCTGTCCGCTGTTCTGTTCTGAGCGGAGTTCAACTCCGCTCGGCGCACCGACTGGAAGTCCGTGTTCCGGCAATGGGCACCGCGTGACGGCGGCGTAGAATTCGATCATCGGTTCGCCGCGCTCGACCGGGGCGTCGGACCCGCCGCAGATAATTGCGCCAGACTTGATCAGACTATTCCAGGCATACGCGCCGGCCAGACGGTCTAATCCAAGCCGTGACGGCGCGAAAAACAAATCGCTGATCGCATGCGACGGTTGCATCGAGGCGATGACACCGAGCTTGCCGAAACGCGGAAGGTCTTGCTCGGTCAAAATCTGCGCGTGCTCAACCCGCCAACGCGGTTCCTGAATTTTTCGCTCGCCAAGCGGCACAGCTTTAAACGCTTGCTCGTAAAGATCGAGAATTAGTCGATTGGCGCGGTCGCCGATCGCGTGCGTCTCGACTTGAATGCCACGGCGCAACGCCTCTTCAAACATTGGCCTCAGCTCGTCCGGTTTCTGCGTGAGGAAACCGGAAGTGTCGGCTTTGTCCGAATAAGGCGCGAGCAATGCCGCGCCGCGCGAACCGAGCGCACCATCAAAAATGACTTTGATCGTGCGCTGGGTGAAACGGTGATCGAATGCATTCAAGGTCGCGCCATTTTTCAACAATGCGTTGGCGGCTTCACCGGGGCCGTAGGCGGCATTGATCATGCGCAGTTTCACTTTTCGGGCGGCGTAGGCGCGTCGGATGATTTCCTGATCCAACAACTCACTGCCGGCGTTTTGGATTTCACACCAGCCGAGCTTGATCTCGCGATCGATGCCCTTGAGTAACGCCTGTTCGGTCTCAGCTTCGGTCGGCTTGGGAATATTTTTCGCGATCGAATCCATCGCATTATCGAGCAACATTCCATTTGGTTCGCCGTTCGTTTTTAGGATTTGTCCGCCGAATGGATCGGGGGTGTGATTGTCGATGTTGGCGAGTTTTAGCGCGGCGGAGTTGACGATCGCGGCGTGACCATCGGCCCGGGTAAGGAAAACCGGATTGTCCGGCGCGATTTTGTCGAGATCAGCGCGGGTTGGAAATTGGGGCGGCTTCCAGAACGTTTCAATCCAGCCGCGGCCGGTTATCCATTTGTTGCGCGCTGTTTGCACGACGCGCTCCTTGACCTTCGCGAGAAAATCTTCGCGGGTTTTCGTCCCCTCGAGATTCAAGGTCACCTCGCGCTCGCCGATTCCAAAAATATGACAGTGCGAATCAGTGAACCCGGGCGTAACAGTCTTGCCCGCCAAATCAACGATGCGCGTTTTGTCGCCTCGGAATTTTTCGGCATCGGCATTAGCTCCAACGAAAATGATGCGATCGCCCTTGACCGCGATTGCCTGGGCGAACGGCTGCTTGTCGTTAACGGTGTAGATATTTCCGTTAATGAAAATTCTCTCGGCGGTTTCCGCGCCGGCCGTGATGCCGCTCATGAACAGCAGGATAGCAGCGGCAGCTCGCATCAACCGGACTCCTCTGTCATTCCAGGCGAAAATGCCAGCCCGGCAGGGACTGAAAATTTTTTTTGCCAAGCGGTGGCGTGTTTATAGAATCAGCGCACACTGTTTCGGCAGCGCGTGCAACCTTAACCATTTGCTCATCTGAAACCGCCACAAAATTTTCCCAATTTTATCGCGGAGAAAAATTGGCGGTGGCGGATCAATTTCAAACGGGGTCGCTAACTTTATGGCGAACTTTTTCCCGCGCTGGTCAAACTGGTTGCCGCTCAAGCTGGCCATCTGCAGCGTGATGATAGTCTGCGGCCTCACCGCCGGCACCTGGTATTATGTCACCCCGAAATATACCAAGGTCGGTTATGAGCCGATCCAGCCGGTGCCTTTTCCGCACGACATTCACGTTTCCCAATTGGGAATGGATTGCCGTTATTGCCACAGCTTTGTCGATGTTGCGGCGCAGTCCAACGTGCCGAACACGCAGACCTGCATGGCGTGTCATCAGCAGGTGCAAAAAGATAATCCGAAGCTTGAGCCGGTCCGGGGCAGTTGGAAGACGGGCAAGCCGATTGAGTGGGTCTGGCTCCATCGCACGGTCGATTACGTCTATTATAACCACGCGGCCCATGTGAACCGGGGCATCAGTTGCTTCAGTTGCCACGGCGCCGTCAATCACATGCCCGTAGTGTATATGGCTAAGCCGCACAGCATGGCCTGGTGTCTCGAATGTCACCGGCATCCGGAGAATTTTTTGCGCCCGGAAGACCAGATCACAAATTTGGATTGGAAACCTTCGGATGTGAATCCGGCCGAATTCGTCGGCAAGTATGGCCAACCGAAAGACGTGCACGAGGACTGGTCGAAAAAGAAAAAGCTAACCCAGCGTGAAATTGGCCAGACCTTAAAAGAACACTGGAACATTCAGCCGAGCGAAAACTGCCAGTCTTGCCACCGATGAGGGCTTCACCACGCGACGCGCAGCGGAACACAGGTTTTCAACCTGTGCGCCCAGCGGGCTTGCAGCCCGCTGTCGATCAAACCATGTGCGCTAATGCTTCTTCATTCTCAACAGGCGGAAGGCCTGTTGGGCGCACAGGCCGGAGGCCTATGTTCCCATGAAGCGGGTATTTCAACATCCACCGGCACCTACTTCAGGGCGACGCTATTGGCGAAGCACCGATGAATTGGCCGACACGCCTGAGTTCCGTGAGTGGCTGGAGCGCGAATTTCCTTCCAGCGCCGCGCAACTAAACGGCGACGAATGGTCGCGGCGGAGCTTTTTGAAACTAATGGGCGCGTCCGTCGCGCTGGCTGGATTTGGCGTCAGCAGTTGTCGTCGCCCGGAACTGCATCTGGTCCCGTTCACTAAAACGGTCGAGTGGACCATTCCCGGCAAATTCCTCTACTACAGCACGGCGATGCCGCGACGAAACGGGGCGATTCCGCTTCTGGTTACGACCGTTGACGGCCGGCCGATCAAGCTCGACGGCAACCCGCTGCATCCGGCTAGCAGCGGTGCCAGCGATGTCTTCGTGCAGGCCGCAATCAACGAGCTTTACAATCCGCTGCGAGCAAAACGCATTGCCGAGAATGGCAAAACCACCACCCCGGCCGCGTTTGAAAAATATCTGGGCGATTTGCGCACGAAAATCGGAGACGGCGCCGGTTTGGCGTTTTTGGTTGAAGAAACGCATTCGCCCACTCGCGAAAGAATTCGCGGCGAACTGGAGAAAATGTTCCCGCGCATGCGCTGGTGCGTTTACGATCCCTTGCGCAGCGAAGCGCAAAATTTCGCGACCCAGATCAGTTTCGGCGACAATTTACGCCTCGTTCCTCGGATTGAGCGCGCCGATGTAATTCTGGCGCTCGACAGCGATTTCCTCGATTGCGGCGAAGGCGACATCGCATCGTCTCGTGGTTTCAGTTTTCGGCGTCGCGTTAGTTCGGGGAAAGACTCGATGAACCGGCTCTATG
>Ga0209156_10003679_pt1 | contig 11451 bp, 10 predicted proteins | sample GraSoiAngelo_124_FD_185881 | JGI IMG/M metagenome (GOLD analysis project Ga0209156, IMG submission 185881) | Grasslands soil microbial communities from the Angelo Coastal Reserve, California, USA - 14_0927_05_20cm (SPAdes) (version 2) | ecosystem: Environmental > Terrestrial > Soil > Grasslands...
GGACATGAGCGTCATCGCGAACGAGCAGGTGATCAACGGCTACTGCGAGCGGCACCCGGACACCAAGGTCGAGCAGCGCTTCCTGGAGCAGTGGTTCTTCAACATCACGAAGTACGCGGAGCCGCTGCTCCGGAACCTCGACCGGCTCGACTGGTCCGACTCGACGCGTACGCTGCAGCGCAACTGGATCGGTCGCAGCGAGGGAGCGGAGCTGATCTTCGAGACCCCGGCCGGGGCGAAGATCCCCGTGTTCACCACGCGTCCCGACACCGTGTTCGGGGCGACCTACCTCGTGCTCGCCCCCGAGCACCCGTTCGTGGACCAGCTGACCGCCGACGAGCAGCGGCGCCAGGTGAACGCCTACCGGCGTGAGATGCAGGGGAAGGACATCGTGTCACGTCGGGTGGGAGACAAAACGAAAACCGGGGTGTTCCTCGGCTCCTACGCCCGCAATCCCGCCACGGGTGACGCGATCCCCATCTGGATCGCGGACTACGTGCTCATGGAATACGGCACCGGGGCGATCATGGCCGTGCCGGCGCACGACACGCGGGACTTCGAGTTCGCCACTCAGTTCGAGCTGCCCATCCGCGAGGTGGTGCGCACCAGCGGAGGCGAGCCGCTCCCCCGCGTCAGCGAGGACGGCGCGCTCGTGAACTCGCAGCAGTTCGACGGCATGCCCTGTCGCCAGGCGAAGGGCGCCATCGTGGGCTGGCTCCAGCCGCGGGGGCTCGCCACGCCGCAGGTGCAGTATCGGCTGCACGACTGGTGTATTTCGCGCCAGGCGAAAGGCGCCATCGTGGGCTGGCTCCAGCCGCGGGGACTCGCCACGCCGCAGGTGCAGTACCGGCTGCACGACTGGTGTATTTCGCGCCAGCGCTACTGGGGACCGCCCATCCCCATCATCTATTGCGACGCGTGCGGTCCCGTAGCCGTGCCCGAGCGGGACCTCCCCGTCGAGCTGCCGTTCATTCAGGACTTCCGCCCCGACGCGAGCGGGGTCTCGCCGCTGGCGCGTCACAAGGAGTGGTACTTCGCGAAGTGCCCGCGGTGCGGCGCCCAGGGCAGGCGTGAGACCGACGTGTCCGACACGTTCCTCGACTCCGCCTGGTACTTCCTGCGCTACCCGTCGACTGAATTCGACGACCGGCCGTGGGACCCGGCGCGCACCAGGACATGGCTGCCGGTATCGAGCTACATCGGCGGCAACGAGCACGCCGTGCTGCACCTGCTCTATTCCCGCTTCGTCACGATGGTGCTGCACGAGCTCGACAAGGTGCACTTCGACGAGCCGTTCCCGAAGCTCCGGGCGCACGGGCTGATCATCAAGGACGGCGCGAAGATGTCCAAGTCGCGCGGCAACGTCGTCATCCCCGACGCCTACATCCAGAAGTGGGGCGCCGACACGCTCCGCATGTACCTGATGTTCCTGGGCCCGTTCCAGGAGGGCGGCGACTTCCGCGACACCAGCATCATCGGCGTGCGCCGCTTCCTCGACAAACTGTGGACCACGGCCCACGAGGCGGCCCGTCTGACCCCGGGCGCAAGCCCGGGGTTCCCGGGGTCAGTGGTGGAACAAAAGCTCCATCAGACGATGAAGAAGGTGACGACCGACACCGAGCGGCTCGACTACAACACGGCCATCTCGGCGATGATGGAGTATCTCAACACGGTGCGCGACGAAGGCGGCGCGACCCGGGCGGCGATCGAGCCCCTGATCGTCATGGTGGCGCCGTACGCGCCGCACCTCGCCGAGGAGCTGTGGTCGTTGTTCGGGCACGAGCGCTCGATCTTCACGGCGGCGTGGCCCGCGTTCGACGAGCGGCTCGCGGCGGCGGGAGACGTGGAGGTGGTGGTGCAGGTGAACGGCAAGGTGCGGGGGCGTGTGACGGTGGGCCGCGGCACGAGCGAGGCCGAGGTGGTCGGCCTGGCGATGCAGGACGCGTCCGTGCGCAAGTTCGTGGACGGGAAACCGCTCCGGAAGACCGTCTACGTGCAGGACCGGCTCCTCAGCCTGGTGGTCTAGAGGACTTTTGCGACCAGATCGCCCACGAGATATCCGACCGCCGCCACCCCGAGCCCGACCACGAACATATCGATGCCGCTGCGGATCACTCCGCGGCCCGTGAAAAAGCTGCGGGCCGCTCCGACCGCAAAGTGGGACAGCATCGCAATGGTGAAGGCGATCCAACGGACCGTGGGCCCGCTGAACAGGAGAAACGGCGCCACCGGAATGAGCGCGCCGACCGCCGTGGACGCCCCCGTGACCCAGCCTTCCTTGAACGGCGTCGCGTGCGCCTCGCCGATCTTCAGTTCCTCGCGCACCTGCTCGTCGAGCGCGCGCTGCGAGTCGCGCATCACCTCGGCCGCCATCTTCCGGGCGATCCCGGACTCGATCCCTTTGGTCTGATAGACCAGGGCCAGCTCCTCTTCTTCCACCTCGGGCATGATCCGGATCTCTTCCTTCTCCATCGCGATCTCGTGGGCGTACACCTCCTGCTCGCTCTTGGCCGCGAGGTAGCCCGAAGCGCCCATCGACAGCGCGTCCGCGATCATGCCGGCCAGGCCCGAGAGCAGCACGATGTGCGGGGCCACCTCCGCCCCGAGGACGCCGGCCACCAGACCGAAATTCGCCGTCAGCCCGTCGTTGAACCCGTACACGACGTTGCGCAGGAAGCCGCCCGAGCCCGTGTTGTGCCACGGCTCCGCCGCCCGGCCCGCAAGGTCGGCCAGCGTCTCGGCGTGCGCCGCCGATTCTTTCGCGAGCTTGAGCGATACCTCGCGCGCGTCGGCGAACGTCGCCCGCTTGTGAAGGTCCATGTATCCCTTCACCTCCTGCCCCTCCTCCCGCAGCAGCAGCGGCAACAGGTAGCCGGTCCCGAAGCGCCGCCCGAACCACGCGCGCAGCCGCGCGTTCACCGAGGGCCGCGGCCGGCCCACCGGATGGCCATGCTCGGTGAGCAGCTTCTCCCACATCTGCACGTGCCGCTCTTCCACGCCCGCCAGCTTGATATAGACGTCCTTGCGCTTCTGGTCGGGCTCCTGGCCCGCGAGCACGAGGTACAGATAGGCGGCGTCGTATTCGTCCTGCCAATGGTGGAGCCACGTGTGCAACGTGGGGTTGTCGAGAGCGGGCATCCCGGAAAATAGCCGCAACTTGCAAGATAGCAACGGCTTAGAACGGCGTCTCGCAGAGACGTCAAGCGACGACGTAGCACCAAGACGTAGCACAACGAAGTCGCCCGACGTCTTTGCTCGACGCCTTCGCGCGACGTCTTTCGTAGTCGACGCATCTATAGTTGTCAGGAGATGACCATCTCACTCGCCGTCCCCGACATTCTCGTTGCCCGGGCAAAGTCTGGCGACCTGGAAGCGCTGGAGGCGCTGTACCGGGCGTTCGAGACGCCCGTGTACAACCTCGCCCTCCGCATGCTGCGGATCCCGGAGGATGCGGAGGATGTGCTGCAGGAGACGTTCCTCGAGGTAGTGCGGAGCATCAAGCAGTACCGGGCGGAGGGGCATCTGTGGGGATGGATCCGGCAGATCGCGGCGTCCAAGGCGCTGATGCGCATCCGGCGCAACCAGGTGCGCGCGACCGAGGAGCTGCACGAGGAAGCGGCGGGCGGACCGGGCGGCTCGGCGATTCCGGCGCGGATCGATCTGGAACGCGCCTTCGAGCGGTTGAGCGAGACCTCGCGCGCCGTGGTGTGGCTGCACGACGTGGAAGGGTACACGCACGAGGAGATCGCGGAGCAGATGGGCAAGACGGTGAGTTTTTCGAAGTCGCAGCTGGCGCGGGCACACGCGCGGCTGCGCGGGATGCTGGATGCCGAAGGAGCTGCACCATGATGCATTGCACGATGGACGATCTGCTGGCCCTGCGGGCGGGCGAGGCGTCCGCCTGGGCGCGCTCGCACACCGAAGCGTGCGCGACGTGTCGGGCGGAGCTCGATGCGCTGTATCAGCGCGTGGCGCAGCTCAAGGCTCTGCCGGCGCGGCGTCCCCCGCGGGATCGCTGGCCGGTGGTACGCGATGCGGTGCTCGCGGAGGGGCGCCGGCGCCGCAGCCGCTGGGGGGCATGGAGCATGGCGGCGGCGGCGGCGACGGTAGCCGGGCTGCTCGTGTTCCGGCCGTTCGGCACCGGGCAGGCAAACGCCGCAGATCTCGCTTCGATCAAGCGGGAATCGGCAACGCTCGAGCAGCAGCTGAGGGCGGTAGACCCCGACGCGCGTGTGATGAGCGGTCGGACGGCGGCGCTGGCTGCCGCGCTGGAAGATCGCATCGCCGGCATCGACGGCGAGCTGGCGCGGGTGGCTTCGCCGGACGCTGCACGCCGCGCAGACGAGCTCGTCAAACTGTGGCAGCAGCGCGTGGATCTCATGCAACAGCTCGTGGGCGTTCACGTCACGCGGGCTTCTTACGTGGGGCTGTAGCAGCCCCGGAGGTGTTCGTATATGCAGCGTCAGTGGTTCGTCATCGTTGCCGTCGCGGGCCTTTGGGCGGCCGGCCTCGCGGCCCAGGAGCCGGCGCCGGCGCCCCGGGCCCCACGGGCGCCGCGGGCGTTAGCCTTTTCATTCAGCGACAATCATGGGCGGATCGGCGTGATCGTGCGGACCGATGCGAGCGCGGAGAGCGACAAGATCGGAGCCAAGATTCGGCGTGATCGTGCGGACCGATGCGAGCGCGGAGAGCGACAAGATCGGAGCCAAGATCGAGGGAGTGACGCCGGGCAGCCCGGCCGAGAAGGCGGGCCTCAAGGTGGGTGACATCATCACCAAGTTCGCCGCCACATCGCTCGGAGGCCTCAAGGCGGAAGACGAGGACGAGTCGGGCCCGGGGCACAAGCTCGTCGCCCTCGCCCGCAAACTCGAGCCCGGTGACACCGTGCGGATCGAGTACCGCCGCGGCGCCGACGCGAAACAGGCGACCCTCGTCGCCGAGGATCTGGACGGCACCATGCGGATGGACATGCCGGGCCCCATGGTCGCGATGCCGCACATGCCGGGCATGGACTTGGCGTGGTCGTTCGGGGAGCCCTGGGGCGACCTGGAGCTGGTGAGCCTCAACCCGGACCTGGGCGACTACTTCGGCTCGAAGGACGGCATCCTGGTGGTGAAGGCGCCCGCGGACTCGACCCTGCCTCTCAAGGGCGGGGACGTGATCCTGTCGATCGGCGGGCGGAAGCCGACCAGCCAGTCCCACGCGATGCGCATCCTGCGGTCGTACGAGCCGGGGGAGTCCGTGTCGATCGATATCCTGCGCAAGCAGAAGCGGGTGTCGCTCACCTGGAAGGTGCCGGAGGCCCGGGAGCATCGCATGCGCCACGAGCTGGAACGCGTGCGCCGCGAGCAGGAACGACACGAGCGGGAGGAGCAGAGCGGCCTGCGGCGGCAGCTGCGGCGCGTGACGCGCCTGCAGCGCGTCTGATCAGGAAACCCGGCGCGCCGGCAGTACCTGGTCGAAGGCGCTGAACTCGAACGGCTTCGGCACGCAGGGACGGCCCGTGGAGGACAGGAAGTTACGCACCGTGTCGTCCACCAGCTGCCCGGTGGTGAAGATCACGCGATCCGCGTAGGACGGATCGCGGGCCTTGAGCTCTCCGAACAGCTGCTCCCCCGACAGGTCCGGCATCCGCATATCGATGATGACCGCGTCGAAGGCGTCCTCGCGCATGCGGGCGAGGGCTTCCCGGCCGCTGGCGGTGGTCTCGACTTTGTGGCCCCGGCCGGACAGGTAGCGCTGCAGCGCCACCCGCACCGATGCCTCGTCGTCCACCACGAGCACGTGCAACCGGTCGGTGACGGGCTGCACCGGGGGCGTGCTCGGGAATTCCCCCGTGGGCCGTGGCGCCACGACCGGCAGCTCGATGACGAAGCGGGCGCCGGCCTGCGGCGCGTTCTCCGCCCAGATACGTCCCTCGTGCTCGCGCACGATGCCGAGGGAAATCGAGAGCCCCAGGCCCGTGCCGGAGCCGGTGGGCTTGGTGGTGAAGAACGGGTTGAAGATCCGCTCGAGCAAATTCGGGGGGATGCCCGGACCCGTGTCCTCGATCTCGGTGCGGATGAGCGCGCCGGCCCGGCGCGTGCGCACCGTGAGGCGCTGCTGGTCCCGCTCCGCCCGCTCCATCGCCTGCTCGGCGTTGGTGATCAGGTTCAGGAAGACCTGCTGCAGCTGGTGCGCGTCGGCCATGGTCTCGGGGGCCTGATCGTCGTAGTCGCGCTGTACGTCGATTCCGCGCACTCGCAGCTCGTACCCCCGCAGCTCGAGCGTGTCGTCCAGCACCTGGTTCACCGAGGTGGGCGAGCGCTCCGGTTTGTGCTGGCGCGCGAAGGTCAGGAGGTTCTGCACGATGCGCGACGCGCGCCGGGCCTCGGCGTAGATCATCTCTGCCGCCGTGCGCTGATCCGGCGGGAACCGCTTCTCGCTGAGCAGCAGCTGGGCGAAGGCCGAGATCCCGGCGAGCGGATTGTTGAGCTCGTGCGCCACGCCGGACACGAGTTGGCCGATCGCCGACATCTTCTCCGACTGGATCAGCTGCTCCTGCAGCATCTTCTGGTCGGTGACGTCGCGGATGACGCACAGCACCTCTTCGTCGAGCTGCGGCGTGGAGTACGTGACCTGAATGGTCCGGACGTCGGCGTCCTTGGCGTAGAAGCTCGTTTCGAACAGGCCCGTCTCGCCGGCGAGCGCCTTCTGAAAGTGCGCCAGGGCCTGGGGGAGCTCGTCGTCCGGCAGCATGGGCGCGAACCATTGTCCCACCAGCTCCTCACGGCGGTAGCCCGAGATGATCTCGGCGGCGTGGTTGAAGGTGGTGAACCGGCCGTTCGCGTCCAGCGTGACGATCGCGTCGGAGGCGGACTCGAACAGGTTGCGGTAGCGCGCCTCCGACCGCGCCAGGGTTTCCTGCGCCCGCCGCTGCTCGGTGATGTCGCGCAGCGTCGCCACGGCTCCGATCAGCTCGCCCTCGAACATGAGCGGCGTTGTGGACACGGCGACCACCCGCTCTTCGCCGCTCGCGCTCACGACCTTCGTCTCGTAGTGCTGCTCCTCGCCCCGGAAGGCCAGCTGCTCGTGCTCGGCGACGAGCGCGCGCTCGCCGGGGGCCACGAGGTCGTCGATGGGCGTTCCGGGCAGGTCTTCGAGCGGCCGGCCGAACAGGTCGGCCGCGGCGCGGTTGGCCGTGAGCGCCCGCCGATCCAGGCCCGTCACGATCACCGGGTCGGCGAGCGCGGCCACGATTTCGACCGCGATGCGCTGCGAATCAAGCGGGCGCTGGGACCCCGTCTTGAGGGACGGCACGGGAGAGCGGAGCCCGCGCGCGGGCGTAGCGCGCCGCCCCTTGGTCATGAGTCGTACGAAGCCACCATGGCGTCCTTCATCAGGTCGAGGCTCTTGAGCGCCGACTCGGTCACGGCCCGGGGCGCTTCGCCCCGCTTCACGCACCCCTTGATGATCTCGAGCGCGTGAATGGGATGCTCGTCGTCGTACTTGGCGTGCTCCTCGAGCCACCACCGCCCGCGCGGGCCGATCTTCTCGTTCTTGGCGAGCCCCCGCAGCGCCTTTTCGGAAATCTTCTGCGCCACGCCTTCCACCGCGTAGTTGGTCGCCGAGACGGCCGCGCCGAACGTCGCGCTGCGGCACATGTCGGTCAGGTAGGCGTGGAATTCCTTTACCTCGGGGATCATCGGCTCGGGCACCTGGAAGCGCTCTTTCGGGACGTTAAAGCCGTCGCCCATGGCGCGCCACATGGCGTCGTGCCGCTTCTCCACGCGGATGTTGTCCCGGAAGAACGCCTTGCCGTCCTCGGGCGAGCGGTCCAGCAGCACCTGCAGCCACTGGGGAAAGTCGCGGATGATCGGGTAGAAGGCCACGAGGAAGTTCTGGATCTTGCCGTCGATCAGCTCGTTCTCCGACGCGTGCACGATCACGCGCGTATCCAGGATAGCCTCGCGACGGGGATCCAGCGTAGCATCCAAGTCGGCCACCCAAGGGGGGTGGGGCGTCACCTGCACGGACATCGAAAACTCCTTCCGGGCGCGCGGGCTCTAAAGGGAAACAGGGTTAGCGCGGGTTCCAAATGTAGCACCCCGCTTCCCCTGCACAAGTTCATGCGGCCTTAGAACTTGTGCGACGGGCGAGGGGATCGCTGTGAGCGGTGTTACGATCTATTGGAAACAGGGTTAGCGCGGGTTCCAAATGTAGCACCCCGCTTCCCCTGCACAAGTTCATGCGGCCTTAGAACTTGTGCGACGGTCGATGGGATCGCTGTGAGCGGTGTTACGATCTATTGACGCGATATATCGTCACAGTATATCTTCACGTTACATCGCAACCATCGAGGAGACAATGACGCGACAGTTCGGCTGGGACGGCTTCGCCTTCGGGTTCGGACCGCGTGGCTTCTGGAGCGGGCCGGGGGGGCGGGGGCGGCGCCGGCAGTGGTTCGAATCGGGCGACATGAAATACGTGATCCTCAAGCTCCTCAAGGACAAGCCACGCCACGGCTACGAGGTGATGAAGGAGCTGGAAGAGCGGCTGCACGGGTGCTACTCCCCCTCGCCCGGAACCGTCTACCCCACGCTGCAATGGCTCGAGGACGAAGGGCTGGTGCGCGCGAAGGAGGTCGACGGCAAGAAAGTGTACGAAGTCACCGACGCGGGAAGCCGCTTTCTCGAACCGGAACCGTCTACCCCACGCTGCAATGGCTCGAGGACGAAGGGCTGGTGCGCGCGAAGGAGGTCGACGGCAAGAAAGTGTACGAAGTCACCGACGCGGGAAGCCGCTTTCTCGAAGAGCACCGCGACGTGGTGGACGACATTTTCGAGCGGGTGCGAGACGCCGTGGATCGTGCGTTGGGCGGTGGCATGGTCGACGTGAACCGCGCCGTGGGACGGCTGGTGCGCGCCGTCTACCGCGCCGGCTGGAAGGCGCGTGACGAGGCGGCACGTCGCCGCCTGGTCGAGCTGCTCGAGCGCGCGCTGGGCGAGGTCGAAGCGGCCGCGACCTAAGGCGCGACGATCGTGGCGTGCGCGATCGAATCGAGGCGGGGGAACCGGGCCGCGAGGTACGCGTTCCCCTCCGCCTCGATCCGGCCCTGCTGAGGCTGCTCGCCGTACCCCGCATAGATGCGATCCGCCACGTCCATGCCCTCGACCACGCGACCCAGCGGCGCGAAGCCCATGCCGTCCAGGCGAAGGTTGTCGCGGTAGTTGATGAACAGCTGTGTAGTGCGGGTGTTCGGGCCCGCGGTAGCGAAGGTGAGCGTGCCGCGGGTGTTGTGCTGCGTCACCGGATCGTCCGGGATGGTGGCAGGCCGCCAGCGGGCCGACACGGCCGGATCGCCGTTCAGTCCGAATTGGACGACGAACCCCGGTACGACCCGGAAGAAGCGCGTTCCGTCGTAGAACCCGTGCCGCACCAGGTCGTACAGACGATCCGCACCGTGCGGCGCCCAGGCGCGCGTCACTTCGATGATGAACGGGCCGGCGCTGGTCTCGAAACGCACTCGGAACGTCGCCGGGGCGGAGACTCCCATCTCGCTCGACGCCTTCGCCCGCGCCGGCTCACGGTCGGAGCGGGCACACGCCGCCAGCGCCACGACGAAGCCCGCCGTCGCGAATCGGCGCGATCGCGGGCTCACTGGGCCGCTCCCAGCTCGGCCTGATGCTCGATGATCCGCCCGACCAGGCCGTAGCGGCGCGCCTCCTCGGCCGACAGCCAGAAGTTGCGGCGCGTGTCTTCCTCGATGCGCTCGAGCGGCTGTCCGGTTTGTTGCGCGAACACGCGGTTCAACCGGTCGCGCATCTTGAGAATCTCCCGGGCCTCGATTTCGATGTCGCTCGCCGAACCGCCCGACCCGCCGGCCGGCTGGTGCAGCAGGAAACGCGTGTTGGGGAGGCAGTAGCGGTCTTCGCGCGGCACCGCGACGAAGATCAGGGCCGCGATGCTCGCGACCCACCCCGTGCCCACCATCTTGACGCGCGGGCTCAGGAACCGCACGAGGTCGTGGATCGTGTCGCCCGCTTCCACGTGCCCGCCCTGGGAGTTGATGAACACCGTGATGTCGTCGCTCGATTCGCCGGCCAGGGCCAGGAGCTGGGCCGTCACGTTCGCCGCGACGCGCTGGGTGATCTCGCCCGTGAGAATCACGATCCGGGCGCGGAACAGGCGCTCGGCGACGAGGTTGTGGAACGGGGCGAGCGACGGCTCGAGGGGACTCAGCTCTTCCATCGGGACTCCGTGGTAGAGGTCAGCGCGCCGCGCGGCGCCGGCGCAGCTCGGCGAGCGCCCGCGTCACGTACACGCGCGTCATTTGCTTGCGCCACGACAGATCGAAATCGGTGTTGTCCATGGGTTTGGCGGGCCGGTACGCCGCATCGGCGGCGGCCGCTACGCCCTCGTCCGACAGGTCGGTCCCGACGAGCGCGGCGCCCGCCTCGGGCACCTCCTGCGGCCAGCTCGCCACGCCGCCCAGCACGATGCGCGCCTGCGCCACCTTTCCCGTTTCCCGTTTCCCGTTTTCCGTTTCCCACTTCACCCACGCCGCCACGCCGAGCACGGGGAAGTCGAACGCGTCGCGGCGGCGCAGCTTGTGATACACCGCGTCCCAGCCGTCTGGCCGCGGCAGACGCACCTCGCGGAGGATCTCGTCGGGCTGCTTCGTCAGGTAGTTGATGCCGTCGTTGTGATAGAAGCGTGCCGCCGGCACGACGCGCTCCCCGCCCGGTCCCACCAGCAGGTATTCAGCGCCCAGGGCGACCATCACGGGCGCCACATCGGATGAGCTCACCGCCCAGCAGCGCGGACTCGAGGGCGCCACCCAGCAGATGTGCCCGTCCTTCTTCATACAGAAGTCGATTGCCTGGCGCCACTCGTATGTCTGATTGTAGTAGTTGCAGCGCGTGTCGAGGCAGAGATTCCCGCCCAGCGTCCCCATGTTGCGGAGCAGGGGCGTGGACACGAGCCCCGCGGCGTGGGCGACGGCGGGGGCGGACTGGCGGACGGGCGGACTGGCGGACAGTTCGGTGAGGGTCGTGCAGCACCCGACGACGCATCCCGCATCCCGCATCCCGCATCCCGTGAGTTCTGGAATTCCCATCAACGAGATGACCGTGCGCGGCTCCTGATGCCGGCGCTTCATGTTGGGATACAGGTCCGTGCCGCCGGCCACATACATCCCCTCGGGGCCCGCGTCGGCTTTCATCGCGAGCGCATCTTGGAGCGTCCGCGGTTGCAGGTAGGTGAACGAGGGGAGCCTGAGCATCAGTGCTTTGCGGCCTCTGCCGCCTTCTGCCGCCCTCTACCGCCCTCTACCGCCCTGCCGTCCCCCCCCTCCCAGGGCGGCGGCACCCGCGTCGGCTCGGGCCAGGGAATCTCGGGGAAGCTCTTGGGCCCGACCCGTCCCTCCTCTCCCTTTCCTTTTGCCCGGAGGGCCTTGAACACCTTTTCCGG
>Ga0209156_10003680_pt1 | contig 11450 bp, 14 predicted proteins | sample GraSoiAngelo_124_FD_185881 | JGI IMG/M metagenome (GOLD analysis project Ga0209156, IMG submission 185881) | Grasslands soil microbial communities from the Angelo Coastal Reserve, California, USA - 14_0927_05_20cm (SPAdes) (version 2) | ecosystem: Environmental > Terrestrial > Soil > Grasslands...
ACGGATGGCGAGGCGCATTACGAACCAGAGCACGACAATCGCGCCGAGGATGAGGCCCCATCGGCTGGCGGTTGCCGTGCGGGCGGCGTCCGCCGCCGAGGCGACCTCCGCCTGTTGTTGGGCGGCCGCGGCGGCCTCCGCATGAACGATCTGCTGCTTGACCTGCTCGATCTGCGGGTCGGCGATCAGCATCCCCTGATAGACGCCCATGGCGATCGCGTCGCGGAAGTCGCCGTGGCTCAGCAAGCCGGCCTCTCGCGGGTTGGTGAGATAGCCCGGCTCGACGGTTACGGTCGGAATGTCCGCTCGCACCCACAGCTCCGGCTTGGCCGCGACGCCGTCGTCCGCGATCTGATAGCCCTGGAGTGTCTGGGCTAGCCCAGCGTCGATCGCCTGGGCAAACGACAGGCTGTCGGGCTTCGGGTAAAAGATGGTCGCGCCGTTGATGGCCGGGTCACCGTTGAAGGCATTGACATGCAAGCTGACAAACAGACGGGCGCCTGATGCGTGGACGCGGTTCCAGCGTTCGGAAATCTCGACGTACTCATCGCCAGTCCGGGTTAGAACGACTTTGACGCGTTCTTTCTGAAGGAGCGTCCGCAGCCGAAAGGCCAAATCCAGGGTGATGTCCTTCTCCATCACATTGCCAACCACAACACCCGGATCCCAGAGCTGAGTTGGATCACTGGTGGGGCTGCCGCCGTGCCCGGGATCGATCGCGATCACATAGGGCGAGGGCATGACGAACGAGGGCTCCGCAGCCGCTGCCCGAGCCGTTGGAATGGACGTAAGCAGGACGACCCCGGCCGCGACCACGACCGGGAGGCGCGGGAGACGCAACTAGTGCGCAGTATACGGCGCGAAATCAAGAAGTCCAGAGGCCCCCTGGGGGAGGCAAGTTACCGGAAGAACGCTAGCGCTGGTCCGCCGTGTACGGGAGGAGGGCGACGTGACGGGCGCGCTTCAGCGCGACCGCGAGGCGACGTTGATGCCGGGCGCAGGTGCCGGTCACGCGGCGGGGCAGGATCTTGCCACGCTCGCTCACGAAGCGGCGCAGGCGCGATACCTCTTTGTAATCGATCAGGTGGACCTTCTCCGCGCAGAAGTTGCAGACCTTCTTGTGCGGCTTGCGGTCCCGCTTATCAGGCGGTGGTGGCATGGGCTTCTAGCAATCGCTCCTCAGAACGGAATGTCTTCCGGGTCCACGTCGCGCGAAGGCTCTTCACCACGGTTGGCGGCCGTGGCAACCGCCGCCTCGACGGGCTCCGCTGTCGGTGCCGGCTGGGGCTGGGACTGGCTGCGCGGCTCCAGGAACTGGATCTCCGTGGCGTTGACCTCGGTGGTCTTACGCTTCTGCCCATCCTGGCCTTCCCAGGACCGGGTCTGCAGCCGTCCCTCGATGTAAACCAGGCTGCCTTTGTGCAGGTACTGACCGGAGATCTCGGCCAGGTTGCGCTTGCCGATGTTCCAGACGACGACGTTGTGGTAGTCGGTGTATTCCTTCTTTTCGCCGTCCGGCCCTTGCCCATAGCGATTGGTCGCCAGTGAGAACGTCGTCACCGGAGAGCCGCTTGGCGTATAGCGCATCTCGGGATCGCGGGTAAGCCGGCCGATGAGCATCACTTTGTTCAGATTCATTTCTTGCCCTCTTCTTGGCGAACCAGTAAATGACGGAAGACGCTGTCCGAAATTTTCAAGATGCGCTCGACCTCTTGAACCTTGGCCTGGTCGAGGTCGAACTCTTCGACGACGTAATGCCCTTCCCGCTGATCCTTGACACTGTAGGCGAGCCGGCGCTTGCCCCACGGGGTGACCTTCTTGACCTGGCCCCCATTCGTCTGGATCAGCTGGCCGACCTTATCGATCTCCTGCTGGACCGCCTGGTCATCAAGCTCCGGCTTGACGATATACATCAGCTCGTATGCCGACAATCGGGACCTCCTTTCCTACGGGATTTGCTCCGGTTATGGCCCATCGGCGGCAGCGGAGCAGGAAAGCGTTCGTAAGTTTAGCAAACAACGGCCGGCCACCCGAAAACAAAAAGAGCGGCCGCCGAATGGCGACCGCCCGCGGAGGGAAACCGAACGCTCGTTATTTCTTTACCTGGCCTGACTCGATCTCACCCGACCACTTGCCGGTGGGCGTGCCAGGCGTCTCAATGAACTCTTTGAAGCGCTTCAGATCGTTCTCCACGCTTCGCGGCGTAGCCTGCGCTAACGTATCGCCAGCCTCGCCGGCGATGCCCGCCGGGGGCTCGTAATCGATAGCCAGCTTCACCAACGTGCGGCCATCGATCGGCTGAAACTCGACCTTGCCGTCGTTCTTGTCGCCGGAGATAGATCGCCACGCGATCACCTTGTTGGGTTTCTGCTCGACGATCTCGGCCTTCCAGCGGCGATCGATGCCGGCGACCTTCGCCTTCCACTCCAGGTGCTTGTCATCGAGCTGGCGAACCTCGTCGACGCTTTCCATGAACTCGGGGAATTCCTCGAATTGGGTCCACTGGGCATAGACCTGGTCGACTGGCTTTTGCACTTCAATCGACTTTTCCACATGAGCCATGCTGCTAGTACCCTCCTTGACTGATGCTTACGGCTCCCTATCTTATACCACCGCTATACGATCATCAAACCTCAGCAATATCATGTTGTTGAGCCTGAGGCTGGCTGCGAGTTGGGAGCTACGCTCGACCCTGGACGAGCGTCTGGTCGGCGGGGGACTCGAACCCTCGACCTCTTGGATGTGAACCAAGCGCTCTAACCAACTGAGCTAGCCGACCGTGCGGCCATTGTAAGACCTATCGGCGGACGGCTTTCGCAAGCGCCCTGGTGACGGCCTCGGCGGCCTCCATGGGCAAATACTGGATCGCCTCTGCCACCACCCGCTCAGCCTCATCGGGCGGTAGCTTGCGGCGAACCACGTCCAGCTGTTGATCGACCAGGTCGGCCATGACCTGCGACATTTCCTGGCGGCGCCGCCGCCGGAACAGCTCCTGCTGGGCGGGATACCCGTTGCCGAAGGTGACCGGGAAACCCAGCCGCTGGAGCTCGGCGAGGTCCCGGAACACGGTTCGAGTGCTTACCTTCAGGGTCTCCGCCAGATCAACCGCCCGGATCCCCGGCCGCGCCGTCGCCATGGAAAGGATCACCAGGAGCCGATGCAAGCGCGCCGCGCGATTCACGTTGCTGAACGTAGCACTGCCTTCATGGGTCTGCAATTCACCGACCCCTCCTACAACCGCCCCACGAGTGGCGCCGGCGCGGAGCCACGCCGGCTGAAAGGCCGTCTGCCCAACGCGTTCTGGGTTGGCGGCGGGCTAGTCCTCCTTCTGGTGATCATCTTCCTCGCCCGGCAGATCATTCTGCCCTTCCTGTTGGCGATCTTCCTGACCTACCTGTTGCTGCCGCTCGTCAACGCCATGACCGAACCCCGTTCAGGCGGCCGCCGCACCCCGCGGGCGCTGGCGGTCTTTCTCGCCCTCGCAGCCTTCGTCGGCATGCTCGTCGTCGCGATCCTGGTGCTGGCACCGGTGCTGGCGGGAGAGGCGAACCGCCTTGGACGGGTCTTGTTTGGCAGTGGCGGCCAGGAGCCGCAGATCGCCCAGCGCTTGAGCGCGGCTTTTCAGGACTGGCGCAACAGCATCTACGGTGCCGGCATCTTTCCGCCCAGTGTTCAACAGTCGCTGGACCAGGAAGCCCGCGACTTCGTCAGCGGCCTGGGCGATACGGCCGCCGCCGCCGTCAGGGCGTCCCTGACGTTCTTTCCCAAGCTACTCGAGCTGATCGCGGTACCCCTGCTGACCTTCTACATGCTGCTCGACGGGCCGCGTCTGTCGCACGAGATGCGGTCCTTCCTTCCGGCCGCCCAACAGCCACCGGCCGCGGAGTTGATGCGTCGGTGGGATCGAGTCCTCAGCGAATATGTCCGAGGTCAGCTGATCATCAGCCTGTTTATCGGCGTGGTCGTGACGGTTGGTCTGCGGATGATGGGACTGAAAGCGGCGCTGCTGGTAGGAACAATCGCGTTCTTCATCGAGGCCGTCCCGTTTTTCGGACCGCTGATCTGGGGTACCCTTGCTGTCCTGCTGGCCCTGGCGCAGAGCCCCGCGGGCAGCCCGCTGCCACTCATCGTCGCCATCTTTGCGCTGGTCGCCCAGCAGATCGACAGCCACCTGATCGCACCCTTGATCCTCGGCCGCTTCACGAAAGTGCATCCGCTGCTTTTGATCTTCAGCACCCTTCTGGGCGCATCGCTCTTCGGACTGATCGGCATGTTCCTGGCGGCCCCAGTGACCGCCGTCGCCAGGGAAACGTTTCTGTTCGCGATGGAACGGGTACAAGCTAGGCGCGGGCCGGCAAGCCTGACTGTATCGGCCTGAACTCGATTTCCAGTGGTAAGGTGAAACATTCCATGGCTAAAGAGACCAAAGACGGAAAAGCGAAAGCGCCCAAGGAACCTCAGACCGAGATCCCAGTAGAGGCAGCTGCCGAAAACGGTGCCGGTGGGCCAAAGGCGCGCACGGCGATCGATGACGTGATCGCTGCCATCGAGGCTGCCCGTGACAAGGTCATGGCCGACGAGGTCAAGGGTCTCACCAAACTCGGAATTCCGCGCGCGATGGCGTACCAGATGGTCGCCGCCCGCTTCCACCAGAACGTGGTCACCGATGGTGAGGGCGGAACGCCCGAGTTCGAAAACAGCCACTGGAACGATAGGTAAGTCGGAAAAGCGGCTGGTGCTGACGGTCGCGCAGGCGCGCGAGCGAATCCTCGAGCGGATCGCGCCGCTTGACGCGGAAGACGTTCCCATAACGCAGGCCCGCGGCCGCATCCTCGCCGAGGAAGTCCTTGCCGAGCGCGACGTCCCGCCCTTCGCCAACTCCGCTATGGACGGTTATGCCGTTCGGGCCGACGACGTCAAGGCGGCGTCGCCGTCGCAGCCCGTGCGCCTTAGCCTGCTGGGCGAAGTCCGTGCCGGCGCCGCGCCCCCCGCTGCCGTCCGGCCCAACACCGCGCTACGGATCATGACCGGGGCCATGGTGCCCGAGGGATCCGACGCTGTGGTACGCGTCGAAGATACCGCCGAAAACGCTGGCAGCGTAGACGTTCGTGTCCCAGTCGGAATCGGCACCAGCCTTCGGGCTGCGGGAAGTGACCTCCGTCGCGGTGACCTGGTGGCCGCCGTCGGTCGCAGCATCACGCCAGGGCTGATCGGCGTACTCGCCTCGGCAGGCAGGATGAGCGTTCGTTGCATCCGCCGTCCCCGGGTACTCCTGCTCACGACCGGCGACGAGCTGCGCGAGCCTGGTGAGTCACTCGGGCCGGGCCAGATCACGAACACCAATCGGTACACGCTGCACGCGGCGATGGAGGATGCTGGGGCCGTCGTCATCGATGCCGGCGTCGCTCGCGACGAGCGCCAGGACCTGCTGAATCGGTTTCGAAACGTCCGTGAAGCGCACCTGGTGGTCAGCACCGGCGGCGTATCGATGGGTGCCTACGACCTCGTCCGCGGGTTGCTCGAAGAGCGGGAGGCTGTTGATTTCTGGCAGGTGGCCTTGCGGCCGGGCAAGCCGCTGCTGTTTGGCACCATCAGCGGCGTACCGCTGATCGGGTTACCCGGCAACCCAGTCTCGACCCTGGTCGGATTCGAGCTGTTCGTGAGGCCGGCTCTCCTCAAGATGCAGGGACGCACGGACCTCGAGCGTCCGCGCCTGACCGCCATCACCGAGGATCCGCTCGTCAATCCACCGCACCTGGAGCAGTATTTTCGGGGCATCGCCCGCCGAGACGGCGGTCGGGTCGCCGTTCGGTTGACCGGCGACCAGGGCTCACACGTGCTGCGTTCCATGGCAGATGCCAACTGCCTGATCGTGGTGCCGCAGGGCACCAGTTCGGTGCCGGTGGGCAGTGTTGTCGAGATTATCCCGCTGGCACCGATCGAGTAACCTCGCACCGCTCCCATTTACTATCTTCTTGGCGAGGGAGAAGCGATGGCCAGAATCGATCCCGACAAGATTCGAAACGTTGCCCTGCTCGGTCATAGCCACGACGGCAAGACGAGCCTGGCGGAAGCGATGCTCTACGCGGGAGGCACGGTCGATCGCCTCGGGCGGCCGGACGCGGGCAACACGACCTTCGACTTCGAGCCGGAAGAGATCAAACGAAAGATCTCCATCGGTACCGCCATCGCGCACCTGACCTGGCGCGAGCACAAGATCAACCTGCTCGACACGCCCGGATTCCAGGACTTCACCGGCGATGTCTGCGGCGCGCTGCGGGCGTCCGAGGGGGCGCTGCTGGTAGTCGGGGCGAGTACCGGCGTTATCGTCGGCACGGAACTCGCGTGGCAGCAGCTGCGAGCCCGCAACCTCCCTACGCTGGTTGTCGTCAACAAGATGGACAAGGAAAACGCTGACTACTGGAAGACCGTTGATGCTTTCAAGGAGTTCTCGCCGCGCCCGGTTGCGATCCAGGCGCCCATCGGCCACGAGGCCGAGTTCACGGGTGTCGTCGACCTCCTGACACGTAGGGCCTATGAGTTCGACCAGCAAGGCCGACCGAAGGAGATCCCGTTACCAGGCGAACTCGCTGCCGAGGTCGAGTCCCGGCGGTCACCGTTGGTAGAAGCCGCCGCCGAGACGGACGACGCCCTGCTGGAAAAGTATCTCGAGAGCGGTGAGCTGAGCGATGCTGAGATTACTGGGGCGCTCGCCAAGGGCGTGGCCGCCGGAACGATTGTGCCGGTTCTCTGCGCGGCCGCCGTCAAGTCGACCGGCATCGGCACCTTGCTCGACGCGATCGTGGCGCTTCTGCCTTCGCCGAAGCAGGCCGCGCCAGTCGAGGCGGTGAATCCGCGCACCGAGCAAGCCGAGACCTTGACCCGCGAGCCGGCCGGCCCATTGGGGGCCATCGTTTTCAAGACGACGGCCGATCCGTTCGTGGGCCGGATCAGTTACGTCAAAGTCGTCTCAGGGGTGCTGACACCCGGCACTCAGCTCCTGAACGCCGCCAAGGACCAACCCGAGCGGGCCGGCACGATCGGATTTCCGAAGGGCAAGGCACTGGAACCGGCCACCGAAGTCGTGGCGGGTGACATCGCGGGCATCAGCAAGCTGCAGGTGACGGCGACCGGTGACACCCTCGCCAGCCGCGACCACCCACTCCGGCTGCCGCCGATCGAGTACCCGGAGCAGACGTACAGCGCCGCCGTCAGCGCCAAGAACAAAGCCGACGAGGAAAAGGTCAACGCGGCGCTGGTCAAGCTCGTAGACGAAGACCCGACCCTGACGCTGGAACATGAGCCGATCACGAAGGAGTCGATCGTGCACGGCATGGGCGACATCCATCTCGACGTGGTGCTCGAGAAAATGAAGCGTAAATATGGCGTGGAGGGCAGCCTGGCGGTGCCGCGGGTCCCGTACCAAGAAACGATCACCAGTAGCGCCAAAGCGGAGAAGAAATACAAGAAGCAGTCGGGCGGCGCCGGCCTCTACGGCCACTGCGTGATCGACATCGCCCCGGTTCCGCGCGGCACCGGGTTCATCTGGGAAGACAAGATCTTCGGCGGGTCCATCCCGCAGAACTTCCGGCCGTCGGTCGAGAGGGGTGTCCGAGAAACGATGGAGCAAGGGGTGCTGACCGGCAACCCCCTGGTGGACATCAAGGTCCGCCTGCTGGACGGGTCAACCCACGCGGTGGACGGGAAGGACATCGCCTTCAAGCTGGCGGGCGCGATGGCCATGCGCCAGGCGGTGATGGAGGCCAAGCCGGTGCTGCTCGAACCCATCATGGACGTCGAGGTACTGGTGCCCGAGCGCAACATGGGCGACGTCATCAGCGATCTCAACGGCAAGCGCGGCAAGATCGCCGGTATGGAGCCGTCGGGTGATCACATGGAGAAAGTGAAGGCACAGGTGCCCCTCTCCTCGATGTACCGGTTTCCCATCGATCTGCGCTCGATCACGCAGGGGCGAGGGCGCTACACGATGAGGTTCTCGCACTATGAAGAAGTCCCGGCGCACGCCGCGCAGACCGTGATCGCCGCGTACCAGAAGTCGAAAGGCGGCGAGGAGGAGGAGTAGCCGGGCGTCGGCGGCCTCAGCCCCGACGGCGCGGCTCGTCCCAGAGCGGAACGCCGGCCCAGGCCAGCCCTAACAGGGTCTTGGCGTCCTGAAGCTCACCGCTGGATCGCAAGACCTGCAGGTCGTGCACGTCGAAGGGATTCACCCTGAAGGACTCGTCGAGCTCGGCGTGTCCTTCGGTCGGTGACAGGTCCTCGGCGAGATAGAACGTCATCCGCTCGTCGCAGTACCCCGGCATCAGATATGCACTGCCGAGCATCGTCCACTTGCCCGCCTTCAGGCGGGCTTCCTCCGCCAGCTCTCGACCGGCTCCCTCCGCAATCCCCTCGCCGGGCTTGTCCAGTGTCCCGGCCGGGATCTCCCAGAGTTCGCGGCCCGTGACGTAGCGATACTGGCGAACGAGCACGATGCGACCGTCCTCCTGGCGCGGGACGATGCCGACGGAACCAGGATGGCGCACGATTTCCCTGGTCGTCGTGTTTCCATTCGGCAGGCGCACGCGGTCCTTGTACACCTGGAAGAGTTTTCCGTTGTACACGGGCTGACTCTCGATGCGTTCTTCCATCCGCCCCTCCTTTCACGGACTATCATGGCTGCTTAGACCATGATCGAGCGCACCGTTTTGGAAATTGCCCAGCACCGCTTCTGGGCCTGGCAGCGCCGCACCGCTCGCACCCCGCGCAACCAGCTCCGTGAGACCGACCAGCTGCTCGGCGCCGTTGAAGAGTGCCGGCTGCGCGAGATCAAGCTGATCCCGACGAATATCTGGCGGCGCATCGTCCACCTGCTTGGCCAGCTGGACGGCGACTACACCGAGAAACTCGGGATCGACCGGTCCGTGGAGCGGACCGCGGAAGTTCTCTTTATGGCTCAGGAGGATCTGATGGTGGCGGCCCGGTCCCGGCGGCGGGCCCGCGGGGGGAACGTCATTTCCCTCTTCCGGCGCTAGTCGACCCGGCCTCGGCCCTACCTACGAACAGATGTTTGCATTTCGCTCCCGTTTGTGCTAGCCTGCCGTCATGGGCGAGATGGCAACCCTTATCGAAGGTACCCCCGGAAGCCGCGCGGTGGCGGACCTTTCGACCGTTCCACTGCTGCGGCGGGTCGTGGAGAGTCTGGCGACGATGCGCCCCGGTCGATATACCGTCTACCTCGGCCGCCCCGACCCGGCGGCGGTTCGTGGGGACTGGGAGACGGAAGCCGCCCTGGTACGCAGCGCCCGGCGGGCTGTCGTCACCACGCCGGATACAACGCCGCTGCCGCAGGAGGCGGACCGGCGCGATCCGGGAATGGGATGGCTCGCGCATATGTGGTTCAGTGCGGTCCTCGGCGACGACACGGCCATGGCGCTAATCTGCCGACCCGACGTCGACCATCCGGAGGAAGCGTGGCTGGTCACGAACCCGATGGCGGTGCGACGCTTCATCGCTGCCGTCGAGGGGGAACTGGCGCGACCGGAGCCGCAACTGCTGGCCGTCTAGGAGTATTCAGCCGCCCGGCTGACCTCGCCGACCACTGAGAAGGACAATTCGAGAGAATTGGGACTTCATGACGCCGTCCCCGCAGCCCTGGCGCCTGCTCGTCGCCGGCACCATTACGCGCGACGATGTCCGCACGCCGATGGGCGTCAATACCGATGGGCTCGGTGGATCGGCGACCTACTTCAGCCTGGCCGCCCGCCTGTTTGCGCCGGTCTCGATCGTCGCAACGGCCGGTCCGGACTTCATGGCGGCGTTTGAGACCGCCATGGATGGCACGGGCGCTGACCTTCGTAGCGTGGTCGCATCGGAGCTGCCCACCTACCGATGGTTTGCCGAGCACGACTACGAGACCGGCACGACGCGAAACGAGCGATCCGATCAGGGCGCATATCGGGGGTTCAGCCCGGTCCTGACTCCCGACCAGCGCCGAATCCCGATCGTGTTCCTGGGAAGCATGGAGCCGCGTCACCAATTGCGCGTCCTCGAGCAGTTGGAGCATCCCTGGTTGGTCGCCGGCGACACGATGAAGCTCTACATCCGGGAGCAGCCAGATGCGCTCGAACCCGTTCTGCAGCGCCTCGATTACCTTTTCCTGAACGCCTCCGAGGCGATGGCGCTGGCCAAGGTCGACACCATCGAGGAGGCGTCGGCGCAGTTGCGCCACCGTTTCCGGCTGCGGGGCCTGGTCATCAAGGAAGGACCGAAGGGCGCCACGCTCTATCGTCACGGCGAGGACATCCATCTGCCCGCCTTACCCGTCGATCCGCCGACCGACCCCACCGGGGCGGGCGACGCGGTGGCGGCCGGCTTCCTGGGCTGCCTGGCGGAGCAGCAGGTGGAGAACGACGAGACGGTGCGGTTGGCGCTTGGCTACGCCATGGTGATGGCCTCATTCACTATCCAGCACTTCAGCGTCCACGGGTTGCAGCCCATCACTCGGTCGGACGCGGAGGCACGGATGGCGTCGATGGCCTGGCAGGTTCAGCCGGCCGGATGAGTTGGCGCGTCAACCGCCTGACCGTTGACGTCCAGCAGGGCGATCTCACCATTCAGGACGTCGATGCCATCGTCAACGCTGCGAACAACGACCTGGAGCTGGGAGGCGGGGTGGCCGGGGCGATCGCGAGGGCGGGTGGCCCGGCGATCCAGGCCGAGTGCCGAACCATCGGCCCGATCGAGATCGGCGACGCCGCGATCACCGGTGGCGGCAAACTCAAGGCCCGCCATGTGATCCACGCGGCCAGCATGAGGCTTGGCGGCCGCACCACCGCCGAGAGCCTGCGCCAGTCGACGCGGCGCACCCTCGAGATCGCGGACCAGCGCGGCCTCCACTCGATTGCGTTTCCGGCTATCGGCACGGGTATTGCGCATTTCCCGATGCCCGAGTGCGCCCGAATCATGATCGAGGAGGTGGTCGCCCTGGCGCCGGCCGCCACCTCACTCCGCGAGGTGCGCTTCGTTCTCTTCGGAGACGATGCCGAGTCAGCGTTTCGGAGCGAGGCCGAACGCCAGCTATCCGCGAAATAGACCTGGAAAGAGAATCGAGGCCAGGAAGGCCAGCGTCACCAGGGAGAGGAAGACGAAGACCGCCCCGCTGGCGATGTTGAAGAGCCGGGTGTTCGCATAGCGACCCATGATTCGCTTATCACTCGCCAGCAGGATCAGGATTGGCAGGAGGAAAGGCAGCATCATCCCATTGACGATGTTGGGAAGGTTGGTGATCAACGCGAGTGGGGCATTGGGAAACAGGGCAATCACCGCGCCGAGAACGATCATCGTCGTGTAGATCGTCAAAAAGGCCGGGGCTTCCCCAAAGGATTTGTCGATTCCCCGCTCAAACCCGAACGCCTCAGTAATCGCATAGGTCGTTGACAGCGGAAGGACCG
>Ga0209156_10003682_pt1 | contig 11448 bp, 5 predicted proteins | sample GraSoiAngelo_124_FD_185881 | JGI IMG/M metagenome (GOLD analysis project Ga0209156, IMG submission 185881) | Grasslands soil microbial communities from the Angelo Coastal Reserve, California, USA - 14_0927_05_20cm (SPAdes) (version 2) | ecosystem: Environmental > Terrestrial > Soil > Grasslands ...
CATCGTGCCGGTCCCGGACCCCGCGCGCAACGTGATCGGCATCGTGCCCGGCAGCGATCCGAAACTCAAGGGCGAGTACGTCGCGATCGGGGCACACAACGATCACATCGGCTTCGGCCGCAGCGCCGTCGACCACGACTCGATTCGCATCTGGAATCACGTGATCCGCCCGGAAGGCGCCGACGACGCCGGCAAGCAGGCCACCCCCGAGGAGCAGGCGCGCGTCGATTCCCTGCTGGCCCGGTTCCGGTCGGGGCATCCGGCGCGGAGCCGCGCCGACTCGATCGCCAACGGCGCCGACGACGACGGCTCCGGCTCCGTCGCAGCGCTCGAGATCGCCGAGCGGATTGCCTCCCTCAAGCGCAAACCGAAGCGGTCGATCCTGTTCGTGTGGCACACCGGCGAAGAGAAGGGGCTGCTGGGCTCGCGCTACTTCACGGATCACCCGACCGTGCCGCGCGACTCGATCGTGGCGCAGCTGAACATGGACATGGTCGGCCGGGGCGCGGCCAGCGACGAGACGGGGCGCACCAAGGACGGAGCGCCGCTGCACGGCGGTCCACGCTACCTGCAGCTCGTAGGCTCGCGCCGCCTCTCGACCGAGCTGGGGGATCTGGTGGAGCGGGTCAACGCGGCGCACCGCCACGGCCTGGTGTTCGACTACTCGATCGATGCGGACGGGCATCCGGCGAACATTTACTGTCGCTCGGACCACTACGAGTACGCCCGCTACGGTATCCCCATCACGTTCTTTACCACCGGCCTGCACTCCGACTACCACCAGGTGACCGACGAGCCTGAATACATCGACTACGAGCACATGGCGCGGGTCGCCGATTTGGTCGCAGACATCGCGGTACGCGTTGCCGACCTGGACCACCGCGTGGCGGTGGATCACCCGAAGCCCGATCCCAACACACCCTGCCGGCAGTAGCGGCGGGCCCTGGGCCGTCGACTGAGGCGTCTGAGCAGCATGTACCTGTGCAAATGCTGCGTGGTCGCAACGTCTCGGCGTGGCATTGTGATCTATCACACTGGCCGACAATACGTTGCGCACGTCGTCCAAATGTGCGCGGGACTTGCAGCGGCACCGCCACGCATCCATGAAACGCAACCGGAGCGATTGGCTCTGTGTGGCGCGAGCCTGTTGGCGGGCTCCAGCGCCGGTGTGCGCCGCGGTGACGGCCTCGCTTCAGCTCGCGCGGGCGGCCTTCCCCCGCCGCGTGCTGCGGCAGCGTTGGATCCGGTACCAGATCGACCTCGCCGACACGCCCCCCGCGCCTCCCCACGTGCGCCTGACGCTCGTGACCGACCCGATCATCGGTGCGCTGCGCCAACGCCCCGATCGGGCGGAAACGAGTTTCAAGTCGGGCCTGCGGTTCTGGGACGAGGGGCTGCGGCGCGCATACATCTGGCTCGGCCCGGACGGGCCGCTCTGCATCCAGTGGCTCATCCTACCGCAGGACAATCGTCAACTGCGGCGCTTGAATGGGTCGGCGGGAATGTATCCGCGGCTGCCGCGGGGCACAGGGCAGGTCGAGAACCTGTTCGCCTTTTCGGCAGCGCGCCTTTCCAGTGTCACCACCGACTTCGAGCACGCGCTCTACGGCGAGGCGCGGCGGGCCGGGTTGCAGATGCTCGTCATGCATACCCACGAGAGCGACCGGGCGGCGCGTGCCTGGGCGGAGGCGGCGGGCTGGCGGCCCTACGGGACGATCACCCGGTATCAGCTGGGCTGGCCACCCCTGCTCGCGCGGAGCGTGTACGTGCACCGCGACGACACACCCCGGCACGCCCAAGCGGCCGGGCCGGCCGAGGAGCTCGCCCGGATGCGACTGTCGCGGAATTGGAGCGAAGGCACTCCCAGCACCGCCGCCGGGAGCTAGCTCAGCGGAACAGCCGGCGCCCCAGGATCGCCTCCAGGCCCGCGAGCGCGAGTCGCGTAGCGTAGCGCGTCTGGACGACGTCCGATCCCGCCTGTGTCAGCTGCACCTGCGCATCCACCAGCTCGAGGATGGTCGCCGCGCCCGCGCGGTAGCGTTGGTCCTGTACGCGGAAATTCTCGCCGGCAGTGGCGAGGGCCCGGATCGACAGGGCGTAATTGTCGCGTGCCGTGGTGTAGGTCTCGTACGCCTCGGTGACGTCCCGCCGGGCCGCTCGCTCGACGTCCTCCCGGGCCGCGCGCGCCACGTCGCGATTCACGCGTGCCGAGGTGATCGCGATCTCCCGCGCGCCGCCGGACCAGATCGGCATGGTCACGCGGAACGTGACGAGCGACAGGCTCCGCACTTCGGGAAAGAAATGCGTGTCGAAGTGCTGGTTTTCGCCGGAGAGGGTCAGCTCGGGGAGATACGTCCCGCGGGCGCCGGCGAGCAGGGCCGCGGCGGCGCGCTCGTTGGCGCGCGCGATGCGGAACCGGGGCCCCTCGTGCAGCGCCAGGCGCACGCCCTCCTCGAGCGAGATCGGGAGCTGAGGCGCCAGCACCGTGTCGAGCGGCCGCGCGGCCACCGGTCCGGGCGCGCCAACGCGCCGGCCCAGCTGGAGCCGGGCCACGGCGAGCGACACCTCCTGGCGGGCGGAGTCGATCTCGGCCCGCGTTTCCTCCAGGGCCACCTGGAGCGAGTCGGTCTGCACGGCCACTCCCTGGGTGACGCGGGCGCGCGCCACCGCCAGCTGCTCGCGCGCCCGGTTGAGCCGCTCGGTGGCGACCCGCAACAGCTCCTGGTTCGCCAGGACATCGTAGTAATCCGCTTCCGTCGCCATGGCGGTCTGGAAGCGCTGTGCGAGCTCCCCCGCCGCCGCGGCCTCGTGGCCGGCGTCGGTCGCCGCGAGATCGACGATCTTACGCACGGAGAGGAGCTCGTAGCCCGCCGTGACATGCGTCGTCACCGCGCTCGTCCCCGGTTGGCCGGTTCCCGGGTTGAAGAAAGGGGACGAGTATTTCGTGGCGTCCACGCCGATCTCGAGGGACGGCACGATGAACGCGAGCCGGGCCGCGCGCCGGGCCCAGGCGGCGTTGTCCACCTGCCCCAGGGCGCTCACGTACGCCGGATCGAGCCTGGCGGCGCGCTCGATCGCCTCGCCCAGCGAGACGCTCGGCAGCGTGTCCACGGCCAGCGGCAGGGCGAGCGCCAGCACGCCCAGTATCAACGCTGCTCCACCGGCTGGACTCGCGCGCCCTCGGCGACGCTCTCCCCCAGGTTCAGGGCGACGCGCTCTCCCGGCGCGACGCCGCCGGCGATCTGGGCGCTCTGGCCGTCGTCACGGGCCACGACCACGCGCCGGAACCCGACGCGGTCCGCCGAGTCCACCACCGCGACGAGCGTGGTGTCGCCGCGTACGATCAGGGCGCCGGCCGGCAGCTCCGGGTAACCGCGCCCCCTGGCGGCGAGCTTCACCGTCACGTAGCTCCCGGGGAAAATGCCGCCCCGGTTCTCGAGGTCGACCTCGGCGAGCAGCGTGCGCGTCCGCGGGTCGAGCAACCCGCTGACGCGCGTCACGCGCGAGACGAGACGCACCTCGGGCCGGTCGGGCATCGTGATCTCCGCCGGCGTGCCGACGTCCACGAGCGGGGCATCCTGCTGGTCCACGTACGCGTACACCCGCAGGCGCCCCGTCTCCGACACGGTGAGGACGGGAAGCGCCCCCGTCTGCGCGTTGGTCGCGTTCTGCATCAGCGCCCCGGGATCGGCGTAGCGGGCGGTCACGCGTCCAGTGAAGGGCGCCCGGATGACCTCGTACGACTTGAGCGTCTCGATCGCCTTCAGGTTGGCTTCGGCGACCGTTGCGTCGGTCTCGTAGCGCTCGGCCTCCTGCGCGGAGCTGGCGTTCTGCTTCGCGAGGGCGCGGAACCGGTCGGCGTTGACGCGCTTGTTGCGCGCGTCGGCGAGCGCCGCCTCGTACTGCTGGTCCAGCTCCGGGGACTCGATGACCGCGAGCACCTGCCCCGCCCCCACGGCATCGCCCTTGTCGACCAGGATCTGCCGCAGGTAGCCGCTCACCTTGGCGTACAGCGTGACCGCCGCGTACGGCCGCGCCTCGCCCAGAAGCGTGAGCGTCTGGACGCCCTGTGGCGCCGTCACGCGCGCCACGCGCACGTGGGGGCCCGCCGCCACGTCGGCCGCGCGCGCCCGCCCCTCCGCGCGCACCAGACTGACCTTGCGGGCGAGCAGAGCGGCGACGATGGCGACCGACGCCACCATCGACACCACGCCCCCGACGAACAGCCGGCGTCCGGACCGGGACCGACGCATTTCGGTCATCACGTTTCCCCTCTCTCTTCCGCCAGGAACCGCTCGTCCAGCAAGTGACCCGTCGGCGGCGCGGTCCGGATCAAGGAGTACACGACGGGGACCACGAACAGCGTCGCCGCGGTCGCGAGCACCAGCCCGCCGATGACCGCACGACCGAGGGGCGCGTTCTGCTCGCCCCCCTCGCCCAGCCCCACCGCCATCGGCACCATCCCGATGATCATCGCCAGCGCCGTCATCAGCACGGGACGGAGGCGCGTCTTCCCGGCCTCGAGCGCGGCGCCGAGGGCGTCGCCCCCTGTCTCCACCCGCCGGTCGTTGGCGAAGCTCACGAGCAGGATGGAGTTGGACACGGCGATGCCCACCGCCATGATCGAGCCCATCAGCGACTCGACATTCAGCGTCGTGCCGGTGAGGGCGAGCATCCACAGGATGCCCACCAGAGCGCCCGGGACGGCGGCCATGATGATGAACGGATCGAGCCAGGACTGAAACAACACTACCATCAGGCAGTACACCAGCACGATCGCCAGGATCAGGCCCAGTCCCAGGCTCCGGAACGACGCGGCCATCACCTCGCCCTGTCCCCGCACCGTGACTCGCATGCCGGGCGGCAGCGGACCAAGCGCGGCGATGCGCGAGCGGATGTCGCGCACCACACCGCCCAGGTCCCGACCCTCCACGCCCGCCTCAACGTCGAGCACCCGCTGCACCGTGTAATGGCTCACCACACCGGGCGCGGACCCGGGATACACGCTCGCGACGTTGCCGAGCATCACGGCGGGCGCTTCGGGCGGCTCGGCGAGGGCCGGCGCGCCGCCCGCGTCGGCCGGCCGGCCGCCGGATGCGGACGTGAGCGGGGTGGCGAGCAGGCTCGGCACCGACGCGAGCCGGGCGATCGGCGTCTGCACCGCCACGGCATAGTTCACGTTGTTCGCCGGATTCAGGAAGAACGACGGTGCGATCAGCCCGCTCGACGAGAGCGAGATGAGCATGCTGTTCGCCACGTCCCGCTGGGTGAGCCCCAGCTGCGCGGCGCGCACCCGGTCCACCTGCACCTTGAGCGCGGGATAGTCGAGCACCTGGGCGACGTGCACGTCCACCGCGCCCGGCACCGTGCGGATGGCGTCTCGCAGGCGCCGCGCCACTTCGTAGGAGCGCCGCAGATTCGACCCCTCGATCTGCACGTCCACCGGCGCCGACACGCCGAAGTTCAGCACCTGGCTCACGATGTCCGCCGGCTGGAAGTAGAAGCTCGAGCCCGGGAACGCCGCCGGGAGCGTCGCCCGCAACGCCCGCATGTAGCGCTCCGTGGGGTGATGCCCGGGCTTCAACGCGATCAGCACCTCGGCGTCCATCGCGCCGATGTTGTCGGTGGGGACGAACGCGAGGTTGTAGAACAGCGGCACGCCGATCATGTCGTTGATCGTCTCGAGCTCCTCGGCGGGGATGGTCTCGCGAATGCGACGCTCCACCTGCTCCACCAGCCGCTCGGTCTCCTCGATGCGAGTCCCCGCGGGCGCCCGGAAGTGCAGCTTCATCAGGCCCGCGTCCACGGCCGGGAAGAAGTCCGTCCCCACCACGGTGAGGAGCCCCACGCCGCCGAGCGACAGCACCAGCGCCAGCACCAGCGTGAAGCGGCGGTGCGCGAGCACCGTTTCGAGCGCCCGGCCGTACGCCGTCTGGAACCGGTCCCAGATCTCGTCCCGCTTGCGACGCAGCGTCGAGCGCGTGGCCGCCGCGTGCTCTTCCCCGGGCATCAACAGCCGGGCCAGCAGCGGCACCAGCGTGCGCGACAACACATAGGACGCGAGCATCGCGAACACCACGGCGAGCGCGAGCGGCGTGAACAGGTACTTGGCCGGCCCGTACAGGAGCGCGACCGGGAAGAACACGATGCAGATCGCCAGGGTCGCCACGATGGCGGGCACCGCGACCTGCTGGGCCCCGTCCAGCACCGCCACCGTGAGCGGCTTGCCCAGGGCCCGGTTGCGGTGGATGTTCTCGATCGCGACGGTGGCGTCGTCAACCAGCATACCGATCGCGAGCGCCAGCCCGCCCAGGGTCATGATGTTGATCGTCTGGTTCGTGAACTTGAGTCCCAGGAACGCCGTGAAGATGGCGAGCGGGATCGAGGTCGACACGATCACCACGCTGCGCCAGCTGCCGAGGAACGCGAAGATCATCAGCGACACGAGCACCGATGCGAGGATCGCCTCGCGCACCACGCCGGAGATCGCCGCCCGCACGAACAACGACTGGTCGAAGTCGATCTTCAGATCCAGGCCCTCCGGGGCCACCGCCTGAATCGCGGGAATCGCCCGGCGCGTCGCTTCGACTACCGCCAGCGTGGACGCATCGGCGTGCTTCAGGATGGCGAGATAGGTCGCGCGCTTGCCGTTCACGCGCACGATGTTGGACTGCTCGGCGTAGCTGTCGGACACGCGCGCCACGTCTCCCAGCAGCACCGGTGCCCCATTCACGACTTTGAGGGGAATGCGCTCGAACTCCGCCACCGCGGACGGGCTCGAGTTCAAGGCCACGTTGTACTCGGTGGAGCCGACGCGCGCCGTGCCCGCGGGGACGATGACGTTCGACACCTGCAGGGCGCTGACCACGTCGGCCGGCGACAGCCCCTTCGCCGCCAGCGCCTGCGGGTCGATGTCGATCGAGATCTGCCGCTGTCGGCCGCCGAACGGCGCCGGCGTCGAGAGCCCGGGAATCGTGAACAGCCGCACCCGGATGAAGTTCAGCCCATAGTCGAAGATCCGGTCCTCGGGGAGCGTCGCGCTCGAGGCCGTGAGCTGGGCCACCGGTACGTTGGAAGCGTTGAATTGGACCAGCGTGGGTGGCTGCATCCCCGGCGGCGCGATGCGCAGGATGGTGCTCGACAGCGCGCCGATCTGCGCGATGGCGCCGCCGATGTCCGTCCCGGGCTGGAAGTAGATCTTGAGCAGGCCGATCCCGGGAATCGACTGTGACTCGATGCGCTCGATGCCGTTGACCGTGGTCGAGAAGCCGCGCTCGCTGATGATCACCACGCGCCGCTCCATCTCCTCGGCCGAGAGTCCCGGATAGTTCCACACCACGGCCACCACCGGGATGTCAATGGCGGGAAAAATGTCCACGATCATGCGCGTGAGGGACAACGTGCCCAGGACGAGGATGAGCAGCGCCATGACGGCAATGGTGTAAGGCCGGCGCAGCGCCAACCGGACGATCCACATGCGACGCTCCTTACTGGGCTGAACGGCGAACTGACGAAGTAACCTCGAAAAACGCGCCGCCCCACCGCCTGGTTCCGCGCCAAAATTACCCCGTTTGGCGGACGCCTGCCGTGGCGCAAGGGCCACGGCCCGGGCTGAAACGCCGGGCCCCGGCTGGCGCCGCGCCGCCTTCGGCGCCATGCTATCCCTCCCCCGCGCCCGAGGTCTCCGTCCCGCATGGCCCGCCTGCTGGCCGTTATCGCGTCCGTTCTGCTGCTCGTCCCCACCGCCCGAACCCAGCAGACCGACACCACGCTGTGGGCGCACCTGCGGTACCGCTTCGTCGGGCCCGAGGGCAACCGCGCGGTGGCGGTGGCCGGAGAGCCCGGCAATCCGCTGGTCGCCTACGTGGGCGCCGCCTCGGGGGGAATCTGGAAGACCGAAGACGGCGGCGTGCATTGGCGCGCGGTGTTTGACAGCCAGCCGGCCCAGGCGATCGGCGCCATCGCGATGGCGCCCTCGGCGCACAACGTCCTCTGGGCGGGCACGGGCGAGACGTTCTTCATTCGATCGACGACCGCGCTCGGGAACGGCGTTTACCGTTCCACCGACGCGGGCCGGAGCTGGCAGCGCAGCGGCCTCGATTCGACGGGTCGGATCGCACGGGTCGTGATCCACCCGGCGAACCCGGACGTGGTGCTGGTGTGCGCGCTGGGGCGGGCGTACGGGCCGCAACCGCAACGCGGCGTGTACCGCACCGTGGATGGCGGCAGGACGTGGACGCGGGTGCTGTTCGTGGATCCCCACACGGGCTGTTCCGACCTGGCCATCGATCCCGGCGACCCCAATACGTTGTTCGCCGGCATGTGGCAGTTCGAGGTGAAAACATGGCACCTGCAGAGCGGCGGCCCGGGGAGCGGCCTGTGGGTGTCGCGCGACGGAGGCGCGACGTGGAAGCGCCTCACGGGGCACGGGCTTCCCGACGCCTCGCACGTCGTAGGCAAGATCGCCGTGGCCGTCGCCCCCTCGAACCCCAATACCGTCTACGCGTTGATCGAAGATCAGGATCCCACGCTGTACCGCAGCGACGACCGCGGCGCGACCTGGCGCGTGGTGAGCCGGGATCACACGATGGCCGAGCGCGCGCCCTACTACGTGCGCTTCGCCGTCGCGCCGGACGACGAGGAGCGGCTGTACTTCGTCTCGGTACGCTTCAGCATGTCGCGCGACGGCGGCCGCACGCTGGCCCGCTCGGGCTACGAGGGAGGCGGCGACAACCACGACATCTGGATCGATCCCTTGAACCCCGACCGCTTCATGGTCGCGCACGACGGCGGGGCGAGCATCACGCTCAACCGCGGCCGGACGTTCATGCGCATCGTGCTGCCGATCGCCCAGATGTACCACGTGTACGCCGACACGCGCGCCCCCTACTATGTGTACGGCAACCGCCAGGACGGCTCCTCCTACCGCATGCCGAGCCGCAGCCTGGCGGACGGCATCTCGGAGGGAGCGTGGCAGCACGTGGGAGGCTGCGAGAGCGGGTTCGGAATACCGGACACCGTGGACAACGCGACGGTCTGGTCCGGATGCTACGACGGGGGACTCGAAGTCTACGACGCGCGCACGGGCAACGCGCGCAACGTGCGCGTCTGGCCGGAAGCCGGGTACGGGTGGCGGCCGGCCGACTTGAAGTACCGCTGGAACTGGACCTTCCCGATCATGATCTCACCGCACGATCACCGGCGGGTGTACGTGGGGAGCCAGTACCTCCACGTCACGACCGACGGCGGCGCGAGCTGGAAGGTGGTGAGCCCCGATCTCACCCGCAACGACACGAGCCATCAGCAGAGCTCCGGCGGCGTCACGACGGATAACCTGATGACCTTCGACGGCGCGACACTGTTCGCGCTGGCGGAGTCGCCCGTGCACGCGGGGGTGATTTGGGCGGGCTCGAACGACGGCCTGGTGCACGTCACGCGCGACGGCGGGACGACCTGGACGGACCTGACGGGCAACGTGCCGAAGCTCGCGCCCTGGGGAAAGATCTCGAACATCGAGCCGTCGCGCTTCGACGTCGGGACGGCCTACATCTCGGTCGACGTGCACGAGCTGGACGACCTCGATCCCTACATTTTCAAGACCGCGGACTTCGGCGGGAGCTGGAAGCGGATCTCGGAGGGCTTGCCGCGCTCGCCGCTGGGGTTCGTCCACGTGGTGCGCGAGGACCCGGCGCGGCGGGGCATGCTGTTCGCGGGCACGGAGAGCGGCGTCTACGTGACGTTCGACGACGGCGGCCACTGGGCGCCGCTGCAGACCAACCTGCCACACGCCCCCATCTCGTGGATCACGGTGCAGCCGCACTTCCACGACCTGGTGGTCGCGACCTACGGGCGGGGGATCTGGATCCTGGATGATATCTCGCCGCTGGAAGCCCCCGATTTCCCCGCCCTGACGGGCGGGGCCATGTTGTTCAAACCGCGCCCCGCGTATCGGTTCCGGTCTCAGCAGGGGATTGCGAGCGCTCCGAACAGCGCCGTGCGAGTGGACAGCGTGCCCGAGGGCGCGGATCTCACGTACTTCGTGCCGGCGTCGCTCGCCGATACGGCCGCGATGCCCGACAGCGCGCACCCGCGCCGCCCCGCTAAGATCGTCGTGCTGGGCGCGAGCGGCGACACGGTGCGCGTACTCGAGGGCGAGCGCAAGCCGGGGTTGAATCGGGTGTGGTGGGATCTGCGCTACACCCGGCCCACCGTGCCGAAGCTGCGGACGCCCCCGCCCGGCAAGCCGTTCGTGCGGACCGGGCCGGACGGCACGCGCCCGCTCGTCAGCTGGGACCTGGATCTCTCGCTGCACGGACCCCTCGTACCACCGGGCGGCTACCAGGTGCGGCTCACGGTCGGCGACAGCGCGGCGAGCGCCGCGACGCTCACCCAACCGCTCACCGTGCTCAAGGACCCCAACACCGCCGCGAGCGACTCGGACGTCGCGGCGCAGACCCGGCTGGCGCTCGCCATCCGGGCCGCGCAGGACAGCGCGGCGCGCATGATCAACCGGCTGGAGTGGGTGCGGAAGCAGCTCGCCGACCTGAGCGGTCAGCTGCGGGGCGACACCGCGCTCGCGGGTGACTCGAGCGCGAAGCGGCTCGCCGGCCTCGCCGACTCGCTCGACCGGCACGCCAGCGCCGTAGAGGGCGCGCTGTTCGACGTGCACCTGACCGGTGCGCGCGAGGACGCGTTCCGCAGCCCGATGCAGCTGTACGGCCGGCTGGCGGCGTTGCAGTCCGACGTGTCCGAGAGCGGAGCCGACTTCGCGCCCACCACGCAGCAGCAGGCGGTATACGAGCTGCTCACCCGGCGGCTCGGCGACGCGTCGGCCCGGTTCGCCGCCTTGATGGAGCCGGAGCTGCGCGCGTTCGGTGCCGAGCTGCGCAAGGCGCCGTTGAAAGACGTCATCTCGGCGATCGATTACCCATCGCCGGCGCGCCCCGGACCCTGACGCAGCGACGCCCGCGACTCAGACGCCATTGGCCCAGGCCCGCGGGTTGCAGGGTACGCCCCGCCGAGGCCCGAGCCGGAGGTTCCTATGGGTCTGACGTCCGAGCAAGCACATTGGATCGTCGGGGCAGAGCTGTGTGCCCTCTCCGTGACGCTGCTGTTGTACGAATTGCAGGTATGGCCGGCGCGCGGGCTGCGCTACGCCCTCGGTGCCACGCTCCTGGTGTTAGCGGCCGAGGGCGTGCTGTTTCCGGCGATCGAAGGGGCCCTGACCCCGGAGCGGTTCGATGCCACGACGGCTCAGCACCTGCTCCTGGCCGCGCTGTGCCTGCTCGTCGGGCTGGTGGAGCTGTGGCGCGCCGCACGCGACATGCAGGGGGGAGGGTCGCGGGCCGCGCTGCCGCTCGGCCTGCTCGCGACCAGCGCCATCTTCGTGTTCCACGCGCAGCACCACAGCGCGGCCCCGCGCGTGCTTCTCACGGTGCAGCATCGCAT
>Ga0209156_10003683_pt1 | contig 11447 bp, 8 predicted proteins | sample GraSoiAngelo_124_FD_185881 | JGI IMG/M metagenome (GOLD analysis project Ga0209156, IMG submission 185881) | Grasslands soil microbial communities from the Angelo Coastal Reserve, California, USA - 14_0927_05_20cm (SPAdes) (version 2) | ecosystem: Environmental > Terrestrial > Soil > Grasslands ...
GCCGGGTCCGAGAACGTGGTGGTCACGCCCGGCGCCAAGCCGATGCTCTTCTGCGCGGCGCTGGCGCTGATCGAGCCGGGCGCCGAGGTGCTCACGCCCGACCCGGGCTTTCCCATCTACGAGTCGGTGGTGCGGTTCGCCGGGGGGCGGGTGGTCTACTATCCGCTCGACGAGATGCGGGACTTCGCCCCCGACGTGGAGGCGATCGCGCAGCGGATCACCCCGCGCACGCGCGTGCTGATCCTCAATCTGCCGCACAACCCCACGGGGGGCGTCGCCGCGCCGCGCGACCTCGAGGCGCTCGCGGAGCTGGCGCAGCGGCACGACCTGTGGGTGATCTCGGACGAGGTGTACGGGCAGATCCGCTACGACGGGCGGCGCGACAGCATCGCCGCGCTGCCGGGGATGTCGGAGCGAACGGTGGTCGTGGACGGATTTTCGAAGGGCTATTCGATGACCGGCTGGCGGCTCGGCTTCGGCGTGATGCCCACGGCGCTCACCGGGCCCATGACTACCTTGCTCATCAACAACGTGTCGTGCACGGCGACGTTCGTGCAGTACGCCGGACTGGCCGCACTCACGGGTTCGCAGGAGCCGGTCGCCCGCATGGTGGCGGGCCTCAAGCTGAAGCGTGATCAACTGGTGCGCGGCCTGAACGCCATCGACGGCGTCACCTGCGCGACCCCGGCGGGCGCGTTCTACTGCTTTCCGGACGTGGGCGGCGTGCTCGAGCGCACGGGCCTCACGTGCGAGGCGTTCGCGCAGCGGTTGCTCGCGGAGCAGCACGTGGCGGTGCTGGCGGGGACGGCGTTCGGGCCGGGCGGGGCGGGGCACCTGCGGATGTGCTACGCCACGGAGCCGGCGGAGCTGGAGCGGGCGGTGGGCGCGCTGGGGCGCTTCGTGGGCGCCTTGACGCCCGCGGCGGCGGGGCTAAGTTAAGGGCGACAATCGAAACAGTCGTGGTGCTTTGCCGCGTATTGCCGCCACGTTAAACAAGGTGCTAAAAAGCGATCGCCCGCGGCATTGTTGCCCGGGTTTTTTGTTGAGGGTCACCAATGATGCAGGCTTCCGTTGCTTCGCCGCCGCTCACCGCGCGGCCGCTCCGCTGCCGCAACTGCGGAGCCGAGCGCGCCGCCGCTCCGATCGCGATCTGCGAGGAGTGTCTCGGGCCTCTCGACCCCGTATACGAGCCGGGGCGTCCGCTCCCCGACGCCGAGACGATCGCCGGCCGGGCGCCCTCGCTGTGGCGCTACCGGGAATGGCTCCCGTTCGACGGCGAGCCGACCCTGTCGCTCGATACGGGTTTCACGCCGCTCGTCGACGCGCCCGCGCTGGCGCGGCGGCTTGGCGTGGCACGCGCATGGATCAAGAACGACACGGTGTCGCATCCGTCGCTCTCCTTCAAAGACCGGGTCGTGGCCGCCGCGATCAACGCGGCCGCGGCGTTCGGCCTCGATACGATCGGCTGCGCCTCGACCGGCAACCTCGCCAACGCGGTCGCCGCGCACGCGGCCCGCGCCGGGCTCAAGGCATGGATCTTTGTCCCCCACGAGCTCGAAGCGGCAAAGCTGATCGGCACGAGCGTCTACGGCGCCCGCCTGGTGCGCGTGCGCGGGACGTACGACGACGTCAATCGGCTGTGCGCCCAGGTGGCGGACCGGTTCGGCTGGGGGATCGCGAACGTCAATCTGCGCAGCTACTACGGCGAGGGCTCCAAGACCGTCGCCTACGAGATCGCCGAGCAGCTGGGCTGGCGGCTGCCCACGGCGGTCGTCGCGCCGATGGCGGGGGGGTCGCTCGTCTCCAAGCTGTACAAGGGGTTCAGCGAGTTTCTCGAGGCGGGCCTGGTGGGCGGACAGCCGCCCCGGTTGTACGGGGCGCAGGCCGCCGGTTGCGCCCCGATCGTGCGGCTGCTGGAGCGTGGTGGAGACGCGCTCGAGCCCGAGGTGCCGCAGACCATCTGCCGCTCGCTCGCGATCGGCAATCCCGCGGATGGCGCTTTCGCCGTGCGGGCGATGCGGGAGACGGGTGGCTGGGCCGCCGCGGTGAGCGATCCGGAGCTGGTCGAGGGCATCCGATTTCTGGCCGAGGACACGGGCGTGTTCGCCGAGACGGCGGGCGGGGTGACCGCCGCCGGCGCGCTCGCCCTGGCGCGCGCGGGCCGGCTCGATCCGCGCGACGAAGTAGTGCTCTGCATCACCGGCCACGGCTTGAAGACGGTCGAGGCGGTGCACCCAGCGCTCCCTGAGGCCCCGGTGATCGCGCCGCGGCTGCGGGACGTGACGACTCTTGTAGAGGAGGAACGGACATGGCCATCACGCTGAACCTGCCGTCGGTGCTGGCCGCCCACACCGGGGGCGCCCGCACGATCGAGGCGACGGGCCGGACGCTGGGCGAGGCAGTGGCCGACGTGGCCGCACGCTATCCCGCCCTTGCCCCCCGGCTCCGGGACAAGGAGGGCAAACCCTATCCCTTCGTCAACTTCTATTTGAACGACGAAGACGTACGATTCCGCGGCGGCTTCGCGGCTCCCGTCCAGGACGGCGACGAGGTGACGGTCATCCCGGCGATCGCGGGGGGCTGAGCCCCGCATCCGCAGCGGCGATGCGGGCCAACCCGGCCCAGTCGATGTCGCCCCAACCGCGGGCGACGCCCGAGAGGTAACGGTCTCGCATCAGGCTCGCGAGCGGCATCGGCGCCGCGACGTCTTCCGCCGCACCCAGCGCCAGCCGCACGTCCTTGAGTCCGTAGCGCAGCTTGAACCCCGCCGGCTCGTATCGCTCGTCGGCGATGAGCTTGCCGTAATTCTCGTAGATGGGCGAGCGGAACAGGCGGCCGTTCACGATCTCCAGCAGGTCGGCGGGCGCGACGTCGTACTTGCGGACCAGGGCGAAGGCTTCACCCATCGCCTCGATCGCCGCGGCAAGCAGAAAGTTGCCCGCGAGCTTGATCACGTTGGCACGCACCGGGTCGTCGCCCGCGACGATCACGCCCTGGCCCATGGCGTCGAGCAGCGGGCGGCAGCGCTCGATCGCCGGTGCGGGCCCCGCCGCCACGATCCACAATTTCTTCGCCTCCGCCGCCTCGGGCCGCCCGAACACCGGCGCGGCGACGTACTCCTGCCCCGCTGCGCGGTGCCGCTCCGCGAGCGCGCGGGACAACTTCGGGCTGATGGTGCTCATCGACACGTGGATCGCGCCGGGGGCGAGGGCGGAAAGCGCGCCGGACGCGCCCAGCATGACCTCCTCGAGCGCCGCGTCGTCGGCCACCATGGTGACGAGCACGTCTACGCCGCGCGCCGCCTCGGCCGGGCTGTCGGCGACCGTGGGTCGCAGCGGTTTGAGCGCATCCGCACGGCTGCGCGTGCGGTTGTAGACGATGGTCGTGTGGCCCGCCTGCAACACGTGTCGAGCGATCGGCAGTCCCATGCTGCCGAGACCGATGAATCCGACTTTCATGACTCCCTCCGTGTCATCCGGTGCCAGCCTGTCGTTTCCGACTCCCGCTGTTTAACTCTACAGACATGGACGTCCCGATGAAGGCGATTCGGGTGCACGCACCCGGCGGCCCCGACGCGCTGCGCTACGAGGACGTGCCGCGGCCCACGCCCGGCCCGGGCCAGGTGCTCGTGAAGATCGAGGCCGCGGGCGTGAACTTCATCGACGTCTACCAGCGGACGGGCCTCTACAAGGTCCCGCTGCCCTTCACGCTGGGGCAGGAGGCGGCCGGCAGTGTCACCGCCGTCGGCCCGGGGGTGAAGGAGCCCAAGGTCGGGGACCGCGTCGCGTACACCAGCATCCTCGGTGCCTACGCCGAGTACGCCGTGGTGCCGGCCGAGCGCGTCGTGGTGCTGCCGGACGGCGTGAGCACCAAGCAAGGCGCGGCGGCGATGCTGCAGGGCATGACCGCGCACTACCTTGCGACCTCGACCTACCCGCTCGAGTCGGGGAACGCGTGCCTCGTGCACGCGGCCGCCGGGGGCGTGGGCCTGCTGCTGTGTCAGGTGGCGAAGCTCCGGGGCGCGCGCGTACTGGGCACCGTCTCGACGCGCGAGAAGGCCGCGCTCGCGCGCGCGGCGGGCGCCGCCGAAGTGATCCTGTACACGGAGCAGGACTTCGAAGCGGAAGTGAAGCGACTCACGAACGGCGCCGGCCTACAGGTGATCTACGACTCCGTCGGCAAGACGACCTTCGAGAAGGGCCTGAGCTGTCTCGCGCCGCGCGGGATGATGGTGCTGTTCGGTCAGTCGAGCGGACCGGTGGGGCCGTTCGACCCTCAGGTGTTGAGCCAGAAAGGGTCGCTCTTCCTCACCCGCCCCACGCTGGCGCACTACATCCTCACCCGGCCCGAGCTCGTCGCGCGGGCGGGAGAAGTACTCGGCTGGATCAAGAGCGGCAAGCTGAAGCTGCGCATCGACCGCGAGGTGCCGCTCGCGCAGGTGGCGGAGGCGCACCGGCTGCTCGAGGGACGGAAGACCACGGGGAAAGTGCTGCTGATTCCTTGACCTCAAGGCCTGGAGGGTTGTCCGTATGACGCTGCCTACCCGTCCGCTCGGCTCGAGCGGACTCGATATCACCACCGTCGGCTTCGGCGCTTGGGCGATCGGCGGCGGCGGCTGGGCGTTCGGCTGGGGCCCCCAGGACGACGCCGACCCGCTCGCCGCGATGCGTCGCGCGCTCCAGCGCGGAGTCAACTGGATCGATACCGCGGCGGTGTACGGTCTCGGCCACTCGGAAGAGGTGGTCGGCCGTCTGCTGCGGGACCTGCCGGCCGGCGAGCGGCCGCTCGTGTTCACCAAGTGCGGCCTGGTGTGGGATGCGCGCGATCCGATGAAGGAAGCACGCCGCGTACTCCGGCCCGACTCCATCCGCAAAGAGTGCGAGGCGTCGCTCCGCCGGCTCGGCGTCGAACGGATCGACCTCTATCAGTTTCATTGGCCCGACGAGACGGGGACGCCCGTGGAGGATTCGTGGCAGGCGATGGTGCGGCTCGTCGAGCAAGGCAAAGTGCGGGCGGCGGGCGTGTCGAACTTCGACGCGCCGCTGCTCGAGCGTTGTGAGGCGATCCGGCACGCGGATTCGCTGCAGCCGCCCTTCTCCCTGATCCGGCGCGACGCCGCCGAGCGCGAGATTCCCTGGTGCGCGGAGCACGACACGGGCGTCATCGTCTATAGCCCGATGCAGTCGGGGTTGTTGACGGACAGTTTCACGGCGGCGCGTGTGGCGGCGCTCGCCCCCGACGACTGGCGGCGCCGCAGCCCCCAGTTCCAGCAGCCGGCGCTCGGCAAGAATCTCGCGCTGCGCGACGCGCTTCAGCCGATCGCCCGCCGGCACGGCACGACCGTATCGGCGGTGGCGGTCGCCTGGACGCTGGCATGGCCGGGCGTCACGGGAGCGATCGTCGGCGCCCGCACGGCCGCGCAGGTGGACGGGTGGATCGGCGCCGCGACCCTCGAGCTCACGGCGGCGGACCTCGACGAGATCGCGGCCGCCATCTCCCGCACCGGGGCGGGGACGGGACCGGTGCGGCCTACCGCGGGGGTGGCGGAGGGTCGCTGAGCCGAGGCGCGGCGCCGACTTCCCGTTGCGCCGCGCGCACCCACACCCGCACCTCGGCGGGCGTGGGCCGGGGGCCGCCGCGCACCCGCCGCCACACCGTATCGGGGTCCGCCGCCGCCAGCGCCGCTACGCTGCCGATCCCGCCGGCGATCAATGCGGCCGCGTGCGTGCTGCCGATGCCACGCAGGGTCACCAGACGCGCCGCCGCGCGGGCCGCGCGGGCGTCTCCGGGGCTCAGGTTGGCGCGGTACGCGAGCTCCGCGACGGGGGTGCGGGCGATTCGGAACACGTCGTCCCAGCCGGCGCTCCTGAGACGCTCCTGCACGCCGTTGGTGACGCCCGGGAGGTCGGCCAGCTGCGGCGCGGTCGAGCTCACGGTCCAGCGATCGATCCCCACGAGCACCAGCAGCGCGAAGACCACGGTGCCGAGCAGCACGCGGCGGGTGGTGCGCGGCGCGAGCAGGTGATACAGCGACCACACTTCGAGCGCGAAGAACGGGAACCCGATGAATCCCGCCGGCGGCATTTCGAAGATCTTCCAGTGCTCCAGGAACGGCACCGTGTAGATCCACCGCCCCCGCGCCATCGCGTTGAACGATTCCCACAGCACTCCGGCCACGAGCCCCGCGGTCATGAGTCGCGCGATCCGCCCCCACGCTCCCCGGGCCATGTCGCCCAACAGGGAGCGCTCCCGATCGCGCTGGTACAACAGCGGCTCGGCGACGAGCCACACCGCACCCCACGTGAGGGGATAGAGATACCGGGGGAACGCGAGGACCAGGGCGAGCAAGGCCCAGCCCACCCACCAGGCGGCGCGCAGGTGCGCGGGAGCGAGCTGGATGGGTCGCGCCCGCAGGTCGTGCCACACGCCCAGCCGGTCGAGCAGGCGCTCGGGAAGCAGAACGGCGGGCACGACCGTGGCGAGCGAAATGATGATGCCGGCCCAGCGGTCCAGGCGCGGTGGCGGCAGGAACACGTAGTACCAGTTCTGGAGGCGGAAGTTGATCGCCTCGAACAGCAGCCAGATCACGGCCGACCACCACAGCATCGCCGCCAGCTCGGGAGGCCGCGCGAGCAGCGACTCGCCGCCCAGCAGTACCACGATCTGATCGAGGATCGCGAGCGTGGGATACCAGGCGAGCACGTAAAACCAGGTGGGGACCGGCGGGATGTCGTAGTGAAGCAGCGCGACGGCGGCGATCAGCACGACCGCCGCCGTCGCGAGCCTGGCCCGGGCTTTGAGCAGGGGCGGGACCATCGGACTACAAGATCGTCACGACCGGCCGCGGTGCACAACCGCGGACCGGCCGCTACGGTTTCACCGGCCGGAACTCGAGGTCCTGGTAGTCGAAGCTGAAATCGGCCAGGGGCGACACGGCCGCCATCCGGAAGCGGTCGATCGAGCCGTCGGGGTTCAGGGAGAACGTGACGTACGCGTCCTCGAGATGCGGGGCGCGCCAGCGCGCGATGAACGTGTCGTACTGCCAGTGCTCGAGATCGCCGACGAAGGCGGGCGAGCGGGCGAAGCGGAGCACGAGCCGCCCGCCCTCCAGGGTGAGTCCCGCGTCGCCGTACAGCTCGTCGTGGTAACGCCCGGCGTAGCGCTCGGGCGGCAAGGACGGCTTGGACAGCGAGTCGCGCGCGGCACGGGTGGCACGGATGGTCGAGTCGGCCTGCGCGCGATCGAGCTCGGCCGCCCGCAGGAACGCGGCGACCCAGTCGGTGCGCGGGCCCCCGCCCAAGAAGTCATCGAGTAGACGATAGCTGAGGGCCGCCATCAAGTCCGCCTCGGAATTCGTGAGGATCACGATCCCGAGCTTTTCGGCCGGCACGAGCGTGATCTGCGACGACATGCCGGCCAGGCCGCCGGTGTGGGTGACGATCTTGCGGCCGTGGTAGTCGCGCAGCCGCCACCCCAGGGCGTACTCGGCGAAACTGGGCCGCAGCGCGGCGAGGGGCGGCTGCGGATCGCTGATCGGCAGAATGGTCTGTCCCGACCACATCTCCCGCGCCTGTCGCTCGCTGAACAAGCGACCGCCCGCGTAACGGCCCGAATCGAGTCTGCAGATCAGCCACTTCGCGAGATCCGTTACGTTGGACACGATGCCGCCCGCGGGCGCGGTGTTGTCCACGGAATCGATGGGCACGATCTGCAGCGTGCCGCGCTCCATCGCGTGGGGTGCGGCCGCGTTGCGGGTCGACGTGAAGTGCGCGATCGTCGTGCCCGTCTCCGACATGCCGAGCGGCGTGAGAATGCGCCGCGTCACGAAGTCGTCCCAGCTCAGGCCGGCGACGGCCGGGACGATCTCGCCCGCCACGATGTAGAGCACGTTGTCGTAGGCGTAGGCGCTGCGGAAGCTCGAGGCGGGCCTCGCGAACCGGATGCGGTACGCGATCTCGGACCGCGTGTAGCTCGAGTGAAACCACAGGAGATCGCCGGCGCCCAACCCGAGACCGCTGCGGTGCGTCACCAGGTCCCGCACCGTGAGCTCGCGCGTCACGTACGGATCGTACAGCGCGAAGCCCGGAAGGAACTTGGTCACGGGATCGTCCCAGGCGAGTTTGCCCTCGTCCGCGAGCATGGCCAGGGCCGCCGTGGTGAACGCCTTGGTGTTGGAGGCGATCTGGAACAGCGTGTGGGCGTCGACGCGTGCCGTGTCGCCCAGGGCGCGCACGCCGTACCCCTTCGCGAACACCACGCGGCCGTCCTTGACGACGGCGACGGCGGCGCCGGGCGTGCGCAGCGCCGCGAGTCCCCGGACGGCGTAGGCATCGAAGTCTTTGGCACGGAACTGGGCGTCGAGCGGCCTCACCGCGAGCGCCAGCATGAAGGCGACGAGGGTCAACCTCATTCGCCGACGGACACCCGCAGCACCACGTTGCGCCCGGGGTCGAGCGCGAACTCCTTGTAGCGGCTCAGGAAGCTGCGGTAGCTCACGTTGGCGACGTTCTGGACCGCCAGATCGACACGGCCGATCCGGCCCAGCATCGGCCGAGTCAGCCCCGCCGACAGATTGAGCAGCGTGTACCCGCCGGTCGGGATGTCGAGCGGATTGAGGCGGGTCTGTCGCGTGGCCACCTCGACTTCGGCGCCCGCGTAGGCGCGGTGCGCCCAGCCCACGCCGGTGCGGTGCAGCTCGGCGCCCAGCGCCAGGCGCGCCGGCGGCATCAGGGGCAGCGGCTGCCGCGTCGCCTGGTTGGTGCCGCGCACGGCGTCGGCGCGGGCGCGCACCGAGAGCGCGGCCGCGACCGCCACTTCCAGCTCGGCTTCGCCGCCCAGCAGCCGGGCATCCGCCTGCTGGTAGCGGTACACGCGCAGCGAGTCCGGGGGCGACGTCGAAACCGTCACGAAGGAGTCCGTGGGCGTGATGAAAATGTAACGATCGACCGCGTTGCGATATGCCGCCAGCTCGGCGCGGACGCGTCCACTCTGCCAGCGCACTCCCACGTCCAGGTTCGTCCCCGCCTCGGGCTCGAGGCCTGCGTCGCCGATTTCGTAACGTGCCTCACCCAGGTGAGGACCGTTCGAGAACAGCTCGAACAACGTGGGCGCCCGCCAGGCGCGGCCCACGTTGGCGGTGAGCGCGGCCGCGCCGATGCCGTACACGATCCCCACGTTTCCCGCGAAGGCGGTGTAATCGCGCGTCTGCGCGGCGAGACTGAGGTGGCGCACATCGACGCGGGCTCCGGCCAAGACGCGCACGCGCCCGAGCGATGCCTGCTCGAACCCGAACACCGCACCGGAACGCACGCGGGCGTCCGGCACGAGGGGAACCCGCCCGCGCGTGTCGTTGCTCTGAGCCACGCCCGACACGCCGAGTGTGCCGGCGACACGCGCTCCGGCGGTGTGATGCGCCAGGGCATCGATCGTGAACGTGGTGAGGAGCAGGTCGAACGCCGTCCCCTCGAGCGGCTGCCCGCCCGGGCTCACGCCCGTGTCCGACACTTCGATGAGCGAGTGCCGCTGCCACTGCGCCTTGGTCTCGAGCCGCACGCCGCCCACGAGATAGTCGCCCGCGAATTGCACCCGGTCATCGGACAGCTTGCGCTCGGGTCCTCCTGTTTCTCCGGTCGCGGGGCCTTCGGCTTCGAGCAGCTTGAACTCACCGCCGTAACGCGTGTAGCGCAGCGTCGTGCTGGCGCGTGCGCCGCGCCTGCCCACGGCCGCCTCGCCGGAGAGCGCGTTGAACCCCGTGTTGTCGAGCTCGCCCGCGGGCGTGTGGAGACTGCTCGCGAACCGCCCGATGCCGAACAGGCGCCAGCCCCACCCCCCGCTCGCTCCTTCCAGGCGCGCGGCTCCCTCGAGCTCGGCGTTGTTGGACGCTCCCGAGATCTCGAAGCCACTGCGCAGCGCACGTGGACCGCCGTTCGCGTCCGGCAGGTCCTCCGGGATCACGTTCACGACGCCGCCCAGCGCGTCCGAGCCGTACAACACGCTCGCCGGGCCCCGGATCACCTCGACCCGTTGCGCCAGCCGGGCGTCCACCGACGGGCCGTCCTCGTCGCTCCACGAGTAGTCCTCGAGCCGGCTGCCGTCCTCGAGCACCAGCACGCGCGGCCCCGTGAGCCCCCGGATCACCGGCTTGCCGATCTGCTGACCGGTGCTGAGGGCGTTGACCCCCGGCAGATTCGCCAGCGCGTGCGCCAGGGACACGCTCTGCTCGCGCCGCAGCCGGTCTTCCGAGAGGGCCTCCGTGGGCAGCGGCGACAGTCCCGCGGCGAGCGGCGCGCGAGTGGCCGTGATGGTGAGCGGCTCGACCCAGATCGCGGTTCGGGTCAAGGTCACGGACAGCGTCGTGGCCCCGCGAATCGTGACGTCGCGGGCCACCGGCGCGAACCCGAGACCGCGCACGGTGATCGTGTAATGGCCCGGCGGCAGGTCGGCGAAGCGGTACGCGCCGTCCGCCCGGGTCAGCGCCACCCGGTGGAGCTCCACCACGGTCACCGTCGCGCCGGCCACGGGATCGCCGTCCGGGTCCGCGACCCGACCGGACAGCGTATCCCCGCTGCCGAGCAGCGCGCCGACGAGCACCAGGGCTCCGAGCATCACCGTTTGTCTGCTCCCACACCGACGGTGGGGACGTTCAGGTCACGCAACATTCTATTGAAGCCCGCGAGATCTCCCATCTCGATGCCCCGCAGCGCGGCGACCTCCTTGTCGAGCCTGGCCGACAGCTCGGCCAGCACGTCGCGCTCCTGGCGGGTCGGGGCCGCATCCGCGCTCTGGACCATGGCGTTGAGCGACAGGAGCTGGTTGTAGATCTGGATCTGCCAGTGCAGCGTGGATTCGTCGGCGTGAGCGTGCGGCTCGCTCAGGCGGGAGCGCACCGCCTCGAGGCTGCGCTTCAGTGAGTCGGCCTGCGCCTTGACGCGGACGCCTTCGGGCCGACTCTTGGTCCAGTCCGTCCAGCTCGCGAGCTGCGATTCGGCCTGCTCCACCCGCTCCAACGCGGACACGAGGGTGTCGATGCGGTCGTGAATCTGCAACGCGAGCGCGTACTGGGCCGCGAGGTCCATGGCCGACGTGGTCACGCGCGGGTCGTTGACCACCGTGAAGGGCTGCGTGGCGCTCTGTCCGCCCACGGTGATCTTCACGCTGTAGCGGCCCGGCGGGACGATCGGTCCCTCGATCATCCCTTCGTCGACAACGATGTCCTTGGCTTTCTTGGCGTCGGGCGCCCGCAGGTTCCAGACGAACCGATTGGTGCCGGCGCGTGCCGGGACGGCCGAGTCGCCGGGCGCGTAGGTCGCGCTGTCCACGCTCGCAATCGAATCTGGTTTTCCCGAGAACGTCCGGATCACCGTCCCGGCGCTGTCCAGGAAGGCGAGCGCGACCTCGCCGGCCGGCTTCTGCTGCAGCCAGTAGGTGATGGCCGCACCCGGGAGCGG